>Ga0210403_10002330_pt1 | contig 17256 bp, 13 predicted proteins | sample IncBWC19MmetaG_FD_150863 | JGI IMG/M metagenome (GOLD analysis project Ga0210403, IMG submission 150863) | Forest soil microbial communities from Barre Woods Harvard Forest LTER site, Petersham, Massachusetts, United States - Inc-BW-C-19-M | ecosystem: Environmental > Terrestrial > Soil >... | reverse complement strand
CGACGCTGCTTTTTGCGCAGTCGCTTCCGCGAAAGCGCTTCTTTTGCCCGGCGCTTCTCGCCGGGTTTCATGTAGAAGCTGTGTTTCTTTATTTCCTTGATGATGTCCTCTTGCTGCACCTTGCGCTTGAAACGGCGCAGTGCATTCTCAAGAGACTCATTCTCCTGAATCACTACTTCTGCCAATGTACTTCACCCCAATTCCGGTTCGGATTGCCTGCTTGCAGTGCCGTCGCTGTTGTACCGCACTGCTCCTGAATACATTATCGCATGAGGTTGTTGGCTTCTTGTAGTCAATTCACCCCCACAAGTCAAGCAATCTTTCGCTCCAATGGGCTTCGCGGTCGGATAGATAGCTTTGGAGTTACTAGTAATATTCGTATAACCTCCCGCCCGGCTGCCTCCCGCTTGCCACTGCTGGTACACTGGGGAGCCTCAAACTTCTGCTTCGGGAGCCGACCTCCATGCCCGATATGCGCGACGCGGTTGGAGTACTTCTTGCCGGAGGTCAGGGCGAGCGCTTGTGGCCGCTGACCCGCGACCGAGCCAAACCCGCGGTTCCTTTCGGGGCTCTCTACCGCATCATCGACATCACACTTTCCAACTGCGTAAATTCCGGGTTGCACCGCGTTTTTGTGCTCACCCAATACAAAGCGCTCAGCCTTTCGCGGCACGTGCGCGCGGGATGGTCGCCGCTGATGGGTTTGGGGGAGTTCATCGAAGTCCTCCCGCCGCAGATGCGCGTTTCCCAACAGTGGTACCAGGGCACAGCCGACGCGGTGTACCAGAACATCTATTCGCTCGGCAGCGAGCGATCGAAGTACACCTTCATTTTGTCCGGCGACCACATTTACAAAATGGATTACGCCAAGATGCTGCAGCGGCACATCGATACCGGCGCGGAAGTTTCCGTGGCCACGATCGAGGTGCCGGCGGCGGAGGCGGCGCGCCAGTTTGGCGTAATCGAGACCGACAAGGACTGGCGAATTGTGGGTTTTGAGGAGAAGCCGGCCGCGCCAAAAACTTCTCCGCACAAAACCACGCACTGCAACGCCTCGATGGGCGTGTACATCTTCAACACGCAATTGCTGATTCCCACGCTGATGGCCGATTCCGAAGATCCTAAGTCCGCGCACGATTTCGGCAAGGACATTATTCCCCGCATCATTTCCAAGCATCGCGTCTTCGCCTACAACTTTGTGGACGAAAATTCCAAGGAGTCGCTCTACTGGCGCGACGTCGGAACCATCGACGCCTACTACGAAGCGAACATGGACCTTGTGAGCGTTTCGCCGGTCTTCAATCTCTATGACAAGGCGTGGCCGCTGCGCACCTGGCAGCACCAGTATCCCCCGGCGAAATTCGTTTTTGCCGACGCCGACCGCATGGGCATCGCGCTCGATTCTATCGTCGCGCACGGCTCGATCCTCTCCGGCGGACGCGTGCAGAATTCCTTGCTCGGCTACGATGTTCGCGTAAACAGCTATTGCGAGATCACCGCATCCCTGATTTACAACCACGTGAACATCGGCCGTCATTCGCGGATTTGCCGCGCCATCATCGACCGCCACGTCAGCCTTCCCGAGCGCACGGAAATCGGCTACGACCTCGAAGCCGACAAGCGCCGCTTCCACGTCACTCCCTCCGGCATCGTCGTCGTCGTCCGTCAGGAATCCCTCATCGAAGAACCCGAGTCGCCATAGGGCCTGACTGGCAATAGATTTACGCCCTTGTAGGGCCTGCCTTCTGAGGCGGGCCACTTTTCTTTTTTTCTCCAATCGCCAGCCACTCGCCACTGCACATCCTTTGTTACAATATTTCGTTACTTCCATCACTCAGGAGCCTGCACACCCATGTCCACCAAAATTACCCGCGTCCGCGCCCGCCAGGTGATTGATTCGCGCGGGAATCCCACGGTCGAAGCCGACGTTTATCTGGAGTCGGGCGCGTTTGGGCGCGCAGCGGTACCCTCCGGCGCATCCACTGGCGAGCATGAAGCGCTCGAACTCCGCGACGCAGACAAATCGAAATACCTGGGCAAGGGCGTGCTGAAAGCGGTGCATAACGCCAACACGGAGATCGCCAAGGCGGTCACGGGCGCGGATGCGGCGGACCAGCGCGCGCTGGATCACACCATGATTTCTCTGGACGGCACGCCCACGAAATCGCGCCTCGGCGCCAATGCGATTCTCGCGGTTTCCATGGCCGCCGCGCGCGCGGCGGCGGTCGCGCTGAAGCAGCCGCTCTACAAATATCTTTCGCGGTATTCCACGGATACTTCCGCGAACCTGCTGCCAGTGCCGATGATGAACATCCTGAACGGCGGCGCGCACGCGGACAGTTCCGTGGACTTTCAGGAGTTCATGGCCATGCCTGTGGGTGCGCCGTCGTTCAGCGAAGCGTTGCGCTGGGGCGTGGAAGTTTTTCACTCACTCAAAGCCGCGCTGAAAAAGCACGGCTACTCTACCTCCGTCGGCGATGAAGGTGGTTTCGCGCCGAGCTGTAAATCAAACGAAGAAGCGATCCAGATTGTGCTGGAGGCGATCAGCGCCGCGGGCTACAAGCCGGGCGAACAGGTGGCCATTGCGCTCGACCCCGCGGCCAGCGAATTCTACGACAAGGCCAGCGGAAAATACGTGTTCAAGAAATCGGACAAGTCCTCGCATTCGTCCTCGGAGATGGCGGCATACTGGACCAGTTGGGTGGAAAAATACCCCATCGTTTCGCTGGAAGACGGCATGGCGGAAGACGATTGGGCCGGCTGGAAGAATTTGACGCAGAGCGTGGGCAGCAAGACATCGAAAAAGAAAATCCAGCTGGTGGGCGATGATCTTTTTGTGACCAACACGGAACGCCTGTCGCGCGGGATCAATGAAGGCATCGCCAATGCGATTTTGATCAAGCTGAACCAGATCGGCAGCGTCACCGAAACAATCGATGCCATCGAACTGGCCCGCAAAGCCGGATACAACTCCATCATCTCGCACCGCTCCGGCGAAACCGAAGACACCTTCATCGCCGACCTGGCCGTTGCCACGGCCGCGGGGCAAATCAAGACCGGCTCCGCCTCGCGCACCGACCGGATCGCCAAGTACAATCAGTTGCTGCGCATCGAAGAAGAACTGGGCTCCGCCGCCCGCTTCAACGGTAAGGCCCCGCTGCGTTGAGTTGTTTTGCGCTGGTGGTGGAGGTGCATTCTTGAGGCGAGGAAGAATTTAAAGGCAAGGAAGAGCAGGGATAACGCAGAGGCGCGGAGGGCGCAAAGGTTCGCAGAGAAGAGCGTCAGCGCCGGAGGCGCGGCAGAAGTTAGCCCAGCGCGTAAGCGCTGGGCTAACTGGCAGAAAGAACCGAGCGCCGTAGGTGCGACAGTTAGCGTGAGATTGCTCATTCATTCGGCGGATTTTTTGGATTGTTTTTGGCGGCGGGCGTCGGCCACTACCAGGCGGATTTCTTCGTAGGTGACCTGTTCGGAAACGGCTTCTTTGATGGGCCTCAGCAAATCCAGCCCAAGTCGGGCGGTGGCTTCGAGGATCTGTTGCTGGTGAATGGGATGCACCCAATCCGGGCGGAAAGGCGTTTCGCCTTTTTCAACCAGGTCGGCGACGAGGACGACGACAGACGAGACTTTTCTCCCGCGGAGCTGGGCGATCTCTTCAAACGTGCGTCCCTGATTCAGCAATTCCAGTGTTTCCTGCGAAGGGCTTGAGGCCTTCGCGTGCCAATCCTTGGTGGCGCGCTCACCATTGGCGAACCGGCGCAGAGCATCGAGAATTTCCTCCCCGTAAAGTTCGCATTTCTTTTCCCCGATGCCGGAAATCTGGCGAAGTTCGCCGAGCGTGCGTGGCTGTGCCTGGCAGATGGCGTCGAGCGTGGTGTCGTGGAGCACGATAAACGCGGCGATCCCCTTTTCGCGGGCGATATTCCGGCGCCATTCGCGGAGGAATTCGCGGAGCTCTTCGTTGACCTGAACGGTGGGATTCAGTTCGTACTGGGAAGCCTCCAGGACGCGGTTGGGATTCTGAATCGGCAGCGATGCTTTGGATGAGCTTTGGTTGATGCCGGCCAACCACTTTGGAGTGCCGGCGCAGATGTCGCAGACTTCGCAGCGATCCCATTTCGTCACTTCGCCAAAGTGAGTGCAGATTTCCTTTTGCCGGCATTTTTGCCCGCCGACAAACTGCTGGATCTGGTGGTAGCGGTCCCAGGCGCGGTCTTTTTCCTGTGAGTCGCCGATCTGGTTGATGAAGAAAGCGCGCAGGCCGTTGTCTTTCTTTTCCCAGAAAATGTAGCAGTCTGCCGGCAACCCATCGCGTCCCGCGCGGCCGGTTTCCTGATAAAGCTGCTCGATGCTTTCGGGCAACCCCAGGCGAACCACGGCGCGCACGTTGGGTTTGTTGATGCCCAGGCCAAAGGCCACCGTGCCGACCAGCACGCGCGCCTCTTCGCTCATCCACTTTTCCTGGTTGGCACTGCGCGCGCCGCTGTCCATCTGTCCGTGATAGCCGACGGCGGCGATGCCGTTTTCTTCCAGCAGGTCGATCACTTCGCCGACGCGCGCGATGGTTGGCGTGTAGACGATCACGTTCCCATCTTTCACCTTTTTGACGGCTTCGACCACGCAGGCGTCCTGCATGTTTCCCGTGCACTGGCGGACGAAGTAGCGGAGGTTTTCGCGGCGAAAGCTGGAGACGGATTTCAGCGGATCGCGCAGGTGAAGCTGCTCGACGATGTCGTGGCGGACCTGCCGCGTTGCGCTGGCCGTGAAGGCAGCGATGGGATGATCGGGGAACAGGGTGCGAAGTTTGCCGAGTTGGCGGTATTCCGGGCGGAAGTCGTGGCCCCATTGGGAAATGCAATGCGCTTCGTCGATCGCAAAAAACGAGAGCGGGACCTGCCGCAGCCAGTCGGCGGTGCCATCCATCACGGCGCGTTCGGGGGAGACGTACATCAGGCGGTATTCCCCGGCGATGGCCTTTTGCTTCAGCTCGCGGCGGTCGGATTCAAGGACGGCACTGTTCAGGAAAACGGCGGAGATGCCCATCTGGCGAAGCTGCGCCACCTGGTCCTGCATCAGCGCAATCAGGGGAGAAATGACGACGGCGGTGCGATTTTCCTGCAACACAGCCGGCAACTGGTAGCAAAGCGATTTCCCTCCGCCGGTGGGCATCACCACGCAAACGTCGCGGCCCGAAGCAAGGGCGCGAACAATCTCCTCCTGGCGCGAGCGGAAAGCGTCATAGCCCCAGTAGCGCTTCAGCGCCCCGAAAAATTGCGAATCGGCGATGGCGGAGTTGGGATGGGTGAAGGCAGCGGACATCAGAAGCTCCGGGAACGACGCCACCCCAGGGGAAGGGAGGCGAAGAGGATGGAGCAGTTTCGCTTTAGTTTCGCCAAATGTCAAGCGCAGTTTTGTTAATTTCCTGGTTGGTAATCCACAGCCGAGGAAAGCCTGTGGATATGCCTGTTTGGGGAAGGGAATTGGGGAGGCCGACAGTCTACAGTCAACAGCCGACAGCCAACGGATAACAGCAGGCGGATTCGAGATTGGAGAAGGCGAAGAGGGGCCTGCATCCTTAGCAGAGCGCCGCGGCGCTGCGAGTGAGCGGATTTTCGGAAGGAGGTTCATGTGCTGAGGCGACTAAAGGCCAGAAGAGCGGCGGCCGGCGTGAGCGGGGGTTCTTCGACGGGTTCTTCTTTTGGTTGGGAATCGAAGCGGTAAGGGTAAAACTCCGATTTGATACCGTTCTGGGCCAAGGATTCTTCGGCCTTCTTGCGCATGTCATCGGCGTATTGCTGGGCGTAAAAGGCGCGAGCGTCGTGAATGTCCTGGAAACCAGAAAAGCCGGGACGAGGCATTTTCCAAGTCCAGGGAAGCGGATCGAATTTGTTTGTGCCAGCCGTGGTTTCGTATTCCCGCTGAAGGGAACGAAGAGCGTGCATGAGGGAGATGGCGACGTAAGAGAGAACGGCGGCACGGCGGGTGGAGATTTCGTCGCGCGAGAGCACGCCGAGCAGACGGGAAAGAAATACGGTGACATCGCCGACGGAGCGAAAGTCCTGGAGATCGCGGACGAGGGAGGCGGCGGGGTCTTCCGGTGGCCGGTGACGGGGACAAAACTGAGATTCGAGGCTGGAGGCGGAGGAGCGGCAGCGGCGACCGGACTGGTAGGTGTAGGTACAGCGGGGGAGCGGATTTGGAGATGGTGATGCGAGATTGCGTTTCATTTTGGTCCTCGAATGGAAGAGATAGGGGGTGTACCCCGGTGTTCTTTGCAAAGAGTGCGGAAGCAGAAGAAAGGAAAAGAGATGAGTGGTATACGGAAAATGAAAGAGTGGGGAAGTGATTGAAAAGAATAGGGAGAGAAGTGAGAAAGAATGTTAAAGAGCGAGTTCCGCGCTAAGGCTATGGCGGATCGGGTTGGATGGAGGCTGGACAGACACTACTCCCTACCTCCGGATAGAGAGTATAGCTCACATGATAAGGTACTGACAAGTATCTATTTGGACAAAAATTGGTTACAGTACCGGGCGCGTTCGAATCCGCCTTCGCTGAAGCTACGGCGGATTCATCCTCGTTCGGTTGGCGTATGGCGGGTCGCGATTTGGATGGATTGGAACCCAAACGATTGGGTTTGGTGATACACTTATCATGCCTACGGTTCTGGTGTTTCAGGGGTTGGACGTCCGGATTTATACGAACGATCACCGGCCGGCGCATGTACACGTTGTGGGGCGCGGATGTGAGGCGAAATTTCAGTTGAACTGCCTGGGTGGGCCGGTGGAGGTTGTGGAGAATTTCGAATTCTCGCGGCGGGAGATACGGCAGATCCTGGAGGCGTTGCAGGCGGCGGTCGGGTATCTCTGCGGGGAATGGAGGCGGATTCATGGGATTTGAAGAGGAATTTAAGAGGGCGAATCAACGGGCGCGGGAGCTGCAGGCGAATGTGCCGAGAGCGGTGGCGGCACGGTACGACCGGAGAAGGGGACGCGTGGTGATTGGTCTGAGCTCCGGACTGGAGGTGGGATTTTTGCCGGAGAAGGTGCAAGGGCTGACGGAGGCGAGCGCGGCGGAATTGGAGGAGATTGAGATTACTCCTTCGGGATACGGGATTCATTTTCCGAAGCTTGATGTGGATTTGTATCTGCCGGCATTGTTGCAGGGGTTTATGGGGAGCCGGAAGTGGATGGCCTCGGGGCTAGGGAGGGTTGGGGGCGCTTCGCGGAGCCGGGCGAAAGTGGCGGCGGCGAGGAAGAATGGGAAATTGGGGGGACGGCCGCGAGTGAGGGGGAGGGGATGAGGGTGGAAGTTGGAGAAACAAACTACCCTGCCCCGAATTAGAAGTTCGCACGCCGAATACAGAGCACCTCACTATAACCGCTGGGGAGACGACTTGGTTGCATCTACTTTAATTGGAAGGGGGAATCCGTTTATAACCAAAGCTCCTCCGCCCAACTTCTTGGCATCTGATATCCGACAGATTTCCTCCTGTTTAACTCTGCTTGGCAGAAATACAAGTGCAACCTTCATTGGCAGAATCGCTTGGCCCGGTTGTTGGTGAGCAGCGTGGCGCAAGAAGTCCTGTGTGAGTTGAACATCTATTACCAGGCGCGGATCATCAGCTACCGAGATGATGTTGCTCTTTACAATGTTTGTGTCATCTTGCTCGTCCACGCTCATGTCATTCGTTCTGTAAATCAGCATCAAATGAATCGGCTTGTGATACGGAATCAATGTACTTACATTCACTATCGACCTCACGCCGAGCGGAGGAATTTCTTGCCCCCATTCAGATAGCCATCCTCCATCGGGTGAGATAAATCGAATGGTGGTCGTTCTGGACTCAGTGGCCTTGTGGAATCTGATGGAGCCATAAGCAACTAGAATTCCCACAACGACACAAAATGAGATTCCGATGAGCATGAATTTCCGGCTGATTTCTTGCGGGATTGGGTTCTCGTTGACGTCCAAGATAGGCGAGTGTCGTGCAGGCTTAAAATAATCCCTCGCTAATACGAAGGCGAACCACACAATTATGACCAAAACAGTTAGCGTCAAAAAGGCGAACGGATTGTTTAGGAGAAACGTCCCAAGCCAGCCCAGTCTCTCTATACCCCATTCGACAAGTCTGCCCGTCAGGAAATCTTTTAGAAGATCAATCAAGACCGATGCCACTAGCGCACCCGGCACCACCTTCTTCCGCTCCTGCGCTATTTCAATAAGATGTTTGGGCACGGTATCAGACTCCTTCTTAAGGCGTGGCCCCTTAAGTAAAATGATAGTTTATAAATTCATTCCTTGCTTGCCGACATCTTCGATTGTTCCCTTTTTTTTCTTGCAGTTTTTCGCACGCCACGCAGAGCACACGACACTAGGGCGGGCATAAACACCACTGCTGCATGACGGAATGCGGAGAGCCCCTTGGTTCCATCGAGCCTCATGGGAGGGTCATTGGTTGCCACGGTCCCTCGACTTCGCGGCCCGACGCGCCCCTTCGGCTACGCTCGGGGCAGGCCTAATGCGGCGCGGAAGAAAAAGTCGGGCCGCTTCGCTCGGGATGACATAGTTTGGAGACCGCAGGAGGACTGGCTCCGTAAATTCGTTTGGGGCGCAAAGAGGCGTTCAAAAGGCCGGTGGTACGTGGGAAACGCGAAGAGAGGAACCGACCTGAAGGTCGGCCACTACAAATCTTCGAGGGCGGCGAGGGCGGCTTCCCGCGAGACGGTGGGAAACCCCTGCAGAAATGATTCGAGTGTTTCTCCGCCTTCGAGGTAGTCGAAGAGCGTCTGGACCGGCACTCGCGTTCCGCGAAACACGGGAGTTCCGCCGAGAATTTGCGGGTTTTTTACGATGACTTCCACGCGAGGATTGTACCACGCGCGACACAGGCAGAGGCGAAGAGAAGAACCGACCTGAATGTCGGCCACTACAAAAGCGGTGGTTTGGATGGGTTAGGGTTTGGAGGAATCGGCGGTGATGTGGCCGGAGGAGCGGTAGGAGGCGACGATTTTTTCGAAGGTTGGCTGCATGTCGTGGAAGAGCGGCTCGATGCACCAGACGGAGATCTTGGTGTAGGTGTTGCCCGACTGGATGAAGGCGGAGAGGAATTCCACGGGGAGGTTGTTGCTCTTCTGGAGAGTGCCGCGATAGAAGACCAGGAGGGCGGGTTTGCCGTCGATGGTGGATTCGGAGCGGGCGAGTTCCTCGAAATTCGAGAGCGTTCTGCGGACACCGAGCATGGTCAGTTCGCGGTAACTATCCATCGAGCCGGGGTAGTCCTCCTGGATGACCATGGCGAAACGCATTTTGTCCTTGGAGCTGAGCCCGGCGAGCGTGGTGGGAGAGTTGCGAAGGTTCGGGTCAATCAACCAATCCTGGGGAAGAGTGAGAGAGAACTTGGCCGTGCGGTTGAGGTATTGCGTGCCGATGAGGGATTCGTCCATCTTCGGGAGAACCTGTTTGACCGCGGTTGCATCGGGAGCTTTGCCGGAACTGTTGTCAGCAAAGCTGATGGTCACAATGTCGGCGCGGTTCAATTGAACCTTGCCGTAGGAGGTTTCCACTTCGATTTTGTCGGAGGTGATGCCGGTCATGTGGCCGACAATTTTCGTGCCGTCTTTCAAGACAATCTCTTCCGCGAGGGCAGGCAAAGCCGCGGTTAGAAAGAGCAGGCAGATGGTGAATGACCGAAGCATGGAGCCCTCCTGCGCGGCGTGGGGCCGCGTTCCGTCGAGAGATCTTTGTGCACCCTACCATCGGGCACGCCGGTTCGTGAGTGTTAATCTCGGGTATCGGGGCGCCCCAGTCGATAGGCGGTTGGTACCAGCGGTCCAAATTCCAAGTAGTGGATTGGACACCAGAAGCCGCCCGCGGGGAAGCTTGTGGAGATAGGATTGGGGCGGGGAGGGGCTGATGTTTATTGGACATTTTGCGGTGGGGTATGGGGCGAAGAGGTATGCGCCGCGGGCGCCGCTTTGGGCTCTGATGGCCGCGCCGCTGTTGGCGGATATTTTGTGGACGGTGTTTTTGTTGCTGGGGTGGGAGCATGCGCGGATTGCGGTGGGAGATACGCGATATACGCCCCTGGATTTGTATGACTTTCCGTGGTCGCACAGTTTGCTGATGTTGGCGGTGTGGGCGACGGTGTTGGGCGCGGCGTATTTTTTGTGGAAGCGGGATTGGCTTGGGGCGGCGGCGATCTGGATTGGCGTGGTCAGTCACTGGGTGCTGGACTGGATTACGCACCGGCCGGATATGCCGTTGTATCCGGGTGGGGCGAAGTTTGGGCTGGGGCTGTGGAACTCGGTTGCGGGGACGATGGTGGTGGAGATCACGATGCTGGCCGCGAGCGTGTGGATCTATGCCCGGGCTACGCGCGCGCGGGATTGGATTGGGCGGTATGCGTTTTGGGCGTACGTGGTGGTGCTGATGATTTTTTATGTGGGGGACAGATTTAGCGGGCCTCCCGCGAGTATCAAAGATATTGCGTGGACGGGAGTGATTGCGACAGTGGTGATGTTGGTGTGGGCGGGGTGGTTTGATGTGCATCGTACAGCGGCGGAAATTGGAAAATAGAAAGCGGCCCGCCTTCGCGAGAAAGCATCGCTTCGGCGAATCAGGGTTTTTCGTTCCACCACCAGAGTGGAGGCAAGGGCTTTTGCTGGGGGTAGATTTGGTTGAGGGTGTCGCCCTCGAAGAGTTCGCCGTTTTTCATTACGTATTGGATGGTGTTGGTGTTGTGGATGTCGTCGAGGGGATTTTTGTTGAGGACAACGAAATCGGCTAGTTTGCCGGGTTCGATTGAGCCGAGGTCTTGCGCGAAGCCCATGGCTTCGGCGCCGCGAAGAGTGGCGGAGCGGAGAACGTCCAGGTTGGAAGCGCCGCCGGAAGCGAGCGCCCACATTTCCCAGTGAAAACCCAGCCCCTGGAACTGGCCGTGGCTGCCGATGCAGACGCGGCCACCGGCTTTGATTAGCTTGGCGTCCTGGGCGGCGAGGCGGGGGAAGGCTAGCTCGTCTTTGCGGGTCCAGATGCGGCGGCGGCGGGTGCGGGCGTCGACGATATTGTGCGGCAGGAAGCGGCGGACTTTGGGGTCGTCGTGGACTTCGGTGGCTTCGTAGAAATAGTTTTCAGCCCACGGACCGCCGTAAGCGACGATCAGCGTGGGCGTGTAGAAGATGCCGGAGCGGGACCAGAACTGAACGGCGTCGTCGAAGAGCGGAGTGATGGGAAGGCTGTGCTCGTTGCCGCTGAAGCCGTCGATGGCGTGGGTGAAGTCGAGCTTCATGTCGAGCGCGCCTTCGGTGGTGGGCATGACGCCTTCTTTTTTGCAGGCCATCACCATCCACTGGCGCTGCTTGCGATTGCCGACGAGATAGGACTTGAGATAGGTGGTGCGGTAGAAGTGGCGATAGCGGCGGACGACATCGTCGGCGTCGTCGGCGGATTGGAAGTCGGTGTCGGGAAAAACGCCGGGGCCGGTGGAGTAGGGGCGGGGGCCGATGATGTCGCCGGTGTCGATCAGGTCCTGGTAGGCGAACATATCGTTGGAGAGGGTTTGGGGATCGCGGCCGGCGGTGACGCCGTAGGCGAGGTTGGCGAGGAAACTCCAGTTCTGGAGGTCGAGAACGCCGCGGCGGATTTCGGTCCAGTGCGGGTGAATATCGATGAAGCCGGGAACGATGGTTTTGCCGGAGACGTCGATGAGTTTGGCGTCGGCGGGAACGGTGAGGCTGCCGGATTTGCCGACAGAGACGATGCGATTGTCTTTGACGAGGATGTCGGCGTTTTCGAGAACTTCATCGCCGTGCATGGTAATGACGCGGGCGCCGCGAAGGACGGCCTGGCCGGAGGGCGTGTGGCGCGGGAAGGTTAGATTGACGGCGATGATTTCGGGTTTGAGTTTGGGGAGTTTTTTCTTGTCGTCGTCTTTGTCTTTTTTGTCTTTATCGTCGGCGGAAGCGGCTGTTTTGGAATTTTTGACGGACTTTGGCTTTTCGGCAGGCTTGGCTTCGGGCTTTTCGTCTTCCGGTTTTTTGGGGGCTTCAAATTCCACTTGGTCGAGAGGCAGGCGGAAGAAGGTGGCGCCTTCGGCCCAAGTTAGAGTTTTTCCGCCGTCGGCAAAGCCCATGTAATCGCCGCCGACTTCCGTGATTTTGCGGAGAGGAAGAGGAGATTTGGAAACATCGACGGTGGGGGTTTCACCTCCGGAGCGCGGGACGGCGAGGAGGTAGACCTGGTTGGTGACCTGAGCGAGGGCCCATTTGCCGTCGGGACTGATGCGGACATCGTCGGCGGGATTGCCGTCGGGTTTGTCGGGATCGGGGAACCAGGTTTTGCCGACGACTTTGATGATGCTGCGGCGGTCGGTGCCGTCGTAGCGGAGAGACATGAGGCCGGAGTCGGTGTAGATGTAGACGCGCTCAGGCTCCGGCCCAAAGTGCGGATGAACAGCGCCGCGCGCGGGAAGAATGAGAGAAGCGTCGCCGCCTTCGGAGGGCAGCCAGATTAGATCGACATTGACGGGCGTGGCGTCCCACTCGTCGAACTGCTCGACGTGGCCCTGACGGGGAGCGCGGATGGCGACGATGCGCTTGCCGTCAGGAGAAAAAGCGAGGTCGCGATAGTAGGCGGAGACGCGGGTGAGTTGTTCGGGAGTGCCGCTTCCGTCGGAGCGAATTTTCCAGATTTGTCCGCCTTCCTGGGTCCAGGTGACGTAGGCGATCCATTGGCCGTCGGGCGACCACGCGGGCATAAATTCGGGCGTCGTGGCGGCGGTGAGGCGGCGCGGGGTGCCCGCCTTCGCCGCAGAGTCAGCGGCTACGGCGGGAGAACCGCCGGGAATGTCCATTACGTAGAGATGAGTGAGAGCGGAGAAGACGAGTCGCTTGCCGTCGGGAGATTGGACGGGTTGTTGGATCAGGCGGAGCTGAACGGGACCTTCGTCGACACGCATGGAGAGATTGAGGTCGGGGCCGAGTTCGCGGGAGATTTTTGCGGCGAAGGGAATTTCAGTGTCGGCGCTGGTGGCGACGGAGATGCGATGAATTTTTCCTCCGTAGGCGGCGACGACTTCTTTGCCGTCGGGAGTGAAAGCGTAGTTGGGGAGGAAGTCGCGGGTGAAGAGGGATTCCTGGTCGTCGCGCTGGACGGGATATTTCAGCCAGTGCTCTTCGCCACTTTTGAGGTCGCGGATGCGGAGGCCGGTTTCCGTTTCGGTGCGCGTGGCGTAGACGAGGAGATTGCCATCTGGAGAGATTTCAGCGCGCATGGCGCTGCCGGGCGAGTCGGTGACAGTGTCTTCGTCGCCGGTGATGAGGTTGCGACGGATGATCTGGGAGAGCGGGAAAGTAACGTTGTAAAAGCCTTCGGGATTCTTGCGGGCGGTGTAATAGAGGAAGCGGCCGTCTTTGGAGAGCGACGGGCCGAGGGCGTTGAGCCAGCGGCGGGGAGAAGTGTCGGCCCTGGTGTGGGACTTGGTGACCTGAACGCCAGCGCCGCCCTTGATGTGGTACATCCAGAGTTCCGCGGCGCCGATGGGAAATTGCGTGAAGCGGGAGGCGATGACGTAGTAGCCGTCGGGAGTCCAGGTTGGCGAAGCGAATTCGCTTTGTTCGTCCTGGCTGAGCTGTTTGGGATTGGAGCCGTCGGCGTCGGCAATCCAGATGTTTTCGGAGCCGCCGCGATCGCTGAGGAAAGTGATTTTCTTGCCGTCGGGGGAAAAGCGCGGCTGAGAGTTGAAGCCCATGCCAGTGGTGAGCTTGCGGGCTTCGCCGCCGGAGAAGGGCATGGAGTAGAGGTCACCGACCAATTCGAAGATAAGAGTTTTGCCGTCGGGAGAGACGTCGAGGGAGAGCCAGGTGCCTTCGGAGGTTTTGAATTCGACGTTGCGTGAGGGCTTGAGCGGGAGAGGCTGATCCTTCTTGTCCTTGTCGTCGTCGGCGGCGCGGGAAGGCGCGGGTATCGCAAGGATCGCCGCAAGAATGGCGGGGAAGAAGATGGCTTTCATGTGTGCCTCCAGGCGCAGCGGGCTACGTTAGTCTTGCCGGACAGCCGTGTCAACGAGGATCGCCTCATTGAAACGTAACAGATGGGTGCATGGATACAGACCCCGGTTTTGTTAGTTGGACGCGCAAGAAAGAAAAAGGATAACGCAGAGGCGCAGAGGTCGCAGAGGTCGCAGAGGAGCGCTGAGAAGAAAGAGGCTGGCCGATCTGAAGTTCGGCCACTACATGTTGATATCAGGAATTCGGCAGGCGCGGTTAGCGGGAGTGGGTGATGACCCAGTTGGCGAAGGAGTGCCAGAGGGCGGTTTTGCCGAGGGGAAGGCGGATTTGCCCCACGACGATCAACATCGCTCCGGCCCAGAGGGTGGCGCGGTGAATTTTGCGGATGGACCAGAGGTCGTAAGCGATGAGGAAGAGAAGGAACAGCTCGCTGACCAAACTGGCGGCCAGGACGTTCCGGGACACGAAGGCGAGAGGCCAGCGAGCGATTGCGGCGACCATGAGAGCCGTGGTGGCGATGTAGATATAGCGCTTATGAGCGGGGCAATCCTTGCGGTTCCGGAAGGCAAGATAGATGAATGTTGCAAAGAGGAGCATGTCGCTCATCGGGACGAGGTAAAAGGCCTGGGGATCGCGGCCGAATGGATCGAGTTGGCCGGCGTGGCGGATTAGAGAGTCGGTGCTGGCCAAGACACCAAGAATCACCATGAGGCAGCCGAGGAGGAAGCCGGCGATGCCGAGGCGGCGGTGGATGTCGGTGCGGCCGGCGGCGACGAGGGAGGTCTGTGTTACGAGAAGGAGAATCCAAGCGGTGAAGGCGGCGCCGTGGATGTGAACGATCGGGCTGGGCAACGGGGCGCGGAAAACGCCTGCGAGAAAATAGCTGCGAGCGAAACCGATAAAAACCGAGACGAGCATGAGTAGCGCCATGATGGAAAAGAAATAGTGATCGTAACGTCGGCCGGGCAGGCCGGGTATGGGGCGGACAGACTGGTGCGGTTCAGCTACAAGTGTTGCCAAGATACCTCCGTGAAAACATGGACGGGCAAGGAATGCGCATCGACCTGGGAATTGAAGGCATTGTATACGGAATCGGTGTGGAGCGCTCGCGGATAAAGGCAATCGGAACGGAGGGACCGAGTTGAAGACCGGCCTCCAGAGCAGATTAGAGATTACGCGCCATCAAGGTTTGGCGGAGGGTTTTGTGCCGGGCTTGGCCATTAATTTTTCGGCTTCGGCCAGGGCTTGGGCGGCGGGGATTTCAGCGCCGGATTTGTCGACGTAGTGGATGTCGAAGGGTGCGTCGAGAAAGAAAATGGCGGCGCAAGGTTTGGAGCCAGTGCACTTCGCCTGGTGAATGTGCTTTGAGGGAAGGTAGGCGTAGTCGCCGTTGGTGAGGAGAACGGGTTTTTCGCCCTTCATGGAAACTTCGAGCAGGCCGGCGAGGGGTACGGCGCCTTCGCTCGAAGTGTGCCAGTGCCAGGGGACGATGCAGCCGGGAGTGAATTTCATTTCGACTACGGAGGGGCCTTTGCCTGGGTCGCCTTTCAGGACGGCTAGAGTGAGGCAGTCTGGGACGCCAGGGACGGCGGCGAATTTTGCGGACATGCCTTTGGCGACGACGGCAAGGTCGGGGGATTCCTGGGCGGACGCGGGCAGAACGGCGAGAAAAAGTGTGGCGAGAAGAATTGTTTTCATGCGTGGCTCCGTTTGGTGTCGGAGTACGTTAGACGTTTTCGACGAAGAGTGTCAATGGAGATTGCGGGAGCAAAGAGCGTGAGTCAATTACAAGAGGGCGATTCGTGAGTAAGCGCGGGGGCTGGTACTCTGGAGTTGGATTGTTTGCAGCGATGGCCGTCCTGATTCGTTAAAGGTTGGAGTCCTGGGAAAAATGGGCCGCGCCTACGGCGCTCTGAATTCTGTTGGCATTTTTCCCAGCGCTTACGCGCTGGGCTAATGAATGTCGCGCCTCCGGCGCTGGTTTGTAGATACACAATTCCTTTGTGGAAGATGAGGATTTAGTGGCACCGATTATCAGCGCGCAGAGGTTGGGGAAGCGATTTGGGGCTACGCCGCTGTTCCGGGAGATTTCGTTTACGGTGTCGGAGGGGGACCGGATCGGGATTGTGGGGCCGAACGGGTCTGGAAAATCGACGCTGCTGGCGATACTGGATGGGCGGGTGTTGCCGGACAGCGGAGATGTGGCGGTGCGCAAGGGGATGCGGGTGAGTGGAGTGGAGCAGATGTCCGACTATGCGGCCGGGGATACGGTACGGTCGGTGATCGATGCGGCGCTGGACCGGGCAAAGGTGGCGGAAGCGGATCGGGCGGGGCGCAAGGCGGAGATTCTGGGGCGCGCGGGATTTGTGGATTTGGAGGCGCGGGCGGATTCGTTATCGGGCGGATGGCGGAAGCGATTGGGGATTGTGGAGGCTCTTGTGCAGCAGCCAGACGTGTTGCTGTTGGATGAGCCGACGAACCATCTGGATCTGGCAGGGATCGAGTGGCTGGAGGGGGTGCTGCAAAATGCAGCATTTGCGTGCGTGGTGGTGAGCCACGATCGGTATTTTCTGGAGAATGTGGCGACGGCGATTGTGGAGATCAATCCCGTGTATGAGAACGGGACGTTTCGGGTGGAAGGGAACTACAGCACGTTTCTGGAAGGGAAAGAGGCGTACCTGCACGCACAGAGGAACCGGCAAGAGGCGCTGGAGAATCGGGTGCACACGGAGATTGACTGGCTGCGGCGCGGGCCGAAGGCGCGGACGACGAAGTCGAAGGCGCGAATTGATACGGCGCACAAGTTGATCGGAGATTTAGCGGAGTTGAATGCGCGGACGCGGACGACGAGCGCGAAGATCGATTTTACGGCGAGCGAGCGGAAGACGAAGCAGTTGATGACGCTGGATGCGGTGACGCACGGGATTGGCGGGCGGACGTTGTTTCGCGACATTCATTTTGTGATTACGTCGGGGATGCGGGTTGGTTTGGTTGGGCCGAACGGAAGCGGGAAGACGACGCTGCTGCGGCTGCTGAATGGCGAGAATCGGCCGGAGCAGGGGAGCCTGAAGACCGCGGAGAATTTGAAGATTGTGTATTTCGATCAAAACCGGGAGCTGGATCCGGAAGTGACTCTGCGGCGGGCACTGGCGCCGGACAGCGATGCGGTGATTTACCAGGGGCAGGTGATTCATGTGGCGTCGTGGGCGGCGCGGTTTTTGTTTTCGGGTGAGGCGCTGAACCAGAAGGTGGG
>Ga0210403_10002328_pt1 | contig 17268 bp, 16 predicted proteins | sample IncBWC19MmetaG_FD_150863 | JGI IMG/M metagenome (GOLD analysis project Ga0210403, IMG submission 150863) | Forest soil microbial communities from Barre Woods Harvard Forest LTER site, Petersham, Massachusetts, United States - Inc-BW-C-19-M | ecosystem: Environmental > Terrestrial > Soil >... | reverse complement strand
GCGGCGCAATTTCGATGCGATCGGCGGTTTCGATGAGCAGTACTTTGCCGGTGAAGAGGTGTATTTCACTCTCGCACTAAAGAAACTTGGCCGGTTCAAAGTGTTGCGCGAACCGATTGTCACATCGGGGCGGAAATTGCGCATGTATCCTGCTAAACAATTTCTTCGGAATTTCTTTGGCGTTATCATCCGCGGACCGCGCGGCGTGCGTTCCCGGGCGAAACTCCATCTCTGGTACGACGGTAAAAGAGAAAAGCATCCGGCTTAGAAAACAATCTCGTGAGGCCTGACCGCGTTGTGCGGTTGCGAAAATTGCGTCCTCGTCTACAGTAGGCCCTTCGTTATGGCTGAGAGCAACCAAACGTTGGATCTCAAGGAGTTCCAGTTGCATGACAAAGATACTGGCAGTGCTGACGTGCAGGTCGCACTTCTCACTCGCCGGATTGAGCATTTAATTGAGCACCTTAAGGCAAACCGCAAAGACCATTCTTCGCGGCGCGGCTTACTCAAAATGGTCGCGCAACGGAGGAGTCTGCTCGATTATTTGAGCAAAACGGAAGCTGATCGTTACAAGAATGTGATCGAAAAGCTGAACCTTCGGAAATAACCGGAGCGCTCAATTCGGCAGGTTCGGATCTGGACATTTGAACTGCTCGAAACCACAACTAATAAAGAGATAACCAGCAGTCCAGGCGTATCAATCACCTTGGATTTTAGGTTTTAGTTTCGCGTCCGCCGGGGCGGACAACGGGTTTAAAACCTACAGTCGGGGTGACCGCCTGGAACCGCTAATCCAGGAAAATAACCATGCAACAAAAGGTCACCGCCAAAATCGGCGGCAATGAAATATCTATCGAAACCGGAAAAATCGCCAGGCTCGCCGATGGCGCAGTTATCGTTACGTGCGGCGACACCACTGTGCTTGTCAGCGCGGTTTCGGCCCTGGCAATCAAAGAAGGTCAGGATTTCTTCCCACTGACAGTCGATTACCGCGAGAAAGCGGCAGCCGCCGGAAAATTCCCGGGCGGCTATTTCAAACGCGAAGGCCGTCCTGCGGAGAAGGAAACGCTCACTTCGCGAATGATCGATCGGCCTTTGCGGCCGCTTTTTCCAAAGGGATATTTTTACGACACGCAGATCATCTCGATCCTGCTCAGCGCCGATGGCCAGAACGATCCCGACATTCTCGCGATGAACGGTGCATCCGCCGCGCTCTCTATTTCGGACATTCCTTTTGCAGGCCCGATTGGAGCGGTGCGCGTTGGTCGCGTTAACGGTGAGTTCGTTGCCAACCCGACACACGACGAGCGGGCCCAGAGCGATCTCGACCTTGTTTACGTTGGCACTGAAAACGATGTCATCATGATCGAAGGCTCGGCAAAGGAAATGCCGGAGGCTGAATTTACGAAAGCGCTCGAGTTCGCGCACGGGTATGCGCGTGAAATGATTCAGGCCCAGAAAGACCTGGCCTCGAGAGTGGGTAAACCAAAGCGTGACGTTCAGTTGCTCCACGTGAATCAGGAGATGGTGGATATCGCCCGCCAGGTTGCCGGCGATCGACTCGAACACGCGCTGCGCACCGAAGGCAAAAGTGCGCGCGCAAAAGCGATCGACGCTCTGCGAGAGGAGGTAAAGACGGCGATTCTGCAAAAATTTCCCGAGGCAGATTCGTTTGCGATCTCTCAGGCATTCGAGTTTGTCGAAAAGAAGATGTTTCGCGCCAACATTCTGGAAAAACAGCAACGCGTGGACGGGCGCGGTTATCAGGATTTGCGCCCGATCACCTGCGAAGTAGGCGTGCTGCCGCGAGCACATGGCTCGTCGATTTTTCAACGGGGCGAAACTCAGGCACTCGCGCTTGCGACACTGGCTCCCATTGAAGAAGCACAGATGATTGATGCGTACGGCGGCGGCGAACAATCAAAACGCTTTATTCTGCATTACAATTTTCCCCCGTTTAGCGTGGGTGAAACAGGGCGGACAGGCGGGCCCGGTCGCCGTGAGATTGGCCATGGCGCGCTGGCGGAGCGTTCGCTGGAACCGGTCGTGCCGAGCGAAAACGAATTTCGTTATGCCATCCGCATTTCCAGCGAGATCATGGAGTCCAACGGCTCGACATCGATGGCCAGTGTGTGCGGCGGAATGCTCGCGCTGATGGACGCAGGCGTGCCGATGAAGGGCATGGTTGCAGGAATCTCAATCGGCCTCGTCACTGAGCCCGGCGATGACGGGCAATTGAAACGCTACGAATTGCTAACCGACATCATTGGATCCGAAGATCATTATGGCGACATGGATTTCAAGCTTTGCGGAACAGACACAGGCGTGACGGGTTTTCAGCTTGACCTGAAACTCCCCGGTGTCGGTCACAACATCATGACGGAAGCTATTCAACGAGCGAAGGAAGCACGCACGAAGATTCTCGAGACCATGCGTGGTACGCTGGCTAAACCCCGCCAAGAGTTGTCGAAATACGCCCCAAGGATTGAGACAATTAAGATCAATCCAGAGAAGATCGGCGCGCTTATCGGGCCCGGTGGAAAGACCATCAAGGGGATTGTCGCCGAAACCGGCGCGGAAATTAACATCGAAGACGACGGTTCGGTGCACATCTACGCAACAACAGGCGAGAGCATGGTGCGTGCGAAGGAAATCATTGGCGGCATGACGCGTGAAATCGAGATCGGCCAGACCTATCAAGGTCGCGTGGTCACAACCAAGGAATTCGGAGCGTTTGTCGAAGTTTTTCCGGGCAAAGACGGGCTGGTGCACATTTCGGAGCTGGCCGATTTTCGAGTGAAGCGCACCGAGGACGTGGTCAAGGTCGGCGATATGATTTGGGTCAAATGCATCGGCATCGACGACAAAGGCCGCGTAAAACTTTCGCGCAAGGCGGCGCTGAAAGAACGCGCTGAACAAGAAACAGGCCAAGCTTTGTAGCCAGCACGTCGTTGCGAGCGGAACGAGACGTCCGAAACCGGTCGTTCTCTGATCGCCCGGCGACGATTTTCGATCTTTTTGTGTTGCGTAAACCCAGTGCGCTGAGGACAGCGCACTCTACAGCACGGTGCGGCCTAGTTGACAATGTCTGCCGCAGATGGAGTAAAAAGGGGTGAGTGAGTCATGATTACCCCGACGCGAGTTTCTTACGCCGTGCTCGCCGCGACAATTATTCTGGCGGGATTTCTTCATCTTGGCGCGCCGCTGCTGGTAGTCTTGTTTTCCTATTTTGCATTACGCCAACTATATTCTCTCACCAGAAGAAAATGGCTGGCGCTGGCGTTGTTTATCATCGCTGTGGCCGGAATTTGCGCCGCCGGGGTTCATTTTAGCCGGGCGGCCATTTTGGCGTTGCCGGATGTGGCGGATACCTCCATTCCTTCGGCCAGCGCGTGGGCTCAGAAGAGGCAGATCGAGTTGCCCTTTACTGATTTTGAAAGTCTGAGGCAGGTGGTGCTCGGCACGCTCGGGGAGGAAGCGAATTACCTGCGCAACGTTGCAAATGTTGCCAAAGCCACAACCACGAACCTGGTTTTCAGCATCCTTGGAATCGTCGCTGCGTCTAGTCTCTTTTTAAAAACCGGGCTCGACCCCTACCGGGGCACGCATCGGGTGAAGAATAATCTTTACTCCATTTGCTGCGATCAGGTCTCGAGGCGGTTCCGCGATTTTTACCGAAGCTTTGCGACCGTCATGGGCGCGCAGATCACCATTTCTTTCATCAATACGACGTTGACTGCGATCTTTCTCCTGGCGGTTCGCATCCCGCACGCGCCGTTGCTCATTGCTGTCACCTTTCTTTGCGGGCTCGTGCCGATCGTCGGGAACCTTATCAGCAACACAATCATCGTCTTTGTGGCGCTGACGGTGTCCCTGAAGCTGGCGATTTTCGCGCTGGTCTTTCTCGTTGTGATCCACAAGCTCGAGTATTTGCTGAACAGCAAGATCATCGGCGACCGTATCCGCAATCCCGTTTGGCTCACGTTAATCGCTCTGATCCTTGGCGAACGACTAATGGGGATCCCTGGCTTAATCCTCGCGCCGGTGGTACTAAATTATTTGCGCGTGGAAATGCTGACGGTGCAGATGCCGGCTCGACAGGAAGAAGTTGAAGTGTTGAGTCGTTAAACAGTTAAATCGGCGCAGCGTTGCAACGCTTCAACGATTCGCGCATTCAGCCATGACCTAAGCTTATGAAGGCGGGTTTTCTTGAAAAACTCATCGAGCGTCTTGGGCGCATCGGGCCGGAGGAGGTTCAGAATTATTTCCTGCGGCTGGCGCAGGAGAAAGGTTTTCTGGAAACGATATTCAACGCCATTCAGGAAGGCATCATTGTGACCGATTCGAAAGGGCGCACCAGTTACTTGAATGATGCAGCCTGCGGATTGTTCGGGTTGGAGGCAGGCGAAGTGATCGGCAAACGGCTCGATGAACGCATTCGAGGTCTCGATTGGGAATCGCTCATTCAGAGCGGGGGTCCGGTCAGCCACGACATGGAAATTTTCTATCCGCAAAATCGTTTCATCAATTTTTACGTCGTGCCACTGGTGATGGAACCTCGCGAGTCTGCTGTAGCCGGGAGCGCTGACTCTGCGATGAATGAAGCGGCGACGTCTGATGGCAACCGGTCGGGAGCATCGATTCCCACTACAGCAGAGGAAGTCGGACACGTGATGATCCTGCGCGACATCACGCAAACCCGGCGCACTGCGCAGCAAACGATTGAGTCAGAACGTTTGAACGCGCTGACGCTGCTGGCCGCAGGCGTCGCCCACGAGATCGGCAATCCTCTGAACTCTCTGCACATTCACTTGCAATTGATGGAGCGCAGCCTGCAAAAGCTGCACGATGGCGCAAAAACGGAGCTTGAACAGTCAATCGAGGTTGCCCGTTCCGAGGTCAACAGGGTGGATTCCATCGTCACGCAATTCTTGAAAGCCATTCGGCCATCGCGTCCGCAATTGCGACCCGAAAATGTAAATAGGATTGTCGAGGAAGCAGTTCGCTTTTTCACTCCAGAGCTTCAGGACCGCGAAATCGTGGTCGAACAAGAACTGCGCTCAGATTTGCCGTTGCTTCAGCTCGATCGCGATCAGATGAAACAGGCTTTTTACAATGTGATCAAAAACAGCCTCGAAGCCACGCACCGCCACGGTGCGTTGCGCATTCACACCGATCTGGATGAAACGCATGTGATCATTCGATTTGTCGACAGCGGCGGCGGCATGTCGGCGGCAAATTTGAGCCGCGCGTTCGAGCCCTATTTTACAACGAAGCCGTCCGGCACCGGCCTTGGTTTGTTGATTGTGCGCCGGATCGTGCGCGAGCACGGCGGGGAACTCTCCATTGAGAGCAGCGAAGGCAAAGGGCTCACTCTTACAATCCGCTTGCCATACATCGACAAACGCATTCGCATGTTGGAAGCTGGGGAAGCCAGAAATCAGAGCTCAGAAGACACCAAGTCAGTAATTGGTTGATCTGCGCGCGGAGTCGATTCTTCCCTTCGTGTTAATCGTTTCCAAATGTTTTCTTCAGCCAATCTCCGAACCGACGAAACATCAGTTGCAGATATGCGCCGGGCGATTCCTTGAAAAGTTCGACGATGCGCTGGCTGAGGTCCTGCTGAGGTTCATCAATCGTGCCGGACAGGTGGACAGTGGTCCACAGGTAGCCATTTGAGCGGCGATCGAACACTTCTTCAGGATTCGGAAGCCAATCCAGATATTCACGAGTGAGCCCAAGATTGAGCCTGCCCCGGAGAAGATGGCCCTTGATAGAGATTTCGCCGTCGATCCGGAATTTGCCCTGCTCTTCGATGATTATGTCCCTGATGTCGATTTCCGGATACCGCCACGCAAACCTGAGCGAACATTCATTGAGGTCCAAACGTTCAAACGATTTCTTCTGAGAAAGCTCGGCCACCTTTTGCAACAGCGGAACATCCTCGATTCGCCCGTTTCGAATGCGCAACAAGCCTTCGCCGGACGAACTTTCCAGCTTCGGATTTTCCCCGCTCCAGTGAAGATCACCGAAAGCGCCGCCGTTGAAACGGCCTTTCCATTCCGCTGGCGACCACTGGCGAATCGGCACCGCGTTAAAGTTCGCTTTAACATCGACACTTGTCTCCTTGCCAAGCCCCGCGTGTCCCTGAGCCCGAATGCTTTCATCGCTATGGGAATCGGATGCGACATCGAGATCGTACAGCGTCAACAGCGTTTTTGTGATCAGGATGTGTGTGTGGCGAAGATCGAGATCGGGAACCAGAGCCATCTTCAGTCTTCCGCCACTTGCACGGTACTCGAAATCCCGGCCATTCGGAGTGATTAATAGTTGTGTGCCGAAAAAGCCGGCGCGCTCGCCGCGAAATCGCCAAGTGACGTTGGCCTGCTCCGATTCAATCTTCTCCAAGTAAACTCGGTTCGGTAAAAAAATTGCGAACCACGGCTTGGCCGGAACTGCTTCAGGCCTTGATTCGCTTTGTAGATTTGAATCTCGACGTCGCCGGATTCCACACGCACGCTGGTGAACCGCCACTGCCGCAAAAACACCCCCCACGGATTGAACTCGGCTGTGATGCCGTGAGCATCGAGTGATTTCATCGCCTTTTGTCCGTTGTCGGCTTCGAAGCTTTCGCTTTGCGCCGTCAATGAGCCGGTGCGTCGAATCGGCGCGTAATGCGCCCGGGGAAAGTGCAAACCCTTCGCCGTTTCCTCTTCCATGCCTCTGCGGAATCCGTCGCTTTCCACATAGTGAGTGGCCAGCGGACTAACAAAGACCGTGAGGCCAACGCCAAATGCGATCACGAAGAAAATCGCACTGCCGGCAGCAAGGATCAGCAGTTCCCTTCGCAACGGTGCAACGGTAGAAGGTTACAGCACGAGATGGCGCGCCCGAGGGAAATGCAAGCCCTGTTCCCGCGGTCGCGCCTCGCCCATCGAAACAAATCTTGAAACGACACCGGTGTGTTACCGACCTTCCTTCCATGAAACGCACAGGCTAGCATTTGTGGCGGCTGAGTTCTTGCAATAATTCGATCTGGATCTGCTGAATCTCCAATAGCCGGTTGTACTGCTGGCGCAGCAGGTGATCGAGTTTCTTGTGCAAATGCCGGATCTCAAGCTCGGCTTTCAGGTTCACTTTGTAATCGTTCTCCGCTCGCAAACGCCCTTGATGTTGTCGACATTCCAACGGCTGAACAAGCGTTTCATAGACGAATTGGATCGCATCACTCTTCGGAATCAGTCCCGAACGGCAATTCGCAAACGGTCGAGAAAGGGCACCTGCGTAGGTTTTAGTTTCCGTTTGGCAATTTCGTCGGAAAAGAAGCACGCCTGATCGACTTCTGGAAATTTTTGGTATTTGCCCGAGCGCGGCGGCCATTCCAGGTCGAATAGATTTGATTTGCACTCGAACGGTTCCGGCAAATCTCCCTCGAATGCCCAGGCGTGCACAATTTTGCCGCCTTTTTGCTGTATCCACCCGAGCTCAATCCAGCCCTGAACATTTTCGGGACGGAATCCCACTTCCTCTTCGAACTCAATTTGAGCGCGCGTGAGTAAATCTTCGCCCGGACTTGCCTCGCCTTTTGGGATTGTCCATACGCCGTGATCCTTGCGAACGAAGAATGGGCCGCCGGGATGGACGAGCAGAAATTCCAGTTTCCCTTTCTTGCGCCGGAACATGAGCAAACCGGCGCTAACGCGACTTCGCGATGGTGTTGAGCTTGCGGACACAATTTATTTTACGTCGCTTGGCCGTGTCGCGACAGGCGTCACGTCTTTTTTCCCGCCCCAAAGATGAAACGTGTACGTGAAAACTATGTAGCCGAACAGATCGTGCTTGGAATCATTGCTGACGTAGAGCGCGGGATTGAATTGAAAATCGGGCGTGACGTTGCAGGTGAAGCCGATCGTCGATGAATTTTCGGAACCACTCTGCCAATCCACTTGCACCCGCCACCTTTCGTTAAAGTCGTAGGCATATCCGAGGATTGCTTCGTTTTTGTAGCCGGCGTGAATCGCCCCAACGGCTACTTTGTGATGTTCTCCCCAATAGCCAGCCTCGATATACGGTTGAGGATCTACATCCAGGTGAGGCGACCAATTCACAAACCCAATGGAAAGAAGATAAGGCTCCTTCGTTAACAAGCCGATCTCCGTCCCGAAAATCCATTCGTCGGGTTGGAATCCGCGAAACACAGCTATTTCTCCCCATTTCGTCAGGCCCAGCTCGGCTTGCAATTGATACGGATTCGCAATGCGCTTGTCTTGAATTTGTAAACTCAAAGAAAGATCACCAGCTCCTTGCAAATCCGGAGTCACGATTTGACTCAACCCTTTCGTGGTGCCGAAGGATGAAGAGCCGGTCAAAAGAAAAACGATCATCGCCAGGATAATCATCATGAAGCGGATTGGCTCTTTCCTCACCGCCGGTTTCCGCAAAGCGCTCGACATTTCGCCGCCAGTAAAGCGGGTGCTCAGAAATTTGTCGATACTTGGGTTAAACGCTTTCTAGATTGAACGTACGCCGTGCGATTCTAAGATTGCGATAATGCGCGTACTTGCCATCGACTCCTCTTTGCGTAACACCGGTGTAGCGATTGTCGATGCGCATAACGGCAAACCGCGGCCGATATATTTCGGGACGATTCACAACGCAAGCTCGATGCGTTCGTCCTCCTGTCTGGTGGCGATTCGTGATCGGCTCGCCGAGTTAATTCGCGAGCACGAACCGGATTGTTGCGCGCTCGAAGCGGTCATTTATGTGCAAAGTCATAAGACCGCGATTATTCTGGGCGCGGCCCGCGGCGCCGCGATCTTGGCTGCCGCGGAAAACGGACTACCGGTTTTCGAATATTCACCCAGACGCATCAAACAATCTACCGTCGGGCGCGGCGCAGCGGGAAAAAACCAAGTGGCGTTTATGGTGCGTGCTCTTCTCGGCCTGACGGAAACGCCGGATACCGACGCAGCGGACGCGCTGGCCATCGCTCTCACGCATTTGCGCATGCAGGAAACGGCCGCACTGGGAATTGACGGCGGCATTCAAATATAATGGTCCCAAGTAAACCTGTCGCCTTGGACAGAATGCGAAAGCGATCCGCCGGAAATCCTACGATCGTATGATTCTCATAAACTGTGGCGTTGCATCTCCCGCAATCGTGTCCACTCAAACGCCTACAACGTTTGCCGCTGAAGAGAGCGGCCACTACAATTGCCAGATGAACGCCGGCAACTGGAAAACGATCTCAAGCGAGCGGCACTTCGCCAACGCGAACCTCGAAGTTGTGACGGATCGGGTGCAGACACCCGCGAGACCGGACCCGCGTGCGTGGACAATCGTGTATCGCAAAGCGGCGGTCGTGGTCGCACCGATCACGCGCGACAGCAAGATCGTTCTCATTCGCCAGGAACGGATCCCTATCCGGCAAGCGATTTGGGAAATGCCGTCGGGTCAGATCGATGATCACAATGCCGACCAGGAGAAAATCAACAATGTGGCATTGCGGGAACTCAGAGAAGAAACCGGTTACGAGCTCGCTCGAGACGGCAGCTTAAGTCCGATAGGCCATTATTTCTCTTCGCCGGGGTTTACGGATGAGCGCGGCTATTTCTTTCTGGCGCGCCCGGTTCAGCCGTGCGAAGAGGGGCCGGATCGAGACGAAGGCGAATCGATTCTCGACTGTCGCAAGTTTACTGTGGAGGAAATCCGGCGCATGATCGCAGAGAACGAAATTCTCGACGCTAAAACGTTGGGGATTTGCGCCACCCTCGCCGCGCGGGGGGTTTTGTCGCTCGCGCCGCGCTGACTTTTCGGTCCGATGGCGCTACGAGACATTTTCAAATTTCGCGATCTGCCGGAGAGCGAAACCTCCAAACCGTTTCTCGAGCATCTGGAAGACCTCCGCTGGATGATTGTGAAGATGGCGATCACGCTCGGGATCGCGATGATCCTCTGCTTCGCGTTTCGCTCGACGCTTGTGCGTGTCACGCAGGCGCCGCTGCACGATATCGGTTCGCAAATCGGCACGCTGAAAGCGCTCGGCATCACGGATTCAATCGTGATTTCATTTCACCTGGCGTTTTACGCGGGAATCGTTATCTCGTTCCCGCTGCTCCTGTATTTTATCGCGGAATTTGTTTTACCGGCGCTCACTGCGGTGGAGAGACGGTTTTTGCTTCCAGCAATCGCCGTCAGTTTCGGACTGTTTCTACTTGGAGTGTTGGTTTGTTATTTTTGGTTGTTGCCGAAAACCATTCTCTTTTTCTTTCGCGACACGCAGTCGCTCGGCTGGGCGCCCACGTGGACGGTGCAGCAGTATTATTCCTTTGTGACGCGGTTCACCATCGCGTTCGGTCTGGCTTTCGAATTGCCGGTCGTCGTCCTCGCTCTGGTCCGGTTTGGATTAGTCACTTACAAATTCATGGCGCGCACTCGGGTGTACGCGATCGTGCTCATCTTTATCCTGGCGACCATCATCACGCCCACGCCAGACATTCTGACCTTGATCGCGCTGGCGCTGCCGATGTGTCTGTTGTACGAAAGCTGCATCTGGATTGCCTGGCTCATGGAGCGCCGTGCACTGAAACGGATCGCCGGTTAATCGCGTGCAACATCCGGCTTACGATTTTGTCTTCGGAGCGTTTGCGTTTTTTCTCGGCGCGGCAGTCGGCTCGTTTTTAAATGTCTGCATCTATCGCTGGCCGGTTGATCTTTCGATCAATCGGCCGCGTCGCTCGTTTTGCCCGAACTGCAAGCAACCGATCCCCTGGTATCAAAATCTCCCGTTGATCAGCTGGCTGGCGCTTGGCGGTCGCTGCGCGAATTGCGACGCAAAAATTTCGTTTCGGTATTTCGCGGTGGAGTTGCTTAGCGCACTGCTTTTCCTCGGGGTCTGGCAAAGCTTCCCGTGGCAGGTGGCCATCGCGTACTGGATTTTCGTTTCCTTCCTGATGATCGGAACGTTTATCGATTTCGAGCATTTCATTATTCCAGATCGCGTGACAATCGGTGGAACGATCGCGGGCGTCGCTTGCAGCATGATTGTTCCAGCTTTGATGCAAACAGATTCGCGGTTGGCAGCCGGTGTTCGTGCACTGCTGGCCGCGGCGCTCGGCTACGTGATTCTTTGGATCGTTTTGGAAGCGGGCAAAATCGCTTTCGGCAGAAAACGAGTTCGATTCGACGCGCCGACGCCGTTCACATGGACAAAGCGTGGCGAGGACGCGGATTTCGTCGTGGGCATTGAAGAAGGTCTCTGGAGCGAATATTTTGCCCGCGAAAAGGATCGGCTGCTGCTCCAGTGCGATGAGGTCCAGATCGACCATCACGAATATGGAAACGTGACACTGGCTTTTCGTTACGATCGCGTCAATGCCGACAGCCATGTGCTAATGCTTGATGATGTAACGCACATTTCCGGCCTCGCGCGCGAACTGGTAATTCCGCGCGAGGCGATGGGACGCGGCGATTTGAAATTTCTCGCCGCCATTGGCGCATTTCTTGGCTGGCGCGCGGTCTTGTTCAGCCTTTTCGCCGGATCACTCCTCGGCTCAGTTATCGGCTTAATCACGCTCGTCGTGGGGAAACCTGTTTGGTCTGCGAAACTACCGTTTGGACCTTATCTGACATTCGGGGCAGTGACATGGATGTTTTTCGGCAAGGTCCTTCTGCACTGGTACGGCACACTGCTCAGCCGGTAGCGCCGTTGGGTCGCAGTGTGCTAACGGGCCACAAATTGAGCGTGAAAGGTTGACGACGCCAAATCGCGACAAGTAATGTCAGAATGGATTTTTCATCGGGGCCTTGGACTGGTTTTTACAATTACGGCAGCATGCGGAAACATCGGATGGATCTCGTGCTGATTTTCGTTGATCGAACCGTTTCAGGCGATGGGAATAACGACATAGCCGATTCTCTGTTATCGGCCGTTTCGATCAGACAAACGGCGAGTGTTACTGGACCAAGACCTACGTCGGCGCGCACGACGTTTTCTATCGCGGGTTCCGAGAAGGCAAAGGGATTTGGGGACTATGGGAGCTGCCGAGCGAGTCAGGCGGCTTTCACATCTGGCCACGCGGCCACGAGGAAGGTGAACAGGATCACGAAAGGGCGGAAGAGCCCGCGCCAGTAGAAGCAGTTGCGGCGGAAACCTGACTTTGAATTGCCGCTGATTGCTGCTGTGCCGGAGTGGCAGCCCGCCGTAGCATCAACACTAGATTAATTGCTTCGCATTTCCACCAGCGCAGCAGTCCGCGTAAAATTTGTTTACGAAGCCGCATGTCGGGAACAAACCCATCGTACAGTTCGCGCCAGCCGGCGTTTCTTTTTCCGTAGTAGCCAGTCGCCCATCTACGGTTCGCCAGAGCTGTCAGCCGGCGATTGTAAAAGCTCATGATGTTTCGCACGACTTTGCCGCCGATGCCGGTGAAAGGCAGATTGAGAAACTCGCGTTCCGGGTCGCGATAGACTGCTTGCACTAGGCCGATGTAATAACTGCCCACATCGAGAAGCAGCGCCGCCGACATCAGGTCCGCGTCGCCCATGTAGTAGTATTTGTCCTTGAACAAACTTTCGAACCAATAGCGGTAGGTGATCCGGTATTGCTGGTTGTAATGACAAAGTCGCTCCGCAACATCCTCGCCCCTTAAACTGCGCGCCAGTAAATCGGCCACGTAATAGGAAGTGTAAGAACAGAAATCGAGACCCGGACTGTAAAGCGGGTCGATGAAGCCGGCGGCATCCCCCACCATGGCCCAACCGTCACCGCAAACCCTTTCGCTGTGATACGGCAGCATCGAGAGCGCGTGCACGTCGCCTTCAATCACCTTCGCCGCGCCGAAGATTTCGCGACCGATGGGATTGTTGAGGATGTGCGCGTGTAACCGCTGTCCCAGAGTCGGTCCCTCTCGAAATTTGAAGATGCGGCTGTCGTAAACGATCCCGGCGCTGACATCGCCGCCTTGCAACGGAATGATCCAGACCCACCAGCCGCGACCGAAAAGATGGTTCGTGGCCCACTCACGCCCGGTGCGACAACGGTTCGCATAATCTGGAAAACGTTCGCGCCATTCGTAGCTGTCCCACTCCTTCACGCCGCTGAACCGCGCCCACACGGCATTGATGGGATGGTCGGTGTTTGTGCGAAAATGTCCGAGCTTTCGCGCGAACATGGCCGCGCGGCCTGTAGCATCGATGATCCAGCGGCAAGTAGCTGAGCGTTCCCCGCCATCAACAACAGCGTTTACCCTTTCTCGATGGCCGTCGCTTAGTTCAAAGCTTGTGACCTTTGCGGGACACCATAACTCGCAACCTTCCTGCACTGTGCGATCGAGCATGTGCGAATCGAGTTTCGCGCGGTCCACTTGAAATCCGGGCAACCGGCTCTGGTAGCGCGTGCCGACCTCGACGCAATCATCAAAGGGTTGATCGGGCCGGTTTGAAAACCAGAGGCGCAATCCCTGTTTCGGCAACTGATGATGGCCGAGATAATGCGTGAGCCCCAGAATTCGAGTCATGTAGCAACTGCTCACCTCGGTTGTCGATTCGCCAACCTTGCGATCGAACGCAGCTTTCTTTTCGATGATCAGGACACGTGCTTCCTGCCGTTTGCGCTTTAGCATGAGTGCCGTCGCCGCACCGGAGAAGGCGCCGCCGATAATTACGACGTCATAATCGAAATTCATGGCTCGAAGAGGATGGACTTTATAGTGTCGCAGAGCAAGCGCCTCCAAGTGATGCGGACAATCCTATCTGCGCTTGAGCGACGACCACTGTGCAGGCAGGATTGCCTGCATTACGTAAATGATTTTCACCAACGCGCGTTTGATTTTTCCCGACGGAATTCGTGACGGCCTCGAGGTCATTGTGGAAGAGGGAAAAATCGCCGCGGTCCGTGAGCGGACGCGCGCGCGCAGCGAAGACGAGATCATCGATGTCGACGGAAATTATCTTGCGCCTGGTTTCATCGATCTCCATGTGCACGGTGCGGTCGGACGCGACACGATGGAAGCGTCGGTCCAAGGGTTTCGCGAGATTTGCAATTTCCATGCGAGCGGCGGTACGACGTCGCTTCTGCTTACCACAGCGACAGCGCCGCTCGATCGGATTTTCGATGTCTTGGGCGTCGCGCGTGACTTAATTCGGCGGGGTGCAAGGCGGTCACGCCCTACCAACACGATTACGGGCGTTCACCTCGAAGGCCCCTTCATCTCGAGAGCGAAACATGGCGCGCAATGCGCGGAGTTTATTCAGGATCCGTCACCGACCGCCGTACGAGAGTTGCTCAAACATGCGGCTGTAATCAGACGCGTAACGATCGCGCCCGAACTGCCGCGAGCTCTCGACGCTATAAAAGCTTTTTACTCGCGTGGAATCAGCGTGAGCGGCGGACATAGTGATGCTTGGGATGAGGATGCCAGGGCTGCATTCGACGGCGGTATGCGAAGTGTGACCCACACATTTAATTGCATGTCGAGCGCGCGCCGCCGCGGCGTTTATCGGATCGCAGGTTTGCTCGAGTTTGCGTTAGGCGAACCAAACATCAGTTGTGAACTAATCGCCGACGGCCATCACGTTGCGCCAACGTTGATGAGAATGTTGTATCGCGCGAAAGGCCAGCGCGGAATTTGTCTCGTCACTGATGCAACTGCGGGCGCCGGATTGCCGGATGGATCGCAGTTCTCGTTTTTCGGCAAGGATTGTATCGTCGAAGGCGGAGTCTGTCTGTTGGCTGACCGTTCAGCGCTCGTAGGCAGCGCCGCCCGCATGATCGACCTCGTCCGTACGATGGTGCGTGAGGTGAATGTTCCATTGCATGAAGCCGTCTCCATGGCGACACAAAATCCCGCACGCGCGATCGGCCTCCAAAACAAAGGCTGTCTGAGCGTCCGGGTGGACGCGGATTTCGTCGTTCTTTCACCACAGTTGGATCTGGTGCGAACATTCGTGTGCGGCGAGGAAATCTGGTCTCATTGAGACCGTGGCGTTGAAACGCTTCGCGTCCCTGGGGGTACTCCTTCACCGGGCTAAAGCCACGGTGTTAATGAAACGGGATCATAACGTCATCAGAAATTCGGCAATATCCAGTGCTGCGCGGGGGCGGCTTAATTTGCTGATATTCCCGGCCCATTCGCACCATTGTTTTGCGCTATCGTCGAACGCACGCTGCACCTGCTCGGCAACTTCTCGCGGTGAATGGGCAATCACGCCCGAATTCGTTTCAACGATCAACTGCGCGTTGCCTTCCTCCTGACCAGCGACGACATGGTTGATGATCATGGGGCATTTAGCGGCGATAGTTTCCTGCACCGTTGCGCCACCGGCTTTTCCGATGAGCAAATGGTTCTCGTGCATCATTCGGGGGAGTTGGTCCGTCCAACCGATAATTCTTATTGGATGGGCATCGGCGGCCGCTTCGATTGGCGTGCGGAGTTCGTCAGCTCGGCCGATCGTGACGGTGAGATCCAGATCAAGTTTCGCGAGCATGTGCACCAGTTCCGGCGCGCCGCGTTTGGCCGCATTAATCATGTATAAAACCCGCCGACTGGAATTGCTGGAAGGCAACGGCCGATCATCAGGGAGATCTGCAAATTTCGGGCTAACAGGAAAACCGAATACCTTGAGCTTTTCTGGCGCAACACCGCCGCTGCGCAGCACGGTTGCGCTTTGCTCGTTTGCAACCAGGAAATAATCGGCAGCACAGCTGTACCACGCTGCATTGATAGTGATAGAGTCAGTAACGACGACAACGTTTTTGCAATCGCAAAATGTCTGCGGGTTCTCCGTAATGATTCGCCGAAGCACATTGGAATACGCGGGGAAAGTGCAAATCACCATCTCGGGACGAAAGCGGTCGAGCAACGCCGCAAGGTAATCCTTCAGGCGGAGCAATCGCGCGAACTCCTGATCGAAATCTTTCTTGCGATCAAACCAACGGTAAACCGCACCCCAGGCCGGCGAGGCGAAATTGACCAGCGCCAGGTAAGCCCTCCGGATAAATTCGTTCAGCGGTCCGTAGGCTTCGGCCAACAGATCGCGCAATTCGACCTCAGTCTGATCCGGCGCCACACGGGCGAGACCGTCACGTACTCCCCTGGCCGCGCTGTTGTGGCCCTCTCCGAAACCCGCGGTCAGAATCAACATTCTCTTCTTCATTGGTCGTCAGGCGACACAGGCTACGATCAAGGCCAGAAGCAGATGGAAATCACTTGCGAAAGCATTCGGACTTTAATGGATATTTGTACCTGGCAAAGTAAACTCCTCCGGCGATGAAATATCTCAGATTAATTTGGCACGTTGCGCGCCGGTTGGTGTGGGAAACCGCCACGGATAACACGACCGGGTTGGCAGCACAGATGGCGTATCTGCTTCTTTTCGCGCTTGCTCCCGGCACGCTTTTTTTCTGGCATCTGCTGGGACTGTTCGGCACGGATCCGACCAAGTTGCACCGGATGTTCCTTCTTCTGAAGAGCTTCATGCCGCCGGATCCGAAAGTGCAGGACATCCTGGACTCTGCCATGGCCAGTGTGGTGGTGACAGGTTCGAGCGGACTGCTGGCGAACGCCGGCATCATCCTTGGAATTTATTTCGGGACTATTTTTATTGCCACGGTTTCACGCGCGCTCAGCCAGATGCACGGAGTCCGCGAAGATCGCCATTGGTGGTCGAAATATATTATCTCATTTTTTATGCTTTTCTGGTTTGGCATCGTGATTGTCTTTAGTTTTAACGCCGTCGTTTTCGGCGAAAAGCTGGCCGGCATCGCAGAGGTGAATTGGCAACTTTCGTTTCCACTCCAGGCTTGGATCGCGAGACTGAATCTGCCGTTACCCGCCGTGGCTCTGGTTGGGCTCGCGCTTGTGCTTTATCTTTTCACGCCAGAGAATTATTTGACTGTTCGCCAGGCGTTGCCGGGCGCAATTTTCTTCGCAATCGGCTGGATCGTGGCCACGAAACTTTTCCAGCTGTACGTCGCAAGGTACGATCGTTACAACCCGACTTATCTCGCGTTGGCGTCGATCATCGTACTGCTCACCTGGATGTACTTGACTTGTCTGCTGCTGTTGCTGGGAGGCAAATTGAACGCAATCATTCGGCGCGAACGTGAGAGAATGCGCACGGTTGCGCCTCTCGCGTCCGCGCCCGCGCCTGCGGTGACGAGTTAAGACAAATACAAGGTTACAAGGGTACAAAGGCGGACCGCGGATCCCCGTAACGTTTCTAATTCTTCTACTGTTGTAACTTTTTTCATAAATCCCTGCTCTAACC
>Ga0210403_10002326_pt1 | contig 17285 bp, 15 predicted proteins | sample IncBWC19MmetaG_FD_150863 | JGI IMG/M metagenome (GOLD analysis project Ga0210403, IMG submission 150863) | Forest soil microbial communities from Barre Woods Harvard Forest LTER site, Petersham, Massachusetts, United States - Inc-BW-C-19-M | ecosystem: Environmental > Terrestrial > Soil >... | reverse complement strand
AATTGGTAGGACAGCTTGTAGACATCCTGGTGCCCGAACGATTTCGCGGGAAGCACCCGCAACATCGGGAGGGCTACACCGCGCATCCGCGCACGCGGACGATGGGGGAAGGCCGCGACCTGTGGGGTTTGCGGAAAGACAAAACGGAGTTTCCGGTCGAGATCAGCTTGAGCCCCCTGGAAAGCGAGGAAGGAATTCTGGTGACGGCAGCCATCCGGGACATCAGTGTGCGCAAAGCTGTGGACAAGCATCTGGTCGAGACGGCCAGGGAACTGACCGTCAAGCACCGGCTCCTCAACGCCGTGGTCGAGGGGACCACGGACCTCATTTACATCCGGGATTTGGAAAACCGCTTCACACTGGCCAACAGCGCATGCGCAAAGGTCTTCCGGCGAAGCGTAAACGAAGTGTTGGGAAGCAGCATGCGCGATCTTTTGCCCAACGGCAGCTACGACGCGGTGGCAAAGAGCGACCAGGAGATCGTGCGCGGCGGCGTCCCCTGCACGCTCGAGGAAATTGCCGAGATTGACGGTGTCACCCGGCTGTTTCTGACCACCAAAGGCCCGTACCACGATGCCGACGGGAAGATCATCGGAACGATTGGAATTTCGCGGGAAATCACGGAGCGGAAGAAAGCCGAAGAGCACCTGGTGAAGATGGTGGGGGAGCTGAGGCGCTCCAACGAGGAACTGCAACAATTCGCCTATGTGGCGTCACACGATTTGCAGGAGCCGCTGCGCATGGTCGCCAGCTACACGCAGCTCCTGGCCAAACGCTACAAAGGGCGCCTGGACTCCGAGGCCGATGAGTTCATCGCCTACGCGGTAGACGGGTCCAACCGCATGCAAGCGTTGATCCATGACCTGCTTGCCTATTCACGGGCAGGCACAAACGGAAAGGCGTATCAAGCGATTTCCAGCGAAAAGGCGCTACTCGAAGCGCTTTCTAACTTGCGGGTATCCATTCAAGAGAGCGGTGCCGTGGTGACCCACGATTCGCTTCCGGCCATCACTACGGACGATGCGCAATTGGTCCAGGTCTTCCAGAACCTGGTCGGGAACGCCATCAAGTACCGCCGCGCCGAAGTTCCTCGCGTACACGTTTCTGCCGCAAAAAACGGCGGCCAGGAGTGGAACTTTTCCGTGCAAGACAATGGCCTGGGAATTGATCCTCAGTATTTTGACAGGATTTTCGTCCTCTTCCAGCGCCTGCACGGGCGAGAGGAGTTCAAGGGTACAGGAATCGGATTGGCCATTTGCAAAAAGATTGTGGAACGGCTGGGCGGAAGGATCTGGGTCGAGTCGCAACCCGAAAAGGGCTCGACCTTCTATTTTGCCCTGCCAGAAAGAGACGAGAAATGATGGAATCGATTGGAACGGGTGCAGTGCCTCTGGAAGTTCTGTTGGTGGAAGATAGTCCCGGGGATGTCCGGCTCACGCGGGAAGCGTTCAAAGACGCAAAAGTGCATATTAACTTGAACGTCGCGACGGATGGCGCAGAAGCAATGGCGTATCTGGCGAACGAGGGAAAGTATGCCAATTCTCCCCGCCCGGACCTGATCCTGCTCGATCTGAACCTGCCCAGGAAAGACGGCCGGGAGGTATTGGCGGAACTCAAGGAGAGCCCGACGCTGAAGTGTATTCCAGTGGTTATCTTGACCACGTCCGCGTCCGAGACGGATATCCAGGGGAGCTATCAGCACCATGCGAACTGTTACATCACCAAGCCAGTGGACCTGGAAGGGTTCCTGAAAGTGGTGAAGAGCATCGACAGTTTCTGGCTTTCGGTGGTCAGGCTGCCACGTGTAGCGCGCACATGAACGACAAGGCCCTCCAAGTTCTTCTGGTTGAGGATAACGCGGGAGACGCCCGTTTGCTGCGGGAGATGTTTAGCACGGAAGCGCCGGGAAGTTTCGAATTGACGCACTTGCTGCGCATGAGCGACGCCTTGCTTCATCTGGGAAAAGGCGGAGTGGACGTAGTGCTCTTGGACATGGGACTGCCGGACGCGCATGGCCTGGATACCGTGCGGCAGGCCCACGCGATGGCCCCAAGCATCCCGCTGATTGTGCTGACGGGCCTGGACGACGAGGCACTGGCCGCCGAAGCCATGAAGGAAGGCGCGCAAGACTATCTCATCAAGGGGCAGATCGAAAATCGCGCGCTGCCTCGGGCGCTTCGCCATGCCATCGAGCGTCACCGTATGCAAGCGGAAAGCGATCTGATCAGGACCAATCAGATGCAGTTCAAGGATGAGTTCCTCTCCCATGTGTCGCACGAGCTGCGCTCGCCGCTGACGGCGATCTACCAGTTTGTGACCATCCTTCTGGACAAGCTGGCCGGCGAATTGAATGTGGAACAACGCGAGTACCTGGAGATCGTGTTCAGGAATGTGAAACAACTTCACGCGATGATTAATGACTTGCTGGAAGTCACCCGCATGCAGGCGGGGAAACTGCAGATCGACCTGCAACAAACTTCAATTTCAGACGCAATCGTTTACGCCGTCGACACACTGCAGGGGGCTGCGGCTGCGAAGGGAATCACCCTCACTTCAGAAATCGAGCACCACTTGCCGCCGGCTTGTGGCGATCCAACCCGCATCCGGCAGATTCTGATCATCCTGCTCGACAACGCCATCAAGTTCACGCCGGCAAACGGAGCGGTGAAGGTGAATGCCGGAGTTTCCGAGGAAGATTCAAATCTCCTGCTTCTGGAGGTATCAGACACGGGATGCGGGATCAGCTCGGAGATGACCGAGCGAATTTTTGAACGCTTGTTCCAGACAGAGGATACGGCTTCGGCAGGCCGCAAAGGCCTGGGGCTGGGGTTGTTCATTTGCAAGGAACTGGTAACGCGGCAGGGCGGCCGAATCTGGGCCACCAGCACACTGGGAAAGGGCGCGGTTTTTTTCGTGACCTTGCACGTTTTCTCGCTGCCTAACCTGATTGCCCCGGCTCTCAAGCGGGAAAGGCAAACACAAGGTCCCATCACACTGGTAGTGACGGAGATTGGTTCACAGACTGGCTGGCTATCCGAGGAGGTGCGCGCCGAACAGTCGAAGGTTGTGCGCGAAGTTTTGCAACGGTGCATGCACGCCGACCTGGACATTCTTTTGCCCAAGGTGGGCCCGGCGGGAGCGACGGAACTCTTCTTCCTTCTCGCGATTACCGACGAAATCGGCGGTGCGGCGATTGCCAAGCGGATTCAGGAACGATTGGACGAATACGAACAAACACAGAAAGCGGGCCTGACGATTTCGACCTCTTATCGCTCGGTGGACGCAATCAAACGGCATTCGAACGAATCGATGAAAGATTTTGTGGAAAAAGTAGCCAGTCAAATTCAGGAACTGATGAACGAGGAAATCTCGGCGAGGATGGTGAAAAATGAGTAACAAAAAAATTCTTATCGTGGATGATGATCCGGACGTGCGCCTGGGCCTGAATGTGCGCCTGAAGGCAAATCACTACGACACGTTCTTTGCGGGCGATGCGCTCTCCAGTATGACAGAGGCGCGAAAACACGAGCCGGACCTGATTATCCTGGACCTGGGACTGCCGGCCGGCGACGGGTTCGTCGTGATGGAACGCCTCAGGGCTATTCCCGCTCTCGCGGTGATTCCCATTATCGTCGTTTCCGCCCGCGACGTTTTGGCAAACAGAGAGCGCGCACTGAAGGCCGGGGCGAAAGCCTATCTCCAAAAACCCGTGGACAACTCCGAACTTCTGAAGATGATCCGGCGGGCGTTGGGAGAACCGGCATTGACGACCAAAGCCGTCGTGCATGACCTGGGGTCGCTCTAAGAAGGAGCGAAACCGCGTGCGCATCGACAGAGGAGGTATTCCCCTGACAATTCACTGGTGAAGGAATGGAGTGCAGCGGCGGAGGCGCCGGAAGCGTGGAACGCAGTATTACCGAGCAGTGCGCTACAGGAACACCCGGGAAGCGCAAGCAACCGCGAACTGACAGTACCTCCGTGTGCAGCAACCAAAATGGAACATGGTTGCTCTTTTGAACGAGAGAGAAGCCGACTTACGCCCTGAGCCGACGAGGGAATCTGGACAACGGAGCCTATGCTTCTTAAGGCATCAAAAAACACTAATAGTCGCGGAAGTGACTCATTTAGGGCAGTTTTGCAAACCGTTATAGCGAAGTATAGGTGAGTGAATACGGCGACGAAACTCTTTGCCATTTATTGCAATCGGGATTACGGCAACTGCCAGCAAGATCGATGAAACGAGAAAGTGACTCACGGAGGACGTAGTGGGCGAATCTGGAATTTTTGTGCACGGCCCAAGAGAAAGCGAGGATGCTGCCGGAAAGGAAACTGTGGCGGACATTCTCGAACGTGAACTGCAACCGGTGATTGCCGACTGGCTTGCTCGCGTGGAGTCGGAGCCAGACCTGGCTTGCATTCCGTTGAGCTATGAAGACCGCACGGGCCATCTTCCTCATCTTCTGCATGATGTGATTGCGCGATTGCGCCTGGAAGACGGAGCGAATGCTTCAATCTCGAAAGCCGCGTCCGAGCACGGAAATTTGCGGCGCAAACAAGGCTACACGGTGGCGATGGCCGTGGAGGAATCCCGCTTACTGCAGGTCACTATTTTCTCAACCCTGCACAAAAACGCGACCAGCCTGGAATTCAGCCGGTTGCTTCCTGACGTCGTGACGATTGCCGACGAAGTGGACGCGCAGTTGAAGGAGCAGATGCTCCGATTCATGGCCGCGGACGCGACAAAGATGGCCAAAGGCAGGTAAACCGTTTTTGGAAAATTAAGTCGGATGCCAAACAGGAGCCGGGAACCGTGAAACCAAAGACTGCGAGAGAGAGTGACGCCTGCGTGTTGGTAATCGGAGATGAGACGGGCGAAATGGCTGGAATTTTGGAGAAGTTGGGCTCAGGCGCGGACGAAAGGGTCCGCATAGAGCGGGTCGACGAACTTTCCAGCGGAATCGATCGGTTGCACACCGGGGGAGTTCGGGCGGTTGTGCTGGACCTCACATTTCCCGGTGGCGATGGCGTGGAGACGTTCGACAAGCTTTTTCAAGCGGCGCCCCAGGTGCCGATTCTGGTGCTGAGCCGGGCCGATGCGGAAGGAACGGCGAGGGAAACGGTAAAGCGCGGAGCCCGGGATTTTTTGGTGAAGAGTCCCTCCGACGGCTATCGGCTAAACCACGCGGTGCGTACCCTATTGGATAGCCGTGCCGCGGAAGCAACGCGTTTGGAAAACGAAGTCGCCAATCTGACGCTGGACGCCATCGGAGAGGGAGTGCTGCGCACGGATTCACAGGGCAACGTAACCTATCTAAATCGGGTCGCAGAAGAAGTGACGGGGTGGTCGCGCGAAGAGGCGCAAGGGCGCCCTGCGGCGGACGTGCTCAGGCTGATCGATGGAGCCAGCCGCGCGTCGGTTGACACTTCCCTGGGAGCCGCAGCGCAAGAAAACGAGACTGCGGGCTGCATGACCAGCGGTACAAACCGCATTCTGGTTCGACGCGATGGCTTCGAAATTGACATCGAAAGTAAAACGACCCTGATTCGAGAGCACGGCGAAAGGGTAACCGGCACAATTGTGGCTTTTCGCGACGTCAGCGCGGAACGTGCCAGATCGCTAGAAATGTCTCACCTGGCGCAACACGATGCCCTGACCGATTTGCCGAACCGGGTGCTGTTCTACGACCGGCTCGCGCAGGCGATTTCACTGGCGGAGCGCCAGGACAAACAACTGGCGGTGATGTTTGTAGATTTGGATCACTTCAAAAAGATCAACGACTCACTGGGCCACGATGTTGGCGACAAACTGCTGCAATCGGTTGCCGAGCGATTGAAGGCGTGTGTCCGGCGGTCGGACACTATCGGCAGGCTAGGCGGGGACGAATTCGTGGTACTCCTCTCCCAAGTCGAGCATGCGGAAGACGCAGCCATTAGCGCTAGAAAAGCCCTTCGGGCGTTAACGGCGCCGCATAGAATCGACGGCAAAAGCCTCGATCTCAACGTGAGTATAGGGGTGAGCACCTATCCGAGTGACGGCCAGGACGCAGATAGTTTGCTGAATCGAGCGGATAACGCCATGTACGAAGCCAAGCAACGCGGCCGGAATAACTATCAGTTCTTCCGCCACGAGATGCATGCGCGATTGGCCGACCGCCAGTCGCTGGAAGCGGATTTGCGCTGTGCGCTGGGGCGGAACGAGTTTGTGTTGCACTACCAGCCGAAACTTAATCTTCAGACAGGGCACATCACGGGGGTGGAAGCACTGATCCGCTGGCTGCACCCCCAGCGAGGATTGATCTATCCGGAGAAGTTTGTGCCCCTCGCGGAAGAGTGCGGACTGATTTTGGGTATCGGACAGTGGGTGCTGCTGGAAGCTTGCAATCAGGCTCGGGCCTGGCGTGATGAGGGTCTTGGGGATGTGCCGGTCTCGGTCAACGTGTCCGCGACCGAATTTGGCGCCAAGGATTTTCTTTCAGGGGTACGGGCGGTGTTGATTACAACGGGAGTGGAGCCGAGGAATCTGGAGCTGGAACTGACCGAGAGTGTGCTGATGCATGACGCGGAGGCCGCTGTCGTGACACTGGTCAAGCTGAAAGCCATGGGCGTGCAGGTGGCCATCGACGACTTTGGCACCGGGTATTCCAGTTTTACTTATTTGCGGCGTTTTCCATCCGATGCACTGAAACTCCATCATTCTTTTGTGCAAGAGATTGCGGTGGACCCGCGAGACGCCGCCATTGTGAGCGCGATGATCAATATCGGCAAGAGTCTCAAGCAGCGAATCATCGCGGAGGGTGTGGAGACCAGTACGCAGTTGCGATTCCTAAGGCACCACGGGTGCGGGGAAGGACAAGGCTATTATTTCAGCCGCCCGGTTGCAGCAGAGCGGGTGGCGAACCTCTTTAAGGTCGGCATTCTGGATGGAGTAGTCCATTAGCGATGAATGGAGGTTGCCCTCAGCAGGCGCCACGGCGTAGCCCACCTTCCGGCTTTGCCGCGTAAAATTTTGGCCAACTATCGAGTAGTTCTGTTTAGGACCAGCGGTAAGTCTGCCGCTCTTGAATTTGCCGTCCAACGTGCAATACTAGGAACCCCCCTTCCGAAATTGTCCTCTTGGGATACGACTGCCCTCTTCAGTCAAATCGTTGCTGGAGCATGGGCAAACTGTATGAACAAGAGATCCATCAAGGTACTGCTGCTCGTGGAAGATAACCCCGCCGATGTGCGGTTACTCCGCGAGATGTTCCGCGAACAGAGTTCGCTGCGGACGGAATTGACGCAGGTGGAAACCATGCGCGATGCCGAGGTGCATCTTGCAGGGTGTGCCACTGATATTATTTTGCTCGATCTCGGATTACCCGACGCACAGGGACTCGAATCCATCCGCCGGGTCCGGGCCGTCGCGCCCAAGGTCCCTTTGGTGGTCTTGACCGCGTTGGACGACGAGTCCATGGCCGCACAAGCTTTGCAAGCAGGCGCCCAGGACTATCTCATCAAAGGCCAAATCGATGCCCGCGGTCTTCTTCGAGCCTTGCGCTACGCCGTCGAGCGCAAAAGCATGCAAGAAGAGTTGTTCCGGGAAAAGGAACTCGCCCAAGTCACGCTCAACTCCATCGGCGACGCCGTTATTTCCACGGACCTTTCTGGAAATATCAATTTCCTCAATCTCGTTGCAGTAAGGATGACGGGCTGGACGCAAGCCGAAGCGGCGGGCAAACCCATGCGTGACGTTTTCCGCGTCCTGGACGCCACCAGCCGTAAGGCCACGCCGAATCCAATGGAAATGGCCATCCGGCAAAACCATACCATCCACCTGCCGTCGAACTGCATCCTCATCCAGCGTGACGGCTCTGAAATTTCGATTGAAGACTCCGTCGCCCCCATCCATGACCGCCAGGGCCAGGCCGCGGGGGTGGTAATTGTCTTCCGGGACGTGAGTTCGACCCAGACGATGGCTGTGCAGTTGGCCCATACGGCCCATCACGACTTCCTGACCGGTTTGCCAAATCGTAAGCTCCTGAACGACCGGGTCAGCCAGGCGATCCTCTTGGCATCCCGCAGCATGAAAAAAGTCGCGGTGCTGTTTTTGGATTTGGACGGCTTCAAACACATCAATGATTCCCTGGGACATTCGATCGGCGACAGAGTGCTTCAATCCGTCGCAAAACGTCTCGTGGATAGCGTGCGCGACTCAGACACGGTCAGTCGGCAGGGCGGGGACGAATTCATTGTGCTGCTCTCCGAAGTCGAGAGTTTGGATAGTGCGGCAACTACAGTGAAGAGATTGTTACAAGTAGGGACCGAGCCCCACGCCATCGACGAGCACGACCTGCACGTCAGTGCTTGTATTGGGGTGAGCATCTATCCCGATGACGGCCTGGATGTGGAGACGCTAATCAAGAACGCGGATACGGCCATGTACCAGGCCAAGGAGAATGGGCGTCAGAGCTACCAGTTTTTCAAGCCGGCCATGAATGTCCGCGCCGTGGAGCGGCAATCTATCGAGGGGAGTTTGCGGCGGGCTCTGGAACGCCAGGAATTTGCGGTGCATTACCAGCCGAAGATCAATTTGCATACCGGACAGATTTCCGGCGCGGAAGCACTTTTGCGATGGACACACCCCACTCGAGGAACAGTCCCTCCGGCCCAATTCATTCCTGTTGCCGAGGACTGCGGTTTGATTCTGCCGATTGGCAACTGGGTTCTGCGCGAGGCGTGTAAGCAGGCCCGGACCTGGATGGATACCGGACTGCCCTTGGGAGCGATGGGAGTGAATATTTCCGCGGTGGAGTTCCGGAATGAGGGCTTTCTGGAAGGAGTCTTCATCATCCTCAAGGAGACTGGCTTGGATCCAAAGTTTCTGGAACTGGAGTTGACTGAAAGTGTTCTCATGAAGCGCCCCGAGTTGACCGCATCCATTCTGCAAGCACTCAGGGCGGAAGGTGTACGAGTTGCGGTGGATGACTTCGGCACGGGTTATTCCAGCCTGAGTTATCTGCAGAAGTTCTCGATCGACGCCCTCAAGATCGATCAGTCGTTCGTACGTCGAATCACCACCGCTCCCGACGAGACAACCATCGTGACCGCGGTGATTAGCATGGCGCGTAGCCTCAAGTTGCGGGTCGTTGCGGAAGGTGTGGAGACCGTGAAAGAGTTGGAATTTCTTCAGGCTCACCAATGTGACGAGGCACAGGGGTACTATTTCAGTCGACCGGTTCCACCCGAGCAGTTCGCCCATTTGCTCGAAACCGGCATATCAGAAACACTCCGCCGGTGATTCCTGAGTTGGCATTCTTTCGGAGGGAATACTGGTGGGCCTGGGTGGACTTGAACCACCGACCTCGCCCTTATCAGGGGCGCGCTCTAGCCACCTGAGCTACAGGCCCACTCAACTGTGGCAACAACTCTTTCTACTTTACCGTACCCCACAAATCCTGGCAATTCTCCTCCAGGAAATTGTCCATGGCATTTGCCCTACTTGTAGGGCCTGCCTTCATGCTCCAAGCGCTTTCAGCTCCACTCCCTCTGCCAGCAACGCGTTCCGCACAGCCTTTGCAATGCGTTCGGCCCCCGGCGTATCCCCGTGGATGCAAATCGTCTGCGCTTCCACCGCCACGACCGTTCCTTCGCGCGTCAACACGCCGTGCCCATCCGCAATCCGGACCGCTTGTTCCGCAGCTTTCTCCGGGGCATCCAACAGCGCATCCCGGAATTTCCGTGCGCGCAAACCGCCATCCTTCTCGTAGCGCCGGTCCGCGAACGCTTCTGCCGCCGCGCGAAATCCGGCCGCGCGAAACTCTTCCAACATCACCGACCCCGCCAACCCCACCAGCACTACATCCTGCCGCCATCGCCGCACGCCCTCCGCAATCGCGCGCGCCAGCGCCGCATCCTTGGCCGCCAGGTTATACAAAGCCCCGTGCGGTTTCACGTGCGTCACAACCGCTCCGCACTTCTCCGCGACGTTCGCGAATGTCGCCACCTGCCGGTAAATCGACTCCCGAATCGACTCCGCACTCAAATCCAGCGCCACGCGTCCGAAATTTTCGCGGTCCTCATAGCCCGGGTGCGCTCCCACCGCAACGCCATGCCGCAGCGCCTGCTCGATCGTTGCGCGCATCATCTCTTCATCGCCGGCGTGCCCGCCGCAAGCCACATTCGCCGACGTCACAAACTTCATCAGGGCTTCCTGGCTGCCGTCCGCCAGCATTTCCGGCAGTTCGCCCATGTCACAATTTAAATCCACTCGCTTCATGCGAACAGCCGCTCTTCCGACTCCAGCAACTCCTGCTGCTCGATCCACTCCTTCCGCGCCGCCGCGAACGACACCTCTTCAAATCGAATCGTATCCCGCGGCCGCAACTGGCCTACGGAGTGCAAATCCGCCCCTATCACGTTGGCAATCTTCGGATACCCGCCCGTAGTCTGCTGCTCCACAAACAATAAAATCGCTTGCCCCGAGGGCGTCACTTGAATCGCTCCGACCGGCGTGCCTTCGCTGATCATTTCTGCTTTCCCCCGCGCCGCCAGCCACGGCCCGTCCAGCCGCAGCCCAATCCGGTTCGATTCCTCGCTGACCACAAACTCGCCGCCCAGGAACGCTCTCCGCGCTTCTTCCGAAAACCAATCAAGTTGCGAACCCTGCGTCACCCGCAGTTTTTTCCCCGGCTTCAGAGCCTCCAACACTCCTGCCCGCAGTTTCCGCTGGCGGATCTTTTTCTCCAGCCTCCCGATCTGCAGCACGTCGCCCTTGCGTAACGCCCGTCCCTCCCAACCTCCCAATCCGCTCAGCAGGTGTGTCGAGGCGCTCCCCAGAAAATCCACGACGTCAATTCCGCCTGCCACGCAGAGATAACACCGCGCATAGTCCCGCGTTGCTCCAAACGCCACACGTTTCCCGGGCAGAATCGCGTGCGGCCTCCACAGTTCCAGCGCTTTCCCATCTATCTGCGCGCCAAAGTTCGCGCCCGCCAGGCAAATTACCGCTCCATCGGGGAACAAAAACGTTCCACCGGTCAGTGTCATTTCCAGTGCTGGCGTGTCCGGAGGATTCTCCAGTAGCAGATTCCCCAACCGCAGCGCCACAGCGTCTGCCGCACCAGACGCCGAAACTCCCAGCACGCCAAATCCCTCGCGCCCGAAATCCTGCACCGTCGTCTGCAATCCCGGCGCTTCCACTACCAGCAGGCTCATGCTCGCCTCGCCGCCAGAAACTCCGCGCGGGTTATCGGCCGGAACTTCACGTGATCCCCAATCGCAATCAGTCCCATCGGCTCGCGCTCTCTCCGGAAAAGTTCCAGCGGCGTTCTTCCGATCAATCGCCATCCGCCCGGCGTTCCAAATGGATAAATCGCCGACTGCCGCCCCGCGATTCCTACGCTCCCTGCCGCCACTTCTTTCCGCGGCGTCTCCAGTCGCGGCACGGCTATCTCTTCCGCCAGGTCTCCCAGATACGCAAAACCCGGCGCAAAACCCAAAAAGTAGGCGTGATACGTCGGCGCGATGTGCAGCTCCACTACCTTCTCTGCCGTCAGTCCGCGCTGGGCCGCCACCCATTCCAGGTCCGGCCCAAACTCCCCGCCGTAACACACCGGCACTTCCACCAGGCGCGGTTGCGGCGCCGGTATTTTCTTTGCTCTCTTTTCCAGCTCAGAGGTTTTTGCCTGAACTTCGGCGTGATCCACAGCGGCCGCGTCAAATGTGATCAGCAGGGAACAGTATGCTGGCTGGATATTTCGCAGCCATTTTGCCGGCTCCCGCTGCAACAGCCTCACCAATCGCGCCACGCGTTCGTGCGCTGCCGCGCCGATCTCTTCACCCAGATAAATCAGCAGTGTCTGGTCGCTGGCGGCTTGAAATCGCACTCCGCTCTCTCCAGGTTTCCGCCCGCTCTACTGGACGAATCCGATATTCGCTCCCGGCATCGGCGCACCCTCCGGGCCCTCTTTGATCGGCCCGTATGCCGCCTCAAAGCGCTTAATATTTTCTTCCAGAGCTCGCATGATGCGCTTCGCATGGCCGGGGCTCACGATCACGCTGCTCAACAGCTTTCCCTGTGTCCCATTCGGGAAAATGTACACAAAGTTCAGCGTGAACTCCTCCGCGTGGTGCTGGATCATCACCAGGTTGCTGTACAGCCCCTGCATTTCCTTCTCGTCCGCTTTGATCTGCACCTGCCCCGGCGGTACTTGCTTCTCATCCATGTTCTTCTCCCAAAAATTCCTCTCCCAAAGTACCATAGCCCAACCCCGGCCATTCCAGGTTCCAGAGTCTTCAATCTAGCGCTGATCTTTTAAGTCAGCTCTTGTCCTATCTCCTCATCTTGGTGCCTTCTGTGTTCCGATTCTGAACTCTACGTTAACTCTTTTCCGCATCTCCGCGGACAAGTCCTATTGACATCCGGCCTAGTTAAGCCTAATTTATAAGAGAAGTTAACCATAGTTAATACGGTCCATGTCCGACATCTTCTCCAAGCGCTTTTCCACCGCCCCGCCCCTTCCCGCCGATACGGCGGAAACCTCCGCCTGGCGCCGCGCCCTCACGCTCCCCTCACTTCCGGAATCCCACCGCAGCGTCCCGGTCGCCCACAACGCCCACTGGTTCCGCAAAATCCTGGCTTTCGCCGGCCCCGGCTATCTCGTCGCCGTCGGCTATATGGACCCCGGCAACTGGGCCACCGATATCGGCGGCGGTTCGAAGTTCGGCTACACGCTCCTCAGCGTCGTGCTGATCAGCAACATTCTTGCGATGTTTCTTCAGGCTCTCTCCGCGAAGCTCGGCATCGTCACCGGACGCGACCTCGCCCAGGCCTGCCGCGACCACTACTCCCGCCGCATGTCGATTTTTCTCTGGATCGCGTGCGAACTCGCTATCGCAGCCTGCGACCTCGCGGAAGTCCTCGGGTCCGCCGTCGCACTGAATCTCCTCTTTCACATTCCGTTGCTCATCGGCGTTTTGCTCACCGCGCTGGACGTCCTCATCGTCCTGGCCCTGCAGGGCCGCGGCTTCCGCCTCATCGAAGCCTTCGTCATCACCCTTATCGCCAGCATCGGCCTCTGCTTCGCCTACGAAATCTTTTTCGCACACCCTGTCTGGCGCGAAGCGGCTTACGGCTTCATCCCCCGCGCCGAAATCCTGCGCAATAAGGAAATGCTCTACATCGCCATCGGCATCCTGGGCGCCACCGTGATGCCGCACAATCTCTATCTGCACTCCAGCATTGTGCAGACCCGCGCCTTCGGCCAGCAGAAATCCGAGAAGCACGAGGCTTTGCGTTACGCCGTCCTCGATTCCACCGTCGCCCTCTTTTTTGCTTTGTTCATTAACGCCGCCATCCTCGTCCTCGGCGCCGCCGCCTTCCACTCCCGCGGCCTCGGCGAAGTCGCCGACATCGCCCAAGCCTACAAGCTCCTCAGCCCGGTCCTCGGCGCCGGCCTGGCCAGCACTCTCTTCGCCTGCGCCTTGCTCGCCTCCGGGCAAAACTCCACCCTCACCGGCACGCTGGCCGGCCAGATTGTCATGGAAGGTTTTCTCGATATTCGCCTGAAGCCCTGGCTGCGCCGCCTGATCACTCGCGCCATCGCCATCATTCCCGCTGTGCTCGTGATCGCCATCGCCGGGGAAGGGAAGCTCACCGCATTGCTGATCCTCAGCCAGGTGATTCTCAGTTTTCAGTTGCCCTTCGCCGTGATTCCGCTGGTGCAATTCACCAGCGAGCGCGCCAAGATGGGCGATTTCGTTAACTCCCGCGCCACCACCGTCATCGCCTGGTGCGTCGCAGCCGCGATACTCTTCTTCAACGGCGAACTCCTCTGGCTAATCCTCCGCCCCGCATAAGCGGCAGCTTCCGTTGCAGGGCCCGCCTTCTGAGGCGAGCCACTCTTTCCCATTAAACCCCTCCGACCAACTCAGCTCCTGCTTCCGGTCGAGGTCCATCTATGCGAAACTTTCTGCGGTAAACAAAAAATGCCCACCCCTCCCAAAAAATCGAAAACACCCACGAAAATTCTTCTAGGCTTGGTCATTATCCTTATCCTCGTCTCAATCGGTATGGCCGCCCTGCACAAAACTCCGTGGAGCGTTCCTCTCGAAGACAAACTACGCAAGAACCCCCTCCCTGCCAGCGACGCCAATCTAAACGCCTCAAAACCCGTCTACAACGAATACTGCGCCAACTGTCACGGCGACACTGGCAAAGGCGACGGCTCCGACGCCATGATGTACGACCCTGCTCCCAGCGATCTCACCGAGCCCAAGCACATGAACCACCTCACCGACGGCGAAATCTTCTACCAGATCACCCAGGGCCGCAAACCGATGCCCTCCTTCCGCAAAAAACTAACCGAAGACCAGCGCTGGCAACTCGTAATCCTCGTCCGCACCTTCGCCGCCACACCTCCCGCCCCGGCAAAATCTCCCGAACCTCCAGCTCCTAAAAAGTCCGAACCTTCTACAAAAAAGTAATAGCCGGTCCAAAGACCGGCTCCCGGGAGAGAATTCCAGCCTAGTTCAGGAATCGGGCGCGCAAGGGCCGCGGAACCAACGGGCATATATCGTCGGTTGTTCCGAAGACTCTCTTGCGGACGGAGGCGATCGCGTCGTACGCGAGATCCCGTAAAGCTCGCGGCACCAAACTCAAAAGCGTGGCGCAGAGGAACCACAGGCCTCCCAACCGCTTCAGGACGTAAATCACCGCCGCCGATCGCGTAAGCACGTTCCTGTTTTCTTCCACGACCACCACGCTGTCTGGAAGTTTGGCGCGTATGGGTTCAGCAATGGTCCGTTTGATCTCCTCTCCTTGCAGCGGAGCAAATGAAAACGGGTGTGCCGACTGGTCTTCGCTTAGAACGAAACGCACCAGTCCGTGGCAAAGCCCGCAATGCCCGTCATAGAAAATCGGCTGCCCTGCAGGCTTCGGTGATGGGATCCACGCGGGGTCAAATGTGAAGAAATGCAGAAGCAGCATCCCGATCGTGAGATCGGAAAAATTCACCAGCACCAGCAGGCCGATGTGCAGACCCACCATTGCCAGCCACAGAAACGGACGCATCCGCCGGAGCAGTGCCAGTGGTGCAAACGACAGTTCCAGGAAGAGCGCCGCCCAGGTTGCTGCTTTCAGCGACCACATGGGCAGCGTCAACAAAGAGACTCGCAACATCGTGTCGCGCGCCAGCGGATTGCTCAGCACATGCCGGAGCGCCGTTCCATCCACCCACGAAGGGCTGACCAGCTTGCAATATCCGCTGTAGCTGTAAGCCACCGCCATCAAGATCCATGCGGCCGTGAAGATGTCCGCGGGCATTTTCCATGAGTCGGAATCCTCGCTGCTCGAAGACTGCTTCCTACGATTAGAAAGGCTTGGCATCAAGGCGTAAGCCAGCAGCAGCCAACCTATGAAAGGCAGGGAAGGATTGCCGATCAACGGATTTCTGCCATAGAGGCATGCCCACAAATACCAAACCACAACGGCCATCACTCGATCGAACTTGCCAATCGTCAGCAACAAACTGGAAACCGCAGCCACTAGCAGGCAAACCTGAACGAAAAGCGGAGAGTCCGAAAGGAGAAATACATTGGGAAACAGGCGGAACAAGGGACTCATCGCTCCCTGCGGGAGTACTCCCTGGGAAGAAAAGAGTTCCGCGCCCCAAGGCAGGAGACTAAGGAAGTGGTAAACGAGATACAGGCCAAAAACTACGCGGAAGACAAGAAATTGGCCCCGGGTCCAGGCATTTTTCATTTGCATGGCGGTTCAAACTCCATTGGCAAATCTCCAGCCTGCGTACCGGGCCGCGTTTCGATGCGAATGCGCGGCGTTCCACGAATTTCCGCCACTGGAATCCCCAACTCCTTCAGCAGTGGCGCGTCTCCACAAAGGGCATATCGCGAGACGGCTTCGAACATCGGGCGGGCGGAGGGATCCGATTGCAGCACCGGCCCGTACGCAAGCACCGCACCGTACATGTTTCTCCGGTTGTAGGGTCCCCGCAATCCGGTGGTATTTTCCGGACTGATTCTGGTGGAATGAAATGCCCCCGCCTTGTCCGTCCACTCCACATAGAACCGTGACGAATATGTCTCCAGGCCGCGCACCGAAGAGAACACCTTTGGCGCGGGCGATGCCGCTGTTGCCGCCGCCACGCCCTTGAGCACTCGCAGGTGCAGCACGTCCGCCGTCATCTGCAACATCCCCAGCGCCAGCAGTGCGATCACCGGTTTTCTCACGGTTGCAACTCCTCCGTTTTAATCGCGTGAACATCGCGCCCGATCAGCATTTCCCCAAACCGCAGCTCCTGGGCTGGTTCAAAGCCACACTGAGCATTCCACTCTCGCGGATTCCGGAACGTGCCGAACAGCATGTCCCACACCGGCAGGTCGGAGTAGTTGAAGGAATGAACGCCTTTCTCGTGATGAATGCAGTGGCTTTCCGGGCGCTGGAACACGAACCCCAACCAGTAAGGCGTGCGAATGTTCCAGTGATACACGAGTTCCGCAAGCCCGCTGAGCAGCACTCCGCCAGCTGCGGCCGCCGGTCCCAGTCCGACGACGAGATACAGGATTGCGCTCGACAAAGCGCTGTCCGCCAGAATTTCAAAGGGATGTTTGTAAAAGCTCGTTATTACTTCAATCCGTTGCGGGCTGTGATGCACCTGGTGAAACCAACGCCACAAAAAGTCGCTTTCGTGCCGCCACCGGTGCCACCAGTAAAAAAAGAAGGTAATGGCTAGATAGCCGAGAAGAGAGCCCCCCGCGGCGCCAAGCGCATCCGCATTCCACGGCCGATGCCGCAGCATCCAGCCGTTCCAGGCGACGCCCGCAATCCACACCGCGCCTACCTGAAATCCGTTCAGGAACAGCGCGCGGGCCCACCATCCTCGAACCTCCGGCCATTTGCGCCCGCCTCGCCGCTTTTCCACGATCATCATTCCCATCGCAGCGAAGAACACCAGTAGGGGAATCAGAATCACGTTCAGGATTTCTAGGAGCCTCATGGAAGTAAACCTCCTTGATGGACGCTTATCCCGGCAAAACCATTGGAGACTTATGCCTCTGTCAGCAGAAGCTCATCGAACTTGACCGCGAAAATTTCCAGTGCCTGCGAACTGCGCTTCTTGTCGCCGCTGGAGAGATAGTCCAGGAACAAGCCGACAATACTACTGACGGCCAGCGTCGCCAGAGCACGGCGTTTAGGTTGAGAGATACGGGCCGGCAACACCGCAGCCATCATTTCAACCCAGCTGCTCACTGCACCCTCCAGGTACCGTCCGTAGCGAGCGGGTTTCTGC
>Ga0210403_10002324_pt1 | contig 17287 bp, 15 predicted proteins | sample IncBWC19MmetaG_FD_150863 | JGI IMG/M metagenome (GOLD analysis project Ga0210403, IMG submission 150863) | Forest soil microbial communities from Barre Woods Harvard Forest LTER site, Petersham, Massachusetts, United States - Inc-BW-C-19-M | ecosystem: Environmental > Terrestrial > Soil >... | reverse complement strand
CGGATCGGCGGCGATGAGACGACGCTGCAGTTCTTCGGCCTCGGTCCAGCGCGAAAAATCCGCGTCAAGCTTTACGAGGGATGCGAGCGCGCGCGAATTCGCAGGATCGCGGTCTAGGATTCCTTGCAACAGTTCACGCGCTTTTTCATTGTTGCCAAAGCGGCGGTTGGCTTCGGCAAGGCCCCACGCCGCATCGAGAGAACCAGGATCCATCGCGAGAGCTGCGTCGAAAGCGTGGAGAGCGGTCGGGTAGTTTGAACGCGCGAGCGCAGCGCGCCCGCGGATGACGTCGATCGAGGCGGTGGCGGGACGATCGTCGAGAGCGACCAGAAAGCGGTCGGCGCCCTCCGCATCGTCCTGATTCACGGATGTTACCGCAGCGGAGGCGAGAGCAGCATCGCGCTCGTCCGGCGGAAAATCCTCCGGCAAGGGATCGGTTTGCTCGGCGAGGATTGCGTCGCGATTCTTGTCTTCGAGGCCGCGCACGAGCAGTGATCGCGGGGCGTGATATTCGAGTAGCGTGCGATCGTCCGTGTTGATCGGCGCGCTGGCAGAAAATGCGCGCAGGCCGCGATCATCGAGAAGATAGAAACCGAATAGACCTGCGCCGCTTTCCATGCCCAGCTGCGCAAAATCATCATGAAGCCGCGGCGCATCGTAAAGCTTCCGCGCGCGATCGAGCGTCGCGGCGGAGGCTGGGCTGGGCGCCATGAGGATCATGTCCGGCGCGTCGCCGTGCCAGAGCGTGGCGCCGTGAAACTCAGTGAGGAACGTCGCGAAGAGCATGCGCAGGTCCTCGGGATACAGCGAGTAAGCCTGCATCCACTGCACGAACACGCCGTCCGGTGCGAGCCGCGCGCTCACCGCGGCGTAAAATTCGCGTGTGAAGAGCGTGGCGACGCCCGCGATCCAGGGATTCGAGGGCTCGGAAATAATCAGGTCGTATTTTTCTCGCGCGGTGAAAAGGAAATTGCGCGCGTCGTCGAGCGTGACGTGCACGCGCGGATCGCGCAACACGCCGCGATTCAGCGGCGCGAGAAACGGCGCGGCTTGGACGACAGCCGGCTCGATTTCGACGACGTCCAGGCGCTCCAGCTCGGGGTAGCAGGCGAGCGCGGACGCCGTCATGCCGCTGCCGAATCCGATGAGGAGCACGCGCCGCGGCTCATGCGCGAGCGCCCCGAGGTGGCCGAGGAGAAGCTGCGTCGTCGCGTCGTGATTCGAGGCGTCCACCTTTCCGTTGGTGCGCAGCGCCATGTAGTCGTCGGTGCGCGCGACGGAGATGTTGGCGTTCAGGCCGTCGCGAAAATAGACGATGTCCAGCGCGTGGGCGTTTTCGCGCAGCGTGAGCGGCCGGTCGTAGAGGTTCCAATAGATGACGGTGTTGAAGGACGCCACGGCAGGATCGTTGAAATAATTTGAAAAGCCGACGAACGCGACGGCCACGAGAAGAGCCAGATTTCCGGCCACAGCGAAGATTTTCCAGGACAAGCGCTGGGCAGCGGTCAGAGAGATGGCCGCGGCCAAGGCCAGATTCACGCCTGCCGTAGCCGCCAGCAGGTGAAAACTTCCGAGGCGCGGCATGAGCCAGAAGCCCGCCGCGATGGCGCCCACGATCGCGCCGAGCGTGTTCCAGGCATACGCGCGCCCGACCGCCGCGCCCGCGCCGGTTTGCTCCTCTGAGCGCGGGCCGGCGATCAGGACGACGACGGCTGGAAAATTGAAACCGAAGACCACCGCTGTTGGAAGCATCGCCAGCGCGCTGGTGACGAATTGCGCCAGGATGAGGCCGCGAAACGATTCGTGCGTCGCCCGCAGAATCGGCGGAAGCACTTCAATCAGCCGCGTGAAAAATACAAGGAAAGCCAGTGCGGCGACCGCCGTGAGAGTCTGCGTAACGGCAAACGTCATCGCGCCCGGCTCGCGCCGGCGGCTCCATCGTTCAAAGAGCGCGCTACCTAAAACGATTCCCGCGAGAAACGTGCCAAGCATCAGCGTGAACGCGTACGTCGAGCTGCCCAGTTGCGTCGAGAGCAGGCGCGTCCAGCCGATTTCGTAAGACATAGCGGTGGCGCCGACGACGGCAAAATAGACCAAGAAAAATTTCGGTGCAGCGGAACGAACGCGAAGAGTGTCGGAGGGCACAGAAGAGGGAAGCGGTTCCGATCGTTCCTGAAGGCTGTGCTTGGATTGAGCCGATTCCCGTGCAGGCTCTTCCCGCGCGAGAGCCAGCGCCAACCCTCCCGCAACAAGGTTGAGCGCCACCGCAATTCCCAGCGTCCATCGCAGCCCAAGCGCCGGCACGAAAACAAATCCCGCCGCGAACGTTCCGGCCACCGCGCCGGCCGTATTGACCCAATAGAGCCGCGACAGACGTGCTCCAAGGTCAGCCGCATTTCGCGTGAGCCCGCGCACCAGCACGGGCAGCGTCCCGCCCATCAGAAACGTCGGCAGAAACAGAACCAGCGCGGAACCTGCAAACCGCAGCGCCAACAGCAAAGCGCCGTTTCCGGCGACGTAGGGATATGCAGCCACGTAGGCCGCGCGCACTCCTGCCAGTCCGGCGAGAGAAATCGCGGCGGTAGTGGCGACACCCACTTCGAGCCAGCCGTAGACCGCGACGGGCCGGTCCCAGCTCTCTCCACGCCGCCCAATCCACGCGCTGCCCGAAGCAAGCCCCGCCATGAAAACGGCAAGGACCGTTGCAACGGCATACGCCGTGTGGCCGAAAATCAGCCCGAGCGCTTTGCTCCACACGACCTGATCGATGAGTCCCGCAGCGCCGGAAAGGAAGAAGCAGACAAGCAACGCGGGAAACAAATAGAGGCGCGAGGATAGTCCAAGCATGGCGAGCCGCATCGTAGTCTGGCCCGTCGAACGCGTCAATTATCCGCTCCGCTTGAGGCTTCCCAATGCTGCCACTCGCGCCTCTAAGGAGGAACCAGGGCTTGCGGGGAACATTTTGAAGCGTATATGTGTCTAAGAATCTTAGGTCTGCTATTTCAACGGTCCGGGAGGAAACGCGTGCTAGGACATCGTGCAAGACCATTGGTCCTCAGCAAGTTATGTTTCAACGTCGTAAGGTTCGTGCTCGCATGCCTCTACACAAGTGTGGTGGTGGCTCAACCCGCTCCACATACTTCGGAAACCGATCAAAACCTGCATAGGCAAGAGGACGATATCCGTGAAGCCATATTTCGATACAGGATCGGCGCGAAACAATCTACGTCTTCAATCTTTCTCCGCATAGACGGGAAGGATCCGAGCGACGAATTCATGGTCCGCTTCTTAAATTCCAAGTTGCACGTAAAGAAAGCGTCCGGGTCATATTTCAAAAAGGACCCATTTCCTGGATATCTCTGTGATCGAACGACGGGCAAGGAAGCTATTGAATATTCTGTCGGCTCAATCCGCTGGATTGATGACGAAAGGGTTGAGGTTCAAGGAGGCATGTACTGTGGTGGGCTTTGTGCTGACGCCGGGACATATCGGGTCACGAAAAAGAACGATTATTGGACGGTTGAGAAATATGATGTGCGGATGATCTCATGAGGCCGTTTTCAAGCCTTCACTATTCGTATCAGGGTTGACACCGGTAAGGCCCTGCGTCTATCGTGGCGCTACTGTGAACATCTTGGTGGTCGGCGGCGGAGGACGCGAGCACGCGCTGGTCTGGCGGCTGCGCCAATCGCCCGACGTAGGAAAGATCTGGTGTGCTCCGGGAAACGGCGGGATCGCGGGAATCGCCGAATGTGTGCCGGTGCGGGCGGACGATGTTCCCGCCATCGTTTCGCTCGCCGAGCAGCTCAAGCCCGATTTGACGATCGTTGGCCCCGAGGCGCCGCTCGTCGCGGGAATCCGCAACAAGTTCGAATGCCGGCACATGCGCCTCGTCGGACCTTCCCAGCGGGACGCGCGGCTCGAAGGCAGCAAAATCTACGCCAAGCAGTTCATGGACCGCTACGGCATCCCGACTCCCACGCTTTACGGCGACTTCGAATATTCGCAGGAAGCCATTCGCGCGCTGGACGCCGTCGATTGGCCGGTGGTGATCAAGGCCGACGGATTGTGCGCGGGCAAGGGCGTTCTGGTGGCGGAAACGCGCGCGGAGGCGGAGGCGTTCATCCGCCGCTTGATGCAGAAGCACGAACTCGGCCACGGCGGCGCGCGCGTGCTGCTCGAGCACGCGGTGAAGGGCGACGAGCTCTCCTTCATCGTGCTGACCGACGGGCGATCTTTCATCCCGATGGCGCCGACGCGTGATCACAAGCGAATATTCGACGGCGACCGCGGCCCGAACACCGGCGGCATGGGCGCGTACACGATGGACGGAATGATTTCGCCGAAATACGAATCCCTGATCATCAAGGACATTGTGCAGCCGACGATCGCGGGGCTTTCCGAGGAGGGGATTCCGTACACCGGCTTCCTCTATTTCGGATTGATGCTGACCGCGACCGGCCCGACAGTTCTCGAATATAATTGCAGGATGGGCGACCCCGAAACGCAGCCCATCATGATGCGCATGGATTTCGATCTCGCGGCGGCCTTTGACGCGGTGGCTTGCCGCAAGCTCGACCGGATCAAGGCTGCCTGGAAGCCGGGCGCGAGCGTGTGCGTGGTGATGGCTTCGCGTGGCTACCCGGAAAGCTCCGAGTCGGGAAATCGAATCGATGGCCTTGAGGAAGCAGCGGCGCTGCCGGACGTCACCGTGTTTCACGCCGGGACGAAGTGCGAAGGCGATTTGATTGTGACGAACGGAGGACGCGTGCTCGGCGTCACGGCCGCGGCCGATTCGCTGCCGCAGGCGATTCGCAAGGCGTACGAAGCCACGAGCAGGATTCATTTTGACGGCGCGCAGTTCCGTTCGGACATCGGCGCCAAGGGAGATCTCCGGCGAAGCCTTGCGGCGGAGGCGCCCGGTGGCTGAGGTCCTGCATCTCTTTCAATGCCCTGCGCACGGCGAGCCCATGCGAGAGTGCGAGGAAGCGTGGGCCGTCGAGAACAAGGGCTTCCGGGATTGCATCCACGGGCGGAGCGGGAGCACGCGGCAGGTTCTGTTGATGGATTCCGAGACGCTCGAGGAATTCGGCATCGCGCCGGGACGCGCGCGAGAAAACATCACCACGCGCGGCATCGCGCTCGGAGCGCTGGCGCTCGGGCAGTGTTTGCGTGTCGGAGAGGCGCTACTCGAAGTCACGAAGCCGTGCACACCGTGCCACCAGATGGACGAAATTCGTGAAGGTCTTCAGGAAGCGATTCGCGGGCGGCGGGGCCTGCTGTGCCGCGTCGTCGAGTCAGGTAAAATTCGACGTGGCGATCCAGTGGAAATCGAAGAGAAGATGCGCGCCGAGCACTTAGGCAGCGAAGAGTCCGCCTCCGGCGCGCATTGAACCAGCCATCAAATTAAACCAGAACACAGGGAGCCATCATGGCCAGTGAAGCAAAGAACAGCAGAAAACCGCTCGTTGGAATCGTCATGGGATCGGATACCGATTTGCCGGTGATGAGCGAAACGGCGAAGATGCTGGAAAAATTTGAAGTGCCTTACGAGATCGAAGTGACCTCGGCGCACCGCTCTCCCGCGCGAACGCATGAATACGCGTCAACCGCGGTCTCGCGCGGATTGAAAGTCGTGATCGTCGCCGCGGGTGGCGCTGCGCATCTTGCGGGCGTGGTCGCGGCGGTGACGACGCTGCCGGTCGTCGCGGTGCCAATGGCCACGACGGTGCTCTCTGGGATCGACTCGCTGCTCTCGAGCGTGCAAATGCCCGGCGGCGTACCCGTCGCGGCCATGGCCATCGACAAGCCGGGCGCGGTCAATGCCGCCATCTTCGCGGCGGAAATTCTGGCCACAGCGGACCCGGAAGTGGCGAAGCGGCTCACCACGTACAAGGAAGAGCTGGCGAAATCGGTAGCCGAAAAGAGCGCGCGCGTGAAACTGCAGTACGCCGGAAAAACAAGCTGATCCGCGGGCCTACTTGACCGGCCAGGCCGCTGCGTTACTTCGTGTTGCTTGCCAGCGCCTGCCTTGCTTCCTGGCTGATCGTCACCTGATCCTGTGGCGCCGCCGTTTGCTGGGCGGCTTCCGTTTGCAGATTTTTGGGCGGCTGAACGGTTTTCTCTGTTTGTGACTCGGACTGGGATGTCTGCAGGGAATGCACCGAACTGGTCATGGACGTATTACCTCATCGCTAGACACATCGGCGAGCGCAGAAATATCTTTAGCGCCCGCCAACGTGAAGAAACAACGAGGTTTGGGTACTGCTAGTGGCTGTCGCCGTCGTGATCCACGTCGCCACCGGCGGCGGGCTTTGTGTTGTCCGCGAGCGCTTGCTTGGCAGACTCGCTGATGGTCACTTTGTCTTGCGGGGCCGCGGCCCGCGCCGGGGCTGACTGAGCCTTGGGCGGAATCGCTGCCGGCTGCGGCTGATTCGTCACGTTAGGCGTCTGAACCGACACTATAGGAGTGCTCATGTGTTTCACCTCTGCCTTTTCTTTTCGGCAAATGAGAAAGGGACTTTAGCGCGGGATAGAAAATGTAACGGGGAATTGACTTCGGTTTCCGAAGAGAAACAGCGCGGGCTCGCCGGGTCGTCCGGCGAGCCCATTTTTTCAAAGGGCGCAATTCGCAGCGTCGAGTGGGCCGTTATTTCTTTGCCGCTGATGCGTTGGCCCTTTCCTGCATCCTCCGTGTAAGGTGAGGCACGATTCCCACGATGCGCTCGATCAACATGAGCTGCCCGCGGTGATGCATCTCGTGCTCCTTTATCGAGAGGACCATGTCAAAGCGGCTCCGCGCCGCGGGATGTGCGCCGGGAGGCATGGTCACGACTTCGGCCAGGACGTCGTCGGGTAGTCGCTCCATCCATTTGGCGAGGTCCTCGCCGCGCGAGGTCAGCAGCTCGATGATCTGAGCCTTGGAGCGGGGCGTCTTTTCTTCGGCAACCATCCGCTGCATCAATCCCGGGAAATCGAATCCCACCAGGGAATGCAGGCGCTCCTCGCCGTGGATTTGCCGCTGAAAGGCGCCAGTAAACGCGAGGTGAGTGAGCATCTCCGCGACGCTGCGGGTTTCCGGAGCGGCGCGAAAGCTATATAGGTCTTCCGGAATATCCGTTGCAACAGCCAGCGTGTTTTTGCGAACGGTGCGAAAACTTTCGGCCAGTTCTTTGCCGCCATAATAGTTCACAGATTTTTCTCCTTGGTCGGTTGGTCACGGCGCTCGCCAGCATCGGCGCCCAGCGGCGAAATCAGGGCCCGATCCTTCGAGGCGCACCGCGCTCGACGCTATGGGATGCCTGGATTGCGTTCCCGATGCTAACCTAACTCGCCTGTGGGTCGGAACAATCCGAGATGTTACTATAACCGGACCGGGTCGGTCTCGAGGTTAAAATGCGGCGAAACTTCATACTGCTGGGCGCGACTGCCCTGTGCTTGACTCTTTCTTTCGGGAGTTCCTCCGTGGCGCGCTCCGCGAGCGCCGGACGTTCGCCGGACAAGGCGGCGGATGCGCCCGCTCCGTCCGCCTATCGAGACGACTTACAACGCTCCTATCGAACAGACCACTATCTCGAAGTGGCGGAGAACGGCGCGGATCGCGGCGAAAATATTTACTGGCATAAGTGCTGGGCCTGCCACAACAAATATCAGCAAGCCGCTCCCACGCTCGAGGGCCTCTTCAATCAGGCGGCGCTGATCACGGGCGTTCCGGTCAACGAAGCGAACGTCGCCGCGCACATCAAGAAGGGCGGCCCGGGAATGCCGTCGTTCGGCACAACACTCACGGACGCGGATGTGGCGGACGTGGTCACCTATTTGCACAGCGAAAAGTGCTGTGTCGAGGGAGAGCGCTTGCCCGCGAACCCGTGGTATCGCGCGGAGACGAACAAGTGGACGGTGCAGAGCGGATTCTCGGGGGGCGCGGCGGGGATCGTGCGCGTTGCGAGCGGCGATTCGCCGGAAGGCATCATGGTGCAGTTGATCGCCCCGAACGGCGTCCGCACCACGGTTTACACGAACGAAGATGGAAAGTATGAATTCCCGAAGATGCAAACCGGCGCCTACACGCTCCGAATTGCCAATCCACTCGAATTCAAGCCATACCGCCGCGACGCAATTCAAATTGACGGCGCGACGAAGCTCGATGACCTCGTCCTCGAGCGCATCAGCAAGACACGCGCCTTGCCTGCGACGCCGGAAGTCGAAGCGCAACTGAGCGGCGAGGAGATTTTGTGGAATCTTCCTGGCACCGTGGAAGAAAAAGAGGCGCTGCACAACACCTGCGCGCTGGGCTGCCACTCCTTCCAGCAGATTTTCAAGAATCGCTATGACGAGCGAAGCTGGGGCGTTTTGGTCGCGCGCATGTTGCACCGCGGCGGCGGCCCGCTCATCAACGATCCGCTCGAGCCGGTGAGCGCGTCGGCGCAGGAAACCGACAGGATGCTCACGAAGTGGCTGGCCAAGGTGCGCGGGCCCGAAGCCACGGATCCCCCGCTGTATCCCTTTCCGCGATTGACTGGCGAGTCCAACCGCGTGATCGTGACCGAATTCGAGCTGCCGCGCGCGCTGCAAAGCGCCCATGACGTCTATGGCGACGGGAACGGCAACATTTGGTACACGAGCCACCTGAGCCGCTACTTTGGCAAGCTGGACACGCGCACGGGCGTTGTGACCGAATACCAGGCGCCGCTCACGCCGGGCGCGCAGCCGGGCACGCATCACGTGTATGTTGAGAAGAACGGCGAGGTGCTCATTTCCGAGCCGTGGTCGCACAAGCTGCTGAAGCTCGATCCGCGCAACGGGGAGATGTCCGAAGTGCCCGTCGCCGCGCCTTTCCCAATCAACTCCGCGGGCATGGCCGATTTCGATGTGACGCCCGATGGATTTGTGTGGGCCAGCATGGGCGGCGGGTACGCGGCCGAAAAAATCGATCCGCAGACCGGGAAGACGGTCAAGAAGTATCCGATGAAGGTTCCCTTCAGCTATGACGGGATCGTTTCGCAGGACGGAAATTTCTGGGCGGGCGGCGCGATCTCCGGAACGTTCGGGAATTCCGCCGAGCTGCTGGACATTCGAACGGGCGAAATGCTGAATCTCGATTCGGGCGACCGCCGCTCGGCCGGTCGGCGCGGCGGATTCGATCCCTTCGGGAACGCGTGGTTCGGCGGCGAAAACGGAACCCTCGTGGAACTGGATGCCAAGGCCAAGCGCATCCGCGAATTTTATCCGCCGGGGCCCGTGGAGCCGTACACTGACTTGTATTCCGTCGAGCCGGACAAGAACGGCGAGGTCTGGGGCGGCGAACTGCACGGCCGCGAGTTCCTGCGCTACAACCCGAAAACGGGCCACTGGACCGAGTACGCCATGCCCGAGCCGTATTCGCACTCGCGCGCGGTTTGGGTGGACAAGTCGAGTACGCCCACGACCGTCTGGTACGCCGACTACAGCACGGGACGGATCGTGCGCATTCAGCCGATGGAGTAAGCGGCTCGGCGAAGATTGCGAAGAATATTTGGCAGAATTCTCAAAGGATTCTTGTATCCAGGCGCGGCTTTCGTCAATCTGAATTGCCTGGAACTTACCGGAGGTCCCGAATGTCAACCCTGACGCATGTGCCCAATGTGCCCCAAATCACCGATGAAGCCGCCGATCCCCGGCTGCGCGACGTGATCGAGCGGGCCAAGGTGACCAAGAGCCCGCCGCCGGCGTGGTACCGCACGATGGGACAGAATCCGGAAGTCGCGAAAGAGTTTGCGCGCTACTGGGACATGCTGCATCGCGGTGGCACGGTGCCGCACGAAATCAAGGAACTCGCGCGCATCCAGATCGCGCAGATCGTCGGCTGCGAATTTTGCGCCCGGCAAATTTCTCCCCTCGCCTCGTCCATCACGCAGGAAGAAAAAATGAGCTGCGCGCTGCCCAACTGGGAGCATCCCGATCCGAAGACTCGCGCGGCGCTCCATTATGCGCGCACTCTGACGCTTGATGATGGAAGAGACGCCGAGGTGTACGAGGAACTCAGAAAATTCTACACGAACGCGGAAGTCATCGAGTTGTCCGCGTTCTTCTGCCTCACGGCCGGCGGCAATCGCATGGCAAAAAGCTGGAGCATTGAGCCGCACGGCGTGGCGTCGGCAATTCCCGACGGCGCGATGTCCATTCATGGAGAGCAGGCCTCGCACTTGTCCGCGCCGGCTTCGCACGCAAAGTAGCCGCCCGCCGCCCCGCGCGACCTCCGGCATCTCCTACAGCGACCAGCCGATCAGCTCCAGCATGATTTCATTCGTGCCCGCGTAGATGCGCTGCACACGGCTGTCCGTCCACATGCGCGCGATGGGGTACTCCGTCATGTAGCCGTAGCCGCCGTGCAGCTGCACGCATTCGTCGACGATGCGGCACTGCGCCTCGGTCAGCCAATACTTCGCCATGGCGGCGGTGGTGGCGTCGAGCCGCCCGGCCACGAATTCCGCGATGCAGTGGTCGATGAACACGCGGCCGATCTGCGCTTCCGTTTTGCACTGCGCCAGCTTGAAGCGCGTGTTTTGAAAATCGATGAGCGGCTTGCCGAAGGCCACGCGCTCCTTCGCGTATTTTGTGGTGATTGCCAGCGCCCGCTCGGCGGTAGCCACGGCACTCACGCCGATCATCACGCGCTCGTAGCGCAACTGCTCCATCATTTGCGATAGGCCCGCGCCTTCCGACGCTCCGATCAGGTTCGAGGCGGGAACCCGCACGTCGTCGAAGAAAAGCTCGCAGGTATCGACTTCGTGCATGCCCACTTTTTCGAGCGAGCTGCCCACGCGGTAGCCCGCCAGGTTCTTGGTCTCCACGGCAATCATCGAAATGGCTTTCGCCGCGATGGCTTTGGGGCTCGGATCGGTCCTGGCGGCGACACAAACGAGGCCGGCGTGCCAGCCGTTCGTGATGAAAGCCTTTGAGCCGTTCAATACATACTCGTTGCCTTCGCGCCGCGCCGTTGTCTTGATCGCCTGCAAATCGGAACCTGCCGACGGCTCGGTCATGGCAATAGCGGCGACCAGCTCGCCGCGCGCCATGGGAGAAATCCACTTCTTCTTCTGCTCTTCGCTGCCGTATTGGAGAATGTACCGCGAGACGATGCTCTGAACGCCGCAGGCAAAGTGGATTCCGGCTTGCGCCAATTCTTCGGTGACCACCGCCTGGTGGGCAAACGTGCCCCCGCAGCCTCCGTATTGTTCGGGCGCGTCAGGCAGCAGCAGCCCGGTCTCGCCCGCTTTCGTCCAGGCTTCCGCGTCGGGCCGGTGTTGCTCGCGCCACTGCTCCTGGCGCGGCAGAAATTCGTCTTCGATGAATTCGCGGACGCTCTTGCGATACATCCGCAACTCTTCGTTCATCCACGGCGATTCGTAGTGGGACATGGGAAGAAGAATCTTAGCCCAGCAAGGATGGGACCGCTAGCGCCGTTCCGGCGTCCCGCCGGCGGTTTTTTCCGCAGATGCTCCGATTGCCGGAGTCACCCGCGAGACGCCGGCGCCACGATGGCCGCTTTTCTTGTGAAACTGGGCAAGCGTTGGGAGATTCGTGGCGTTCCCGGCGGGCGATCTGGAATACGATGCTCGTGGCCGGTACACAGGGGAAGCCTGCGACCGAAGCGTTGGAGCGAAATTCCTTGAGCCAATGGACCGAGATCGGCGACGAGATCCACGTGTGGCACGCCTGGCTCGATCGCGAAGCGGAAGCACTCAAGCAACTGGAATCGACTCTCTCGCCGGACGAAATCGCCCGGGCAAATCGCTTGCACTTCGCAAAGGACAAGAATCACTACGTCGCCGGGCGGGGGCTGTTGCGCGCGCTGCTCGGAAGATATCTCGCGCAGGCCCCGGCCGGCTTGGAATTTTCCTACGGAGAACACGGGAAACCCGCCCTTGCCGGAGCGTATGCCGCAAGCGAGCTTTCGTTCAACTTGTCTCACTCCGGCGGACTCGCCGTGTACGCCTTTGCGAAAGCGCGCAATCTCGGCATCGACGTCGAGCGGATCAAACCGGATTTCGTCAGCGAGGACATCGCCCGGCGCTACCTCTCAACGCGCGAGGTGAACGATCTGCTCAGCCTGCCGCCGGAAAAGAGGCCCGAGGGATTTTTCCAATGCTGGACGCGCAAGGAAGCGTATTTGAAGGCGCGCGGAGCCGGATTGCAGATTTCACTCGACAGTTTTTCCGTAAGTCTACTGCCGGGGCAATCCACGGAGTTCCTCGGCGGGGTCGATTCATGCTGGCACCTAGCCGCTTTCGATCCGGCCGAAGGCTACCGGGCGGCCGTAGTATTCGACGGTGCGCCCTGCTCCATCCAATATTTTTCAGCAGATGCCTATCCAGAGTAATTCTCAGAAACCAGGCCGATGCCTTATTTGCGATCCCCGGCGGTGAAATGTAATATGGCGCGTCCGGAATCGAAAATCAGCTAACATAGAGTGATTACGAATTTGTGCCCTCACGGGGGCTGGAGAGTCTTCAACCTGCGGATCTCAGGCGGAGGAACCATGCAGAAGGTCAATATCGGAATCATCGGCACAGGATGGTGCGGAGGCATTCGCGCGGAAACCTGCGCGGCGAGCCCCTATGTGAGCGAACTGCACATCGCGGAAATCAAAGAGGCGCGGCTGAAGGAAGTGGCGGAGAAGACTCATCCCGTCAGCGCGACCATGGATTACCGCGACCTGCTCGCAAACAAGAACATCAACGCGATCATCGTTTCGGCCACTCCCGAAACGGTGCACTACCCGATGGCCAAGGAGACGCTGCTCGCGGGAAAGCACCTGCTGCTCGAAAAGCCGATCTCGCTCACACTGGCCGAAGCGGACGAACTGATCGATCTCGCACGCTCGAAATCGCTGCTCTTCACGATCGGCTATTCGCAGCGCTTCAATCCGAAATTCGCGTACGTGAAACGCTCGATTGCGGATGGCACGATCGGCCAGCCCGTGAGCGCGCTCGTCAGCCGCCACATCACGCGCAACCTTGGCAACAAAATCGGCGGGCGCATAAAACTCTCGCCCGCGGCCATGGAAGCGACGCACGACATCGATTTCGTGCTGTGGTGTTTCGAGCCGCGAAAGCCGGTGCGCGTCTACGCGCAGCTGGTGAACAAAATCATGCAGCCGACGCATGGCGTGCCAGATTGCGTGTGGATCATCGTGACACTGGACGACGGCAGCGTGTTCACGATCGGCGCGGGCTGGGTGCTTCCACCGGCGTATCCGAATTTTTCGTCCACGTGGATTGAGATGGTCGGTAGCGAAGGCGCGATCATGGTGGACGATTCGCACCGCGACGTCAGCATCAACACCATGAAGCGCGGGATCGAGTTCCCCATCTCCACGATGCCCGGCGAGAAAGTGGAACACGTCTACGCGGGCCCCATGGAAGCCGAGACGATTCACTTCCTCGATTGCGTCGCGCGCGGCAAACAGCCGCTCGTCACCCCCGAGCACGCACGCATGGTGATGCAGGTCTACCAGGCGGCGGACCGCTCGGCCGAAGAGAATCGCCCGATCGACATCGTGTGGCCTGGCATGGAACGCCGCGCGGCTGGAGAGACCGAGGTCGTAGGAGCTCGAACCGCTGCTCCGTCGCGCATCCGGGAATAAGCAAGCATGTGTAGTGGCCAACCTTTAGGTTGGCCAACCCGCATCCATCCAGCCCCCGCCTAAACGCGGGCGCTACTTGACCCAAACCCGAAAATGCCGGACACGACTCGCACGTCCGCACCCGCCACCGCCGTCACGCAAGAAATCGCCGCATCCAAACCGACCAAGACTCGCTGGCTCGTTCTCGTCCTCATCAGCTTCATGTACCTGATCACGTACATGGACCGCAGCAACATCTCCGTGGCGCAGCCGGAAATCGCTAAACAGTTCGGTCTCGACAAGAGCGCCATGGGCTGGGTCCTCGCCGCCTTTACGTGGGCCTACGCCCTCGGGCAGGTTCCTTCCGGGTGGCTTGGCGACCGCTTTGGCCCCAAGCGCGTGCTCACCGTCATCATGACGCTCTGGTCCGCGACCGCCGCGATGACCGGCGCGGCGCTCGGCTTCTGGACTCTGTTCGGCGCGCGCTTCCTTCTTGGGCTGAGCGAGTCCGGGGCGTTTCCCGTCGCCAGCCGCGGCATGCAGCTCTGGTTTCCGCGTGTCGAACGTGGCCGCATCCAGGGCACGACGCATTTCTTCAGCAGGTTCGCCGTGGCGGTTACGCCATTTATCGCCGGCAGCATATTGATCGCCTTCGGATGGCGCGCCATTTTCTACATTTTCGGCTCCCTGGGCATTCTCTGGGCGATTGCCTTCAGCCTCTTCTACCGTGACATTCCCGAGGAGCACAAAAGCGTCAATCGGATAGAGCTCGCCCGCATCCGCGGCGTCAATCGGGACGGAACGATCAAGCCGCCTGCCATCAGCCGGCTCCCGACTCCCTGGAGACGAATTCTCCTTTCCCCGAACATGTGGTTCATTTCTCTCGGCTACTTCTGCTTTTTCTTTGGAACGAATTTCTACCTGACGTGGTATCCGACTTATTTGCGAGAACATCTCCACATGTCCATTCGCTCGCTGGGAATTTGGGGCTCTCTCCCTCTGTTCGCGGGAATGGCGGGAGACATCATCGGCGGCTCGCTCTCCGATCTAATCTTCAAAGCCACCGGCAAAGCCAGGTTGGCGCGGCGCGTGGTTGCCGCTCCCGGTTTTCTTCTCGCAAGCGCCTTCGTCATTCCCGCCGCGCTGACGGCGAACAAATTCGGCTCCATTCTCTATCTGGCTGTGTCTTTTTTCTTCCTCGAATGGGTGATCGGCCCGGCATGGGCGGTTCCCATGGATGTGGGCGGCCAGTTCAGCGGGACGGTTACGGGCGTGATGAACATGGTCGGCGCGCTCGGCGGAGCAGCCACAGCCGTCGTCTACGGAAAACTATTCAATCGTGGTTTCTGGGTCGCGCCGTTCCTCGTTAGTGCGGGCGTGATGCTCGTGGGCGCGCTAATCTGGGTTTTTCTGATCGATCCCGAAAAATCCGTGGTGGAAGGGCCACTTTCGGCGGGCGCCGCTTTGTCTTGACGCTCCAAGCGAGCGCGTGCTATCAGGATCAGCTGGGTTTTTTGGTTTTCTTGAACCAAAGATTGACGTTCAAACCAATCCAACGGGAGAAATGCGATGACACGGCGACGAATGGCAGCAGTAGTCCTTGCAGTCCTTGCTTGTTTCGGAATCGCGTGGCGCGCCGCCAGAAGCGTCGCCGCCTCGGAGAACGCGGAGGAAGAAGTCCTCAAGGCCGACGAAGTACGAAATGATGCGCTGCAGAAAGGCGACGTCGCGGCGCTCGAGCACATTTATTCGGATGATGTGGTCTACGCGAACGCCACCGGCGCGCTCCTCACCAAGCAGCAGCACCTCGCCGACCTGAAGGCCAGGACGCTGCACTTCATCTCATTCAAGCATGAGGACGTGAAGGCGACCGTGCACGGCGATACGGGCCTCGTCACCGGAATCAGCAAATCCGAAGTGGAATATAAGGGCAGCATCTCGAAGAGCAACCGCAGATTCCTGAACGTCTTCTCGAAGAGAGACGGACGCTGGCTGTGCGTCGGCCACTTCGAGACGAACATCTCGGACAAAGAATAAGTGGCACAGCCCGCCGCGGCGGGCTGTGTGATTTGTAGGCTGTATGGCAGCCCGAGCCGCAGTTACGATCGCATAACCCGCACAGCGAAGAGTCGCTGTGCTACTCGATGGCTTTCAAGCCTGCGCTCGCGATTTGCTCATCCTCATGCGACTTGGCGCCGGACACGCCGACGGCGCCAACGCACTCGCCCTTGTACATGATCGGCAATCCACCCTGGACGGCGACCCGCCCCGGGAACGCGACTGTGGCGGGCCGCTCCTTCACAATGTCTTCAAGAGTCTTCGTCGGAGTGCGAGTCGCAGCGGCGGTTTGCGCTTTGGACGTTGCGATCATCGCGCTCTGAGCCACGGCGCCGTCCAAACGCTCGAGCTGTACCAAAAATCCGCCGTCGTCCACCACGGCGATGCTCACGTTCCACTTATTTTTCGCCGCCTCGACTTTGCACGCCGCCACAATTTTCCCCGCATCCTCCAGCGTCAAGCACACTTTATTGCGCACGTTTTCTCCTCAGCGATCGGAATTATGACCAAATATTACGAACGACGGCGCTGAAAGCGCCGTATAGCCCTCCGCACCGTTGGCGCGATGAACCATCGCAAGACAATTGTCATCGCTAACGCCGAAACGCTAAGGGCGCTTCTTAAGTCACCCTGACTGAGATTCCCCGTGTCTAAAGACACGGGCTACAACAACCGGCTACGCCGCGTTCGAAATTTGTGAAGGATGCCGTCCTCTACTTGGCCGCCCTTTGGCTGTTCGGTACGTTTCCGTCGGGCCGGAAGCTGGTCAGTGTGTGCATGCGGATCCCCGCGTACCAGAACGCGCCTTGCGCGTCCTGCTCAATTTTCGGCGGATACAGGCCGCCGAGGCGCGTACCGTTCGGACCGGGATGCTCGCGGCCCATGATGTCCGGGAACGGTTCCGGGAAGTAGGTGTAGGTCTTCGTCTTCTGGTCGAACCGGGCAAGGACGCCGTAACTTCTCAGCGTCACCCAGATGTTGTCATGCGCGTCCGCGTAGCACTCGTAGCCGCCGCCGAGCTTGAAGGGATCCTTGTACTCCGTGATTTTGCCCGTGTCGGGATCCAGCATTCCCAGCGCCTGCCCGATGTGTTCGGAGAACCAGACTTTACCCTTGGAATCGACGGTCGGGCGGCGAGGTCCCGATGGCTGAGTCGGAGTCGCATAAACCGACCATTTATCGGTCTTCGGATCGTAGCCGACGATCTTGTGCGACGTCATACCCACGGCCCACACGCGATCTTTTTGATCGACAGTCATCCCATAGTAGTGCGCGTTCGTGTCGCTCGGGGACGGATCCCATTCCGTGATTTTCTTGGTCACCGCGTCGAGCTTGCCGATCTTGCTCACGCCCTGCATCTCCGTAAACCACACGTTGCCCTTGGAATCCGAGCGAATCGTGTGCGGGGTGCTGCGCGTCGGCGTTTCGTATTGAATCACTTTGCCGGTTTCAGGATCGAGCTCGCCGATCGAGCTCTCGTCAATTTCAGCGGCATAGACGTGGCCGTCCTTGGCCTGCGTGATTCCGTGCGGGCCGAGAACGCGATGGCCGAGATCGGGATTTGGAAGCGCATAGGTCGTGAAACGCCCGGGATAATCAATGCGGTTCTTGTCCATGCCTTGA
>Ga0210403_10002322_pt1 | contig 17300 bp, 17 predicted proteins | sample IncBWC19MmetaG_FD_150863 | JGI IMG/M metagenome (GOLD analysis project Ga0210403, IMG submission 150863) | Forest soil microbial communities from Barre Woods Harvard Forest LTER site, Petersham, Massachusetts, United States - Inc-BW-C-19-M | ecosystem: Environmental > Terrestrial > Soil >... | reverse complement strand
CTTCGTGGCGCTTGGTTTCAATCAGGAGCCAGGGCTTCGCGGCGACTTCGCCGGTGGCCCAATCGAGATCGCGGGGGAAACCGGAAAGGACGGCGATGGTGAATTCGGGTTTCTGGATTACTTTTTCAATCGTCATTTTGAGGGTGACATCTGCCTGGGCATCGTTTTCGGTCTGTTGGTCGGACCAGGTGACTGTGCCGCGGTAGAGCCAATAGGTGCCTGCGGTGAGGGGGAAGAAGAGATCGAGTTGAGGTTCTAGATTGGATTTGGCGGGATCTTTTGAGGTTGAGGTTCTTCGGGCATCTCCGGCAAAGTCGCCGGAGTCCAAAAACCGGACCTTGTCGGAGGCCCTCAGAATGACAGGATTTTGTGCTCCGATGATCGGGGCGTTCGGCAGGGTCAGGAGAGCAAGGATAAGGCTTACACCGACGATTGCCGAGGGTGGGAGAATTTTTTTTGAGAGGCGCATGATTATTTTTTTGGCGGAGATGGAGCGGGCTTGGCTTTTTCGAATTTTGATGGAATGCCGGGAGTCTCGTCCTTGATGCGGCGGACGACGGTCTGAATCAGTCGATAGTGGCGATCTTCCTTTTCGCCGGCGAGGCGGAAACGGAATTCGGGCTGGCCTTTTGGGTCTTTAGCGACGCGAATGGGAAAAGCGCCGCAGAGATTGTTGTCGATGAAAGCGGTCTCGTAGCGGGATTTGCGGGTGTTCCAGGTGTACACGCGGAGTGTGGTGAAGTCGCAGGGCATGCCTTCAGGGCCGCGGGCGCCGGCGACGAGATATTGCGAGTGGTCGCCTTCGCCATCGCTGACGCGATTGAGTTCGAACCAGGCTAACGGGCGAACGTTGGCGGATTCGGTGCCTTCGCGGACCGCGTCGGGCAAGTCGAGAGAGACAAAGCGCGCGACTACCCATCCGGCGATGGGAATATTTTGATCGCCGGGCTGGGTGGTATTGGTGATGGCGGAATTGCGGACGACGCCTTCTCCGGGAGGCCGCGTCGCGGTGCCGCGAATCAGGAACCAGTCTTCTTTTTTGGTTTCGGCGGGCTCGCCGGATTCTTTTTCGTCGGCGACCTGCACCCAGTCGGCAGTGGCGCGGCCGACAATTTCGACCTGAGCGTTGCGAGCGAATTGATAGAGACGCGGCTCGTTGCGGCCAGGTTCGACGCGGAGGTTGGCGGGAACCTTGGTGCGGCCGCGGGCCTGGACCGGGATGGTGGAGGCTTGCTTCAGGAGATTGGCGCTGCGCTTCCAGAGGTCCGGGTCCATCAGATAGCGGCCGTCAACCCAACCGACAACTCCTGCTGCGGTGCGCACTTTCACATTTTCGTTGTGGCGAGCAAGGACATCCACGTGGTCGCCGTAGAGAAGTACGCCGAGTTGTTCGCGGACCTGGGCGACGCTGCTCCAGAGGGTGACGCTGCGCTCGCTTATGTAGGCTTCGCTGAGCGATTCGTGTTTAGGGCGAAAAATCCATGCCAACAGTGCCACGAGGCAGAGGAGCGGAACGGCGACTAGCAACTTGCGTTTCATACGGAATCCCCGAAAGTGGCGCCGACGGAGCACGCGGAGTGGACGATTTCGCTGGCGGGATCCACGTATTTCATTTTTTCGAGGGCTTCGTCGAGGGAGACAGATTCGATCTTGCCCGATTTCAGGCAGACCATGCGGCCAAACTGATGTTTGGCGACGAGGTCCGTGGCAGCAACGCCGAGGCGCGTGCCGAGGATGCGGTCGAAGGGAGTGGGCGAGCCGCCGCGCTGGACGTGTCCGAGAACAGTCACGCGAATTTCCTTGTGGAGCATTTCACGAAGTGTGAAGGCGATGGTGTTGGCAACGTTGCCCGGGCCGGCAGGAGGAACGGGCTTGCCGCTGGGGTCCGTGGCGGGGAGCTTGACGCCTTCGGCGACGACGATGAGGCTGAAACGTTTGCCGCGAAGTTCGCGGGCGCGCACGGCGTCGCAGATATGTTCGAATTTGAAGGAAATTTCGGGGATGAGGATAATGTGCGCGCCGCTGACAGATTCCTCGGTCATTTCCTTCGCGCCTTCGGGCCAGATGAGGCCATCGAAGCCGTTGCGAATGCCGATGACGCGCATGCCGTGCTGGGAAATCGTGGTGCGGACGACAGCACGGATTACGGCGTTCAAGCCGGGGGCGTCACCTCCACCGTTTACAATTCCAACTGTGCGGACGGGTTTCATTATTCCTCAAAAGTGATCCTGAAGATTGTACCTGAAACGGAGCCGTGGCCGAGGTGACACATGATACGGAAGAACCGGTAGAATCAACGGCGTGGGGCGAGTATTTTGGGTGCGGGGGAAGCCATGAAATTCTTGAATTCGCTTCAACCAATTGGGCTGGCGATTTTACGCGCGGTGCTGGCGTTGATTTTTATTTACCACGGCTATCCGAAGCTGGTGCGCGCGGACGCGATGATGCGGGAGTTTTTTATTCAGCACGGATTTCCCGGTTATTTTGTGGGGTTGGCTGGGACTCTTGAGTGTATTGGCGGCGGATTGCTACTGATTGGATTGTTCACGCGGCCGGCGGCGCTGCTGCTGGCGGCAGAGATGCTGATTGCGATCTGGAAGGTGAAGACGGTGCATGGAGTGTTTGCGGTGAATGAGTATCAGTTTGAGTTGGCGCTGGCGGCCGCTTGTGTGGCATTGGCTACGGTGGGGCCGGGGAGTTTTTCCGTGGATCATGTGATGTTGGGGGAAAGTGGCGGGGGGAGACGGAGGGCGGCTAAGAGGGACAGGGAATGAATGGCGTGGGTGATCGTTGGAATACGGATTGAATGGGTTGAATACGTAACCACGGATATAACGCCCGCCTCGGAAGGCGGCCCGCTACAGAAGCAGCAGGGTCCACCTAAAGGTGGACGCTACACCTGGGCGGGGGAGCCGGGGACGGCTAAGCTTGTTGGCGCGGCTGGGGCCAGTGGTAGAGCGATCCATAGGATGAGGTAGAGCAGGCCGCCGGTGCCGGCGCAGAAGACGGCCAGGAGCCAGATGATGCGGACTAAGGTGGGATCGAGGTCGAAATAGTCTGCTACGCCGGCGCAGACGCCACCCAGTTTCTTGTCGCGGCTGGAGCGCATGAGGCGCTTTGAGGGAGCGGCATAAGCGCCGGCTGGTGGCGCGGCCTGGCCAGCCAATTGGGCGCCGCAGTTGTAGCAGAATTTGGAGCCTTCAACGACTTCTTTTTGGCATTTCGTGCAAAGCATGGTTCACCCCCACAGAGCGATGTCCAATCGCATTCTAAACAAAGATACGAAAAGGTGGGTAAGAAAGTTTCAGGGGGAACTGTGAGCCACGGGCCGTAGCTCCTAGTTCAAAGGCGCCCGCCTCGGAAGGCGCCCGCTACAAAGGCACGAGAACCCAAGAGGGAGGGGTAAGCCCCTCCCCTACAATGTAGGCGTCGAGTTTGGAATGTGGATTAGTAGTCGAGAATTTTTGTGACGGTAGCGGTGATGTCGTCGGTCTGGGGGAGGATGGCGTCTTCGAGTTTTGGGTGGTAGCCGCAGAAGGTGTCGGTGGCGGCTACGCGCTTTACCGGGGCGTCGAGTTCTTCGAATAGCTCCTCGGCGATGCGGGCGGCGATTTCGGCGCCGTAGCCCCAGCTCAGCATGTCTTCGTAGGCGACGATGACGCGATGCGTTTTGCGGACGCTGGCGGCGATGGCTTCCCAGTCATATGGCGAGAGGGAGCGCAGGTCAATAATTTCGACGGAGACGCCGTTGCGTTCAAGAGCGGCGGCGGCGACTTCGGCGCGGTGAACGACGGCGCCGTAAGTGATGATGCTGACTTGCGTGCCTTCTTTGACGACGCGGGCTTTACCGAAGGGGACCGTGTAGTCGGCGCCGGGATATTCGGAGCGGTTGTAGGGCTGACGGTAGAGATGCTTGTGCTCGAGGAACATCACCGGGTCATCGCAGCGGATGGCGGTGCGCAACAGGCCGGCGACATCCATCGCGGTGGAAGGCATCACGACGCGCAAGCCGGGGCAGTGCGTGAAGATCGACTCGCCGCTCTGGCTGTGATAGACGGCGCCGCCAGTAAGATAACCGCCGATGGCTACGCGGAGGACTGCGGGGCTCTTGAACTTTCCGTCGGAGCGCCAGCGCATGACGCAGAGTTCATCGCGGATTTGCATCATGGCGGGCCAGATGTAGTCGAAGAACTGAATTTCGGCGACGGGCTTCATGCCGCGCGTGGCCATGCCGATGGCGCGGCCGACAATGCTGGCTTCCGCGAGGGGAGTGTTGAAGACGCGGTCCGCACCGTATTTACGCTGCAGGCCCGCAGTGGCTTTGAAAACGCCGCCCTTCCCTTTTACGTCGCGCAGATTTTCCTCTCGGCTGGCGTCGGCGACGTCTTCGCCGAAGACGGTGATGCGTTCGTCGCGAGCCATTTCGTCGTGCAGTGTGGCGGCGACCATTTCGACCATGGTCTTTGGGCCACCGTGGAATTTGGGTTCGGCGGCGAAGGCCGGTGAGGTGGGATCGATGTCCGGGGAATAGACATTTTGGTAGACGGAGGAGGCTTCGGGTGGAGCAGCAGCCAGGGCCTGGTCGGCGGCTTCGCGCACTTCGCGATCGACTTCGGCTTCGAGGGCTTCGATTCCCTTCTGATCCATCACGGCTTCGCGGATGAGGAACAGGGCGAATTTCGAGAGCGGGTCACGGCGCGCTTCGCCTTCGCGTTCTTCGTGGGTCTTGTAGAGCTTTTCGTCATCAGAGAGCGAGTGCGAGTAGGGGCGCGTGACGTGTGCGTGGACCAGCGCGGGGCCGTGGCGCTCTCGGACGTAGCGGACAGCTTCCTTGCAGACGGCATAGCTTTCAAGCGGGTCGGTGCCGTCGCATTCGGCGACGTGCAGGCCGGGAAAGTTTCGAACTAGCTTTGAAATGTTGGCGCCCGCGGTTTGCACTTCGACGGGGACGGAGATGGCGTAACCGTTGTCTTCGATCAGATAGAAGAGCGGAAGTTTTTTGGCGCAGGCGGCGTTGAGCGATTCCCAGAATTCGCCTTCGCTGGTTGCGCCGTCGCCAGAGGAGACGTAGACGATTTCTTCGGGATCGTGATCGAGCGATTCGCCGAGCGGAGCTTTCTGGGCTTGTGCGAGGGCCTTCGCATGATGACCGTAATAGAGAGTGGCTTCGGCTGCTCCGACAGCTTGCACAAATTGCGTGCCGGTGCAGGAGGACTTGCTGACGATATTGAATTTCTGATGGCCCCAGTGGGAGGGCATCTGGCGTCCGCCGGAGCTGGGGTCGTCTTTTGCACCTACGGCCTGGAGAAGTGTTTCCAGCGGCGTGACACCGAGGGTGAGGCAGAGCGCGCGGTCGCGATAATAGGGGTAGAGCCAATCGACGCCGGGACGAAGAAGCAAGCCGGCCACGGTGGTAACCGCTTCATGGCCGGCGCTGGAGATTTGGAAATAAATTTTGTTCTGGCGTTTGAGCTGGATTTCCCGGTCGTCGAGGCGTCGGGAAAGATACATCGTGCGGTAAATGCGGATGAGGGTTTCGCGATCGAGCCCCTGATGGCGGGGCGCTTCCAGCTTGGCTACTTTCACACGCGTTTGTACCGCCATTCAGTCTGCCTCGCGTTGGAATGGGATTGGGCGTCTACGGAATTTAATTATACCGAAGCGTGGGTTGGAGTGCACAGTAGAACGTAGCAGGGTTGTGAAAAACGAAGGTACTGGGCCGGTCTCAGGGAAAGACAGTAATGCCCAGTGCACCGGCGGGTGGGCAGGGCTTCAGGATGGCTGCCCGGCGTAGGCAGGCGCTACCGGCGGACATCGCGACGATCCCAGCCACCTTGATTCAGTTCTTCAAATTGCTTTTCGGTGTCCGCAAAATGGGCGTCGCCGGGTTTCAGAACTTTGGGAGAGGCAGCAAGGAAAGGCTCTTCGGTGGGGATGCGGTCGACCCAGCGTTGCTCGGAGAGTTTTTCGTGGTTGGAGAAGCCGAGGCGGAGGAGGAGTTTGACGGTCTCGTTGGATTTGGGGGTTTCGGGTTCGTCTTTGGCTTTCGCTTTGCCTTTTCCTTTAGATTTTTCGGGCTTGGCGGCTACGGGTTCTGCCAAGGGTTCGCCGTCGGTGGCGCGTTCAAATTTGTAGAGCAGCTTCTTGTCGAGGCGAAACGCTTGTTTCCAGGTTTCCAGTTTGTGGCGGGCGAGTTGGGCTTTTTCTTCGTCCTTGCCAAAGTCGAATTGCATGTAAATGTGGGGCATGGATTTAGTTTGTGACCTGCGTGGCCGGGTGTCAAGACGCACGGAGCGAAGGAACCAGTTGTTAATTCCAATCGGTGTTCAGGAGAACACCGACGTGAGCCTCGTCAATCGCCCAAATCTGAACCTCCAGCCCATCACCGGTAGGGGATGCACAACGGTAGGTCTTCATCGAAGGTCCTACGACCCAGGGACGATGAATCTGGTACGGAGCGTTTCCGGGTAGCCCTTCGTCGGATTGACGAATCTTAAGTTGTGAGACGAAGCTCGGCAGGTCCCGGGCGGCCATTTCAAAGGCCGAAGCTGCTCCTGAGTCGCTAAATGGATGCGTCCACGCATCACCCCGACAAATAAGATCACGAGCCGACGATGGAACCTGTAGGCCATGTTCCCTTCTTACGCGAGCGGCTGAATTGCCAGCGTAGCCAAGGAGAAAAACGATCCGGAGCACAACCGAGCACAGGAGTACCACTGCGAGCGTCGATAAAATAAATCTCCGCATCAAATCGGATTCTAGTACAGACTAACGGACCCAGCCACGCTTAGCTTGCTTACCGATGGCGGAACTACTGCAGGGCACAGCAGGGGGTTGGCTCATATCTCCACAATTCGAATTTACGAGCGGCGGTGGATGGAGTATTCTTGAAGTTCGGGAAAATGAAGAGAATGCTCCACGATTCCGACGCTCCGGGAAGACGGTTGGGGGCGTGTGTGTGTTTGGTGGCCTTGATGCTGCTGTGGGCGCCGGCTTGGGCATCGGCTTTGCAGGCTGCGGGGATGGGTTGCTGCGATGGAGCGATGTGCCCCTTGCACGGGCATGGGCCGAAGAAAAGTTCGAGAGATTCCGGCCCCGCGAAGGATGCGCCGATGGCCAATTGCGAACACCATGCGCGCAGGGCGGCGATGGATTGCAGCTTGGCGTGTTGCCATCCGAAGGATCCCTCTGTGGCCGGGACGATTGTTTTCGTTCTGCCTCTTGTTGTGGAGATTTCTGCACCGCTCTTAATAGGCCGACCTACGCCTGGCCTTTCTTCTTCGATGAGCTCCCAAGTTTTTGATCCGACCTCTCCTCCTCCCCGAACCTTGCTTCTCAGTTTGTAGGCACTTTTTCCCCTCTATTGTTGGCCGTCAAAAGCGCCGCCTCAGAAGGCGGCTGCTACAAAAGCAAGAAAAACCAAAGAACGGCCTGCCTCGGAAGGCAGGCCGTACAGTGAGCCAGGAGGGTCCGCCTGAAGGTGGACGCTACGGTTCATTTACATGGAGGAGCGATTGATGGTTCGACGGATTTCCTTCTTGATTGGGCTGGTGTTGTTTTGTGCGGGGATTTTGCTGGCCTCGGCGGTGGCTACTGTGCGCGGAATTGTCCATGACCCGCAGCACCGGCCGATTGCGGATGCGGAAGTGGTGTTGAAGGCGGAGCATTCGGATTTCACCCTAACGGAGCGGACGAGCGGCGAAGGTGAATTTCACTTTGACTCGGTTCCCATTGGCGAATACCGGATCACAGTACGTAAGAATGAATTTGGTGTACAGGAAGAGAAGCTGACCGTGCTCTCCGGGACCGCGCCGATTCTGCACATTGAGCTGAAAGTGGCGAAGCAGGCGCAGACGGTGACGGTTACTTCGGAGGCTCCGCCAGCGCAGGAAGAGTCAGTGACTCCGACGACGCTGGTGACGCGCGAGGAGATTGCCGAAACGCCAGGAGCGGGGCAATCGAACAGCGTGGCCATGATCACAAATTATGTGCCGGGGGCGTACACCACGCACGACCAGTTGCATGTACGCGGGGGGCATCAGGTGAGTTGGCTGATCGACGGCGTTTCCATTCCGAACACGAATATCGCCAGCAATCTGGGGCCGCAGATCGATCCAAGGGACATTGACACCCTGGAAGTGCAGCGCGGCAGCTACTCCGCCGATTACGGCGATCGCACTTACGGCATTTTCAATGTGGCACCGCGGACGGGCTTTGAACGAGACAATCAGGCCGAGCTGATTTTGGCCGCGGGGAATTTTTATCAGACGGACGATCAGTTGAATTTTGGCGGGCACACGAACCGGTTCGCTTACTATGCAAGCCTGAACGGGAACCGGACGGATTTGGGGCTGGAGACGCCGACTTCGGCGGTGATTCACGACCAGGCGAACGGATACGGCGGATTTACTTCGCTTACGTACAACGTGAATGCGCAGAATCAGCTGCGGCTGGTGGCGCAGTTGCGTGAGGATTTTTACCAGGTGCCGATTGCGCCGGGGCAGATTCAGCACGATTCGAACAAAGAGCGGGACGGATTTGTGCTGTTCACCTGGGTGCGGACGTTCAGCCCAGGGCTGGTGCTGACAGTGTCTCCGTTTTATCACCACAACAATGTCAATTATTCGAGCAGTCGGTTCGATCAGCCAAGTTCGGCGACGGAAACGCTGTCGTCGAATTATGAAGGCGGTCAGGCAAATTTGTCATGGATCGCAAAGCGCAATAATTTGCGGGCCGGGGCATTCGGGTTTGGAGAACAGTCGAGCCAGTTGTTCGGATTGCTTTGCAATGTGCCGGCAGACTGCAGCACCGTGAATCCTCCCGTGACGACGAGCCCAACGGGCGGATTGGCGGCGGCTTACGTTGAGGATCAAATCAAGTTGACATCGTGGTTTTCGTTGGCTGGCGGCATCCGTCAGACGCACTATTCGGGAGATGTGGTGGAGAATGCGAGCAGCCCGCGGGCTGGGGCGTCGCTGCGGGTGCCCAAACTGAACTGGGTGTTTCGCGCGTTTTACGGGCATTTTTTCCAGGCGCCGCCGCTGGCGACGATTTCCGGGCCTCTACTGGATGCGGCGAACAACCAGAATCTGCAATTCATCCCGCTGCACGGCGAGCGCGACGAGGAGCATCAATATGGCGTCACGATTCCCTTGTGGGGCTGGACGATTGACGCGGATAATTTTCTGACGCGGGCGAAGAATTATTTCGATCATAACAATTTCAACAACTCCAGCCTGTTTTTTCCGATCACGATTCAGGGGGCGCGCATCAGCGGTTGGGAGCTGACGCTGCGGTCGCCGCAGATTCGGAAGCGTGGCCAAGTTTATTTGACGTATTCGAACCAGTTGGCACTTTCCTTCGGCTGCCTCTCAGGGGGATTAGTGGAGCCATGCTCGGTTCCGCCGCCGGGTTACGGGCTGCTGGATCACGACCAGCGGAACACCCTGCACCTCGGCGGGCAGTTGACGCTGCCGTGGAGGAGTTATGCCTCGACGGACGTTTATTACGGGTCAGGATTCGCGAACGGAGATGAAAACCTGCCGGGAGATCATCTGCAACCGCACACCACGTTCGACATGACACTGGGGAAAGAATTTGGGGAGCGGTTGTCAGTTTCGGTGACGGGATTGAACGTGGCTAACCGACGGGTGCTGTTGGACAACAGCCTGACATTTGGCGGGACGCACTATAACAATCCGCGCGAGATTTTTGTGCGGTTGCGTTATCGTTTTCACTACTGAGGAGAAGATGAGATCACTGTTCTTGATTGTGGCGGTGATTACCGCGGGATTCGCGGCCGGCTGCCAGTCGGCTCGGGAGAAACATTATGCGATTTAGGGAGAGAGTGATTTCCTGAGAGTCGTTCAAGAAACTGAAAACTTATTCCGCCTCACGCGCTTCGGGATGATCAATTGTTTCCTGGTGCGGGAGGCGGACGGATTCACGCTGGTCGACACAGGGCTGCGTGGTGGCGCAGGCGCAATCCTACAAGCCGCGACACGATTGGGTGCTTCCATTCGAAGAATTGTTTTGACGCATGCGCACATCGATCATATCGGCTCGCTGGACAGACTGATGACGGTGCCGCCCTCTGCCGAAATCACCATCGGGAAGCGTGAAGCGAGGCTGCTTGCAAAAGACTTGAGCCTGGATGAAGGCGAGAGTGGTAGAACACTTTTCGGATTCACGGGTGCGAAGACGCTGCCGAGCCGGTTGTTGGAGGAAGACGACCACGTCGGTTCTCTTCGGGCGGTGAGCTCGCCCGGACATACGCCGGGACATATGGCGTACCTCGATGTTCGAGACAACACGCTGATCGCTGGCGACGCATTCACGACACAAACCGGTGTCATGGTCGCAGGCGTGTTCAAACCGTTGTTTCCCTTCCCTGCTATTTTTTCGTGGAACGCGGTGCTGTCGGCGAAAAGCGCGGCAAAATTGCGCAGGCTCAATCCGAGCGTTCTTGCCGTGGGACATGGCCCATCGATTTCGTCGCCGACGCAGGAGATAGACTTCGCCTTGGAAGCGGCGTTTCGCCAGCACCCTGAAGCGAGATAGCAGGCCAAGTGGAAGAAGTTGCACGGGTTTCAAGGCGCAGGATAGACTTTCGTTATTTTCACGGCGATGGAGTTCGCCACAACCGCCCGGGCGGGATTCCCCGGGGCTGATGACTCCTGGCGGACACGCGGCGCCAGGAGTTTTTCGTCTGTGCGGCGCGGGAGGCTGGATTGGAGACACATTGCGATTATTTCTGATTGGGGTGTTTGGGGCGATCGGAACGCTGGCGAGATACGGGTTGCAGGGGCTGGTGCAGATCAAAATCGGGAGCACGTTTCCGTACGGCACGCTGCTGATCAATCTGACGGGTTGTTTTTTTCTGGGATTGATCGGGCAGATTTTGCTGAACCGTATGATTGTGCCGCCGGAATGGCGGATGGCCATCGCGGTTGGATTCTTCGGGGGCTACACGACATTTTCGAGTTTTGGATGGGAAACGGCAAAGATGCTGGAGGCGGGAGAGTGGTTGTGGGCGACGGGGTATGTGGCGGCCAGCGTGGCGTTTGGGTTGCTGCTTTCGGTGGCGGGGATCCGGCTGGCGAACCGGTTTTAGGAAAAAAATTCGCGGCCACCTGAAGGTGGCCGCTACGCGGGTGATTTATGTCGCACCAGAAATTTGAAGGCGAACGGACGCTGATGCGGATTCACATCGGCGAATCGGATAAATGGCGTGGGAAGCCGCTGCACGAGGCGATTGTTGAATTGTTGCGGAAGGACGGATTTTCTGGCGTTACTGTGCTGCGCGGTGTAGCAGGTTACGGTTCCTCCAGCGTATATCACACGGACAAGCTGCTACGGTTGTCGCAGGACTTGCCGATAATTCTGGAAGTGATCGAGACGCAGGAGCGGATCGATCAGATGCTGCAGCGGCTGGATGAGATGGTGGACGGTGGATTGATTACACTGGAAAAAGTGCGGGTGATTCTTTACCGGCCCGCGAAACGATAGGCGACGCAGTGGCCGACGTGAATTCCGATAAAACTTCAGAGCAGCATTCATCTTCTGGTTGGCTGAACCGCACGGTGCTGGGTGTCGGCGTGACCAGTTTGTTCAGCGACTGGAGCCATGAAATCGCAACGGCCATCCTGCCGGCGTTTCTGGCGACGATTGGCGCGGGGCCGGCGTGGCTGGGGGCGATTGAGGGGATTGCCGACGGGCTCTCAAGTTTTGCGAAGTTGGGTTCGGGGCATTATACAGACAGGTTGAAGAAGCGGAAGCCGTTGGCGGTGTTTGGTTATGCGTTCACCGCACTGGCTACTGCTTCGTTTGCGTTTGCAACTCATGCGTACCACGTTTTAATTGGGCGCGCCACGGCGTGGCTGGGGCGCGGGGTGCGTTCGCCGGCGAAAAAGGCTCTGCTTGCGGCCGATGTGGCGCCAGGGGCGTACGGCCGGGCGTTCGGGCTGGAGCGGTTGATGGATACCGTGGGCGCGATCGCAGGGCCGCTGACAGCGCTTTGGTTGCTGAACGTGACAAACCACAACTATCGCGCGGTGTTTTTGTGGACCCTGCTGCCCGGGATGATCGCAGTGCTGAGTTTCTGGTTGCTGGTGCGAGAACGGCCGTTCGAAGCACGGAAGAAAGTGACCTTCCTGACGGGGCTTCGCAACTTGCCGCGGAATTTCCGGGAATTTCTGCTGGGAGTGGGCGTGTTCGGTTCGGGAGATTTTTCGCACACGCTTTTGATTTTGTACGCTTCGCGAATGCTTGCACCGACTCATGGCGCGGCGCGGGCGGCCAGCCTGGCGGTCGGACTCTATACCCTGCACAACGTTTTTTATGCGGCATCGGCTTATGTGAGCGGATGGATCAGCGACATTGTCCCGCACCGAAAGGCGATTCTTGCCGGCGGCTATGCGCTGGCGGGTGTGACGGCAATTTTTCTGACGACCACGCCTGCTTCCTTGTGGCTGCTCGGCGGCTTGTTTGTCCTGGCCGGCATCTATGTGGGGACTGAGGAAGCGCTGGAGGATTCTCTCGCTGCGGAACTGATTCCCCGCGAGCAGCATGGAATGGCGTTCGGGACGCTTGCGGCGGTAAACGCGGTGGGAGATTTCTTGTCGAGCATGGTGGTTGGGTTTCTGTGGTCGGCCGTGTCCGCGAAAGCGGCGTTTTCTTTTTCCGCGGTTTTATTCTTCCTCGGAGCGACTCTGATCCTTCGGCTGCGAAAGTAGTTCCCCACGCAACGATTGCGGCTCCGCTTCGGCTTCGCGTTTGGAAGCCTGCATCCTGCGATTCACTTCCGCCAGGAGATATTTGCGAAGATTTTCCGGAACAATTCCAGGAGCGGCGAGTTCGCGCAGGTCCACGACGGTCAGCTGCGGCAGATAACTGAGTACGATCGCGAGCGGGGTTGAGGAGTTGCGCACCAGGGCGAGGCGCACGTTGTAGTGCTGCGACCATTTGCGGTGATTGGCGACTGTCAGTACGACTACCTGCGGGAGTTTGTCGTGCCAAAGGACTTTCAAAACCTGGGCTTCGGTGAGGCGGGGATTGTCGAGAGCGATTTCGAGAACCTGTGCGTGGCCGGTGGCGATCAAGGCTCCGGCCACGCGAGCGGGGCCGCGACGGGCGAGGGTGATTCTCTGCCCCAGCGGCAGTTGCGGGAGGCGGGCGATGATGTACTCCTCGGCGTGGCGCTTGAGTTCAGCAGAAGCGTTGGGCGACAAGGAAAACTGGACGAGGTCCATGAGGTAAAGGTCGCGCAAAAGGCGAAGGCCGACCAGGCGCGGCGCGCTCGGATGGAAGACGAGGGCGCGCTTCACGGCGTAGCTTTTCAGGAAAGGTTTTCGGCCGGCGATGTTTTCGATGATCTCGGCCGGCAGGTCTTTTCGGGAAAGCAACAGGCCGAGGTGCGAATCATCGAGCGCGGGATTATCGAGCAAGGCATAGAGGAGTTCGGGCGAGGGGTGATAGAGCAACGACTTCAGTTCCTCGCCGACGGCGAGGCGGGCGCGGTCGCGTTGCTGATCGAGCAGGGTCAATCCGTATCCTCACGCCGGCGGCAGAAGCTGCAACGCAAGATGCGCGGCCGCTTCCGCGGGACTTAAATGCAAGGCGCTGAATTGCGCATCCGGCGCGGCCTTGCGCAGATAGAGGTCGAGGCGCTGATCGAAATAAGAAGAGCGGCCCAGCATTCCGCCCGTTTTTGCCAGCCGGAATTCCTGAGATTGTAGCTGAAGTCGCTCGGCCAGGTCACCGACGAGTTCGGCGAGGGCCGCGGCGCAATCGTCGAGCAACATTCGGGCCCAGGCATCTTCCGCCTCGGCAGCCTGAAGCACCGTGGGGAATAAGCGCGGGAAGACTTCGTCGGGAGCGGCGTAGACGCGGGATTGCAAATCTGCCCAAGTGCTTGCACCGATTTCGGAAAGGATTTTCTTGCCCATCGGGGTGTCCGTGCCGGTGCGCTCGGAGTGACGCACCGCGTCGAGCACCGCGCGCTGGCCGACATGATAGGCGCTGCCTTCATCGCCGAGCAGATAGCCGTGGCCGCCCACGCGGGCGGTGTGGCCCTGCGCATCGCGCCCGATCGCCACCGATCCCGTTCCAGCAATCAGCACGATGGCGGCGCCGTCGCCGATGGCCTGGAGAGTTAAATCCATGTCGGTGCAGACGCGCACCAACTTGCCGGGAAATTCCTCTTCGAGGAGCATCCTCATTTTTCGCCCGGATTCGGGATAAGCGGTTCCGGCGAGACCTGCGCAGAGCGAGACGACCGCTTCGTTGGAAATATTCGCGGTCGCGATCGCCAAGCGGGCCGCTTCACACACGGCTGCCAGCGCGCCACCGAATCCCACGCGCATCGGATTGGACGGGCCACCTCGACTGGAGGTGACCACATGGCGAGACTCATCCAGCAAGACGCATTCCGTTTTCGTACCTCCGCCGTCGAGACCCAAAACATAGCGCATGGAAAAAGCATACGCGAGGCGGAAGGATTTTGGGGCGGTTATGACGGAGAGGGTGCTAAAAACGTCGCCTTGGTTCGGGCGCCGCGGATTGCTTTCTTGACGCACCGGGAGTCAGCCACTATTCTCGTCACACTTCGCGGGGCCGCGAGACGGGCAGCGAAGTCTGAAGCGCATGCACATCCATCTTCTGGACCTGACGATCGTCATTGTTTACCTGTTGGGAGTGACGGCGCTGGGTGTTTATTTCCGCGGGAAACAGCGGGACGTGCGCGATTACTTTCTGGGCGGGCGAACTGCGCCGTGGTGGGCGCTGGCTTTTTCGATTGTGGCCACGGAGACGTCCACGCTGACGATAATCGGGACGCCGGCTCTGGCTTACTCCGGCAACATGACGTTTCTGCAGTGGGTGTTCGGGTACCTGGTGGGACGATTCCTGATCACCCTGTTTTTTCTGCCGGGTTATTTTCGCGGAGAATTTCTGACCGCTTACGCGGTGATCGAAAAACGTTTTGGCCAGCGGATGCGGTCCGTGGCGGCGGTGACGTTTTTGACGACGCGCACGCTGGCGGAAGGCGTGCGGGTGGCGGCGATTGCACTGGTGGTGAGCGTGGCGCTGGGGACTTCGGAGCGGCTGGCGGTGTTCGTCGTGATCGCGCTGACGGTGCTTTACACCTTTGAAGGCGGCATGAAGGCGGTGATCTGGACGGACGTGGCGCAGTTTTTGCTTTATCTGCTGGGCAGCATCGTAACGCTCGGTATGTTGCTTCATCGCATTCCCGGAGGGTGGAATGAAGTCGCACTAGTGGCTGCCGCGAATGGCAATAAATTGCAGGTATTCGATTTCAGCTGGAATCTGGCGGCGACGTACACGTTCTGGTCAGGAGTGATCGGCGGGGCGTTTTTTACGCTGGCGAGTCACGGCACGGATCAGACGATTGTGCAGCGGTTGCTGGCGGCAAGAAACCAGCGGGATAGTGGCCGGGCGTTGCTGGCCAGCGGCTTCATTGTGTTATTTCAATTCACGGTTTTTCTCTTGGTGGGAGTCTTGCTTTTTGTGTTTGCGAAGCACTCGCCGCTGCTTGGTCCGGGCGACCGCACGGACAGCATCCTGCCGTATTTCCTGATCCGAGAGATGCCGACGGGACTCGTTGGATTGTTGCTGGCTTCGATTTTGGCGATCGCGATGTCCAACGCAAGCGGATCGCTGAACTCGCTGGCGGCATCGAGCGTGGTGGATTTTGCCGCACTGGGCGGAAAAAGCGCGAACCCGGCGGCATTTTTGAAATTGTCGCGGCGAATGACGCTGGTATGGGGCGGTGTATTGATCTTATTTGGCTTGCTTCCCTGGGGGCGTCTGCTCGAGGCAGGGTTGAAGGTGGCATCACTTCCATTCGGCAGCTTGTTGGGACTTTTTCTGCTGGGTACATTTGATTCGCGAGCGAATGCCATCGGATCGCTGGTGGGAATGTTCGGCGGTTTGGCGAGCGTGCTGCTGGTTCTGGGCTACACAAAAGTTGCGTTCACCTGGTATGTGCTGATCGGATCATGCGTGACGTTTGCGCTTGGAGCAACGGTCAGCCGGATGTTTGCGCAACGTGCCGCGACTTCCTGACGAACGACGGCGGAGGTTGGGCTACACTTTCTTGCCAAGCGCGGCAGCGGAGGGTTATGAGCGAAAAGCGGCTGGAACTTGTGCGCGGGTTAGGAGCTTGGGCTTCCATGGCGATCGTGGTGGGCACCATGATTGGCACAGGTATTTTCCTGAAGCCGGCGGAAATGGCGCGCGAAGGCCGCAGCGTGTCCATTGTGTTTGCCGCATGGATTGTGGGAGCGATTCTTTCGATTTTTGGCGCGCTTTCGTTCGCGGAACTGGGCGCGGCGATACCCGAAGCTGGCGGTGAATACGCTTATTTGCGGCGCGGGCTGGGCCCGGCGTGGGGATTTTTGTTCGGCTGGATGCATTCGATTGTGGGTCGGCCATCGTCTCAATCTTCGATTGCCGCGGGGATGATGCGTTTCATGGGATTTTTTATTCCAGCGGTGGCTGCGCCGATTTTCACCTGGCACATCGCAATTCCTGGACTGACCGGTTGGCTGAAACCATACGATTTCGTTTTTACCTGGGCACAGCCGCTCGGTGTGTTCTGGCTGGTGCTGATGACGGGCGTGAATTATCTGGGCGTACGATTGGGTGGGGGCGTGCAGGTCTTTCTGACCGCGATCAAATTGTTCAGTGTGCTGATGGTGATTGGCGTGGCGTTTGCGCTGCCGGCTTCGGGCGCGCATCTGCCGGGACCGATATGGCCAGTGGCGGGTAGTACGGGGCTGTTCGGAGCATTTCTGGCGACTTTGGCGGCGGCACTTTGGGCTTATGACGGATGGGAAGATCTGAATCTGGTCGGGTCAGAAGTGGAAAATCCGCAGCGAAACTTTCCGCGCGCGCTGGTTGGCGGCGTGTCGGTGGTGGCGATTGTTTATCTGCTTTTCAGCGCAGCGTGCCTGCAGGTGTTGCCGTTTGAAAGTGTAGCGAGCTCGGCGCACGTGGCTTCCGACGTGGTCGAGCGTGTCGTGGGCCATGGGGCGGCGGCGTGGGTGACGTTGGCGATGGTGATTTCCGCGCTGGGCTCGATGAACTCCTCGGTGTTGAGCGGTGCGCGCGTGCCGTACGCGATGGCGCGCGACGGAATTTTTTTCAAGATTGCAGACGGGATACATCCGAGATACCGGACACCGGGCCGGGCGCTGATTTTTCAATGCGTCTTATCGAGTCTGATGGCGCTGACCGGGACATTTGAAGAATTGACGAATTTATTTATTTTTGCAGGGTGG
>Ga0210403_10002320_pt1 | contig 17306 bp, 17 predicted proteins | sample IncBWC19MmetaG_FD_150863 | JGI IMG/M metagenome (GOLD analysis project Ga0210403, IMG submission 150863) | Forest soil microbial communities from Barre Woods Harvard Forest LTER site, Petersham, Massachusetts, United States - Inc-BW-C-19-M | ecosystem: Environmental > Terrestrial > Soil >... | reverse complement strand
CGCCGATTCATACTGAGCAAAACTCCTGATTCAAGCCCTTATATTAACTGGTCTGGCCGAACAGCAGATGAGCTTGCGTCGGCAGCTGTATTCCTCGCTTCCGACGAGAGCAGTTTCATCACTGGCATCGACCTGCCAGTTGATGGCGGCACCGTTTCCAGATAATCCGCAGCACAGGATAGAAGTCCCGACTTACGCGCCTTCACCAACTAACGGGCGTGCTCTTTCGCAATTCCAATAGAAGAAGGGAGGTTGGTCATGAAAGTAGGATTTATAGGTGCCGGCAACGTAACGAGGACGTTTGGCCGTCACTTGATCACCGCTGGTCATACAGTAGTTGTATCCAATTCCAGAGGTCCGGAAACACTGGCTGATTTTGTCGCTGATCTTGGTCCAGGCGCCATCGCCGGAATGAAACAACAGGCTGCCGAGTGCGACGTCGTCATTCTTGCCACACATTGGGTCAGTGTAGCTGACGCTCTCAAGGGTATTGATTGGCGAGGCCGCATCCTGATCGATGCGACGAACGCACATCTGGAGCCGCCAGACATTAGTCTGGCTGGCGTGACCAGATCGCGCGCCGCATTGAAGGGACGCACCTCTAGCGAGATCGTTGCAGAGACGGCAGTTGGCGCACGGCTTGTAAAATCGATCTGCAACATGCCGATGGCCTGGATACAGGACTTCTCGCCCAACAAACCCCGTACCGTCATCTTTACATCCGGCGATGACATCGAAGCCAAGCAGCTAGTGATCGAGTTGGTCAACAGCACTGGATTGATCGCGATTGATCTCGGATCGCTGGCAATAGGCGGTGCTATGCACGAGGTCGGCGCTCCTTTATCCGGGCTCGATCTCCACTTCGTCCGCCGACTGCGGTGAGAGCGGCTTCAACACCACAGCCAAGGCTCTGGTCGCATCAAACGCTCATGCTCACGGGAGGAATTTTGATTCACCGTTCAGCCTAAATGAGTTGTTCTACAAGCAAGAAGGTATGACGGAGAAGGTCGCGGGTGGGGCCGGCAAACCGGAAGTAAGCCAGATCGGGAGATGCGCATAAGTAACGAGAAGTCGGCTTCTCGCCACCCATACTTCGCTCACGACAAGCGCGTTTAGCGGTACTGATTCACACAACCCGTTAGACCGCAGCCGTGACAATGCACTTTCTTTGGTAACTAGTTGAAACTACTCGGCACGGATGGCTACGTAAACCGTGATTTGGAAACCGTCAGTACCAAGAATTGGACAAGGATGAATAGACTAAGAACCGACCTGCTGCGCAGACCTCATTGCGCAAATGTAACCGGCCACAAGCACTCTTCTCCCCCTTAGTGCTATAAATCAATGCGGCCATGGCCGACCAAGAACAGCGTCTTGAAATGCACAAAGATGCCATACGTGTGTCCCAGGCGCACACGAGCGAGATTGGAACCGAATGGAGTACATGGCGGACGCTACACCTGCCTATGTTTCGGAATCTACTGGTTGCCGACCTGGTCTCAGATGTGGGCACCTTTATGCAAGGTGTTGGTGCCGCATGGCTGATGGTTTCGCAAGGGGCTGGGCCGCTGCTTGTGGCGCTGACACAAACTGCTTCAGCATTTCCATTTTTTCTGCTGGCCCTGCCTGCAGGAGCTTTGGGCGACATTTTTGATCGGCGGAAACTGATACTGACGACGGAAGTTTGGATGTTTTCTGTCGCGATCATGCTTGTTGTTCTGACGGTGCTGCATTTAATTACGCCCTTGGTGCTGCTCCTCTTGACGCTTGCTTTGTCGATCGGAGATGCGCTCGAAGCGCCGACCTGGCGAGCGGTCCTTCCAGAAGTAGTGCCGCAACAAGGATTGATGTCGGCCATTGCTCTAAATGGCATTGAATTTAATCTGGCTCGCGCAATCGGTCCAGCACTGGGTGGATTTCTGATCGCCGCGTTAGGAATCACCACAGTGTTTTCGCTGAATGCCGCATCGTATCTTGGCGTGCTCTGGGTGATTGCACGGTGGAAGCGACCGCCACACCAGCCAGGCCCGCTGCGAGAGACCGTGTCGGGTGCGATCCGTGCTGCGGTTCGGTATACGAGAAACGCACCTGAGATTCTGACCGTTCTCGGACGAATCGGATGCATTATGTTTTTTGCAAGCGCATTTTGGGCGCTCCTGCCCACCGTCGCTCACGAATTGCGGCGGAGCGTCACCCTTTATGGATTGCTCCTAACTGTCTTTGGCGCTGGCGCAGTGCTGGGAGCCATGGTGCTACAGCGGACGCGTTTGTTGTTCTCGTCTGATGCGATGCTCGGACTGGGAACGACCGTCTTTGCTGGGGCGCTCTGGGGCGTGGCCGCATTCAAATCCGTAGCACTTCTGTCCGTTGCCATTTTGTTTGGTGGGGCTGCATGGACCGCGATCATGTCTTTGATGACCACGGTTATGCAGAACCTGGCGCCGGACTGGGTGCGCGCGCGTGCAATGGCTGTGTTCATGCTCGCCTACATGGGAACGTGGACAGCCGGCAGCGCTTTCTGGGGATATGTCGCGGGCCGGCAAGGTACACACTTTTCTTTGATTACCGCGGCTATTGGCACCGCCGTTTGTCCAATATTGGTTTTGATTTCGCGCTTGCCGGACACGCCTGTGGATCTGGGGGCTTGGGATCACTGGGGCAAACCGATGCTGGTCGGAGAAGTAGACCCAAGTCAAGGACCTGTACTGGTTACAGTGGAATATGAGGTTGAGCCGAGGAAGGCGGACGAGTTCCTGGAGGCCCTACACAAATTTGCACGAGTGCGGCGGCGGGACGGAGCATCAAGGTGGGGCGTCTATCGCGACACTGAGCATTCCGCATGCTACGTCGAAACGTTCATCGTCGAATCTTGGGCGGAACACTTGCGACAGCACGAGCGATTGACGAGAGGAGACCGCGACCTTGAGGAAAACGTGGGTCGTTTTGAATCGAAGCCTATCAAGGTGAGGCATTTCATCTATGCGCCCAGCAGGCGCGGGCGGCATTAATCTGCGAACTGTGGGGAAAATAAGCTAAGGCAAGACGCCACAATCACTTAGCTATTTTCACGGGTCTTTAATTGGCAAGTCCGGCAAGCCGGTCTATTTGCCTTCTTCTCTTTGTCTTTTCAGTACAGCTCGATGACCAGCGGCATAAAATCATAGCTCAAGATAAGCCCGGGTGTATCATCTGCCCCTCAGTGCGTCCTGATGGACAGGACTACGGCTTGCTTATCCGAGTCTAGCGCTTACGTCGCCAAGGCTCTAGCGTCGACGCCCAACACCAACGGAGTATTCTGGTAAGGGGAGAACAAGAAACCGTGGAACTCTTCGGATACAAGGCCGCACAGCTTCGCGAGGACCATGAATTAATCCTTTATCCGGGCCACTCGAACGAGGTAACTGCTCCTCTGTTCTCCTACTGGCAACTGTCTCACCACGCCCCGCGCTCGAAACCGTTGAAAAGCTGCAGCACGAATATTCGTTCAGAAACGAACTGGACACAACATGGGCGGTTCGGCCGATGATTTTGTCCCAGTACAACGAGCAGACCGTACTTGTATTCGAAGATCCCGGGGGTGAGCCGCTCAATCGGCTCGTTGACGGACCGATGGAAACGAAGGTGTTTCTGCGCCTCGCTGTTGCTATCGTGCATGCCGTGGGCCAGTTACACAAGTGCCATGTCATCCATAAAGACCTGAAGCCTCGCTCCATCTTGCACGTTCTCGGATGCAATCCCTTTGTCGCGCCTGCTTTCGACGGGATTTCGAAGGTGCGACTTGGCAAGCTTCTTCTGCTCCTCATCCTCACTTCACTCAGGTGTCCGTCGCTGTTTGGACAAACACCGCGAGCAGCAAATCTTCAGGTTGGCCACGATGTGTGGACCTTCAAAGAGGGGGCGCCGGAAACCATCACTGCCTTGGCGCAGACCGCCGACGGTTTCCTGTGGGTTGGAACTGCAACCGGATTGTTTCGATTTGACGGTACTCGGTTCGAGCCGTTCCACTCGCCGTTCGGCGATCACCTCCTTTCAACAAGCGTTTACAGTTTGTTCGTGCCGCCGTCCGGCGGACTTTGGATAGGCTACACGTTCGGAGGTATTAGCTTCTTGAAGGATGGAAGGGTGACCAACTACGGTGGCAAGGGCGCCTCCCCGACTGGGAGTGTCTGGAATTTTGCCCAGGACGGGGATGGAATCACATGGGCCGCCGCAGGCAAGGGTCTTTGGAGATTCGAACATTCGAGTTGGCAGCAAGTCGGAGCTGAGTGGAATGCCCCGCTCGAAGCTGTCGGTGAAGCGAGGTTTGACCGAGAGGGAATACTCTGGATTTTGACAGGCTTAGCAAATTATACATCCACGAGGAAGCTGTTTTACCTTTCACCTGGAACCAGAAAGTTCCGGGCGGCCGAGACTTATCTGAATGCTGAGGGCTTTACGCTGGACCCCGATGGAAATGTCGTGACCAGCCCCTCAAGCAAGCGGGTCATGCAAAATGCCGGCGACTATTCCGGCACCGAGCCACTCGCCTACCCTGTGCTCAGGAAGGGCTCCTTTCAAATTGTTGACCGAAGCAACGGCATCTGGATTTCGCCAGAAAAAGATCCTATTCTGATCCACTTTCTTGCGACAGGATCGATTTACGATGCCCTAACCAAGGCCTCCCAGAGTCATACTGAAATCTACAACCTTAGTCCGAACTTCGGCGCAAAGCTGGTCGATCGCGAGGGTAATATCTGGTTTGGCGCTCAGAAGGGTCTCCATCGATTCTTTTATAGCCCACTCATCAGACAGGTGCTTCCGAAAAGCACGGACGGACTGCAATATGCTGTGGCCCCTGATGACCATGGAGCGGTATGGATCAACTTTGCCCCCTCCGGCCGCTTCTCCTCTCTTTATCGTGTGTCCAGCAGGACGGCTGAGTTGCGGAGGTCGACGCCTGGCTATCCGGGATTTGCCTACAGCGCACCGGATAAGACGTTTTGGTTCGGCGGCTCCGGGGGTCTCTGGCATCTTGTGGGTGGCAATCTGGTTCAAGTCAGCCTCCCCCGCGAAATGGCGGATCATGCTCTTTTCCTGCAGACAATTACCCAGGATCGACTCGGAAGAATGTGGGTTTCGTTCGCGGGGTATGGATTGTATCGATTCGCAAACGGCGCTTGGACATCTTATGGTGGCCGCGAGGACCTTCCCAAAAAAGGCGTCGTGATCGAATTCACCGACGGCCTGGGCCGCGTCTGGTTTGGCTACACCAAGAGTACCTTAGCCGTGCTGGACGGCGACCGAGTCCAGGTATTCGGTCCGAGCGATGGTCTTCGCGTGGGGAACGTGACCGCGATCTACGGGCGCGGTTCGGAAATCTGGATTGGTGGGGAGTTCGGGTTGCAGCAGTTTGACCACGGACACTTCCACAACATCGATGCCGTGGATGAGGGGTGGCTGCGCGGAATCTCTGGAATCGTGGAAACGGCAAATGGGGACCTGTGGCTAAACGACCTCGGCGGGATCTTTCACGTACGTCACTCAGAAATCTCTGAGGCACTCAAGAACCCTGCTTATCAGGTCAAGGGCGAGCATTTTGGGAGGCGCGAGGGGCTTCCCGGGTTTGCAGACCAGGTGCGCCCACTAAACACCGCCATCGAGGGCACCGATGGCCGGCTATGGTTTGCTGGGCACCAGGGTGTAGTGTGGCTTGACCCAACGCGGTCTGAAGATAACGTGCCCCCGCCTCCGATCAGCATTGAGTCGGTTTCCGCCGATGACAAATTCTATGCCCCGGTTTCTCCTCTGAAATTTCCCGCACGCACCTCCAGCGTACAGATCAACTATGCCGCGGTCAGCCTTTCGGATCCGGAGGCCATCCGCTTTCGCTACAAGCTGCAGGAAACCGACAAGGATTGGCACGAAATGGCCGCGGCCAATCCCGTGAGTTATCGCAATCTTGCGCCGGGCACGTACCACTTCACCGTCGCAGACACCGATACGAACGGGGTGTGGTCGGACAAGGTGGCCACGGCGGAGTTCACCATTCTGCCGGCTTTTTATCAGACGCGGTGGTTTCTCGCGCTCTGCATCCTCACAGCAATGGCGCTCGTGTACCTGCTGTATGTATTGCGTCTTAAGCAGGTGACACAACGAGTGCGGGCGAGGATGGAAGCACGCCTTGCGGAACGGGAGCGGATCGCGCGGGAATTGCATGACACATTGCTGCAAAGCTTCCACGGACTGATGTTTCAATTTCAGGCGGCGCGCAACATGCTGCCGCGGCGTCCGGACGAGGCAATAGACGTTCTCGATAGCGCAATCGGTGCGACCGAACAGGCCATTACCGAGGGCCGAAGCGCTATTCAGCAGTTACGTTCGGAGCAGGTCTATGAGGGTGGTCTCGCGCAATGGGTTACCAACTTCGGTGAAGAGCTGGCACGTGCCCAACAAACAAGCGGCGATTCGCCGATCTTCAGGGTAACCGTAGAAGGCGAAGAACAATCCCTTTCTCCGTTACCACGTACGGAAGTGTGCCGGATCACCCGTGAGCTTCTGCAAAATGCCTTCCGGCACGCACAGGCACATCACATCGAAGCGGAAATTCGTTACGATGATCGCCTGCTTCGTGTGCGGATACGCGACGATGGAAGGGGTATTGATCCGCAGATTCTGCAGGCTGGGGGAAGCGAGGGTCACTGGGGTCTGCGGGGTACGCAGGAACGCACGCAACAAATTGGAGCCCATTTGGATTTTTGGAGCGAGGCGGGAGCGGGCACGGAAGTTCAGCTAACCGTGCCGGCCGCTGTCGCCTACGAGAAATCGCGGAATAAGCGACGATTTACGCTATTTCGCAAAGAGCAGAAGTCATGAGTTCCGCTCCAAAGCTGATTCGGATCCTTACCGTTGACGATCACCCGCTCCTCCGCAAAGGGATTGCGGCCCTGGTCAATGCTGAACCGGATATGAAATTGGTCGCGGAAGCGTCCAACGGACAAGAAGCTATCGAAAACTTCCGATTACACCGTCCGGACGTGACCTTAATGGACATTCAAATGCCCAGTTGTAATGGAATCGAAGCAATCTGTCACATCCGGAGTGAATTCCCTGATGCCCGCATCATTGTTCTTACGACTTATACAGGCGACGCCCAAGTGTTGCGGGCCCTTAAAGCAGGTGCTCGGGCCTACGTATTGAAGGGACACGTACACAAAGAACTCTTGGAAACTATCCGTGCGGTTCATTCCGGACAAAAGAGAATTCCACCGGACATCGCGGCGCAACTGGCTGAGCATGCGACCGATGACGAATTGACTTCGCGCGAAATCGACGTATTGCGGCTGATTGCCGCTGGAAACTCCAACAAACTGATTGCCGATCAACTCTCCATCGGGGAAGCGACCGTCAAGAGCCACGTTACCAACATACTCTCCAAGCTTGGCGCTAACGATCGCGCTCATGCGGTTACGATCGGGCTAAAACGCGGAATCATAGAAATATACCACTGCTGAAGGCGGACCAGTCCATCCTACTTTCAGGGGATGGCAGAGTCCTCCTTTCAACCGTTTCGATCCTGCCGCGAATTCCCTAACCTTGAGACGAGGTGCTGGTGCAACGCCTTTTCTCGAATTTCGCGAACGGTTGGCCTGGCAGAGGACTTCTGTTTCAACGGGCGCTGACCACCGCCATCCTTATCCACTGCGTGGTCAGCCGACTTATGGAAGGGTCGTGGTCTGCGGCTTTGCCGGAACTCATCGGGGCCGGCTTGGGGATATTTATCCTGGTGGGCTTGTGGACTCCCGTGGTGGGAACGCTGGTCGGCTTGACTGAGGTTTGGATCCTTTTCTCGCGCTCGACTGTTTCTTGGATTCATTTGATCCTCGCGGCTCTTGGCGTCACGTTGGCAATGATCGGGCCTGGCGCTTGGTCTGTCGATGCCCGCCTATTCGGCAGAAAGCACATTGAAGCTCCACAGCGTTAGCCAAGCCTTCGTCTCCGACTAAGGTCGGAGCGCCGAGTGACCTGATTTGGGAGTGCAATTGTCAGACTATTAGGGGTTGTATGCGACGCCGCCTTCATTACACACTCCCGACACAGTGAACATTACGAGCGGCTGACCGGTCTCACATGTATTCAGGAGGCAATCGCGACACAACGGAAATGGCGCACTAGACGAAGAAAATTCTGAAGGAACCGAGGTACGAAAATCATGGCGACTCAAAATATTTTCTCCGCAGACAGCGTCGAAGGAATGCACTTCGGCCGCTGTGAAAAGTCCGGGGGGAATGGCAAGGGTGTGATATCCGAGGATTTCAAAGGTATCGTCGGCAACAGTAGGCCTCTTGAAGCCGTTCTGGAGAAGGTTGAACGAGTCGCGCCCACCACCTCCACTGTGTTGATTCAAGGAGAAACGGGTACCGGCAAAGAGCTAATCGCGAAAGCGATTCACAACATCAGTCCGCGCTACGATCGTCCATTTGTGAAGGTCAATTGCGCAGCTATTCCGTTAGATTTATTGGAGAGCGAGCTCTTTGGGCACGAGAGGGGAGCTTTTACCGGAGCTATCGCCCAGAAAATTGGGCGCTTCGAACTCGCCGACAAGGGAACACTCTTCTTGGATGAGGTTGGTGATATTCCGTTGCCATTACAACCCAAGTTGCTGCGAGTTCTACAAGAACAGGAGTACGAGCGACTCGGAAGCGGTCGGACGCACCGCGTTGACGTCCGGGTCGTGGCCGCCACACATCGAAACCTGGAGCAAATGGTGAAGGGGAACGAGTTTCGTAGCGATCTTTACTACCGCCTTAATGTGTTCCCTGTGTTGCTGCCACCTTTGCGAGCGCGCCCGGAAGACATACCCAAGCTGGTCACTCATTTCGTCGGCTTCTATGGCCGTCAGATCGGCAAGCGCATCGACCATATTGCTGAAGAAACTATGGCGGCACTGCTCTCCTACCCATGGCCGGGCAATGTGCGGGAGCTACAGAACTTGATCGAACGTGCTGTGATCCTTTCGAGCGATGGCGTACTTCCAAATCCCCTACCGTCAAACCATCAAGAGACGGTAACTGTGATTTCAAACTCGACCACTCTGAAAGAAGTTGGCCGAGCGTTGATTTTGCAGGCGTTAGAAGAGGCAGGTTGGATGATCGGTGGGCCAGAAGGCGCGGCAGTCAAATTGGGACTGAAACGCACCACGTTAATCTACAAAATGAAGGGGCTTGGAATTGTCCGACCTATTCCGGGCCGGAGGACAAGAACTCCGTTAGAAGTACTCGACCACGCTGAGTTGAAGGCAACGTAATACAAGTTTCCGCTATGCCCAATCGCGCAGCAGCGTACTTGCGATAGAAGCATTGGTTGCTCCCGTCTGACATGTCCGACTCTTCACAGCCGACCTGAATCCTCATTCCGCTGATACAGCTGCGACCGCAAGCGTCAATACTTCTTCCGCATTGACGTCAAAGATTCGACGGCCAACCGAAGCACTCTCAATTCATCACTTCGCAAATCATTTGTATTCCGTCAGCTGCTGTGTGCCTGTGCCGTGGCAGGAGACTTGCTGTTGTAAATGGCCGAGCTCATCTTTCACGTCGCAACTGGCACTCGAAGCGTTAAGCGTCGATTGGCGGCGAGAGAAGGGCGAGATGGAGGCGGCACCGGTCTTGTATCTCTCCTATGCACGCCAGGTGACTGGCGATGTGCTTCATGCCCACGGCGGCGCTCAGGCCTCAGGCCGGCCGTTGGTAATCATGAGTCGTTGAAAGGATGCACGTGATGTCATCGGTTCTGAATTTCACGGCTAACTGGAACAAGTGGTATCGCGTGCTGCGTTATCGTAAGGGATTTGGACCACTCGACTCCCTGCGCTTTGGCCTGTGGCTGGCGCGCGTGAAGCAGGTTCATGCGTGCTCAGGGATTGCAAACAACTAACGCAAGGAGCCGCCATGAATACTCACGAGACCTCAAGGGAAGGTGGGCTGATTCGCAATGGAAATGGCGCATCAACGGACGAACAGGTGCTCGTTGTGCAAGCGAAATCCGGGCACTCAAGCGCGTTCGGAGAACTGTACGAGCGTCATCGATTGAAGATCTACCGTTCCGCCTTCCGCATACTTCGCAATGCACAGGATGCCGAAGATGCCATGCAGCAATCGTTTCAGCGGGCATTTACGAACCTCAATCGATTTCGCGCGGATTCCGCATTCTCAACTTGGGTGACGCGCATAGCGATCAATGAAGCGTTGATGATGCTGCGGCGGAGGCGCGTGACCACTCCGCTTTTTGAAACCAACAACGACGATGTCAACCCAACTTCGCCGATCAATCTGCCCGACGACCGCCCAACCCCGGAACAAGCCTTCGCCGAAAAAGAAAGTCGCGTCGTCGTCGCCCACGCCATCATTCGCCTTCGGAAAAAGTTACGTACCGTTGCTCTGCTTCGCGAACTCCAAGGGCTGTCGAACGCCGAAACCGCTCGACGGCTCGGCTTGACTGTGACCGCAGTCAAAGCGCGTACGTTCCACGCTCGACGCCAGCTGCGCGAGCACCTCGAAGGGAAATGCACACCTCCGCGACTCGACTTCAGCAGACGCTGCATCGATGCACGCATACGGGCATCATCAACGATAAATAATGAACACCATGACGTCATCCACTGAGGTCATGCGGACACCGTCCTCCGTTGGGGTAGCGTGAATTGAAACGTTGCTCTTGGTCCGGGGCGGCCGGCGACGGCTCAACCCAATGCTACCTCCTTGGAAGGACACGGTGACCGCTAAATGAGAACCCTCAGCCTTCTGCGCGAAGGCGGTGCGCAGATTCCCTACCTCGTCGCACATAGAAGGGAAAGTCCTGTCGCCGCTTGGTTCAGCATCCGCCGGGTACTTTCAGAGACTCTTCCTGGTTTGTCTCAACCTCTCAGTTGAATGCCGTGATGGAAATTGCGTTCGTGCACCGCGTCAAACTGCTTTCCGCCTTGACGTCAGAGATTCGACGCGTAACTGGGCACGACCGGGAGCGCCATCTGTTAAGACCTTTGAATGCAAGCCTCCGTGGAAGCTTATGTTCTGGCAGCAGGTTTGCTGTTGTAAGCAGGGAGGCCGTTACTGAGGCAGCCAGGACCGAAAGCTCAGTCTAGGGTAGCGGATCATTCTGACCAGGCAAATCAAGGAGGAGAGCGATGCAAACACTGCCAGCTGATTACTTCAGTGCCTATCACCATCTAAAGGTGACGCGCGATGCTAACGGTGTGCTGGTTGCTGAATTCCACAGCAACGGCGGGCCGTTCACTATGAGCGCGCCAGCTCACACGGAATTCGTCGATGCCTTCTACCGTATTGCGCAAGATCGAGCCAACAAGATCGTGATCCTGACGGGCGCAGGCGGGGAATTCATTACTGATGTCGATTGGTCATCTTTTGGCGACGTCACCGATCCCGGCGTCTGGAGTCCGGTTCACGACGAAGGTGTTCAGGTTTTGGAAAACATAGCCAACATACGCGTGCCGGTCATCGCGGCGATCGAGGGACGTGCCCATGTCCATTCAGACTACGCGCTGCTTGCCAGCGTAATTGTGGCGGCGGAGGGTGCGACCTTCCAGGATGTGGCCCACTTCTCCGCGGGGGTTGCGCCCGGCGACGGAATCTTTACCACCTGGAGTTATCGCGCTGGAGCGGGACGAGCGGAGGCGTTCCTGCTGAACCCACAGCCGCTGACGGCGCGCACCGCACACGACTGGGGAGTGGTTGCCGAAGTTGTGCCGAACGGTAACGCCCTCAGCCGAGCGCGGGAATTGGCCGAGTTGTACTTGAAGGCTCCGGAAGTGACGCGCCGCAACACGCGCATCCACTTCATTCAACCGCTAAAGGAGCGGATTGTGCGGGAAGTCGGATACGGACTGTCGCTCGAAGGAGCTTCAGCGGCCGCTCTCATGAAATCAATGCAAGCCAAGAGTCAAGCTGTCGCTCGGAAAGGTTGAATCCCCTAATTCTGGGCGGCGGAACGGCAGGAACAAGCGCTGCTTGGACCTTTGCTCCAGCGCGGGCAGCGCGTCGTAGTCGTCGAACGCAAATACATCGGCGGCTCGTGCCCGAACATCGCCTGCTTGCCAACAAAACGTCATTCACGGCGCGAAGGTTGCTTCGAACCTCCGCAGAAGCGAAAAGTTCGGCATCGCCAAAAGAGATGTCGGGTAATGATTCACACATTCAAAAAAAGGAGAAATAGCATGGCTCAACAATCATCAGGCGGAGGTCGCCCCAAACTGAGTGAAAAGGGACTCTTGACTCCTGACAATTGCGTTGTGGCGTTGATCGACCATCAGCCACAGATGCTGTTCGGAGTCAGCAATTCCGACCGCCAGGGGATTATCAATAACGTGATCGCGCTCGCTAAGGCCACAAGAGTATTCGAACTGCCGGTTGTACTCTCGACTGTCGAAACGAAGTCTTTCAGCGGAAACATGTGGCCGCAGCTCCGAGCGGTGTTTCCCGGTCAGGAACCCATCGAGCGGTCGTCGATGAACTCCTGGGATGACAAGAACTTCGTGGCAGCGATCGAAAAAACTGGCCGCAAGAAAATCGTGCTGGCAGGACTGTGGACGGAAACCTGCGTCATGCTTCCGACGGTGCAAGCAATTCACGACGGCTACGAAGTCTACGTCGTCGAGGATTGCTGCGGCGATGTGAGCCAACTCGCTCACGACAACGCGATGAAACGGGTGATCCAAGCAGGCGCGAAGCCCGTCACGGCCCTAATGGTGATGTTGGAGTGGCAACGCGATTGGGCAAACCTCGGGACGTACGACGCCGTGATGGATATTGTGAAGAATCATTTTGGGGCTTACGGCACGGGGGTGGAGTACGCCTACACCATGGTGCACGGAGCCCCGCCCACCAAGTACCCGGAATACAAGGTTCCTCTTGCCGCGGCGGCGCACAAGTAACCAACGGGGCAGCGGGACAGGGAGTGTCCCTGTCCCTTGACCTGGTTTTTCAGAAATGTTGAATCGGTGAATGGAGGAGGTTTTATGTCGGCAGAAACGATCATTCACAATGCGAAGATAGCGACGAACGGTGTTCCTTCGTTTGTTGAAGCGGTCGCCATCGGGAATGGCAAGATCATCGGTACGGGAAAAAACGATGAGATCCTGCGGCAGCGCGGCCCGGAGACCAAAGTCATCGACGGGAAGGGCCGAACGGTCATCCCCGGGCTGAATGATTCACACATGCGCCCCATCCGCGGCGGCCTGAACTACAACATGGAACTGCGCTGGGATGGAGTGCCGTCTCTTGCCGATGCACTGCGCATGTTGAAGGAGCAAGCTGCACGTACGCCGGCGCCGCAATGGGTGCGGGTCGTCGGGGGCTGGACAGAATTCCAATTTGCAGAACGCCGCATGCCGACGCTCGACGAAATCAATGAAGCAGCTCCAGACACGCCCGTTTTTGTTCTCCATCTTTACGACCGCGCGTTGCTGAACGGAGCGGCCGTGCGTGCCGTGGGCTACACGAAGGACACGCCCGATCCACCGGCAGGCGAAATCCAGAGGGACAAGCGAGGCAATCCTACGGGAGTTCTCCTGGCCAAACCGAACGCGTTCATCCTCTACTCGACGTTGGCCCACGGGCCAAAGCTTTCACGCGAAGATCAAATCAATTCTTCTCGGCTGTTTTTCCGTGAGTTGAATCGTTTCGGGATCACGAGTGCGGTGGATGCGGGCGGCGGTTTCCAGAACTATCCCGACGACTACGAGGTAGTCGACGAACTCCATCAGATGAACCAGCTCTCCGTTCGTCTAGCCGCTAATCTTTATCCCCAAAAAGCCGGGCATGAGGTCGCGGATTTTCATCGATGGACAAAGACAACGAAACCCGGCCAGGGCGATGACTTATATCGCATCAATGGTGCCGGAGAGATGCTTGTGGCTTCGGCAGCGGATTTTGAGGACATGCTACAACCACGACCAGACATGCCGCCCCTGATGGAGAGTGAATTGAAGGCAGTGGTCCAATATCTGGCGGAAAATCGATGGCCGTTCCGCATGCACGCCACTTACAACGAAACGATTTCTCGTGCACTCGACGTATACGAGGCGGTAAACCGCGAGATTCCCTTCGCGGGTCTCCATTGGTTCTTCGATCATTGCGAGACAATCACAGATCGCAACCTGGAGCGCGTCAAGGCGATGGGCGGCGGCATTGCTGTGCAGAACCGCATGGCCTTTCAGGGAGAATATTTCGTCGAGCGATATGGCTCTCAGCAAGCCAAGCGCACTCCGCCGATCCGACGCATGCTGGAGATGGGTATCCCGGTCGGTGCCGGAACCGACGCGACCCGCGTTTCCAGCTACAACCCGTACCTTTCGCTTTATTGGCTCATCACCGGTAAAACCGTCGGCGGTCTCAGCCTCTATCCGCAAGAGAACCGATTGGATCGGGAGGAAGCACTCAAGCTCTACACCATGGGAAGCAGTTGGTTTTCGACGGAAGACGGCAAAAAAGGAGCGCTTGCTCCTGGCCAGCTGGCCGACTTGGCGGTTCTCTCTGGCGACTATTTCTCCATTCCCGAGGAAGAAATCAAGCATCTCGAATCTGTACTTACGATCGTCGGCGGGAAGGTCGTTTATGCCACCGCAGAATTCTCGAAACTCGCGCCGCCCGCACTGCCAGTGAGCCCGAGCTGGTCTCCAGTCAAAGAATATGGAGGTTACGCGAAGGCTTCAAAGCAATCTCTTGGCGCTTCCCATTCTGCTGCGTGTTCACACGCAGCCCGTGAAACACAGGGCGAAAAGAGCTGGCACCTCCCGGTGCTGGGTGAGTTTGGACTATGGGAGTTGGGGTGCGATTGTTTTGCGTTTTGATTGAGTTGCGCTAGGAGGAATCGAGATGAAGGCGTCGTTCGTGTCTTTCCTAGTCGGTCTCGGAGTTGGTGTCATCTACGGGCTTATCCGAGTAAAGAGCCCGGCGCCGCCTATCATAGCGTTGCTTGGCCTCTTAGGCATGGTGTTTGGCGAACAGCTCGGGATATGGATTCAAGCAAAGAAGCTCAACGTTTCACAGGCTGCCTCGGTTTGTCTTGTCGGTGAGCGCTATGATCGGCAACATCCGTCGGAAACGCTTAGCCCCGAGCGAAAGTAATTCATTTGGACTGATACGACCGATTGGCGACAAAGGAGACCCTAGTGCGTTTGAATAAAATTCTTGCCGCAACAACGGTTGCCATCCTCCTCACCGTCGGTGTTGCGAGTCAATCTCTGCTCCCAGTCGCCGTCGCGCAGAGTGCGCAAGCAGCTGGAACTCCGACCGTAGCGGTCGCGCCCCAATACGACACCACGCATGTCTATGTTGCTCCGGAAGATTTTGACCGTTTCGTCGCGAGCCTTATCGCGACATTCGGCGGCACTTCGAGCAAACAGGGAGTTTTCACGGTAACTCCGACGCCGAGCGAAACGATGTCGCAGCTTGTTCTGACCCCGGTAGGGACCATATCGGTGTTCGGCTTTAAAACTCCGATTCCCTATCCGTTCGGACTAGAACGGACCGGTTATCTGGTGCGAGACATGGACGAAGCCATCCGCACTGCGAAAGCGACTGGCGCGGACCTGCTGGTCGCTTCGTTCAATGATCCGATTGGCCGGGACGCCATCATTCAATGGTCCGGTGGAGTGAACACACAACTCTACTGGCATACGACCGCGCCGTCCTACACACCGCTTAAGACGATTCCAGAAAACCGTGTCTATGTTTCCCCCGACAGTGTGGGCTTGTTCATTCGCAGCTTCCTTACGTTCTCTCACGGGAAAGTCATATCGGACGATGCTCATGCGCCCGGTGTCGAAATCGGTCGCCCAGCCGATACTTATCGCCGAATCCGGATCGAATCGAAATTCGGCAAGCTAACTGCGCTCGTGACGGATGGTCACCTCCCGTATCCATATGGACGAGAGACAACCGGATATGAGGTCGCTGACCTCTCGGACACCTTGGCCAAAGCCAAAACCGTCGGTGTCGTGTTTCTTGTCGCTCCTTACGCGGCTGCTCAACGGCATGCGGCCATCGTGCAATTTCCCGGCGGCTACATCGCGGAGATCCACTCGCCGGCTGACAAGTAGAGTTGAATTCTCCATTCGAGCATTCGGTACGATCCAGCCCGGGGTAAGAGTCGTCGGAGTGGGAGCAGAAACAAGCACGGTGGGGAGGCTACGCGAACTGGACATTTCGGCCAATGCTAGAAAAAAAGGAATCATCGTGAACCTATCGGAGGTTGTTTTGTTCGTCGGTCTCGGAGCGATCGTGGGCTTCGCAGGCGGGCTATTCGCGATCGGTGGAGCATTAATCGCGATCCCCTTGCTAACGGCCGCCTTCGGCTTCACCCAACACGACTCACAGGGAACGGCGATGGTGATGGCGCTTGCCAGCGCGAGCGTGACTTTGGTGATTTACGCGCGAAAGAAGCTCTTGCGCATTCGCGACGACATCGTTATGGCCGCCTGCAGCACCGCCGTGGGGCTCGTTTCCTCTCAGATGGTGCACTACATCAATGACCGAACGCTGCAGCGCGGCTTCGGGGCTTTCTTGATTGTGCTCGCCGTATTCGTATGGTTCGGACATCTCGGTGAGGGCGACCGATCCGCGCCTCTCGCAGCTCCGGCGCAAGGCGGGATCGGAGTCTTAGCAGGAGCGCTCAGCGGTCTGTTCGTGGTCGGTGGCGCCCTGGTAAGCGTGCCACTTCTCGAACGCGTGGCAGAGTATTCGCAGCAGCGTGCCCAAGCCACAGTGCTGCTCATGCTCGTTCCCGCATCCGCCATCGGCCTCGTGGTCTACTCGTCGGCGGGATACGTGCGGTGGGACGAGGCGCTTGCGCTGGCCACGGGAGCCGTCGGGCTCGCACCTCTCGGTACGCGTGCGGCGCTGGCCATGAAGCCGCGGGTCCTGCGGCGCTCCTTCGCAGTAGTTCAGGCGGGTGCGGGGATACTGCTCATCGCGGGCCGCTGAAGATGCGCGTGTTTTCAATTTTGGCGTTGATGCTTCTTGTTGGAGCTCCGTTCGCCCATGCCCAGACAGTCGAGGGCGGGGGCCCTGCGCTCCCGGATCGCAGTTACAAGTTACTGAGGGAAGACGAAGATTGGAGTTTCCTGCGGGACACGGCCCTGCGTAAGGAATTTTGGGACCCGATCAAATACGTCCGGCTTCGCGGCGGAGTCGATGACTGGTTCATGACGATTGGAGGAGAAGCCCGAGAGGTCTGGGAGCAGATCGGAAACGACAGCTGGGGACAACAGCCCTACATGAACGGATACCTCAATGAAAGATACATGCTCTATT
>Ga0210403_10002319_pt1 | contig 17313 bp, 11 predicted proteins | sample IncBWC19MmetaG_FD_150863 | JGI IMG/M metagenome (GOLD analysis project Ga0210403, IMG submission 150863) | Forest soil microbial communities from Barre Woods Harvard Forest LTER site, Petersham, Massachusetts, United States - Inc-BW-C-19-M | ecosystem: Environmental > Terrestrial > Soil >... | reverse complement strand
ACGGAGCTGCACAATCTGTCAAGAACTTTTTTCAAAAAACACACTTTTCCCGCCATTTTCGCAATAACTGGTTACTTTTCAAGTATCTAGTGTTATTTGGCGCAGAAATTCAGTTCGCCTTCGCCTTACGCGCCGCAATCCATCCGTCCATATGCGTTTCCAGAAAACTTAGCGGCACCGCGCCCTGCTCCAGCACCGCATCGTGAAAAGCGCGCACATCAAACCGGTTCCCCAACTCTTTCTCCGCGCGCCCTCGCAACTCGCGAATTTTCAACTGCCCCAGCTTGTACGCCAGCGCCTGTCCCGGCCACACGATGTACCGGTCCACTTCGACGGAAATGTCCTGATCCGTCTTCCCCGTGTTCTCGCGGAAAAAGTCAATCGCCTGCTGCCGCGTCCAGCCCATTGAGTGCATCCCTGTGTCCACCACCAACCGCACCGCGCGCCACATCTCATACGTCAACTGTCCGAACTTTGAGTACGAATCTTTATACAATCCGAGATCCTCGCCCAATCCTTCGCAGTACAGCGCCCAACCTTCCACAAACGCCGAATACCCGATGTGTTTGCGGAACTCCGGCACATTCTCCTGCTCCTGTGCCAGCGAGATCTGCAGGTGATGCCCGGGAACGGACTCGTGCAGTGAAAGCGCCTCCATCTCCCACTTCGGCCGCGCGCGCAGATTGTAGGTATTCACGAAGTAGTAGCCCGGCCGCCCCGCTTCCGGCGATCCCCCCTGGTAGTAAGCAGTCGTCTGCGACGGAGCTTTAAAATCCGGAATCGGCGTTACGCCGTAGGGTAGGCGCGGGAGTTTGCCGAATTCGTGCGCCAGCTCCGGATCGATTTTCTTCGCAATCACCCGGTACGCATTCACCAGGTCATCCGGCTTCTCGAAATAAAATTGCGGGTCGTTTCGCAAAAATTCCGTGAACTCGTGGAAATTACCCTTGAATCCCGTGGACTGGATCACCTTGTCCATTTCTGCGCGAATCCGCTTCACCTCCGTCAGCCCGATCTCGTGAATTTGCTGTGGCGTCAGCTTGGTGGTCGTCTGCCAGCGCACGTGGAATGCATACGCCGCCGCACCATCGGGTAGGGCCGTCGCCGCAATGTTTTCCCGGCAAGCGGGGATATAGGTCGTCACTAGATATTCCCGCAGCTTCGCAAACGCCGGCGCAACGCGGCTTGCATAAATCTGCTTCGCGCGCTCCGTCAACCGCACACTGTCCGCCTCCCCAATCGCCGGCGGAAAATTCTGAAAAGGCGCCAGCAGCGGGCTTTTCATCGCGTCGCTCGGAATCATGTCGGCAAGCTGCTTCGGCAAGTCGCGCATTGTAATTTTCGGGGGCGTGTATCCCCGCTTCAAGCCTTCCTGCATCCACGCCATGGTCTGTTCCACCGGAGTCGGCAAACTTTCCAGCCGCGCCAGAATGTCTTCGTAATCCGCCACTTTTTCGTGCGGCATCACCGCAAATAAATCCCCCGCGTCCTGGACTCCGCCCATCTGGTCGATCGGCAACCAGCGGTTCCCCGGAATCACGCCGCGAAACGGCATCGGATCATCCCCGTACTTCAGCCCCTCCGTAGTCGTCTCGAGCAGCTCCCGGTACAAGTCATAATTCAACTGCTCGCTCGCAGGCAGCGTCGCGCGATCTATTTTCTTCAGTGCATCCAGGCTTTGTTGCAAATGTTTTTCCCGTGCCGCAATCCCTACCGGAGAATCGTCTGTCCACTTTTGGTTCTGTCCGGGATAGCCTACAAATGTGGCCATCTCCGGGTAATCTTCCATCCAGCGCTTCCAGTCTTGTACCAGAAACGCGCGAAATTTCCTTGTTGCCTCGTTTTGCATGCCTTCGTCACCCTGCGCCAGCGTGGCCAATGGAAACACCACCGCCACAGGCACAATCGTAAGCATCACCAACGCAATCATTCGCAGCATTTTGTCCTCCGGAAATTTCAGGCCGTGGCTTTCTCTCGCTCCCGCGCCAGCAGCACGATCAGCCGCGCGGTCTCTTCAATCCCCATCGCCGTGTTGTCTACCAGCACGGCATCTTTCGCGCGCACCAGCGGCGAAACTTTCCGCTCGCGGTCCCGCTTATCCCGCTCGCGCACTTCCTCCATCACTTGCCCCACCGAAATTTTCTCGCCTTTTTCCTGGTGCTCCATCCAACGCCGCTGCGCCCGCGTTACCGCTGAAGCTTCCAAGAATATCTTCAACTCCGCCTGCGGAAAAACCACTGTGCCGATATCCCGCCCCTCCATCACCACGCCGGCGCCCGCGCCGGCCTTCTGCTGCTCTGCAACCAACACCTCGCGCACTCCGGCTATCGTCGCCAGTCGCGAGGCCGCCTGCGCCACATCCCCGGTGCGAATTTCCTGCGTCACTTCGCGGCCATCCAGAAACACCCGGTTCTTCAGGCCCGCCGCTTCCTGCCCGGGAGTCGGTGGCTTCAGTTCTATATGCGTTTCGCGCGCCAGATTTTCCAGTTGGCGTTCGTCCTCGAGAGGAATCTTTCGTTCCAGCGCCTTCAGCGCCACGGCCCGGTACATCGCTCCGCTGTCCAGATAAATATAGCCGAGCATCGCCGCCACGCGGCGCGCCACCGTGCTCTTGCCCGACCCCGCCGGCCCGTCAATCGCAATCGTCAGTCGCAATGCCATCCCAAGATGAGTGTTCGGTGCTTCCGTCTTGCCGCATCGTGCGCGGGGGACTTACTTTTTCTTGCTTACTGTTCGCCATTATCTGATCGCCCGTAACCTGCGTGCTGATTCCCGAAAACCCATCGCACATGCCCACTAAAACCCCATAATGTTATAACCGCAATCAACGTACAACGTCTCTCCAGTAATCCCCGAACCGGCGGGCGACAACAAAAACGCCGCCGTACCGCCCACTTCCGCGGGATCCACGTTGCGCTTCAGCGGAGCCCGCTCGGCATGCGACTTCAGCATCTCGCCCAACTGTGAAACTCCCCGCGCCGCCAGCGTCTTGATCGGTCCCGCGGAAATTGCATTCACGCGAATTCCCTTTGGCCCCAGATCATTCGCCAGGTACCGTACCGTCGCCTCCAGCGCCGCCTTTGCCACGCCCATCACGTTGTACTTCGGCACCACCTTCTCAGCGCCATAATACGTCAGCGTCACGATGCTGCCACCATTCGTCATCAACGGCGCCGCCGCCCGCGCCACCGCGATCAGCGAATACACGCTGACGTCATGCGCAATCCGGAATCCTTCACGGGTCGTATTCAGGAACTCCCCCTTCATATCCTCCGCCGGAGCAAACGCCACGCTGTGCACCAACCCATCTAGTACGCCATACCGCGCCTTCAACTGCTCAAACAGTTTTGCGATCTCGGCGTCCGAAGTCACGTCGCACATGAACCCGTCCGCACCCGGCAAATCCGTGATCAAATCCTTCGCTTCCTGCTCCAGCCGCTCATTCTGATACGTAATCGCCAGCCGCCATCCCCCCTCGTTCAGCTTCTGCGCGATCGCCCAAGCAATGCTGCGCTTGTTCGCCAGCCCAAAAATCACCGCCGTCTTCTGCCCCTCGCTCACGTTTCCTCCCGTGACTCGCGTTCGTGCTTCTTGCTTCCTGATCGCTGCCATCTGTTCGCTGTTATCCGCTCTGACTGATTACCGATTACTGATAACTGATTACCTTAAACAATGCGCCTCGCACGTCCCGCCTAAATTCGATGAAACGCCCGCTCAATTTCCCGCACTGAATACCGCAGCACTACCGGCCTTCCATGCGGACAGCTCATCGGGCAGTCCGTTTTCGCAAGCGCCCCCAGCAGCCATTCCATCTTCGTCTGGTCCAGGGGCATGTTCACCTTGATCGCCGCGTGGCACGCCGTGGACGCGGCGATCTTCGCTTGCAGTGTATCAATCGAAATCGCCGCGTTCTCCCTCTCGATTCCGTCAATAATCTCAGTCAACAAATGCTCCGCATCGTTCGCCGCAACGCCCGCCGGCACCGCCTGGATGGCCACGCTCTTCGGCCCCATCGGTTCCACTTCAAATCCATTCGCCGCCAATTCCTCGGCAATCTTTTCGTAAGTCACGATCTGCCGCGGCGAAAGCTCAAAGACCAGCGGCATCAGCATGCGCTGCGCTTCCACTTTGCCCGCGCGCCGCGCTTCCAGGTGCTGCTCGAACAGCACGCGCTCGTGCGCCACGTGCTGGTCCACGATCCAAAGCCCTTCGCCGTTCACCGCCACAATAAAGCTTGCGCTCACCTGCCCCAGCGGCTTCAAATCCGCAATCTGCTCCGGCCTCGGCAGCGTCGCCGGCGCATCCGCGCCCGCTCTCGAAAAATTCTCCGCCCAGTTCGGCTCGCGCCCTTGACCCGCCGGCATCGCTCCCGGCGAAAATCCGCCAGCAAACGAATTTCCCGGCTCGAACGGAAATCTCTGCGGCACGGGCTGCACCGGCGCCGACGCTAGATCAAATCCGTTCCCTGCCGAATAATCCGATCCCACGCCCGATCCGACTCCCAGCTCTTCCATCAGTGGAATAATCGCTCGCGGCACGCCCGAATCTAGATTCCCCTCCGCCAGTCCGCCCGCGAACAAAGCCGGAGGCGGCGCAGGATTGGGCGCGATCGCTCCCCCCGCCGCAGTCGCAAAACTGGCTATCGGCCGCGCGCCCATCAACGCCTGCCGGATCGCGTCGCGCGTGAAATCATGCACAAACTGCGATCGCCGGAACCTCACCTCAATCTTCGCCGGGTGCACATTCACGTCCACCTCGTCATACGGCATTTCCAGGAACAGCAGCGTCGCGGGAAAGACCGAGGGCGGCAGTATATTGCGGTAGGCCTCATGAATCGCGTGCAGGATCAGCCGGTCGCGCACCAATCTCCTGTTCACAAACACGTATATTCCATTGCGGTTCGGCCGCTGAATGTCCGGCCGCGAAGTGAACCCCGTCACCGTCAGCGTCGCCGCCTCTTCCCCCGCTTCCATCTCCGGTTCGGTGATCGCCGCACGAAACGCCGCGGATACACTGGGGATTTCCACCAGTTCGTCCAGAGCCTGCCGCCCAAACAATTGATACACGCGATCCGCCAGCTTTGCCGTCGGCGGACAATTCACAATTTCCTGCGTCGGCGTCGCCAACGTGAATTGCTTCGTCGGATTCGCGAGCGCGTAATGGGTCACCAACGATGCGATATGCCCAAGTTCCGTCGTGTCCGACTTCAAGAATTTCCGCCGCGCCGGCACGCAATAAAAGAGATCTGCCACGCTCACGGTCGTTCCCGCCGGCAATCCAGCCGGCTTCACGCCGAGCAATTTCCCGCCCGCAAATTCCACGCGCGTCCCTTCCGCCTCGCTCGCGTCGCGCGTTTCCAGTAGCAACCGGGAAACCGATGCAATTGACGGCAGCGCCTCTCCACGAAATCCCAGCGTCGAAATCGTGATCAAATCATCCGTCGACCGCAGCTTGCTCGTCGCATGCCGCTCGAACGCCAGCAGCGCGTCGTCATGCATCATCCCGTGGCCGTCGTCGATCACGCGGATCATGCGCTTTCCGCCCATCTCCGTCTCGATCCGCACGGAGCTCGCGCCCGCATCCAGCGCATTCTCAAGCAACTCCTTCACGACCGAGGCGGGCCGCTCCACTACCTCCCCGGCCGCAATCCGGTTCGCCACCGCCTCCGCCAATATGCGTATTCGACTCATACCGCCTTCTCATCTACTCGCCGATTATAACGATGTACCGATCGAATGATCTGGAGACTCCGAAATCCAAACCAGAGAAGTAGGGGAATCAGAAGAAACGAAAAAATAATTGAATAGGCAGCCAATTCCAAGCCGGACTTCGCGGCATAGGCCGCGATTGCGCCGATGATTATTGTTCCGCCTAGCCAACCCGCAACGGTTATCGGTAGCAGGAACAATCTTTTATCACTACCCGACATTTCGGGCCATTCTTGCGAGTTGTCCCAGAACTTTTTTCCGCATCGCCAGCAATTTCGTTCCCCGTCACCTAAGAAGGTGGCTTCTTGCCCCCAAGTTAGCCTGAAAGGAATGGAGCAATAAGGGCACAGATAAGCCGTGCAGCGCAGGATGGCTAAGAAATTATAATTTACAAGGACTCTAGCTGGAAACGGGTCAAGGTCCTTTCTGATTGCCCAAAGCTGATCCATATGGAGGCTCGCCAATTTGCAGTCTACGATTTCTTGATTTGAATCCCCAGTTGCTCCAACTGCGCCTGATCCACATCGCTCGGCGATTCCGCCATCAAGTCCACCGCCGCGGTCGTCTTCGCAAACGCAATCACCTCGCGAATCGACTTCTCGCCGGCCAGCAGCATCGTCACGCGATCCAGCCCCAGCGCAATTCCGCCGTGCGGCGGCGTCCCGTACGTCAGCGCATCCAGGAAAAATCCGAATCGCCGCCGCAACTGCTCTTCGCTCAGCCCCAGCGCCTTGAACAGCCGCTCCTGAATATCCTGCCGGTGAATTCGGATGCTTCCCGACCCAAGCTCCACGCCGTTTAGCACAAGGTCGTAGCCCTTCGAGCGCACTTCCCACGGCGCCGTCTCCAGCTTCTCCAGATCCTCATCCACGATTCCCGTGAACGGATGCTGGGCGCTGACCCACGTCTTGTCGGACTCGCTCCATTCAAACAGCGGAAAGCCCGTCAGCCACAAAAATTTCCACTGCGTCTTGTCGATCACGCCCAACGCTTCGCCAAGTTGTAGCCGCAATTGCCCCGCAACTAACGCCGCCGCTTCCGTGCCCTTGATCTCTTCCTTCGCGGAAACCGCCACGACCAAATCACCTGTCTTCGCGCCGCAAGCGTCGGCCAGCTTCGTCACGTTCTCCGCGCCGATCAACTTCTCCACCGTCGACGTCGTTCCCTCCGCCGCCAGCTTCACGAAATACGCCCCGCGCGCCCCGTGCGATTTCGCTTTCTCCGTCAACTCATCCAGTTGCTTCCGCGAATACCCCGCCGCCCCCGGCGCAGCAAACGCAAAGACGTTCCCGCCGATCTGCAGCTTCTCCTTCGCCTCCGCCGGAAAGCACGCCGTCACTTCATGCAACTCCATCCCAAACCGCATGTCCGGCTTGTCGCTGCCATACTTCCGGATGGCATCCTTATAGAGCATGTGCGGAAAGGGCGCTTTCGCCTCCACTCCCGCCACCGCGCAAGCCCGCACCATCACATTCTCAATCACATTGAAAATATCTTCCTGCCGGGGAAACGACATTTCCAAATCTAATTGCGTGAATTCCGGTTGCCGGTCCGCGCGCAAATCCTCGTCGCGGAAGCACTTCACGATCTGGAAGTACCGGTCCAGCCCGCCGATCATCAGGATCTGCTTGAAAATCTGCGGCGATTGCGGCAACGCGTAAAACTGCCCGTGATGCACGCGACTGGGCACCAGGTAGTCGCGCGCGCCTTCCGGCGTCGAGCGCGTCAGCATCGGCGTCTCCACCTCGATGAACCCCATCTCGTCCATCGTCTTCCGGATTTCCAGGATAAGTTTGTGCCGCAACGCCAGGTTTCGATGCGGTTTCGGCCGCCGCAAATCCAAATAACGGAATCTCAACCGCGTCTCTTCCGCCGCGTTAATCTCGTCTTCAATCGGAAACGGCGGCGTCTTCGCGTTGTTCAGAATGTGCAGCCGCGTCGCCACAATCTCCACTTCACCTGTGGGCAGCTCCGGATTCGCCTTCCCGCGCACGGTGATTTTCCCTTCCACTGCCACCACAAACTCACTCCGCGCCTGCTCCGCCTTCGCGTGCGCCTCTGGCTGCGTCTCCTTGTTGAACACCACCTGCACGATCCCCGAGCGGTCGCGCACATCCAGGAACAGCAAATTCCCCAGGTCGCGCCGCTTCGCCACCCAGCCCATCACCGTCGCATCGCGCCCCGCGTCCGACGCCCGCAGTGCCCCGCAATAATGTGTCCGCTTCAAATTCCCCAAAAAGTCCAGCACGATTGGCCTCTCCCTGATTCGTTCTCTACACGATTCCTATAATTTGTCATCCTGAGCCCGCGCCTTTTGCGGGCGAAGGACCTCAACGTAATGTCAATCGAGGCGTTTCCGCAGCTGAGATCCTTCGCATACCCTGTCGGGTGCGCTCAGGATGACAACGGTTTGCTTCTCCTCAAAAGCTCCGAAAATTCCGCTTCGCTCATCTTCGCTTGCGAACCACTCGCCAGCGTCTTCACCGTCCACTGCCCCGTCGCGATCTCGTCGTCGCCCAAAATCAGCGCATACCGCGCGCCCAGCTTGTCCGCTTGCCCCAGCGCCTTCCCGAACTTCTGTTCCACCGGCGGCAACTCCACGCGAAACCCCGCCGCGCGCAACTTTTGCGCCGCCGCAATCGCCGTGGCCTGCGCTTTCTCTCCCATCCATGCCACGAACACGTCGCGTCCCTGCGCCGCGCCGCCCTTGCCGGCTTCCTGCAACGACAAAATCAGCCGGTCCTCGCCAATCGCAAAGCCAATTCCCTTCGTCGGCGGCCCGCCGAGCAATTCCACCAGCCCATCATACCGCCCGCCGCCGCACACCGCATTCTGCGAACCCAATCCCCGCGCGGTGATTTCAAACGTCGTCCGCATGTAATAGTCCAGCCCGCGCACCAGCCGCCAATTCTCCGCGTACGCCACGCCACGCATTCCCAATTGCCGCTTCACTTCCGCGTACTGCCCCGCGCAATTCGCACACAGGTGATCCGCGATCTTCGGCAGCCCCGCGATAATCCCCTGCTCACTCTCCAGTTTCGAATCCAGCACCCGCAGCGGATTCGTCTCAATCCGCCGCTGGCTGTCCGGCCCCAGCTTGTCTTTCACCTTCATCAATTCCGCGCGCAGCAGTTCCACATACTTCGGCCGGCAATCGCGATCACCAATCGAATTGATCTCCAGCTTCACGCCCTCGAGGCCCAGCCGCCCGAAAAACGCCATCACCATCTCAATCACTTCCGCGTCCACCGCCGCGTCTTTCCCGATATTTTTCGCGGGGTCCTGGTTCGGCGGCACCATCTCCAGCACTTCCGCCCCAATCTGATAAAACTGCCGGTATCTCCCCTTCTGCGGCCGTTCCCGCCGGAACATCGCTCCCGTGTACCACAGCTTCACCGGCTGCGGCAGCGCATGCATCCCATGCTCGATATACGCCCGGCAAACTGACGCGGTCGCTTCCGGCCGCAAGCTTACCTTTTCGCCAAACTGCAGGATGTCCAGCTTAGAAGTCATCTCCTTAAACAACGAGATTTCTTCAGTGGTGGCCTTGGGTCCCAGAGGCAAATCCAACTGCTGGTGGTCTTGCATAAGCTGTTTCAGCTTGTCTGCTGCAGACTGTGCCGACGATTCCATCACGAGCTGGCCGCCGCGCTGAGCAGACTCAAGAGTCTCAGAATAGTCCTTAACCGCCTTGATAAACATCCACCGCCCGAAAGAAGCGTCGGTCTCAAAAGCTTGAAACCAATGAAACACCTGTTCACGAAACGCTCGTAGACTTCCAGCAACTGGATTGTCGATGAACGAATACATTTCCTTGGAAACGACTTCGGTTTCGACACCCACCGCACGCGCAAACAACTCCGTCGGCTCGAAAATCGGAGAGCGTATCTCCCCGAATCCAAACGTGCCAAACACCTCCCGCGCGGTCTGCTCCACCTGGTTCCACAGCTCTGTTTCCGGTGGAAGCAAATCTCGCGTGCCCTTGATTGCCTGGAATTTCTTTTTCTCTGCCATGAGTCCCTGGAATGCCGCGCCCGCCTCGTTCAGCCTTCCAACTCGCTCCAATCAATCTGTTCCCCGCGCCCCGCCGCTTCCTCGCGATAAATTTCCCGGTAGCCCGAATACCGCTCCGCATATTTGCCAATCGATTCGCAGTCCATTTCCGTCAATTCCCTTTTCACTTTACCTGGCGAACCCATCACCAAACTTCCAGCCGGAATCACGGTCCGCTCCGTGATCAAACTCCCAGCCGCAATAATCGAGTTCTCGCCAATCACCGCCCCATTCAAAATGATGCAACCCATCCCAATCAAAACGTGCGAATGAATCGTGCACCCGTGCAGCGTCACCGAATGCCCCACGGTCACTTGATCTCCCAGCACCAGCGGATACTGATCCTTCATCACGTGCAGCACGCAACCATCCTGAATATTCGCGCGCTTGCCAATCCGGATGTGGTGCACATCTCCGCGCACCACGGTCATCGGCCAGAGGCTCGACTCCTCGCCGATCTCCACGTCACCAATCACCACCGCTGCCGGATCGATATACGCCGACGCCGCAATCCGCGGAAATTTGCCTTTGTATGGACGGATATCAGGTGTGCGCATCAAGAATTCGAATTTCCCGTAAGTGATTGCAGAAGCAAGAAATACACCGCCCCTGCGTGTTTCGCGAGCCGCCGGCGAATATCCAAGATAGCACCCGCTTCGCCTTGCTGACAAGAAAACCGCCCGCGCTCTCACGCTCGTTCACAAGCGGCATTGTAGCTAGCATTCTCCAACCGCTGGACGCCCGCCGCCCATCGCGCCATAATTTCCCCGTGGAAACCCGCTGCTGCTCCCAATGCAACGCACCGATGACCTGCCAGCCCGAGGGAGGCTGCTGGTGCGCCGAACTGCCCCACGTCCTCCCCATGCCCGCCGCCGACGCGCAATCCACCGGTTGCCTCTGCCGCGCCTGTCTCCTCGAAAAAATAAAAGCCGCCGGCGTCTCTTCCGCCAGCGGCGTACTCCCGATCTCAAATTCTTCCGCTCCCCGCGACTAACCCAACGAAAACGAAAAAAAGTTCACTCTGTTTGGTGGCACTGCCATTCCCGCCCGTGCTCTTGGGTTTTCTTTAGGAGGCCGGGGCTTCAGCCCCGGCGTAAAGCAGTCAAGGGCAATGGGCTTTAGCCCCTGAAGAAAGTCTTTTCAGTCTTTTTCCAAGAAAGCTGAGCGGGCCGTACCCATGTCAAAATGCACGTGGACAGCTCAATCAATCTCCACCGCAGGCCCGGTCGACGTCGCTCCCACTTCCGCGAGCCGGGCCGTCACCGCCTTCGCCATGCGATACAGACTCTGCGCCGCCGGCGCCGATTCCCCCTGGGCTGCTACTGGAGTTCCCGTGTCGCCGCCCATCCGGATTCGCGGATCGATTTCAATTTCGCCCAACACCGGCACGCCGTAGGCAACCGCCGTCTTCGTGCCTTCGCCGTGACCGAAAATATCCACCGCCTTCCCGCAATGCGGACACAAAAACGTGCTCATGTTCTCCACCACGCCGAGCACTTCCACATTCACCTGGCGAAACATCTCAATCGCCTTGCGGACATCCGCCACCGCGACCAGCGACGGCGTCGTCACCACCACCGCGCCCGTCACCGCCACGGTCTGGATCAGCGTCAACTGCACGTCGCCCGTTCCCGGCGGCAAATCGATCACCAGGTAGTCCAGCTCGCCCCACTCCACGCTGCGCAGAAATTGCGTGATCACGCTGTGCAGCATCGGCCCGCGCCAGATCACCGGCTTGTCGCCCGGATTCAGCAGGCCCATCGAAATCATCTTCACGCCTTGCGCGTCCACGGGAATAATCCGCTGCTGCGGCGTCGCCATCGGCTCCTGCGTCGAGCCCAGCATGATCGGCACGTTCGGCCCGTACACGTCCGCGTCGAGCAAGCCCACCTTGTGGCCCATCTTCGCCAGTGCCAGCGCCAGGTTCACCGCCACGGTCGTTTTTCCCACGCCGCCTTTTCCGCTGGCCACTGCAACCAGGTTTTTCACTCCTGGTATCCCTTGTCTCTGCGGCGCCGGCTGTTGTCCTGGCATCGTTCCTGGTGGCATGTGTCCTCTTCGCTGCCTGAATCTCAGGCGTACTTCGTGAATTGTTAGTTTTTAGTAGTTAGTTCTTAGTTCGAAACTTCCAAAAAATTGGCAACCGGCTCCAACTCACCAGTCTCTACCTCACGCCCCGTGGCACTTCTTAAATTTCTTCCCCGAACCGCAAGGGCAAGGATCATTGCGTCCCACTTTTGCCCCGGCGCGCACCGGCTTCGGCGCCTCTGCTTGCGCGGCTCCTGTCTGAAACTGCAAATCTTTCTGCTGGCGTTCCTGCCGCTTTTCCAGGGCGCGCGCAAAATCTGGCAGTTTCTGTGCCGCAGGCTGCTCTTCGGCACGCGCAGCCGCACTTGCCCCAGCAGCTGCCGCGCTCTGGATATGCGCTCGCGATGGCTGCTGCGTCTGCGGAGGCGGCGCCTCTCCCTGCTGAATCTGCACGTGATACAGATACCTAATCGTCTCGTTGTCGATCCGCGCCATCATGTCTTCAAACAAAATGAACGCTTCCTTCTTAAATTCGACCAGCGGATCCTTTTGCCCGTATCCGCGCAGCCCGATCCCTTCCTTCAAGTGGTCGAGCGACAGCAGGTGGTCCTTCCACTGCGTATCCACCACGTCAAGAATGATTCGCCGCTCCAGCCAGCGCAGCAAATCCGGGCTGAACTGCTTCTCCTTTTCCGCATAGCGCGTCTTCACCGCTTCCGCCAGCGCTTCCGCCAGTTCATCATGGTTCAGCGCCGCGGGATCCGCGCCCATCGCCTTCGCGTCAATTCCAAACTGGCTATTCACCTCGGCCAGCAGTTGCGCCGTGTTCCACTGCCCGGGATGCTGTTCGCGCGGGCAATACGTATCAACCAACTCGCGCGCCACGTCTTCCGCGATTCCCAGAACGTAATCCCGCTGATCTTTTCCTTCCAGCGCCGACCGGCGAATCGCATAAATGGTCTCGCGCTGCTTGTTCATTACGTCGTCGTATTCCAGCAGGTGTTTGCGCGCATCGAAGTTCTGCGCTTCCACGGATTTCTGCGCGTTCTCGATGCGGTTCGAAATCAGCCGCGACTCGATCGGCACGCCTTCCGTCATGCCTAGCCGGAACATCATCTGCTTCACGCGCTCGCCGCCGAAAATCCGCATCAAGTCGTCTTCCAGCGACAAAAAGAATCGTGACGAGCCCGGATCACCCTGGCGTCCCGCGCGCCCGCGCAACTGGTTGTCAATGCGCCGCGCCTCGTGCCGCTCGGTGCCCAATATGTGCAATCCGCCAAGCGCCACCACTTCATCGTGCTCCGCTTTGCACTGATCCGCGAACTGCTGGTAGACCGGATCCCACTGGTCCTTCGGTACCTGGAAGATCTTTCCTTCGTGCTGGAACAAAACCATCGGCACAGCCGCGGCCGGCGGCGAATCGCCATTCGTGCTGTCCACCCCGATCACCGCGGGCGCCGCCGCATACGGTATCGCCAGCTTGTTCTTCAAAAAGTGCTCGCGCGTCATGGCCTCCGGATTTCCGCCCAGCAGGATGTCCGTGCCGCGGCCGGCCATGTTCGTCGCCACCGTTACCGCGCCCTTGCGTCCCGCCTGCGCCACGATGCGCGATTCCCGCTCATGCTGCTTCGCGTTCAGCACCTGGTGTGGCACTCCGGCCTTTTTCAAAATCTCCGCGATCGTCTCCGACTTCTCAATCGAAATCGTGCCCACCAGCACTGGCTGCCCGCGCTGGTGATAGTGCCGGATTCCGTTCGCCACCGAATTGTCTTCCTGCAGGATCCCGTTCACCACCGCTTCAAATTTTTCCTTCTCTGTGCGGTACACCACGTCCGCGTGCTCTTTGCGGATCAACGTGCGGTTCGTCGGGATCACCACCACGTCCAGGTTGTAAATCTTCCCGAACTCCGCCGCTTCCGTTTCCGCCGTACCGGTCATGCCGGCCAGCTTCTTGTACATGCGGAAATAGTTCTGAAACGTGATCGTCGCCAGGGTCTGGTTTTCCCGTTCGATCTTCACGCCTTCTTTCGCTTCCACCGCCTGATGCAATCCGTCCGACCAGCGCCGCCCCGGCATCTGCCGTCCGGTGAATTCGTCAACGATAATCACTTCGCCGTCTTTCACCACATAATCCACGTCGTTCTTGTATAGCGTGTGCGCCCGCAGCGCCTGGTACACGTGGTGAATCTGCTCCATGTGTGCCGGGTCGTACAGATTCCCCAGCCCCAGCAGCCTCTCGCACTTGCTCACGCCTTCTTCCGTCAGCGTCGCCGTGCGGTGCTTCTCATCCAGCGTGTAATCGATGTCCTGAATCAACTTGGGAATAATTTTGTCGATCTTGAAATACTTGTCCGTCGATTCCTCCGACGGCCCCGAAATAATCAGCGGCGTCCGCGCCTCGTCGATCAGGATCGAGTCCACTTCGTCCACAATCGCAAACTGGTGCCCTCGCTGCACACAACTCGCCAGGTCGTACTTCATGTTGTCGCGCAGGTAATCGAATCCAAATTCGTTGTTCGTGCCGTATGTCAGGTCCGCCGCATACGCCGCCCGGCGCTGCACGTCATCCAGGTCATGAACGATCACACCGACAGTCAATCCCAGCGCTTTGTAGAGCGGGCTCATCCACTCCGCGTCGCGCCGCGCCAGGTAATCGTTCACCGTCACGATGTGCACGCCGCGCCCTGCCAGCGCGTTCAGCGCCGCGGGCAGTGTCGCCACCAAAGTCTTCCCTTCGCCCGTCTTCATTTCGGCGATCTTCCCGTCGTTCAGCACCATTCCGCCGATCAATTGCACGTCGAAATGCCGCATCTTCAGGAATCGCCGCCCGGCCTCGCGCACCAGCGCAAACGCCGGCACAATCGCGTCCGCCAATGCCTTCTGCAACTCATCCTTGTATGTGGGTTCCGCGGGATCCGAGTCCTTCAACTGCTCCTGCACCTGCGTCCGCAGCGCCGCGAAGCGTTCCTTCAGTTGCTCATCGCTCAACGCCTGCACTTCCGGCTCTTGGGCATTCATCGCAGCAATCTGCGGCACCAGTTTCTTCAGGTCCCGTTCATGCTTAGTTCCAATAAACCGCGCTAGTAGGCTGTCTATAAACTTCGCTAGATCCATGGAAGGTTCGCCGTCTCCTGATGCTCTTTAGGAGGCCGGGGCTTCAGCCCCGGCGTAAAGCTCCACACAAAACGGGCTTTAGCCCCTGAAGAAAGTATTCACGCTGAAATAGGCCACTTGCACAACTCTTCAGGGCACACCGCCCAAACAATTCATTGTAACTGGTCAGGCGCGCTCCCGCCAAGAAACTGCGCCTCGGGGGAGCGATGGGAATTATCTAGCCTGAGAGCCCTGTTTGCTCTGGGGATGGGTACGTCGAGAATGGTCTTTATGTCCGCGGGTCCCGGTATCCGTAATAAGCAAGTATCAGTGCGCCGGTTCGGTTTTTTGTCCAGACATGGCGGGCGAGGTGGCTGGATGAGTTTTCGGAGTCTCGAAACCCTCGCGTTTCAGGCGCGCTTCGCCGTCCACAAGCACCGTGAATTCCACGTCTTTCGGAATCGAGACATCTTTGCCCGAACTGAGCGGCAGGACCGCATCCGACGAAGTATTCGAAGAACCGGAAGCCTCCTGGTAGCAGCGCACCTTCACTTGCTCTCCATCGGCCAACGTCATCGAAGTAATACTGAACGCCAGCTTGCCGCCATGCCCAAAACGCTTTTTGGGCTCCGCTTCGGCAATGACGCCGCTCACTCTCGAGCCTGCCGGCAAAACAACCACGCCCTCGACAACCACGTCTTCGACAACTTCCAGCTCGACCGCGTCACCCACATGGGCCGTAGCCGACGAAACTGTTTTGCTCAGCTTCACGCGGATGGGCGTATTATTTGCCAGCGCAAACGCAGCCGCGCCCGTACGCGCCGGCCCGGTCATCCCGGTTCGCGGCTCATCGTAGTGAGTGCGTTCCCGCGCTGGTGCCTTCGCTGCGGGCGTTGGCAGGCCGGTCCCCGGCTGGTCTTTGAGCAAAAAAACGCTCGTCCGAGGAACATACCCGAGCTCGCCCGCGGCGGTCCGTACGCTATAGTAATCGTCGCTGCGCCCCGTGATGCGCACAACGTCACCGCACTGCAACGTCATGCGCACTTCCAGCGTGGTCATCGAGCTGTATAGATAGACGTACCCGCCGTCCCGCGCGCAATCAATTCGCCCGGTGCTCTGCGCCCCCGCTGGCAAGGAGAATAAAAGGCAAAGCACGCCGCCACTGCAGAAAGTCAAGAGTTTCATGCCGTACCTGCCGGTTTAAGTGAATTGGAAACTACCCCTCTATACCAACGCAATGCGGCATCGGTGACAAGGACATCTGCCAGGACACTGTGCATAAAACGATACGAACTACTTGGTGGAACACTCCGAACCAGGCACATGCCCGCACCCGAAGCGCGCACCAATCACTTCCTCGCCCGGCCAGTCCACAAGCTGTCTCATAAAAACTCCCGCAGCCCTATATAATGCGCCCATGGCTAGTTCCGGGCCTCACGTCACAGACACCGCAAACAGCAGCCTGCCGCGCCAGGAACCTTTCCTGCGCCTGCAGTCGGTGATGATCTATGTGCGGAATCTTGATCGAAGCCTGGAGTTCTACCTGGATCTGCTCGGCTTCCAGATCGTCTTTGACGGGCGCTCGCAACCCGGTCAAGCCAGGCAGCCCTGGGTCGTGGTCTCTCCGCCCGACGGCACCGCCAACCTCACGCTCATCGTTCCGCGTACGGACTCCGAACAGTTCAAGCAGATCGGCCGCGCCTCCCATGTTACTTTCGTCACCGAAGACGTGCTCGACAAATTCCGTGAATGGAGCAAGCGCGGCGTCCGTTTTCTTTCGAACCCGCGGCTCAGGCGCTTCAAGCACGCTTTGCAATTGAAGCCGACGCTCGCGAATGACGCCGCCGCTCCCGGCGATCACGCGCCGCCAATTTGGGGAGCCGTCTTCAGCCGCTTTCGCGATCCCGACGGCAATACGTTTTCCCTTGTCAGCTTTGACGAAGTCACTCACGCGGTCGATACGCAGCGCCGCGCCATTGCTGATCGTCAAGAGGCCGAACGGCGCGCATCCCAGGAACTCGAAATCGCCCAGCAGGTGCAATCCCGGCTTTTCCCGCAGACACTTCCACGCATGCGCACGCTCGAATACGCGGGCATCTGCCACCAGGCGCGCCAGGTTGGCGGCGACTATTACGATTTTCTCGACTTGGGCGGAGAACGCCTCGGTCTGGTCGTTGGCGATATCTCCGGAAAGGGCATCGCGGCGGCTCTCTTGATGGCTAATCTACAGGCCAATCTTCGCAGCCAATCCGCCATCGCGCTGGATAACCCCCAGCGCTTCCTATGCGCCGTGAATCAACTCTTCTGCCAGAACACCTCGGGCGGCTCCTTCGCCACGCTCTTCTTCGCCGAATATGACGACGCGGCTCGCCGCCTCCGCTACATCAACTGCGGCCATCTCTCGGCGCTGCTCCTGCGTGCTGATGATTCG
>Ga0210403_10002316_pt1 | contig 17333 bp, 19 predicted proteins | sample IncBWC19MmetaG_FD_150863 | JGI IMG/M metagenome (GOLD analysis project Ga0210403, IMG submission 150863) | Forest soil microbial communities from Barre Woods Harvard Forest LTER site, Petersham, Massachusetts, United States - Inc-BW-C-19-M | ecosystem: Environmental > Terrestrial > Soil >... | reverse complement strand
CAACATGACGGCGTAAAGAATGCCGACGCCGAGAAACGCCGAACCCGTGAGGAGCGTACCGACCCAGTAATAGGCCAGCCTGTCCCGTATCAGGCGGTCGATCCCGTCTGCCAGCATGAATCCTCCGAAAAACCAGGAGAATGCTACGGAGAATATCAACTCTCGCGTCGAGCGTTTGTGGATGCTGCTGAGATCCATGACAGTCTCCTGCTAACGGCATCTTAGCGCAGCTTGAACTGTGTCCATATTTCCGGTAATATGGAAATATGCCAGCTGTCACGAAGGTCGCCTCTTCCAGCAAAGGTAGCGAGCGCGTGGCCAAATTCGCTGACATGTTTTCCGCCATGGGTACTGAGCCTCGCCTGCGCATCATGCAGTTGCTGCTGACGGCGCATCCCGAGGGGCTGGTGGTGAATGAGATTCAGGGCGAACTCGAAATCCCCAACTCGACGCTTTCGCATCATCTGGACAAACTTCGCAACGAGGGCCTGGTCGATGTGCAGCGCGAGGGAACTTTTCTGCGCTACACGGCGAACACCGTTGCTCTTCAAGAGCTGCTGGGGTTTCTCTACGCCGAGTGCTGCACCCGCAATCACGCCCTCAAGCCGCAAGACATCATTCAAATCTGTAAATAGGAGTTGGATCATGAGCGCACGAACCGAAATCCCTCAGCGGCTGAAGCCCGCGTCTTTGGCGGGCGCTAACGGCACGACTGAAGCCGTGCCCTTCCCAAACCCTGCGGCTGACGCCGCGTCCTTCGCAAAGAGCTCCGATCGGCCGGCAGGCATCGAGAGGGCAGCTGACAGATCGGCGAGTGTCGCCCAGGCTCCCGATATTAGAGAAGTCGTCAAGCAGAAATACGGCGAAGCGGCGCTGCGCGTGAAGTCCGGAGGCAGTTCCTGCTGTGGCGCGACCGCCAGCACGGGTTGCTGCGATCCCATCACCACCAATCTCTATGACGCGGTGCAGGCCGGACAGATTCCCGAAGAGGCGCTGCTGGCCTCGCTCGGCTGCGGCAATCCCACGGCACTCGCCCAGTTGAGTCCGGGCGAGACCGTCCGCGATCTCGGTGCTGGCGGAGGCATCGATGTGCTGCTCTCCGCGCGCCGCGTCGGGCCGACCGGAAAAGCCTATGGTCTCGACATGACCGACGAAATGCTCGAACTGGCCAACCAAAACCAGCGCCGGGCGGGCATCGCGAACGTCGAGTTTCTGAAGGGCGAAATCGAGAGCATCCCGATGCCCGACAATTCCGTCGACGTCATCATTTCCAACTGCGTGATCAATCTCTCCGCCGACAAAGATAAAGTTCTGCGCGAAGCCTTCCGCGTGCTGAAGCCGGGTGGACGCTTCGCCGTCTCCGACGTCGTGATTCGCGGCCAGATTCTGCCTGAGATTCGTCGGAGCGTTCTGGCCTGGGTGGGCTGCATTGCCGGCGCGCTCGAAGAAAACGATTATCGCAGCAAGCTGGCGGCCGCCGGCTTCGAGAAGATTGAAGTCGAGCCCACGCGCATCTATCGCGCGGAGGACGCCCGCGAATTTCTCTCTGGGCAGGGAATCGACGTGGACGCGATCGCTCCGCAAGTCGACGGAAAATTTCTCAGCGCGTTTCTCCGTGCCGTAAAGCCAGCGGCATGTTGTGGTCCAACGTGTTGCAGCTAGCCACGGCTATTGTGAAATCGTAGCGCCGGCATTCTGCCGGCTGTCGCGTGGGCGTCTCGCCCACGCTGCGGCAAGCGAGACGCCCGCCGCGACATTCGCCAGGACGGCGGCGCTACCAAAGCAATTTCTGGCAAGAAATGAATCGACATGTCAAAACACTACAACGTTTTATTTCTGTGCACCGGGAACTCGGCGCGCTCGGTCATGGCTGAGGCCATCATGAATCAGAAGGGCCAGCCCAACTTCTCGGCCTACAGTGCCGGCAGCCATCCCACGGGAGCAGTGCGTCCAGAGGCGCTGCGGCAGCTTGAGGCCGCGCATCTTCCGATCGCGGGGCTGCGCAGCAAGAGCTGGGACGAATTCGCGAGGCCAGACGCTCCCCGGCTCGATTTTGTTTTCACCGTCTGTGACAACGCCGCGAACGAAGTCTGCCCCATTTGGCCGGGCCAGCCGATGACGGCGCACTGGGGTATCCCCGATCCGGCTGCTGTGAAGGGAACGCCGGAGCAACTGGAGAAGGCCTTCCGCGAGGCTTTCTTTCTGCTCGACCGCAGAATCAGCTTATTCCTGAGCCTCCCGCTCACGATCCTCGACCGGTTCTCGCTCAAGAGAGAGATCGACGACATCGGGCGGCAATGATCTTTACTGAATGAACTTCAGCCAATGAAATTTACTCTGCGATCTCGAGCGGTCGTTGAATTTGTCGGCACGGCGTTTCTGCTGATGGCCGTGGTCGGCTCCGGCATCATGGCCGAACGGCTGTGCGCGGGCAACGTTGGCCTGGCGCTTCTGGCCAACTCGGTCGCCACCGGAGCGGCGCTAGTGGCCCTGATCCTCGCGCTTGCCCCGATCTCCGGCGCCCACTTTAATCCGGTGGTCACGCTCGCTGACGCGATGCAAGGCGGGATTGCATGGCGCGAAGTTCCGGTCTACGTCGCCGCTCAAATCGCCGGAGCGTTCGCCGGCGTGGCGGCGGCGCATGAGATGTTTGGCCTGCCGTTATTTTTTGCCTCCCATCATGCGCGAGGTGGTCGCACTCTTCTGTTCAGCGAATTCATCGCCACCTTCGGCCTGCTCGCAGTGATTTGGGGATGCGCCCGCGTCCGTTCGTCCGCGGCTTCCTTCGCCGTGGGCGCTTACATCACGGGAGCCTACTGGTTCACCGCTTCTACCTCATTCGCTAATCCAGCGGTGACCCTGGCGCGCGCAGCCAGCGACACCTTCGCTGGTATTCGTCCCTTGGACGCTCCCGGGTTCATCCTCGCGCAGATCGCCGGGGCGGTTGTCGCGGTACTCTGCTTCCGCTGGCTGGTTCTCTCCCAACTGAGTGCGGGCAAAGAAATCTGAACTAACCGAACGGCACAAACTGGTCACATGGTCCGACCGCATCGGAGAAAAATCAAAAAATTTCCGTGGTTTCCAACCCCTGGTTACCATTTACAATCCAACAGGTTCCGACCAGCTTGTGGAAACTTACCGGGGCTGGCTGGAATCTAACGAAGCAAGGGGACCCAGGAACCGGATGGCTACGACAAAGACCGACCCCAAGCTGCCCCTCACTGCCAACGGCAAGAAGGCCAAGCTTTATGAGGGACTTACGCGGGAGCAGCTCATCCATGCCTACCGCGTTATCTATACTTCCCGCCGTATCGACGACCGCGAAATCCTGCTCAAACGCCAGCAGAAAATTTATTTTCAGATGTCCGGGGCGGGGCATGAAGGCATTGGCGTGGCCGCCGGGCTGGCGCTGAAGGCGGGCTATGACTGGTTCTACCCTTATTATCGCGATCGCGCGTTGTGTCTGGCGCTCGGGGTTCAGCCCTACGACATGTTCCTGCAAGGTGTGGGCGCGGCCGATGACCCCAGTTCCGGCGGTCGGCAGATGCCTTCGCACTGGAGCTATCCAGCGCTGAATATTGTGACGCAGTCGTCGCCGACGGGCTCGCAGATTCTGCAGGCGGTCGGTTGTGCAGAGGGCGGACGCTATCTGGCGCGCCATCCCAAGGCCGCCGAAATTCCCGCCGGTGCTGCCGACTACCGCCAGTTCAAGAACGTCAGTTTCCGGGGCGACGAAGTTACTTATGTTTCGCTCGGCGACGGCACCTCGAGCGAAGGCGAGTTCTGGGAGGCGATGAACGCCGCCGCTCTCGGCAAGCTGCCGGTGATTTTCTGCGTGGAAGACAACGGCTACGCCATCTCAGTTCCCGTCGAGGTGCAGACGGCGGGCGGAAGTATTTCGCGGCTGGTCTCAGGGTTCCCAAATTTTCATTTCGAAGAAGTTGACGGGACCGACCCCGTGGCCAGTTACGCTGCCTTCAGTCGAGCCACCCGCTATTGCCGCGAGGGACATGGGCCGGCGTTCGTGCACGCGCATGTGATTCGTCCGTATTCGCACTCGCTGTCCGATGATGAGCGGCTTTATCGCCCTGACGCCGAGCGGGAGCGGGATGCGCAGCGCGATCCGGTGACGCGCACGCAAATGTTTCTGCTGCGCGAAGGGATTCTCGACGAAAAGGGAATCAACCAGCTCGAGAAGGAAGTTGATGCCGAGTTGCAGATTGCGGTTGACCGCGCGCTCCAAGCGCTGCCGCCTGCACCGGAAAGCATTTTGAAGTTTGTCTATTCGCCCGATGTCGATCCGGCGTCGTCGGTTTTCGACACGCAGCCGGTGGTGCCGGAAGCTCCGGCAGACGGTAAGAAGCCCGCCGCCAAAACCATGGCCGACCTGATTACGGCCACGCTGCGCGACGAGATGAAGCGCGACGAGCGAATCGTGATCTTCGGCGAGGACGTCGCCGACTGTAGCCGCGAAGAATACCTGAAGCGCAAGCTAGTGAAGGGCAAGGGCGGAGTCTTCAAACTCACCTTCGGCCTGCAGAACGAATTCGGGCCTGACCGGGTGTTCAATGCGCCACTGGCAGAGGCTGCGATCGTGGGCCGCGCCACCGGTATGGCCACGCGCGGCCTGAAGCCGGTGGTCGAAATTCAGTTCTTCGACTACATCTGGCCCGCGATGATGCAGATACGCGACGAGCTCAGCGTGATCCGCTGGCGCTCCAACAATGGATTTTCGTGCCCGGTGGTGATTCGCGTGGCCATTGGCGGATATCTGACCGGCGGCGCCATCTACCACTCACAGTGCGGTGAGAGTGTGTTTACGCACATTCCCGGCCTGCGCGTCGTTTTCCCGTCGAACTCGCAGGATGCCGCGGGGTTGTTGCGCACTGCGATTCGCTGCGACGATCCGGTGTTATTCCTTGAACACAAGCGGCTTTATCGCGAATCGTTCGGGCGCGCGGCTTATCCTGGCCCGGACTACATGATTCCGTTCGGCAAGGCGAAGATCGTGCATCCCGGCACCGACCTGACCGTGATCACTTACGGCGCCGTCGTACCGCGCGCGCTGCAGGCTGCGCAGAAACTCGAGCGCGAGCAGGGAGTGAAAGTTGAGCTGATCGACCTGCGCTGCCTGAACCCGTTCGACTGGGACACCATCGCCGAATCAGTCGCGAAAACGAATCGCGCGCTGGTGGCCTACGAAGATACCTTGAGCTGGGGCTACGGCGCAGAGATCGCTGCCCGCATCGCCGACCAGCTTTTCGACAAGCTCGACGCTCCCGTCCGCCGCGTGGCCGCGAAGGACGTGTTCGTCGCTTACCAGCCCATCCTGGAAGACGCGATTCTGCCGCAGCCCAACGATTTGTTTCTGGCGATGAAGGAACTCTCGGAGTACTGAGGAGCAGGGGCCAGGGGATAGTGGTCAGGGATCAGTAGAATTTCTTTCACGGATATTCACGGACATTAATCTTGGGCGGCCAAGTTCTTATTCCCCGAACAGCATGCTGTAGACTCCGCCACCCAGCGCGCCGCCGATTAGTGGGGCGACCCAGAACAGCCACAGCTGCTGCAGGGCCCAGCCGCCGGCGAAGATAGCGGGGCCGGTGCTGCGCGCGGGGTTTACCGAAGTGTTGGTCACCGGGATGCCGACCAGGTGAATCAGAGTCAGGCAGAGTCCGATGGCGATGGGGGCGAATCCTTTGGGCGCGCGGTTGTCGGTGGCGCCCATGATGACGATCAGGAAGAAAGCGGTCAGCACAACTTCGGCGACCAGGCCCGCCAGCAGGGAATAACCCTGGGGAGAATGATCGCCGTATCCGTTCAGGGCGAATCCGGCATGCACGTCGAATCCTGCCTGCCCGCTGGCAATGATGTAGAGCACGCCCGCGGCCGCAATCGCGCCCACTACCTGCGCGACAATGTAAGGCAGCAATTCCGAAGCGGGGAAGCGCTTGCCGACGACTAGCCCTACGCTGACCGCGGGATTCAAGTGGCACCCGGAGATGTGTCCGATGGCGAACGCCATGGTGAGAACGGTGAGCCCGAAGGCGAGGGCGACGCCGGCATATCCGATGCCGACACTGGGAACGCCGGCGGCCAGCACGGCGGCACCGCATCCGCCAAACACCAGCCAGAAAGTTCCGAAAAATTCCGCTGCGGCACGTTTACCGATGGGCATGGCGATCTCCTTGCGCTTAGCGATGGATGTTTTGGGGCCCGGTTCTGCGCGGCCAGAAGATTAGCACAAGAAAATCAGAATCAGAAGGATGAAACTTGGGTAGCGCCGGGCGCGAAGGCGTGCGTTAGTAATCCTTGAACATCAGTTCGCTGTAGAATTTAGGAAACAAAACATGACTGACCCGCGCCCGCCGTTGCCCGCGAAACAGATTCTCCTGCTGATCGTCGTGCCCATGCTGGCGACTGTTTTCAGCCTCCGGCTCTATCTGCATCTGGTGCACGTGCGGCATATTTATCCCGGCGGATACCTCCTCCATCATCTCTTCATCGGCGTGGTGATTCTGATTCCTGCCGCGTTCCTATTGGCATTTGGCACGCGTTATCGGGTGCTGGCGCGGCTGGCGCTGGGCGTCGGCACGGGCCTGATTCTCGACGAAGTGGTCTATCTCGTGGCCACCGATGGTTCCGACGCCGGCTACGTGTCGCGCACGTCGCTGCTTGGGTCGATGGTTCTGACTTCGTTGGCAGTGATCTTCTCGTTGATTTTGTATGTCCGTCATCGTAAGGAGATGTAGCCTGGGAGCGGCTGGTTTCCAACGTTACGAACGCTTTTCCCGCAAGCCGATCTCGATTGTCCGTTCCGCAATAGAATGCTAGGCTCCGAAGCAGTGGGTTCCGCGCTCGCCAATCCGTTGAAATCAAGCCTGTCCATATCCGGACGCCTGGCCCAGTGGCTGCAGTCCGCCGCGGCCGAAGTCTGGGTCAAATTTCTGCTCGCCCTGGTGGGCCTGGGACTGGCCTTCGCCACCGCGCTGTTCTCCACGGTCTCGCGCGATGCCGGGAACCTCTGGGCTACCGTGATTCTGGCCTCCACGTCTCTGGTGCTGGCTACTTTGGTTGGACTGGTCACCGTACCTTATCTAGCGCGTCGCGTGGCCGTGGAACGATTGCGAGAGTCCTTCGATTTTGATGTAACCCGGGCCGGGATCGTATACGTGATCGTGACTCTGGTGATTGGCATTGCTGCGCTGAACACGGGCAATAATCTTCTCTACATTGTGGTCGCGGCCATGCTGGCGGCGATCCTGGTTTCCGGGGTGGTTTCGGCCTGGGTGCTACGTTATCTCGAACTCGACGTGCGCCTGCCGGAGCATGTTTTCGCTGGACGCCCGGTCGCCGGGCGGATCGTGCTGCACAACCCACGGCGATTTTTGCCGTCGTTTTCCATTCGCGTGGTGTCGACGCGCAAGAAACGAAAAAAACCGTCCAAGCAATGGCAGTGGGAAGCCACCACGTTCGCTTTTCCCTTCAACCGTCCGTCGGAGCGGCAGTGGCTGCGACTGCCGGATCGCCGGCTGCGGCGCGTGACCGTGGTTCCGCCACCTCCGGGGATTTTTCAGGGGATGGCTTACTTCCCGTTTCTTCCGCCGCAGGCCGAAGTTTCCGCCGACCTGGAATTGCGCTTCAACCAGCGCGGCCGTTATCGCGAGGACAGCTTTGGTCTGGCCACGCGTTTCCCCTTCGCATTCCTGACCAAGACGCGGCACGTATCGTTGCCCCGGGAAGTGCTGGTCTATCCCCGCATCGAGCCCACGCAGGAGGTTTTCGAAATCCTGCCGCTGGTGCGCGGCGAGTGGGAGAGCTTTATGCGCGGCCGCGGCTCCGATCTCTACCTGATTCGCGAATACATGCCTGAGGACTCCGCCCGGCACGTTGACTGGAAGGCCACCGCCAAGTCGGGTTCGCTGAAGGTCCGCGAGTTTGCCCGCGAGGACGAGCGCAGGCTGTGCATCGCCTTCGACAATCCCGAGCCTGGCTTGATTTCTGAGCGTGCTTACGAGAAGGCCGTCGATCTCACCGCTTCGCTGGCCTGGCATTTTTCGACGCAGGAGGCGGAAGTGTCGTTCGCTGTTCCTGGACGTCCCCGCACGCGCGACCTGCACGAATTTCTGGCTTGGCTGGCGGTGATCGAGCCGGGCGAGGTTCCGAAGGGAATGGCTCGACCGCACGCGATCCCATCGGAAACCATCGATTCCGAAATGAACCGCTCAGGAAGCCAATATCGAGATCCCTTGCGCGAAATGAATCTCGGCAATTCGGATGACTACAACATCGTGATCACGGCGCGGCCGCGCGGGACGTTGCCCGAGGCCCTGTGGAACTCCTCGTATTTTGTGTTCGCTGCCACCGAGGCAGCGCCAACGGCCAATACCCGGTAAACGCCTCCGCCGGTTCTCAAAATCTGACCCGATTCGGGCGAACTTTCTCTTCGCCCAACCTTTTTCGCTTTCTTTCCATCTCTCTTTGGGCATATACTCGCGCCCCGGTAGATGCTTTTGGACAGCTCGGAGCCCTGCATTCCCGGGAGGTGTCAAATGCGGATCCGCGACCTCATCAAAGATCAGGACACATATCAGGCAGAACTCGGCCACACGGTGCTGGAAACGGTGCGAGTCATGGTCGAGCGCAACATCGGCGCGGTGCCCGTCCTGCACAACGGCAAACTAGTCGGAATCTTTTCCGAACGCGATCTCATGCGGCGCGTAGTGGCGGAAAGCCGCGATCCCCGCAGTACGTGCCTGGCCGAGGTTATGACCGACGATCCCCTCACCATCAACATGAACGAAGACCTGGCAAACTGTATGGCTCTGATGCGGCGCCATGGTTTCCGCCACTTGCCGGTTTGCCACGACGGACAGCTGATCGGGATGGTCTCGCTGCGCGACATCCTGCTGCACGATCTGGACGAGAAAGATGACGAGGTCCGCATGATGCGCGCCTACATCCACTCCATGCCCGACGCCTAAAAGGCTTGCTTTTAGGTAAAGCAGCGCTTCAAGTGCTGCCTGGTTCCGTGTATTGGTGAACCCTTTAAGCCCCTGAGGTCCGCCACCAGCGTCGGACGTGGCAGCAAAAGGTTTCTCCCCGCCCCCCCACCCTGTAGCACGAAGGTAACCTTGCGCGGGACTTACCCCGGGCGGTAACGTTACTTGCGATTACCTCAGTCCATTGAACAGCGGGTGGGGAAGCGCTAACGTTGCTGTACTAGCCTCTCGAATAATTCAGGTTGCCATGGCGGCGAAGCGAGAAAGATGACCGAGAAGACTCGAATTCTCTATTACACGCTTTGGATCGCACATCCCGTTCTGCAGTTCGGGATTGCGGCGATCATGCTGCGCCGTGGGCTGCACCGCAAGTTCAAGTTCTTCTTCGGCTACGTTCTCACCCAGCTCGTGACTTTCGCGGTGGTATTCTCCGCCGTCAGGCACAGTTCCTCGTTCTTGTACTACCTGTACTGGGGGTGCGATGCCTTGAGCGTGGGTTTCGGTTTCGCGGTGATTCACGAGGTTTTTGTGGATGTTTTTCAGGCCTTTCACACCCTGCGCGATCTGGGCACGGTGCTGTTCAAGTGGGCCGGCCTGGTCATGCTGCTGGTTGCCGGAGTGGTTTCGGTGTCCACCAACTCGTCGGCTATGTCGCCCATCATTCAAGCCGTCGTCACTTCCCAAAGATGTGTGCGCATCGTCCAGGTGGGGATGGTTCTGTTCCTGCTGTTCTTCGCGCACTACGTGGGAATCAGCCGTCGCCAGCACAGCTTTGGCATCGCCATGGGTTTTGGTTCCTATTCCCTGATCGAACTGGTTCTGATTTCCTCGTGGGTTGGAAATCATCTGGGAGGCGCCTGGATGAGCATCGTCAACATGGCCGCCTACAATTGCAGTCTGATGATTTGGCTTGGGTATGTCGTGGTGACCAGTCCGGCCCGCGATGTCTCCAGGTCGCTTCTCCAGCCCCAGCGCTGGGAGCAGAGCCTGTCCGATATCCAGCACCCACTTCCCGCAGACTCACTGATCCCCATGTTTGAAGGGATGGTCGACCGTGCTCTCTCGCGCGTACCGCAGGATGCACCTGTGGCGGAGACGGCCGGCCGCGCCCTGGGAGCGGCTGCGGCCGCTGGCAGCTTCCGCAGCATACCTGCAAACTCCAAGCCCTAGCCTCGCCCCACGGTTCGTCTCCGGTCTTTGCTACCCCTGCGGTGCGTTTTGATCAATTCTGGCTCGAGCTGTTCCGAAATTGTAACCATTTGCGCAACAGAATGCGCCGTCGCTTTGACCTGCCTGCGGTCGAAAGAAATACCTTGGGGATTGGATGTAATTAGATGAAGAAGAATAACTTATGGGCAATGACGCTGAAGGCGAATAGTCCTGCGGGACCCGGTGCATCAGGCGTGATGAAAATTATTGCATACAGAGATTGACACGTGTCCTATAATGCGGCTCCGCGAAAAAGTCATCCTCAAACTGGAGCTTTCACGCGGATATTAGGAGACGAACCCATGAAACGCTCATTCAGGATTTCGATCCTGATGATAGGACTAGTGGGCACATTCTTTGTAGCTGCCGTCCAACAGGTTCCCGCCCTGGACGGTGGCCCTCTGATCCTGTGCCCACCCGGAAGCAAAGGCTGTCAATCAACCCTGCCACCGCAGTAGAAGCGCGAGCAGGCGGTGACCGCAAGGTCACCAAAGTAACCTGTCGTAAAATTGCAATTTGGGCCGAAAACTGGGCTCGCTATCTTTACGTCTTTGGGCTGTCGGGACTCATACATAAACCCGCCAGCCCCGCTTTTTTGCGCGGGGAATTAATCTTGAAAGGGAGTGGCTTCAGTCCCGCCTCAGCGCGCTCCGCAGCGCTGCCGCATCGAAAATAGGAGGCTGGCAGGCCGATCCCGAACATAACACCGCGAACGATTTTCCAGCGCCCAAGCCCGGAAGGTGCGGAATCGTCGCCGCCAACTGCGGTGGAAGGTTCGGCGCGACTGACTGATTGCTGGTCAACCGCAGCGTGGACTTATTAAACGCAAAGGGCGCAACTGCGGCCGCGAGCAGTTTTTCCGCCGTGGACTGATCCCCGTCGGCGGCAATCACCACCACCTGCACCGGACTCTCCAGCAGGTGCACCACTGCAATCCCATAAGTCGCCGCGAAAATCCCAAACTGCTCCACGATGCCCGCAAAGCTTTCGAGCGTCAGTTCCGCCTTGTCGCGATAACCCGTATCCCCGGTGTAGTGATGCATGCGCAGCAGCGCAATCGCCGCCATCGGATTTCCCGCCGGCGTAGGCGAATCCTGTAAAGGCTTGCGCCGCGTCGCCAGCACGCCCAGGTTCTGGCCGTCGGCCCCCGGTTCGCTGTCAAAGAACCCTCCCGAAGTCGCGTCGTAAAAGCGCGCAATCATCGCATCGGTAATGGCCCGCGCAAACTTGAAGTAGCTGAGATCGGCGGTCGCCTCGTACGCATCCAGGCAGGCCAGCGCGGTAAACGCATAATCATCCAGCAGCCCCGCTACTTCGCGGTGCGCCGCGGCCGGATCCGAATAAGAAACCACATGCAACAAAGCGTGTGTGGCGCGGGCGCCCCCGCCCGCGTTTTCTGTTTTGCCGGAACCTGCCTTCCAACTCTCCGCCAACACCCGATCGAGCGACCGCAACGCAAATCTCCGCGCATCGGTGAGCCCCAGCACCTTGGCCGCCTCCAGATAAGCGGAAACGCACAGACTGTTCCAGCCCACATACACCGTCTTATCCACATACGGAGTCGGACGCAGCAGGCGCGCAGCATACATCTTCTTCTTCGCCGCGGCCAGCAATTCCTGCACTCGCGCTGCCGTCAGGCCGGTGCGTCGTACAATCTCCTCGACCGACGCCCGCACGTACAACACATTCTTCGCCGGATTGTGATGCATCTCCCCGACTTCGTTGATGTCGTAATGCAGCGCCGCCACCTGCGCTTCTTCTTCGGACAACACCGCGCGGGCTTCGTCGAGCGTCCATGTGAAGTAGTCGCCGTCGTCGTCCATGTTGATGTCGGCATCCTGCGACCCGTAGAATCCACCGCGTTCCCGATCGCTGAGCCACTCGTCCATCCAGCGAATGATGTCCCGCGCGACATCGGCGAAAAATGTCTCGCCCGTCGCCTGATACCCGTGCACATAATTCTTCAGCAGTTCCGAATTGTCGTAAGCCATCTTCTCGAAGTGCGGCACCACCCAGCGCTCGTCCACCGAATAGCGATGAAACCCGCCGGCCAGTTGGTCATACACGCCGCCGTTGGCCATGTGTTCGAGGGTGGTGAGAATCAGATTTTTCAGGGAAGAATGGACACCCTCGTTCATCCCGCTGGCTGAAGCTCCGCGCGCGTACCGCTCAATCAATAGATCCAACGCCGAGGGATGCGAAAATTTTGGAGCCTGTCCGAACCCGCCGTTGTGCGGATCGAACATCCGCATGGCCGCGGCTTGGATCGCCGTAATCGCCGAAGCCGTGACTCGACCATCTTTTCCCGCGAACGACTCGGACTGCGCGATCGTGCTCTCGACCATCTTCGCCTGATCGATTACGTCACCATGTTTTTCGGCGTACGCGTTGGCTATGCTCAGCAGCACGCGCCGAAAACTAGGTCGCCCATATCCGTCGGTCGGCGGAAAATATGTCCCGCCGTAGAACGGTTTCCCGTCAGGCGTAAGAAACGCCGTGAGCGGCCATCCCCCCTGCCCGCTCACGGCCTGCACGGCCGCCTGATAGCGGCTGTCAATGTCAGGACGTTCGTCGCGGTCAACCTTCACCGCAATGAAATGCTGATTCACGATTGCCGCAATCTCCGGATCGTCATACGATTCGCGATCCATCACATGACACCAGTGGCACCACACCGCCCCAATGTCGAGCAGCATCGGCTTGTTGTCGCGCTGCGCGGCGGCGAACGCCTCCGGTCCCCACTCTTGCCACTGGATGGGCTGATGCATGGCGGAGCGCAGGTAGGCGGAGGAAGCGCGGGCGAGGGAGTTGAGGGCGGTGGTGGTCATCAGTCCTAGTCTATACGGCGGCGCGGAAGTTTTATTCAGCGTGCTCAAGACTACGTAAAGCTCGCGTTACAATATTTTCCCTCAAACGGCTGAGTTCCTCAGTTCCTAAAACCGCACGAAGACGGCTGATCACAGCAGTCACTGTCAGCTCTCCTGTGAGCGCTTCGCCCTCCCATTTATCGAGCCCGATTACTTCCGCAAACAATTTATACATCTCGTTGAGATACCGTCCTTCGCCGGGGACATTCGCGAGTATATAGGCATTTACGCCAATCTTTCGCAAAGCTAGTTCGAAGGGATACAGCTGCTTCTCGATAGCTGGTGTCAGCCATACTGCCCACCTTCTTTGAATCATTACGAGATTATTGGCGTGGTCTAGAGCCGACTGGCGTGGGCCTTCGCGGGTCAGGGTGGTCAGGGCTTTGTACATCTCCGTCACGTACTCTTCGCAGAACTTTGAATAGTTATCGAACGCGACTTCCGCCATATGAGAGGTAGCACCCATCGAAAACATGTTTTGTAATTCGAGGATACGTATTGACCGCTCATGAGCAATTCGATCTCGAGCAATCTGGAGTAGCGCACCAAAGAGAGATCCAATACCGGGAACGGCAGCAACGAGGCGCACCGTCTCGCTGAAAGGCAGGAAAAAAGATGCTGCCATCGAAGCTACAAACACAACTCCGAGGGCTATATAAAAATTCTTCTTATCCACTTTACCCCTCCGCCAATTCATCCAGCCGCGCCAGCGTATCCGGATACCGCCGCACCAGCAGCACCAGGGCCGCTGCCTGTGGATTCGGCTTCGCCCGCCCCTGTTCCCACTTCTCCAGCGTTCTTTCGTTGATCCGCAGTTTGCGCGCGAAGACGGCTCGGGAGCAGTGCAGTTTCTTTCGCGTGTCGCGGATCAGCTTCGAATCCACCTTGGGCAGCGGCGCCGCTTCAATTTTGTAACTGCGCAGCGTGATCTTGCCCTCGCGATGCGCCTTCATCGCGACCACTCCTTCCAGCAGTTCGGAAAAAACGTCCCTCTTCGCCATTAATGTATCCTCCCTCGCCGACTGGTCTCGCTCGCCCGTTTGGCCGCGCGTGCCTGAAGTTCGCTTTCCACCGCGGCTTTCAGAGCTTTCTTCTCTTTCGCCGTTAAGTCTGCCGCCTCGCTCTTATCGTAGAGAGTCATCAACCAAATCTGATGATCGGACGGGAAGTGATAGTAGATGATCCGCAACCCGCCTCGCCGACCCTTGCCGCGCCGGGCATCTGCCCATCGCAGCTTTCGAAACCCGCCCGTGCCCGGCATTACGTCGCCACGGGCTTGCAGTCAGCCCGGCCTGCAGTTGTCGATAGTCATCATCGCTGAGGTCGCCCGATAGGTGACGCGTAAAGGCTGGCGCTTCGACGAACTCCATATGCGATGGTACGCTATTAGGGTATGTTTATGACCATACGCTTTTAGCGTATGGATGTCAAAAGGGAATCTTCAGGCATCTCCTCGCACTTCCCGCCGCATCTACTATGTACAATAGTCGTCAGTCTCGACCACTCAGAGGAAACCGATAATGAGAGCGAAAGCGGCCATAGCTGTCTTTGGCACGGGGATTGTACTGATTGTTCTGCTGAACATTCTTCTGTTGAACCCGGTAGCGCTCCGCGCGCAGGACGCAACGGCCACGCTTTCTGGCACCGTCACTGACCACGCCGGCCGCGTGCTGCCCGACGTGAAGGTGACAGTCAAGAACCTGGCTACCGGGCAGTCTACCGACACCCAGACCAACTCCGACGGAATCTACACCGTTTCCAATCTCGCGGCCGGAGACTACGAGGTCTCTGTGTTGGCGGCCGAGGGTGCGAGCAGCACAATGCCCACGACCTTAACCGCAGGCGCCAGTCAGAAAGTCGATCTGGTTCTGAACGCCACGCCGCCTCCAACCGAAGCGTCGCCGACTGCCACGCCGCCTGCTCCTGCCGAAACTCTTCCGGAAGCCCCGTCCGCGCAAAAGACCGAGCCCTCGCTTGAAGACTTGGGTTTCTCCAAGACTGAGACACAGAGCAACACCGCGGAGCAAGCTCTGCTCGACAAGCGTACGCGCATGCTCAGGATTCACCAGCGCATGGGACTCATTACAACGATACCTCTCGTGGCGACCGTGATTCTCGGGCCTGGTGCAGGCGGCAAGAGCGAAGGGACGGTGACTCGCGATCTGCATGTGGCCTTGGGCTCCCTGACCGGCGACCTGTACGGAATCACCGCCTGGTACGCGATCCGCGCGCCGAGAATTGCAGGCACCCAAAAGCGCGGTCCGATTCGTTTTCATGAAGCCATGGCCTGGATTCACGGGCCGGGGATGATACTGACGCCGATTCTGGGCGCGCTGGCGTTTCAGCAGAAGAACAACGGAGAAAAAGTTCACGGCATCGCTTCCCTCCACGGTCCGGTTGCCATCGTAACCGCTGGAGCCTACGGCGCTGCCCTGCTGTCGGTTTCGGTAAAGTTTTAAGCGGATGAGCGCGTTGATCAAAGAATCTCTATGACCAAAAACATTCTTCCCCTGTTTCTCATGTTGGCCGTGCCCAGCCTGTTCGCGGCCGATCACCAATGGGTGCTCAAGCAGAGCACCCTTACCTACCACGTCTCCCACACGCTGCATCAGAGCGAAGGCGTCAGTCATGCTGCGCGCGGCAAAGGCCTCTGCCATGAAGGGCAATGCGATTTCCTGATCGCCGTTCCCGTCAAGTCATTCGATTCCGGCGACAGCAACCGCGATCTGCACATGATCCAGGTCACGCGCGGCGCGGAATTCCCCATGGTCACAGTCCGCACCCACCTGCCCGAATCGGCGGCCACCGTAACCACCATCCAGGCGGACATCGAAATCCAATTCGCCGGTCAAACCGCCCACTACAAGCAACTCACATTCGCCGTCGTGACCAAGGGAACCGAAACCGAACTTACCGGAACCATTCCCGCCACGCTCACCGACTTCAAAATCGACCCGCCCTCGCTGCTCACCATACCCGTAAAAAACGAAGTCCCCATCCGCGTTGAAATGACCTGGAGTCCGCAATAACAGCCGCAACGCGGTGCCCGTGCTTTCGCGTTCTCTGTTTGGAAAGGAGTGGGATTTCACGGAACTATCCCACCAACGGATTTACTACCTGAATCGTCCCATAGCGCTGCCCCGAAGCCAAATCTTCAGAATAAAGAATGGCAGCCCCCGAGCTTTCGGCCGCATGCAGAACCAGCGCATCCCAGAACGAGATCTTGTAACGCACTTCGATCTCCAGCGCTTGAACGACCGATCCCGGAGTATTCACGACAACTTCCCAGCTCAGATAATCTTGAATCAATCGGCGAACTTCCTCCACAGGAAGCGGACGTGCCACCTTCCGCCGCAGGTTGAAGCAAAGCTCCTGCAACACCTGCGTGCTCAACACACCCTCACCGGAAGTCCACAGACGTTCCAATAGCTGTCGAGCACGGTCGTGCTTAGCCCCCGTCGAGCGGTCATGGGCATAAATCAGAATGTTAGTGTCGACGAAATATTTTTGTGCCATGGTTTGGGTCCGGTAGGGATCAATCAGCGTTCATGCAACTCATCGCGCGAACTCGCAGGCGTCCACCCCAGATTCATCCCCTCGCGCAATCGGGCAAGAGCTCGCTTCCGCGCCCGCTCATAAGTTTTGCGTTCGCGCACTATCTGCTCCAGGCGCGCCGCCAGCATCGCGCTGATCGACGTGCCATCCTCGGCGGCCAGAATCTTGGCTTCGCGCAACAGCCCGGAATCAACTTTAAGTGTGATGTTCGTTTTCATGGGAGCACATATGTACGTGCAGCACGATTATACGTGCTATTGAAGTACCGGGTCAACCTGAAGATCTACGCAGCCCGAGAAACAATCGCGCAGCACGAGGCGGTGCGCCCAACCGCCCCGCCTCCACCGTCTCGCGTGATAGCCTTGAGTCCATCTCATTCCGCACGGGGAGTTCATGCCAGCCAATCCTTCTCATGTCGACCTGCAGGCCATCGCCAAAGAAGTCATGCAGCAGCACGGCTTCCAACCGGATTTTCCTCCCCAGGTCCCGCAGCAGCTTGCCGACCTGAGAGCGCATCCTCCACAAATCGCGCCCGCGGGCGATATCCGCGACCTGCGGAATCTGCTGTGGTCGTCCATCGACAATGACACTTCGCGCGATCTCGACCAGATCGAGGTCGCCGAACCCGCTTCTAACGGCAACGTGAAAGTTATGGTCGGCATTGCGGATGTGGATTCGTTTGTCCCCAAGCAGACTCCGA
>Ga0210403_10002313_pt1 | contig 17344 bp, 18 predicted proteins | sample IncBWC19MmetaG_FD_150863 | JGI IMG/M metagenome (GOLD analysis project Ga0210403, IMG submission 150863) | Forest soil microbial communities from Barre Woods Harvard Forest LTER site, Petersham, Massachusetts, United States - Inc-BW-C-19-M | ecosystem: Environmental > Terrestrial > Soil >... | reverse complement strand
CCCACGCCTTCATCGCCGGTGATCGACGACTTCAGGTAAACCAGGTATCCGCGGCTTCCATTGCTGTAGGTAATCCGGCCCACGGCACAGTGCGAGTGGCTGAAGCCGGTATCGGCCTGTTTGCGCAGGGCGGCCAGATTGATGTCTATTTTTGCCCCGAAGTCGGTTTCACAGATGCGAATCACGTTGCCCAGGCTCCCGAACGCCAGATTCGGATCGCGCTCCGCATCGGCGGCAATGATCACCTTGGCCCGCCGCCGGACCAGTTCGTAGATACCCAGGTTTTCAAAGTGTCCTCCGTCGGAAACGTTCACGAAGTCTGAGTTTTCATTGGCCAGTCCCAGGAATTCCAGGACCAGGTAAGAGAGGCTGAAGAACGGGGAATCCTTGTTCCATTTCTTTCCGCCGGGGTTGGGAAACCACCATGCCAGACGCACGTTGAAAATCGTCAGCAGCACGGCTACCAGCGGCGAGGTGTTATAACCCATGTTGGGGCTGGCGGCCGCCCCGGAAATCGAGATCGCCTGACCCAGTGTCGGACTGCCGGCAAACCCGTCGCCGGGTCCGACCGGCGCGTATCCAACTTTCGGCCGGTCTGTGCCGCAACTCAGCGGAGTCATCGTAAACGAGGCGCTCTGCCGGGTATGCACCGACAGATCGGCGCTGCCGCCAAGGTTCAGTGAACAATTGAGAAGAGGAAAGGGGCCCCGGAAGTGTTCACCGGCCGCGGTCGATTGGTACTTCAACGCCGCGAGACTCAGATCGTCATCGTCATCGAAGCCGGTGAAGCCCTCAGGACGCCGCCAGCCCGGCTTCCAGCGGGTCGCCCCCAGATAACAGCGCACCAGGCGGTTCCGATAGAACTGGTTCAGGCCGAAGGTATTGAGATCGAATCGCCACGAGAAAACCACGGCGCAACCAAGAAGTACGGCCAGCAGGACTTCATTGAATGACGTCTTCACCGAGAGCAGCGGGATGGAGTGGGCCAGTATCTTGTCCATATCCAGCCACCACTCCCCCGGTCGATCGAACCGGATCTGCACCATCGCGAAGCGCAGCAGGCTCGAGATGGCCAGTACAGCGCCCACGATGAATATCACGCCGCTGATTCTCGCCACCCACTCCAGCGCCTGGGATGAACCATGGCCGTTGCCTTTGGTCTGGTCGCTTCTGCCGGCCATCAGGCCGGCGACGACTGAGCCAACCCATGTAGCCATAGCTCCCCACTTGATGCCGGACCACATCTGGTGATCGAACAGTTTGCCCACCCATACCGGGCCGAACACCGCCGCCAGGCCGATCGCCATGATGATGACGCCGTACATGGCGAGCCATGAACCGTAGCGCGTCCACCATTCCCGCTTCCAGTCCGGTGCAGCAGCCCCCATCAGGCCGATGAAAACCACCACGGCGAGGGTCACCGCCAGCATGACCAGCGTAGGACCGAACACGTACGCATACCACTCGAAGTACTTCGCGTCAAGCTGTGCCAGCCGGTCGAAGAGGTAAATAATGCCGCACAAGGCTAGGTACACCACGCTCAGGCCCAGCAGTGCGGCGCCTACCGCGCCCAGCAGTTTCCTGGGCCCCAGCGGTTTCCAGGGGGTCAAGAAGGAGATGTAGGCGAGAGCGAACAGGCAAATGAGCAGAAAGACCATCGACCACCGAAAAGATCCGCTGTGGAAAGCGGTCGTAAGGACCTCGGAATAATGGCGCTTCGTCACATAACCCGGCTGCACCACTCTCTGCCAAAGCAGCGCCGCCGTGAGAAACGATCCCGCCCAGGCCAGCAATACGGCCCCTCCATGCTGCGTTGGCTGAAGCGAAGGGGTCAGCAGAGATTTGACGATGATGCCGGCCAGTCCGACGAAACCGGCAGTGAGAGCGGTATAGGCGATGATTCCGCTGCCGACCGAATCAAAAACCGATTTCAACTCCAGCGCCATGACGAACAAAGCCGCCAGCCACGCCACAGCGGTCAACTGAATCAAAAAGGCATTGCGAATCCATGTTCCCCAGATCACCCAGGTGTCGGCGCTCAGGAGTCCGGTTTGCGGGGCAAGATATCTCGAATAGCGCCTCAGATGGCCAATCGATTCTTCCCAGCTTGTCTTGTCGGTAAGCCAGTACCGGGTGCGGCGCACGTTGCCCAGAAGCCACGCGCCGATATAGCCGCCGCCTGAGACCGTCGAAAGATAGTCAATCTGACGGAGCAGGTCGAGTTCCTTCAGCCGTTGCAAGACGCCCAGGCCGAAGGTAGCGCTTCGAATCCCGCCGCCCGAAAGAGCCAGACCCACCAGATGCTCTTCGCTTTCACCGCTTCGAACGCGCCTGCTCCAGTATGTCTCCGCGCGGCCGGTCTGGGCGGCGGAAGTAACCGGACCGCGTGGTTTGCGCCGGAAGCGGCCCATGAGTTCCCTGAGTTTTTGGGTGAACCTGCCCCAGGCTGTCTCAGCGCTCGCGGGCTGAGCGGCGAAACCGGCCTGGCCTCGCGGCGTGGGTTGATCGAGGTCGATGCGTTCCCTGCGCTGGTTGGCGATGTCCGACACTTCCAGATCGAAAGCCGCTCGCCAGTCTACAGTTGTCGGGGGCCGGCCGGGAGGTTCGGCGGGACCGGAGTTCTGGCGCTCGCGGCATTCCGCCATTTCGACGGCGTTCTGAATCAGATCGCAGGCAAAATCGAAAACCGAACGCAGCACTTCCTCAATACGCAGGATTTCGTCCTTCCCGTAGCTTTGTTCCTGCGTCTTCAGAGAAGGCAGGTATGACAGCCACGAGCCGTCCTGATAGCGGACCACACCGCGCGGCGATACTTCGGCGCGCAGAATCCGGGCCATCCAGTAGAGATCGACCACTCCGCAACGGGCCGCCACTGGATTGGCGACCTTCCATTTCCCTTCGACCCACGCGCCCTCACGCCAGCGGGCCAGATGCTTTTCGTTCTCTGCCTGCTCTTCCAATGTGACGTAGAAATCGCGGCGCCTGCCCGCCCACTCGTACAGGCCCTGCACAATGCTCAGAAAGCGAGGTTCATCGTTGGCGTTGAAATACAGCCCGCGAAGCCACAGCTCAAACTTCGTAGTCTCGCCGGGAGCATGGATGCCGTCCAGAAACTCCAGGGCCTCGTTTGCTTTAGGCGTGAGCGTGATGTTGAGAAACCGCTCTGCGGCCTTTTCTATCTGGGCTGGATCTCTGCCTTCACAGGCAGGCGGCGCCGGCAGTGCGGCCGGCCGCTCGTTGAACCGTTCGCCGTCGGGCATTACCGCTGCCGGATTCGGATCCAGACGGCCTGCTGCGAACCGCACTCCGAAGAATAGGTAGACGTTCAAGTACCGCGCAAACGAAGGCGATTCCCTGACCAGCATAGCCAGGGCCGGAATTCCCCGGATCGCCGCCACGGCGTCCGCTCCCGCGTGGCCCACGGCAGTCTGCGCACGCAACTCCAGAGCCGCCAGCCGTTCCAGTTCGCCGTCCAGTTGTTTCCGCCGGTTCACCATGGCTTCGTCATGCCTGGAGTCAAAACCCATTTCGGCTTCGGCGTGTGATCGAAGAACGGACCTTCTCTCTGGTTCAGAGATGCCGGCCAGCCATGAAATCGCCGGCCAGAGGACAGTATCCTGCGGAGGTGTGACGTTGTCTGTCGCCATGAGGATCTCTTTTCAGACCGGACACAGGCAGCACGATCACGCCGGGCGTGACGTGCCTACAGTCGCCGGTGCTAACTTGAACGGATTTCCGGCTCCATACCCTTTGATGAAATCGGAAATCGCCGTGTAGATGTAAGTTCAGTTTTGCAGGAGGAGGCAGATAGCTGCCGAGTATGGTCGCAGGAACGCCCTTTGTCAACAGGATTCCGAACATAGATCATCGGCTAGCAGGATGGCATACTTGCGCGTCATCTCAGGGCTAGTATGCCCAATGGCTTTTTGCAGGTGGAAGACAGACTGACAGACTCACAATGGCGAAAGCGCCGGGGCGGCGTTAGGCAGCAATTTCAGGGTAAGTGAACGGCGTGGATTCTGTGGACAGAGTGGACATTGTGGATCGGGTGGACGATGGCTTGGTGTGTTGGTTTGGCCCACTGGATACACTCAGTTTCGTTGCTTTGGGTCATCGGGAGTCTCCGCGGGCGTTCTTGCGGACACGGTAAAGGCGCTCAGTGAAGCCGCCTTCACGCTCAAATGCGGCGGCAAGAGAAGCCAATTGGCGATCGAGCAGGCTGCAGGCCACGGCAATCAGAACCAGGGCGGCGTTAGCGGCAATTTCAGGGTAGGTGGACTGAGTGGACTTTGTGGACAGAGTAGACTCAGTGGACATAGTGGACTTTGTGGACGCAGTGGACGGCGGCTTGACGTTTTGGTGTTGTTCCTTCGCCCATTGTGCCACGCAATCAGCGCTTGTGCAGCGGCGGGCAACCAGGCTGTCGCGGCGAGGATCTCTGCGGTCCCACAGGGGCAGGGCACGCTGGCGAAGAAAATCTTCGTAGTCCAGACGCAGCTCTTCCAGGCTCGCGCGCGCTACGTTGGTCAGTTTGAGTTCGGTCTTCTTGGAGGTGCCTGCGGCCTGACTGCCTTCCGCTATGTTTTGCACTCCGCTGCGGGCGGCTTGCACCATCTGGTCGTGGGTGCGGCTGCGTTTTCCGATGTAGCGGTCACAGAAACGCACGGTAACGTCATAGACCAGTTGCGATACCTGAAAGCTTTTAAGCTTTCTGTAGCCGCCGTGCTTGACAATGAGCGGTTCCTTCTCAGGCTATGGAAACTCATCCGTGCAGGGCTGCTGTTTGCTTTCCCCCGCTTCCTCCCTGTCCACCAAGTCCACTCTGTCCACCATGTCCACTCTGTCCATGTGGCCGCCTATCAGTTCGGCGAGCTGCCAGAGTTCCTGTTCAAAAAGCCTGAGATTTGGTCGGGGCGCGCGAATTTGAACCGCGGACCCCCTGCGCCCAAGGCAGGTGCGCTACCAGGCTGCGCTACGCCCCGACATGAATCTGATTTTAAAGCACGGCAGGCAGAAACGTGAAATCTGGTGATCTGGTGATCGGTTGATCTGGTGATCGGAAAACCGAGGGACCGGCAAGCCCACTCACTTGAATTTCGCGTACGTCCGTTCAAACTCGGCTTTGAGTTTTGGGTTGGGCGCACTGAGCGCGTCGACTACCTGTTTGGCCCATTGGAAATACTGGTGGCGGCGTTCGAAGCTCCAGTCCTCCGGTGGACTGGCAAGCAGGGAACGCAGGTTGGAAATCTTGTCGGCCAGCTTGATTACCTGGGCGCGGACGGATTTCTTCGGCGCGTTCTGCACCTGCAGGGCCTTACGGGTCTCTTTGGGCAGGGATTTGTCGTCGGTGACTTCGGCCACCAGGCCGGCCACGTCCGGTCCAAATTCCTGCTCCAGTTCGGCTAGGGTTACACCTACGTCTTCCACCGTATCGTGCAGCAGGCCGGCGATGACCAGGTTGGTATCCAGCTCTTGGCTGCAGCCTGCGATCAGTCCGGCGACTTCGATCAGGTGGTTGACGTAAGGCTCGCCATCGATGCCTTTGCGTTTTTGGCGGGCGTGTTTGGTGGCGGCAAACTGGGTGGCCGCCAGGATGCGCTGGATCGGACTCTCCATGGTAAAACCATACCACTGATGGCGCGGCGTGGCGTAGCCACGAACCAAAAGAAACTCTTCCGTCACTTCTGTAGTAGTATGTGGCGCTAACAGTCCTCTGGACAGGTCAAAAGGGTGTACGGGTTCCTGTTATTGGAATGAACATCTGCGGCGCGCCAATCGTGGAAGGCCAGGGCCGCAGGGGCATGAGTTTCCAGATTGGTAAATGCGCACTTCGCTCGAAGTGGATCAGCTCGCAGGGTTACCCAAGTAACAAGTGTTCGTAAACCGGGATTCCCATTCAAGATTGCAGTCAGAAACCCTTACGCCGTCTGCGTACGGAACGGCATCGGGCCAAGAGTGCCCCTAACGGAAACGCTGGAGAATGAAAGACTGCGTTGCAACCAGGGATGGCGAGCCAAGCGCATTACAGAGATAAGCTCCCTAAGGATATATCAATTCCCATTTCAGCACCGTGGTCAAGCACAAATTCGTTCGGTCTTCGGAAATTAGCAGAAGCCTATTGTTTTGTTATAGATACATTCATTTCTGCCATGCTGATCGCCGGTTCGACCACTTTATCATTATGGGGAGAGCATTGTGCTCATGAAAAAATCTACTATCCGTATGATTCTATTCACGTTGTGTTTTGCCACGTTCGGCTGGAGCAACAACGGGATCTCATCGAGGAATGTATCCACCACACAGGCGAATTCGGTTTCGGATGGCATTCCGGCGCCGTGCGGCCCCACGAACCCTTTGTGCATCCCAACTGGTGACACAGCCTAAGCCACTGTGTCCTGAGGTCAACAAACAGCTTGTCCGGGCGAAGAAAGAGAGGTATGTTATAGGCTCCGGATTTATGAATTTGGATACTGTCATGACGTGGATTTGGCTCGTGGGCATCGGCCTTCAGGGTGCATTGGCGGCGATTGTGCTGCGTAGGAAAGTATGGCAAAAGTTCCCATTCTTTGCCGTTTACTTCCTGGCCAATCTGGCGTTGAGTTGCCTTTCGTATCTGGCGGCAATGATTCATACTTACTGGCACACATATTTTTATTTGTACTGGTCGGGGCAATGCGTCATGCTGATATTGGGGCTCGGTGTGGTCGTCGAGATATTCACGCATCTGTTTACGCCCTACGCTGCGCTGAAGAAGACGGCCGTGGCAATTTTTCGGGGTGCCGCCCTGCTCCTGCTGGTTTGTGGCGCCGTCGTGATATTTGCGCGGCCTCATGGCGAAAAAGGGTTGAGCGATTTCTTCTTCGTGACAGAAGAGGTTGTTCGCTTGGTCGAGGTTGGGTTGGTGGCCTTCTTGTTCGTTTCCGCCGGCCTGTTCGGCCTGCATTGGCGGCAATCGGAATTCGGAATTGCTCTGGGAATTGGCACGTACGCGATTGCAGACTTAGTAATGGTAAGCTTGCGGGAAAATTTTGGGGTCCGTTCTGCTTATACCCTCAACATCGGCATCATGCTTGCCTTTGATGTCAGTCTGCTGATCTGGATGGGCTGTCTGTTTTCTCCGCAGCGGGCCGGCGCCTATGGCAAAGAGACGCTGGAAGAGGGCCAGACCGGAGTGCCGGAAAAGGGCCAGTTGGAGCAGTGGAATAAGGTATTGACGGAGCTTATATACCAATGACAATGACATGGTTCGTAATAGCCTTTGCGGTCCTTGCCCTGGGAGTGCTGGGCTTCTTCTCGTGGCTTCAACGTGAGCGCGCCTCCGGGCAGCGGTCCAGTGAGAAGCAAGCCGTTCACATCGTCGACCTCGACGCTTTTCGCACGGTCATGGACCGCGATGACGAGTCGTTCCTGCGCGAGAAGTTGCCGAATGGCAAGTTTCGCCGCATCAAGCGCCAGCGAATCTCCGTAACGCTGAAGTATGTCGGCCGGATGTCCCGCAACCTGCCGGAAGTCCTGCGCAAAGCCCGGGCGGACAGTGAAAGCCCTGATCCGGAGGTTGTTATGGAAGCTGCGCGGACGGCTGAGCTGGCCATCGAAGTCCGCCGCCAGTGCTTGGTAATGTATGTCAAGCTGGCCGTGGAATTCGCGCTGCCGTCGTTGCAGCTTACGCCCGTGGCCCTCGTGCCTCGTTATCAGACCTTGCGCGAGAGCGTGAACCGCCTGGGCAAGCTGCAAGCCCAAAGGCCCGTCCTGCACGGATTGTCAATTTGAGTATCGCCCGTTGTATGATTCAAGGCCCTGCCGCTTGCAGGGCCTTTTGCTTGATTCCGGCGTTCTCCTCCCCTGCATGGTTACTAGAGTGAGACGGAAGGGACAGTGCATCTGCCCTTGGAGCCGCCGTTTGTGATTAAATTGAGGGCCTATGCTGTTGCAAGGAATATTTCCAGCCGTGACCACTCCCTTTTATCCTGATGGGGCGGTGTACTACAAGAAGATCGAGCACAACATCGACCGCTATTCGCGGACGCCCATCGCCGGCATGGTGGTGCTCGGATCCACCGGCGAAGCCGTATTTCTGGGCGACGAAGAGCGGCGCCGGGTGCTCAAGACCACCGCCGAAGTGGCCGCCCCGGAAAAGGTCCTGGTTGCGGGTACGGGCCTCGAATCCGTGGCCGAAACCCTCAAGCTCACGGAATATGCCGCCACCCTCGGCTATGATGTGGCCCTGGTGCGCACCCCGCACTTCTACCGTCCGCAGATGAAACCCGAGGCCATGTTGAGTTACTATCGCATGGTGGCCGATCGTTCGCCGTTGCCAGTGTTGTTGTATACGGTACCACCCTTTACGGCCTATGATCTTCCGCTGGAATTGGTCGTGGAACTGGCCGGCCACCCGAACATCATCGGTATCAAAGAATCGAGCGGCAACGTGGAAAAGGTGGCGGCCATGGTGGAAAAAACCCGCCACATCCAGCGCACCGCAACGGCCACGGAGACCTTCCAGGCGGTGACCGGGCGCATGATGTCAGCGTCCGCAGCCGGTCAGATGCCGGCCCAGGGGCAGATGGTGGCCGTCGAAACGCTGGCCGGCGCCGGAGTGGCTGTTGCCGCGAAACCAAAAATCAAAACGAGAACGAAAGAGGTGGGATTTCAGGTGCTCGTGGGGGCCGCCCATACACTGCTGAATTCGCTGCAGGCCGGGGCGAGTGGCGGCGTGCTGGGGTTTGCAGCGCCTGCGCCTACGATTTGCTTTGAAATTTACAGCGCCTGGAGAGAAAATGATACCGCTTTGGCTCAGTCAAAACAGGAAAGCATCATTGCGGCGACCAAGCGGGTAGTTTCCGAATTAGGAATACCCGCCGTCAAATACGCCATGGACCTTAACGGGTATTACGGCGGCCTCCCCCGGTTGCCGCTATTGCCGCTGGCATCTGCGCAAATGAGTGAAGTTGAGTCGCAGATGTCCCGCTTTCCAAACTAAACAGATTTTCCCTTTGCGACATGAGTGCTGTAGCGCTTTCGGCTTGCCCGGCGCGCTGGAAACCGCATATATGCGTTCTGTTCTTATCGTCGAGGACCATCAGGCAGTCCGCGAAGCGCTGGCTGAGACGTTCTTCGGATGGGGCTATTCGGTGACTGCGGCTGGTACGATAGAGGACGCTGCGGTGGAGGCCGGACGGGGAATCTTCGGCTTGGCGCTGACGGATGTGGACCTGGGTGGAGTTGCTTGTGTGGAATGGATTCGTTCCCTCGTAGTCTCCCATCCGGAAATGGCGCTGATCGTCATGTCCGGCCGGTATCGCGCTAAGGACATTTTTGCCGATGGGTTTGAACCCGGCAGCCGGCGACGGTACCTGAAAAAGCCGTTTTTGCTTTCTCAGTTGCAGGCCGTGGTCGCAGAATTGGAGTTGCGATGATGCAGTGACAGATCAGCTTTGGTTTTCTTCTGAAGCCTGCTCCAACAGGGCGCTGGCTTCGATCATCGCCCTGGAAATGGCAGCCAGATGTTTTCTGAGGGCTTCCTCGCGGGGGGCGCGGTCTTCCATCAGGCCGACTCGCAGAAGGGTCGCCTGCACACATTGCAGTAGTTGCTTCAAGAGAGGATCCAGTTGCTGTTGGGGGCCGTTCATAGTGCTATTGTGAGCGTCCTTTAAGGATTTCTCGACAAATTCCGACGTTTTGTTCCGAAAGTGGAACAAGGACTGACCTGACAACGTGGATACAGTGCTCTCAGCGGGAAAAAAATTACGCGAAATGCGCGAGCAGATTGGTTTGACCCTGCGCGACGTGGAAATCGCCAGCACTACGCTGGCCGATGTCCGCGGCATCGAAGAGTTTGTCATCAATCCCAGCCGCCTTTCCGACATTGAAACCAAAGGTGTAGTGCCCAGTATTTACAGGCTCTACGTTCTTTCCGTCATTTACCGCGCCGATTTCTCCGAGTTGTTGAAGCTGTATGGGGTTGATCTGGCGGCCACCGCCGCTGATTTTTCCGTTTCCCGTCCGGCCAAGACCCACCGCCTGGAGATGACCACCGAGCGTGGTTCGGTCCGCATGCCGGTAAAACTCGATCCCGGCTTCGACCTCCGCCAAAGCGCCAATCTGGGGCGGATGATCGAGAGCTGGGGCGTGGTCCCTCTGCAATACTTGCAGGAAATGGCCAAGCGCAAATACACCTACGCCTACATTGGCACCGCGGATTTCACCATGTATCCACTGATTCTTCCCGGATCTTTCGTACAGGTGGATGAAGAGCTGGCCAAAGTGGAAGACGGAAAATGGCGGTCGGAACTGGAGCGCCCCGTATATTTTGTGGAGACCCGTGAAGGCTACATCTGCTGCTGGTGCGCGATTCGCAAGGGTGACATCGTGCTGCAGTCGCACCCGCTTTCACCCGTGCAGCCCAGAATCCTTAAGCATCCGCAGGAAGCCGAAGTGATCGGCCAAGTGGTAGGGGTGGCTATGCGCCTGGGTGGCGGGAGCGCTCCTGGTCCGCAAGCGTCTGTACTGAGTCCTGAATCAGCTGAAGGTGATCAGAAAGAAGCTCGTCGCCGTTAGGCGGTGTATTCAGCACCACCGCATCGGCAGGCAATGTTTCCGCATCCTCGAACTGCTGGTAAACTTCGCGCAACGGGGTCCTGATAATTTCCGTTGTCATTTCAGTATGCGCTTGTCCCACCGCCCCATCGGCTTTCTGTTGCCCAAAAGTCCGGCTCAGGCCCCAGTGTTTATACGTCCCGTCTTTGTTGCGCAAGGAACAAGCATAAATGAGCTTTTCCAAAAGAGAGGGCAGCGCCTTCAGTGTGCGGTTCTTGAAGTCATCATTTGGGCTCAAAAGCATAAATAAATAGATACGGAAGAGGGAACTCTTACAGCAACAGTAACATTGAAACGGAGGGAATCCTTCGCTGGCCCGAATTTTGTTCCGAAAGCCGGAAGTAGAGAGCTGGGCGCCGATGCCGCGAGCGCTTTCCGGGCCTCATATCGGCCATTTGTTTTCAACAGTTTAGATGAAAGCCATGTGTGCCGGCTGCCCGCCTTCATGAGCGCGGCGACATTAAGCGGAAGCGGAATTGCCAATGGTTGTTTTATAATCGTCGGTGGGTTTGCCTCCTGCAACATAATGTGTGCCGTCCTCACCGGCATTTTCAAAATATATTCACAGGAATTCAATTTCATGGGGACTGTTGATGTAACCGTTCGGGAGCACGTAGCGCCGCCGTCGGACCGCCGCAGCATCGTCAATGATTTCAGCATTCAGGTGGCGACCGTCAACGGATCAGGTTCACAATCGGCCAACACCGTGCTGCTGCGCAGCATTTTCCAAATGGGTGTGCCGGTCTCCGGCAAGAACCTGTTTCCATCGAACATTGCCGGCTTGCCCACCTGGTACACCATCCGCGCCAGTAAACATGGGTATGTCGCCCGCAGAAAAGAGATTGACTTCCTGGTGGCCATGAACGCCGAGACCGCGCAGGAAGACGCCCAGTCTCTGCATCCGGGGGCCGCCTGCGTTTATGACGAGCCGCTCAAACTCGCCGATCTGCGCACCGACGTCACGTTCTATCCAGTGCCCTTCGACAAGCTGGTGGCCAAGGTATGCCCGGACGCCAAGCTTCGCCGCCTGGTCAAGAACATGCTCTATGTCGGGGTGGTAGACGCGCTCCTGGGAATCGACCTGGCGGAATCGGAAAAAGCCCTGCATAAACAGTTTGCGACGAAGAAAAAGGCAGCAGAACTGAACACCGCTGCGGTGCGCGCCGGCTATGACTATGCCCGGACAACCTTCACCAAACAGGACCCTTTTATCATCGAGCCGATGAATGAGAACCAGGGCAAGCTGATTATCGATGGCAATGCGGCCGCGGCCATCGGCTGCATGTTTGCCGGGGTCACGGTCGTGACCTGGTACCCGATTACCCCGTCATCGTCACTGGTGGAACAGCTCATTGACTACCTTAAGGAATACCGTATCGGACCCGACGGCAAAGCCACCTTCGCGGTTGTCCAGGCGGAAGACGAACTGGCTGCCATCGGCATGGTGTTGGGTGCAGGATGGGCGGGCGCCCGCTCCATGACGTCGACCTCCGGCCCCGGCATCTCGCTGATGTCCGAGTTTGTCGGCCTGGGATACTACGCCGAAATCCCGGGCGTGATCTTCGACATCCAGCGCGTCGGCCCCTCGACCGGTCTGCCCACCCGCACCATGCAGGGCGACATTCTCAAGACGGCATTTCTCTCCCACGGCGATACCCGTCACATCCTGCTGCTGCCCTGTTCCGTCGAGGAGTGCTTCAGCCACGCCCTGGAGGCCTTTGAACTGGCGGAAAAATTCCAGACCCCGGTCTTTGTCATGAGCGATCTTGATCTGGGCATGAACAACTGGATGGCCGATCCTTTCGTCTATCCGGAGAAGCCGATCAGCCGGGGTAAAGTGCTCAGCGAAGACGATTTGAAGCGCCTGGGAGATTTTGCCCGCTACAAAGATGTGGATGGCGACGGCATTCCCTACCGCACACTGCCGGGGACGAGCCACCCCAAAGCCGCGTATTTCACCCGCGGCAGCGGCCACAACGAGCGGGCCCAATATAGCGAACGGGCCGATGACTATGTACGCAACGTCGACCGGCTGGCAAAGAAGTTTGAGACCGCGCGTTCTTTTGTCCCCGCCCCGGTCAAGGTAGCGGACGGCAGTTCCAGCATCGGCATCATTGCCTACGGCACCTCGCACTGGGCGATTGTCGAAACCCGTGACCAGTTGATGCAGGAATCCGGCCTGCAGATCGATTACCTGCGCCTGCGCGCCTACCCCTTCAACCATGATGTGCATGATTTTGTGAAGAGACATGAACGCATTTACGTGGTGGAACAGAACCGCGACGGCCAGATGTTCGAACTGCTCAAACTCGACCTGGCCGCCGATCAGATCGTAAAGCTGCGCAGCGTGAGACATTACAACGGATTACCCATTGATGCGCGTTCGGTTACCGTCGAGATCATCTCCCAGGAGGGCAGATAGTGGCCACCACAACCAGCACTCCGGCGCCGGCTCCCGGCCCCAAGACCAACCACATCGGCCTTACGGTGGTTGACTATCGCGGCGGCAAGACCACCCTGTGCGCCGGCTGCGGCCACAACGTCATCTCTGAGCGCATCATTGACGCCATGTATGAAATGGGCGTGCAGCCCGAGAACGTGGCCAAGCTTTCCGGCATTGGCTGCTCCTCCAAGAGCCCGGCTTATTTCCTCAACCGCGCCCATGGTTTTAATTCCGTGCATGGACGCATGCCTTCCGTGGCCACCGGCGTGGCCCTGGCCAACCGCAAGCTCATGGTGTTCGGCGTCACCGGTGACGGCGATTCAGCCTCCATCGGCATCGGACAGTTCGTCCACCTCATGCGGCGCAACCTGCCCATCATCTACGTGATTGAAGACAACGGTGTCTACGGGCTGACGAAAGGCCAGTTTTCCGCTACCGCCGACCTGGGCTCGAAGCTGAAGACCGGCGTAATCAATGACCTGCCCCCCATCGATACCTGCGCCCTGGCCATTCAGTTGGGCGCGACGTTCGTGGCCCGCTCTTTTTCCGGAGACAAGCAACAACTCCTTACCATCCTCAAAGCGGCCATCGCCCACCGGGGCACGGTGATGATCGATGTCATTTCTCCGTGCGTTACGTTCAACGATCACGATGGATCGACCAAGTCATTCAAATTCTTCCGCGAACATGAAGAGGCCGTGAACGAAGTCGGATTCGTGCCCTATTTCGAAAACATTGAAGTGCAGTACGATCCGGGGACCACCGTCAGCGTACGCATGCACGACGGCTCGGACCTGCGCCTGCGCAAGCTGGAACGCGATTACGACGCCACCAGCCGGGCCGCAGCGCTGACCCTGCTCACTCACGCGCACGAAAAAGGCGAGATGCTTACCGGGGTCTTCTACCTGAATACTCAGACGCCGAGCTTCCTTGATCTGCTGAACATGACGGACCAGCCATTGGGTACGCTGCCGGAATCGGTGGTCCGTCCGCCCCGTAAGGTGCTCGACGAGATCATGGAATCGCTGCGGTAGGTTGCCACCTATGGGACCTATTTCACAGGAAGAATGGGATGGGGAATCTCTGGGGTCTGCTTTTGGATCGCGGACTCGGTGGCGCCGAATGTAAGCGTCGAGCCGTTTATTTTCTTAGCATTTGGATGAGCAGGTCTTCTGTAACAACAATGGCGGCAGTCGCAATAGGCCGGTCACTGGCGCTAACCGTTTCAATTTGGCAGCTTCTCAGTTAGTGGGCAAGCGCCTCGCGTACAATATGTTGACTGGAAAAGAGGCAGCAGTATGAACAATGAAAAGACAGCTCCGGGGCAAGAAGCAAGTCTGGGCCAGAGCGATTTGCTATTAAAATCGATTAAGAAACGTATCGTCCCGACAGAACACAGTGATCCGACGGTGGAGCCGCTTTTCATAAATTTCTCGCATGGCGCTTTTCTTGGAGATGATTTTTTTCTGGATGTGGGCGTGATTACTCTGGAATCCATTGACTACGCACAGAATCCCGACAGGGTCGGCGATTTTGCAGTATTGACTCGCTTGGCGATGAGCAAGCGGACGATGATCGGGATTCGTGACCAGATAAATAGCCTATTAACGCCGGGAGGGACTGCAAAAAGTGTTACATCGTCCGATTAAATCGGGGCGAGTGCGGACTGGAAGAAGACCGTCAAAGATACACGGGGGCCAGCCAGTTAGGCATACAAAGCCTATGGACATTAGCGTTAATTTCCGGCTATTCATTGCAAGCTTGGAACCTCTTCCTGAATTTGGCGCAGTTGCGGCCATCGGTGAGTTTTCATTCGCCGATAGCAAGAACGAACAGCGTAAGAAGCTAGTGCGTATTTTTTACGAGCAAGCCGCATGCTGGAAGGCGGAAACGCAGCATTGGTCTTCCGTTAGCAAGATGCTCGCCCATCCGAGTTATCTCCGCATTGTTGGGTTGGCCAGGCTGTCCGCAGGTAATGAAATTGAACGGCTATTACTGCAAGAGCTTGAGGCCGAACCAGATTATTGGTTTGATGCCCTAATTGCTATCACCGGGGAAAATCCAGTTCAGCCGGAAGATGATTTCGACCAATCTGTTGACGCTTGGCTTGAATGGGGCAGACAGAAAGGGATCATCGCCCATTGCGAACGATAGACCCAGATGAATTGAGAGCGTGCTTCCCGAAGCTGGTCAGCGGAACTTACAAGCCGGCAAGCAAGGCGACCGCTCGTTACAACTGCATGGGCTTTGCCAATGATGACGAGCGACATTGGTGGGAACCGGGACTCTACGGCGGAAGATATCATTGGCCACCAACCATCAGGCAGCAGGACACGTTGGAATCCTGGGTTGAGTTGTTTACATCACAGGGGTACACACAGGTGGAAGGTCGAGATATCGAACCTGGGTTTGAGAAGATTGCCATATTCGTCAACTTGACGGATATGTCGCCTACCCATGTCGCCAAGTCTGATGGGAACATTTGGAAAAGCAAACTCGGGAAAGGTCAAGATATAGAACACATTTCATTGGAAGTGTTGGAAGGCGATCAAGGCGACGAATATGGGGTTGTTGAGCGGGTTATGAGAAGGCCTTTGAAACGAACATGAAGCCGTTGCCATCGCCAAACGTACTCGGAAACGCGAAGGTTTCAAAGCTCGACAACGCAGTCCATAAGTTTTTCACCGTTTCTGAAGCGACCTGCTGAAGGAAGAGGCGCGGGAGAAACGCAAGGTGGACTCAAACACCTTCGGATTACGTAAGTAACAGCCGTTGGTTACGAAAATGCCTCTGACGGCCCTGAAATTCATCGCCGCCGCCGTTTCTATTTAGATAGAATCTTTCCATGTCCAGTCCTGGCCCCTTGTTTCGGCCGTTTGAGAAGCTCGTCAAGATTACCCTTGGAGGGAAGGAAGTTGTCGTGCCCGACGGCAACATGCTGCTGCGCGCCCTACAGTATCTGGCGTCAGAGAACGTAGCCTTGGGACGCTTCTGCTGGAATGAAGAATGCCAGTACTGCCGTGTGCATTACGATCTCGGCCCCGGCACCCAGAACCGCGTGGCCCTCTCTTGCAAGCTGATGGTCCAGGAAGGCATGCGCATCACCGAAGCCGACCGCGAAATCCGTTACTGCCTGCGGGAATTGCGCGTCGATCTGGCCGAGAAAGAACCTAGAGTCTGACTCTTCCCGAAGGCGGGCATGATCTGCGAGATTTGTAATCGGGTAATTTGCAATTGGAAATTGAAGAGCTTTTGCAGGAAGGCTGCTTACTGATGGCTGGGGGAAGGCCGGGGAATTCTACCGTGGGGGGCCGCGCCTGCGGTCCCCAGCCGGTTGAGACGTTCTCTTGCTTGTACTGCTTCAGGGCTCTTGGGAAAACGTGAGATCAGGCTACGAAGTTCTTTCACGCCTGCCTCCCGCTGGTTGAGTTCGAGCAGCGCGAAGCCCTTCTTGAGCTGCGAGGCGGCCGCTTTATTCCCACCCGGATACTGGTCAAGGACCTTGTTGTAATCCTGCACCGCCGCCTGGAAATTGCCTTTGCGGTAATCAACCTCACCCAGATAAAACTGCGCGTTGCCGGCCAGTTCGGTCGTGCCATAAACCTGAATGTACTGGGCGAACTCCTGCGAAGCCAGGTCATTCTTGCCTGCGTTGAAGTCGCTGAGCGCGTTGTTGTAGAGCTGATCGGCAGGCGGGGCCTGGTTTTGCGCGGCGGCAGACGCGTTGGGCGTCTGTGTCTGGGTGGCGGCTGCACTTATGGTTTGTTGGGTCGACTGTATGTCGTCGAGTTGCTTGCCCATTTTGGCCAGCCGGGCCTTCAATTCATCCACGGCGTCGTGCAGCGACTGGATTTGTCCCTGCACCTGGTCGACCTTGCCCGTGGAGTCGTTGCTTTGAAGTTGCAGTGATTTCTGCAGGGTCTGGATGCTGGTGGTCATCTTGTTGACGTTGTCGGTCTGCTGGGTGATCAGGTCTTTCACTACGCCCATGCGTTCGTCAAAAGACTGCTGCATCTTCGCCATGTTGTCCTGCAGTATCTGGACAGTCGTCTGGAGTTGAATCAATTGCTCCTTGGTGCCGGCGGCCGCCGTCTGCGCCAAGCCGGCTACCAGAAACGCCAAGGCCAACAAATGGATGGAAATCTTTTGCTTCATATGATTATGACTCGTCGTTTTGATTCGTTAGATGCGGCATGTGGCTAAATTCGTTGCCGCTTGAGAAACAAAGCCGGATGGGGAAAGGCCCCCATCCGGCTTTCGGGTTTAGTGCTGTAAGGAGAAATGATCGTTGCGGTTTCTCTGCCA
>Ga0210403_10002311_pt1 | contig 17356 bp, 12 predicted proteins | sample IncBWC19MmetaG_FD_150863 | JGI IMG/M metagenome (GOLD analysis project Ga0210403, IMG submission 150863) | Forest soil microbial communities from Barre Woods Harvard Forest LTER site, Petersham, Massachusetts, United States - Inc-BW-C-19-M | ecosystem: Environmental > Terrestrial > Soil >... | reverse complement strand
ATGTGGAAACACTTCGCCAGCACTGGCGCAATATTCACCGTTTTGCAGGCTACAAGAGATTCAAGGCCACAATTCAAGTCGAGGAAGCCGAGAGTAAACCATGAGCGCATCCGCAACCATTGGCACCGCCGTACTGCCCCGCGAGGACGCCGAAAAGGGCCATCGCACGCGTCTGTTTTTAGCCTGGATGCTGGCCCTGGCCGTTGTTTTGGTCATTGCCGGCTACGGAATGAATTACTACACGCTGAGTGCTGCCCAGCGCCCATTCTCGCCCAAGCATCAACTGCTGCGCCCCAGCGGCACGATTGGCATCAAGCTGGGGATGGTAGGCGTCTTGATGTTTTTCCTCATCTATCTGTATCCGCTACGCAAGAAATGGGGCTGGCTCGGAAGAATGGGGAATTCCCGGCACTGGCTCGATTTTCACGTGGTCCTCGGCACGGCCGCGCCCATCATCATTGCATTTCACTCCTCGTTCAAATTCGGCAACATTGCCGGCATGGCCTTCTATAGCATGTTGATGGTTACGCTCAGCGGTTTTGTGGGCCGCTACCTCTATTCACACATCCCGCGCGGGCTCAGCGCAGCGGAGCTTTCCATGAAAGAAATCCAGGAGAAAGAAGAAACCCTCCGCAAAGAGCTGGCAGAGCAAAAGGCCACGTTTGGCTTTTCCGTTGACGCCCTCGCCGAATTGCCATCACCGGCCGAAATGGCGAAGACCCCGTTGATCGCTTCGCTCTTGTCCATGTTTCTGATCGATATCAAACGCCCCTTCAAAGCTTCCATGTTGCGCTTGCGCGAAGCCGGCTTTGGCGCCTGGGTGTTTTCCTGCTTCGGCCTGTTCTCCACCAGCGACAAGAAACTCGAGCGCGCCATTCGCGTGGCGCAAAAGCAGTCCTCATTGTCCCAGAGCATCGCCTTTCTCGGCAGAACGCAGCGCATCTTCCAGCTTTGGCACGTCATCCACCGCCCATTTAGTTATGCCTTCGCTATTCTTGCCATTCTGCACATTGGCATCGCCCTCTTCATGGGTTATAGACTGTAAGTCGGGGAAATGGACATGCTTATGACACGATTTGCCGTAGCAATCCTGACGTTCGCCGCTTTCTGCACCGTTGGCGGATGCAAGAAACAGCAGAGCGACAAGGACGCCATCCGCGCTGGCATCCTGCAGCATTTGACCACAGTTGGCACGCTGAATATCAGCGCCATGGAGATGGATATCCGCAGCGTTTCCGTCACTGGGAATCAAGCCCATGCCGAAGTCGAGTTCCGTCCAAAGAGCGGAGGGGCGCCCGGTGCAGGCATGCAAGTCGCCTATAATCTGGAAAAGCGCGACGGTTTGTGGGTCGTCCTGAAGACGCAGGCCGCAGGAGGCATGATCCAGCATCCGGATCCTAACCAGAACCCGCATCAGAGTCAGGCCGTTCACTCTGGAAGCCTGCCGAACTTCAGTGATGTCTTGAATCCGACTGGCGCGCCTGCGCAAGGTGCTTTGCCACCAGGCCATCCGCCGGCCGCCTCGCAGCAACCCAACTCCCCGCCTGCCGTGCTGGATAACACTTCAGCCAGGAAGCCTCGCTGACCTATGGATACTTTTGTCGCTTTCGTTGTCGCCGTCCTCGTCGTCGGCTTCTTCATGCGCGGTTATTTGAAGAAGCAGAAAAAAATAGAACAAGTAGCGCTTGAGGCCGCGGAAAAGGGGACTCTGCGTTCGGACGGTCCGCAATCCCAGCATCCTCACATTGATGCAACCTATTGCATCGGCTGCGCGGCTTGCACCATGGTCTGCCCCGAAGGGGATGTCCTTGCCATGTTAGGGGGCAAGGCGGTCATCGTGAATGGGTACAAGTGTATCGGACACAGCCTTTGCGCCGAGGTTTGTCCGGTCGGTGCCATCACCATGGTCATGGCCAGCCCCAGCATGGGCGGGGACATGGCGTACTTGACGCCCGAATTTGAAACCACCATTAAGAACATGTACATCGTTGGCGAGCTGGGCGGCTTGGCGCTCATCAAGAACGCCATCAACCAGGGCCGCGACTGCATCGATTCGATTGCCAATAAAGCCGCATCCCGGAGCGGTGCGCGGCGCCTCCCAGACGTATACGACGTGCTGATCGTGGGCGCGGGGCCTGCGGGAATCAGCGCTGCCCTCCGTGCTACGGAGAAAAAACTCAATTACATCACCGTTGATGAGGGAGAAATGGGGGGCACTGTAGCCAAGTATCCCCGGCAGAAACTGGTGATGACCAGCCCAGTGGAATTTCCAACGTATGGAAAATTCAAGAAGACCGAGCTCTCCAAGGAAGAGCTGATCGCTTTCTGGAACAAAGTTTTGCAACGCGCGGATTTCAAGCTGCGCCAGGGTGAAAAAGTAGAGGACATCAAGAAGGGCGAGGACAGCATCTTCACAGTCGCGACGCCCAAGTCCCAATATCGAGCACACGCCGTCGTTCTTGCGCTCGGCAAGAGCGGCAGCCCGCGCAAACTCGGCGTCAAGGGCGAGGAGCTTTCTAAAGTAATGTACCGTCTGATTGAAGCCGATCACTATATCAACAAGAAGATTCTGGTCGTTGGTGGCGGCGACAGCGCCATCGAGGCCGCCATGGGCTTGGGCCACCAGGTTGGCAATCAGGTCACTCTCTCCTACCGCAAAGAAGCCTTCAGCCGCATCAAGGAACGCAACGCCCAGCGCATTCAGGAATCCGTGCGCAAGGGCAAAGTCAAGGTTATTTTCAACTCCGCTCCCACGGAATTCAAAGAAAAATCCGTGATCCTGGATGTCAATGGCAAGCCGGAGGAGATTCCCAACGACTATGTTTGGATCTTTGCCGGCGGCGAGCCCCCCACGGCATTTTTGAAAAAGATCGGCATCGGGTTTGGAAAGCAAGACCTCACATCGACCGGGAGCAGAGAAGCTAAAGAGGCCAAGGCTGCCAAACTGACAAATCAACCGAATCAAGTAGCCCTGTCCGGTCGTTAGCGAGCCGACATCGGTCTGCGTGGTGCCCCCTACCCGAGAGTACTTTTGGCTAAGAGGCGCGCTTCCAGTGAGCGCGCCGCAGTCCTTTGGGCAATGGTCAACTGAAATCCACAACCCCCCGGGCGGCTCCGAACGCTCTGCGGCGTGCCTGGCTGAACCAGGCCGTGACACAAGTGGAACACCCTCGGGGACCCGCTTCTATACAGGCTGCGTTCTTTTGTACACTGCCGAGGATGCTCTTTCTTCTTGCGATCTTGTTGCTGCAGAAACCGGCTGCTTCACCCAGCCAAACACCCCAAGCCAGTGGTACAGGCAGGTCCTGCACGGGTTCCTGGAATACATCCGCCCCTGAAGCAAAAAAGAAGCGCCCTAAGAATTCACCGAGAGAATTGCACGACGCCCCGGCTTGCATTGAACTAGCTGCTTCGGCGCTCGAGATCCAGGAATATCTGCAGTCCTTCTCTCGAAACCAGCATTGGCCCATCGTCGAAGAGCACGTGACTGAGGATTCCTGGATTTTTTCACAGGCCGTAAACAAGGACGAACTGGCGGGATCCACAAAAGCGGGCCCGGGCCCGGAAAAAGTGCAGTGGCGAAGCGGCATCGTTCTCGTGCAAATCACTAGCGCCACGTTAGCGGACGGATTCACACGCACCATCGTCCGCGCCAGGTTCCGCGGTTACGGCGAAGGCGCCGACAAATTTACGCCGCAGCGGGAATATTGGGAACTGGAGTCCAACGGCACTCTCGAAGCATCCATTGTCTCCGCGCTGATGGCCCGCTTCAAACCTGCGCCGTAAGGCGACTCGCTGAAATCAGACTTCGCTGCCACCCGGTCTTTACCTGTACTCGTTTCCTGCACCAATGGCCAATTGCGTTCTCATTTCAAAATGAGCACACTCGGAGGTTATGTGACCATAAACCTGCGGGCCTATGATAAGTTCGAGCAACCGGGCCCGAAGTTTTCGCATTTAAAGAATTCACGGAGAATCCGGTGGCACCCTGCGAGACTGCTGTGCAGTTTACCGCGCTACAGAGCCGGCTCTTTCGGTTGCTCGTCGCCTTTCGTTGGTGTGCGCTGGCCATGGCCTTTGTCGCGGGGCCGGCGCATGCTCAGATTTCGCCGGGGCCCCTTGCCAAAGCGCATCAATCGTTGTCAGGTACATCCCAATGTACGAGTTGTCACCAATTTGGCACCAGCGTGCCGACCTTCAAATGTCTCGATTGCCACAAAGAGATAGCGCAACGTCTGAGTGCAAATCACGGCTATCACGCTCGGCTGGGAATGAGAAACCCGAACAGTAAAGACTGCGTGCGCTGCCACCTGGATCACAATGGGGAAGACTTCGGCCTAATCCACTGGGAGCCATCGCAAAAACAGTTCGACCACCTGCAAACGGGCTACAAGCTGGAAGGCAAGCATGCTGGCATCGCGTGTGAAAAATGCCACACGCCGGCTTACATGGCTGGCGATGAGCGCTCGCTCATCAAGATGAAAGACCTCTCGAAGTCCTTTTTCGGATTGACGCAGAATTGCGTGCCGTGCCACAAGGACGTTCACAAAGGCCAGCTCGGAAACAATTGCCTGCAATGTCATAACTTCACGGACTGGAAAGCGGCAAACCAGTTCGATCACTCCAAGACCCGCTACCCTCTGACCGGTCTGCACATCAAGGTTGCCTGCGAGAAGTGCCACAAGCCGGATGTACCCGGTGGTCCGGCGCGTTACAAGGATATGAAGTTCCAGGCCTGCATTGACTGCCATATCGATCCGCACAAAGGCTCTTTCAAACAACGCTGCGAAGAATGTCACACCACTGCGGGATGGAAAAAATTGCTGCCGCGATTTGAATTCGATCATTCAAAGACCAAGTACCCGCTCCTCGGGAAGCATGCCATGGTCGGCTGTGCGGAATGCCACCTCAATGGCGATTTCAAAAAGACCCTGCCGTTTGGAAATTGCAATGACTGTCACAAACCCGATCCCCACAAAGGCCAATTCGAAGCCCGCCCAAAGAAGGGCGAATGCGCTGAGTGTCACAACGTCGATGGATGGAAACCCTCGCTCTTCGGCGTCAAGGAGCACGACACATCCAAGTACCCGCTGAAAGGCAAGCACATTCCCGTTCCCTGCGATAAGTGCCATCTACCCGCAGGCAAGGACACAGTTTACAAAGTGAAATTTGCGCTCTGCACGGACTGTCACAAGGACGCGCATGACGGCCAGTTCGCCGCCGCTCCGCATTTGAACAAATGCGAAGATTGTCATACCGTGCGCGACTGGCACCGTTCTCTCTTTACCATCGCGCAGCACCGCAACACTCGTTTCGCTTTGACCGGTGCACATGCCGCCGTGCCCTGCGCCGATTGTCACAAGGCGGGAGCGGCAGGCCGCAAGGACAAGATTTTGCCGTTCCGATTCGAAGATCGCACTTGCACCGCCTGCCATGCAGATCCGCACCACGGCGAATTCAAAGATCGCGAGGCTAAGCGACGCGCCGACGGCACACCTCTCGGATGCGAAGCCTGCCACAACGTGCGGTCCTGGATCGATGTCAATGGCTTTGACCATTCGAAAACGAAGTTCCCGCTTCTCGGCGCACACCGTGTGGTCCAATGCGGCGCCTGCCACAAGGCGCCTGTGGGCACCCGCCAAGTGCAGTTCAAGGGCACCTCACAGATTTGCGAGGATTGTCACAAAGACGCACATGCTGGCCAATTCGCGAAGGCTAAGAAGACCCCTTGCGCCGATTGCCACGATTCGCAGCGTTGGGTGCCCTCAATCTTCAATCACGATACGCGCACGCATTTTCCGCTTCAGGGCGGACACGCCAACGTTGCTTGCGACAAGTGTCACAAACAGACGACTTTAGTCGAAGGGAAACCTGTGATCCTCTACAAGCAAGTTCTTTCAAAGTGCGTGGACTGCCACGGCTTAAACGTTCGTCCACTCTAATCTGCGGGATGCATCCTGCCGTAAACTGTTCACAAATAAAGACTTACAAATAGCGGTTTCAGAATACTCTTTGACGCAGAGCAACAAGTCATTCGCGTTTTCGTGCGTAAATCTCATCTGGTCCAGGGTTGGGAAGCCTGGCGCGCCTCTGCTTTTCGCGCAGAGCGCCCGCAGAGGGCTTCTATTGACAGTCTGGCGCGAGGCCCGCGACGAAAGTTGATTTAAGGCGCGTGGGCCGAATTGGCAGGGCCCGTGCCGGTAGTGAGCAGACTGGGAAGGTGGATGTCGTTGGCTAGTGCTGCCACATTTCACCAGGGGATATACAAGAGTCGCGGCGTTCGCCGCATTGCGCGCTGGCTGGATGCTATGCCGGATCCGCCCCTCGCGATAGAGATTGGCGTGGACCGACTGGCCGCAATTCGGTGGGCGCGGAACGGCGGCGTTGATGATATTGCCATTGAGCCAGTTCCGCCGGGGGCCCTTTTGCCGTCTGCCGTCGAGACGAATCTAGTGGATGCTGACGCACTTCGCAGGGCCATCTCCAACGTCTGCAGGAGGCTTCGCGCCAAGGACGAGGATGTCGCGATGCTCCTGCCGGATCCGGTGATTCGTGTCTTTGTGCAGCACTTCGAGGAATTTCCCCGCTCCCCGCAGGAGGCGCTGCCGATGCTCCGCTGGAAGCTAAAAAAGAGCGTCCCGTTTGGAGCTGACGACACGGTGCTTTCCTACATGCGGCAAGCTCCGCGGGAAGGTGGCGTGGACGTACTTACAGCATTCGCCAGACTTCGGATAGTGCGTGAATACGAAGAGCTCGCGGAATCTGCGGGACTTCGCGCCGGCGTCATCCTCAGTTCCTCGCTTGCTGCCGTCGCCTTGCTTGAGGAACACAAAACCACGCTGCTTGCTCGCGTTTCAGGTTCGGTCATAACGACTGCCATCATCCGCAACGGTATACTGTGTGGGTATCGCTGCACCGAGCTTCCCGCCTATGGCAACGATCTAACCCCGCAGATGCTTCTTGAGGAGATTTTCCCGGCGACTATCTACTATCAGGATAATTGGAACGAAAGAGTTCAGCTAATACAAGTGGCCGGGCTCAGCACACGGCTTCCAGAGTTTGTAGGGCCTCTCCAGAGCGAGTTTCACTGTTCGGTGAAGTCGCTCTTGCATTCGGCCGTTTCCGAAGGGCGCATTCCAGAAGGTGCGCGGCCACTGGCCGACAGCGAACTGGAAGGTCTGGCTGGATGGATGATGAACCGTGGATAGCTTCTCCTGGAATTTTCGCGAGGCGCTTTAGACTATGCGAGTAAGGCTGAATTTAGCGACCAAACCCCTCGAAACGCACCGCCGATTCTTCGCATGTTCCTGTGCCATCGGCGCGCTTGCGACGATCCTTTTCCCGGTTTTAGGCTGGCACGCAAATTCCGTTCGAAAGGCGGATGCGGCGCTCCGCTCGCAAATCGCCAGCACTCTGCAGCGAATTGACGCCCTGACCGCTGAGCGACAAGAGTTGGAACGCTTTTTCTCGGAGCCCAGCAATGCCCAACTCCACGACCGGGCGACATTTGTCAACGCGATCCTGGACGCGCGCAGCTTTAATTGGACGCTCATGTTCATGGATCTCGAGAGAATTTTGCCGGGCGGCGTGCACGTACTGAGCATCGAACCCAAACAGGTGAACGGGCAAGCCGCCGTGAAACTGACCGTGGGTGCAGCCAACGAGGAAGAGAAACAGAAATTTCTGCGGGCACTGGAGCAGTCCGGCACGTTTTCGCATTTGCAGCTCACCAACATCCGAGTGTCTCATCCAGGACCAAGCGGAGATCAGGTGGTCTTGGAACTTACGGTTATTTATTCGAGGGCTTGATGAAGCTCGATTTTAAACGTCAGAAGACCACCATTGTTGCCGGGCTCGCTCTCTTGATTGGTGCCGACGCCGCCATGGCCATTTATTCGGTGAGTATGGCCTCTTCCAAGCGCTCGCCCCAGCTGGAATTGGTTGGGCAAACCACGCAGCTCAAGCTATTGCAGGCCGACGTCGAGCGCGCGCGCAACATCAAAAAAGATTCGCCAGCCGCTAAGCAGGACTGCGACGAGTTTGAGAATTCGCTTCCTCCCACCGGCACAGGCTATTCTGCCGTTTCTTCCGAACTCGATGAAATTGGCCGCAAGGCCGGGTTGCAAATCAGCTCGCTCGCCTTTCACCAGAATGACCTTGGAGGACGCGGCATCGCCGAAGTCATCGTTGATGCCGCGGTCGCCGGCGATTACAAGAGCGTGGTTCGCTTTTTGAATGGTTTGCAGCGTTCGGCGAATAACTACGCTGTGGACAATCTCACTCTGACTGGCGAATCTGCCGGAGGAGCTCCTTCCGGCAGTGTGAAAGTAGATTTGCATTTGAGGGCATATTTTAAGGCTGGAACTTGAAGAAAAAAGCCAAAATCGAAAGCACGGTCCTCGGCGTCCTGCTGCTCGTCGCGGGATTCACTTGGTATGATTACACCCACTCCGAGTTGGGATCTGCGCGTGCAGCTTCGTTTCTGGTCGCCTACAAGCCGATGGGTGCTGAGAGTCCGCGAATTCACCATGAGCGCGTTCAAGCTGCCAGGAATACCGAATATGGGTCAACCATCCGTGATATCTTCAGCCGCGAGCAGCCTCCTCCTCCTCCCCCTCCGGAAATTGTTCGGGTTCCAAAACCAGGGGATTCGGATTATGTGGCACCGGTAGCACCCCCCCCTCCACCGCCGGAGCTTCCCCTCAAGTTTTTTGGTTCCGGCACGGCACTGGGCAGTTCGAGCCGCCGCGCTTTCCTCACGAATGGGGACTCTGTTTACGTTGCTGCAGAAGGCGACACGCTGCTGGGCCACTATCGCATTATCAAAATCGGCCGCTCGAATCTTGAGTTTGAGGAAATTGGCTCTGGCCGACATGGCTTCGCTTCTCTCGAGGATCAGGAGTCTGCGTTGTGAGGCAGATTCGCAAGCCCGGCCGCTACCAAACTTGAAGTCGGAAGCGTTTCTTGCCTAGCCACTCGACGGATGCCTACAAAAGCAGTCGAAGTACTTCGAAAAATGACTCGGTCGGCGCCGAACGCATCGCCCGGGCACCCGCGCTGAACCCTGACTCCGAAGGCTCCGTATACACCGTTGCGCCGGACTCCTGCACGAACATTTGGGTAATGGCGTCTTCCCGAACTGCTACGATCCAGAAACTGGTTCAGCCCTTCCGGCTACTTTGCATTTGTTTGATAGACCAGCCTACCGCCCACCATAGTAGCGACTACTTTTGTTGATGCAATCTTACGCGGATTAATGTCGAAGATATTCTGCGAAACGATGATCAAGTCTGCGAGCTTGCCCACTTCCAACGAACCCTCAGTCTTCTCGCGGTGTCCTGCGAAGGCCGCTCCCAGCGTGTACCCCTCAACCGCCTTGGCAACCGTCAAACGCTGCTCGGGGAGAAAGCCGGCTTCTGGTTTACCGTCTGCACTTTGGCGCGTCACGGCGGTCTGGATCCCTTCCCACGGATTGAGGGTCACCGCTGGCCAGTCACTGCCAAAGGCAAGGTATCCCCCTGCATCAGAGATACTTTTCCACGCCCAGGCACGGGACGCGCGATCGGGGCCGACGTTATGCGCCCATGCCTCCAGGGTGTTTGCCCCGGGATTAGAGTGGAGTGGCTGCATGCTGGCGATCACGCCGAGCTTGCCAAAACGCGGAATGTCTGCCGCCGATATGGTTTCAATGTGCTCGATGCGCGGCCGGTGATCGCGCTTGTGATTTCGCTCTTGCGCATTTTCATAGGCATCAAGGGCGGCACGAACGGAGTAGTCACCAACGGCATCCGTGAAAAGCTGAAATCCGCGTTTGTCGAGGTCCGCCACCGCGGACTTGAATTTGTCCGGTTCCCAGAAAAGCGCGCCTGTGAGCGAAGAATCGTCGCTGTAGGCCTCCAGCATTGCCGCAGTATGAGATTCCACCAAACCATCAAGACGAACTGTGACAGCATCGGCCGAGAGCCATTCATTTGAATATTTCTTTCTGGCGTTCTGAAGGGCTTCGAGATCCTGAGGCCGCGGGGCGGGAGGGTCGAGATAATATGCGATCAGCATGCGTACGGAAAGGTCCCCGCGCTTCCGCATTTCGTCATAGAGATCCAAGTACTCGAAATCGCCCGATTCAAAGTGTCCGCCAGCCGCATGGATGCGCGTCAGGCCATTTTCGTTCGCCCATTTCATCCCTGCGCGGAGAGCCAGAAGTTTTTCGGGGCGGGTCATTGGCGGGATCGCCGGGCGAACCAGATCCATCGCCGACTCTTTCAGAGTTCCGGTCGCTTCCCCGGTTGCCGGGTCTCGCACAATCGTTCCATGAGCGGGATCCCGGGTATCCCGCGTGATTCCCGCAAGGGCCAGGGCTTTCGAATTTGCCCATAGGGTGTGGCCGTCCAATCCTTCGAGGGAGACGGGGCGATTTGGAAAAAGTTCGTCGAGGTCTTTCTTGTCGGGCGATTTCTCCGATACAAGCATCCCGTAGTTCCATCCAGTTCCAAGAATCCAGCCGTCGCCGGGATTCTGAGCCGCATATTCGCGCAACTTTGCGCGAATATCAGAAAGATTTTTTGCGTCCTCCAGGTGAACCCAGCCGAGCTTGATCGAGCCCTCGAAAAAATGAATGTGGCAATCGACGAAGCCTGGAAGAACGAGTTTTCCGGCCGCGTTGATGACTTTCGTGCCCATGCCACGCATTTTCTCGATTGCGGGATCATCACCAACGGCGACAATCTTCGCGCCGCGAATGGCGACTGCCTGAGCCCAGGGTTGCTTCGGGTTCTCCGTGTATACGCGACCATGAATCACGATGATGTCTGCCGGCTCCACGATGAGGCCCTGCGCGGGCAGCATCGAATCGATACAGAGCAAGAGCAGAAACATTTGAACAGAAAGGCGAAGCGAAGAAGTTTTCATCCGCGCTCAGTCCTGAACATCAAACCTCCGGCAACCTGTTGATCCCACAGCAGCCTGGTCTGCGTCTGCCCTGCATTCTTCCACCGATGTGAAGTCGAACTCTTAAAATGGAGGTCGTCGTCGGGCTTGGAAGTGTAATGCTACTTGCCGTCGAGCCAAATCTCAAGGTCGCCTCGAAGGAAGCACAAGAGGCTTTTGCCCTTATGCGTAAACGGCTCACCGCCGCCACACGAGCGGCACCGCTTGGATCGCCTACGTCAAATGAATCGCTCTTCAATCCCGTGAGCCACTCATTTTTGCTGCTCCTTTTCCGGCGGTGCTGTTATTTCGCCGGTTCTATCCCCTCTCTGGACCCTGATTGGTCACTGTACTCTTTTAGCCCCTAAGGCCAGTAGTTCTGTCGACACCATGCGTTTAACGTCATCGCGCGTCCGAAGTTCCGCTGGGCCGTCAGGCAAAACGTGCACCCGGCAAACGATCAAAGGGGTCGCCGAATGAAGAAATGGCTGAGAGTGTTGCTGCCAGCGGTAATGGTTCTTTGCTTGATTTTTCCAGCGGCTCAAATGGCGCTGGGCCAGGTTAACGTCGTAACTCAGCACAATGACCCCGCGCGGACCGGACAAAACCTGAGCGAGACTGCACTGACACCGTTGAACGTGAACGTAAACGAGTTCGGCCTGCTGTTCCGGAATACGGTGGATAACCAGGTTTATGCACAGCCACTGGTTGCTTCTGCCGTGAACATTGCAGGCGGATCCCACAACGTAGTCTACGTCGCTACGACCAGCAACAGCGTGTACGCCTTCGACGGCGACACCGGTGCGCAGTACTGGCACGTAAACCTCGGAACGCCGATTTCAAACACCGATTACGGCGCCGGCTGCGTGGATATCAACGGCAACGCGGGGATCATCGGCACACCGGTGATTGATCCCGTCGGTGGAACGCTCTATGTGGTGAACTCCCTGAACAATGCCGGTGTTTTTTCTTTCATGTTGCATGCGCTTGATATTGCGAGCGGAGCCGACAGGACGGGGAGTCCCGTGCAAATCACCAACGCCAACTTCAACCCCCTGACCCAGAACCAGCGGGCAGGGCTCGCTCTGGCAAATGGCAACCTCCTAATCCCCTTCAGTTCCCACTGCGATATGGGAAATTATCACGGCTTTCTGTTTTCCTACGATCCTTCCACGCTCGTAAAAGTTGCGGTTTTTAATGCCTCGCCCACCGGCAATGGCAACAGCCTCTGGATGTCTGGTCAAGGCCCGGCAGTGGACGCTTCCGGCAACATCTATTTTGGAACCAGCAACGGCACCTGGGATGGCGTCTCGAATTTCAGTGAGAGTTTTATCAAGCTCGGCCCCAGCCTGACGCTAGTGGACTGGTTTACGCCCGCGAACCACGCGAACTTGGACGGAGGCGATGCAGACCTCGATACCTCTGGCCCGCTTCTGATCCCACCTGGAAACCGCTTGACGATGGTCGGTAAGTCTGCGACGGGCTATGTCATCAACTCCGGCAACCTCGGTCATCTCGGCGACGCGACCGCAGTGCAGACGATCGCGCTCGGCGGCGCGCTGCATGGAAGCGCCGTGTATTGGAACAGCGCGGTAAATGGCCCGGAAGTCTACATGTGGGCTCAGAGCGACCACTTGAAAGCCTTCCAGTTCAACGGGAACAGCCTGAACACGCCTAATTTTCAGACCGGGCCGGATTTCATCGGAGGCGAACCGGGAGCCTATCTTTCGATTTCCGCCAACGGCAACGCCAGCGGAATCGTGTGGGCTAATGCCGTCCTGAGCGGTAATGCAAATCACGGCTCTGTGCCGGGCGTGCTTAGGGCTTACGACGCCAACAATATCGCCACGGAGCTTTGGAACAACCAGCAGAACGCCGGCCGTGACTCATGCAACAATTTCGCCAAAAATGGCTACGCCACCATTGCGAATGGAAAAGTGTATTTGGGCAGCTTCGGGGCGCAAAATGCCGGTACCGGCGAAGTGTGCGTCTATGGGCTGCTTCCCACGAATTGCACGATACCCACTGCGGCCAGCGGGCTGACTGCCACCGGGATCTCTAGCAGCCAGGTCAATCTCAGCTGGACAGCTAGCACCGCGTCCTGCTCGGTGAGTTACAACATCTTTCGCAGCACGACTTCCGGGTTCACTCCTTCCAGCGGCAACCAGATCGCGACCGGAGTATTCGCGACCACTTTCTCGGACACAACTGCATCCCCGGCCACCACCTACTTTTATCTAGTGGAAGGCACCGACCCGGCAGGCTCGTCCAGCCCTTCCAACCAAGCCAGCGCCACCAGCGGACCGGCGATCACGAGCATAGACATTAATGCCGGCGGGCCGGCGGTAAGCTCATTCCTCGCCGACCAGGATTTCAACGGCGGAGCCACCATCAATCATGCCAACCCCATAAATATAGGCGGCGTGACCAATCCTGCCCCTGCCGCTGTCTATCAGAGTGCGCGCGTAGGCAATTTCACGTATACAATCCCTGGTTTTGCTGCCGGATCGGGCCAGACCGTTCGCCTGCACTTTGCCGAAACATTCTTCAACACGGCGGGCTCCCGGACGTTCCATGTGAACATCAACGGTGTCCAGGTGCTCACCAGTTTTGATATCTTTTCCGCCGCCGGCGCGCAGAACAAGGCGGTCATTGAACAGTTCACAACACCAGCCAATTCCCGAGGGCAATATGTAATCCAATTTACTTCCGTAGCGAATCAGTCGCTGTTGAGCGGCATCGAGATTACGCCGGCGACTGCTTGCACTGCGCCTCCTGCCCCCAGCGGACTGAATGCAACGGTAAGTTCCAGCAGTCAGATCAATCTCAGTTGGACGGCTAGTACTTCACCATGCCCCGTAGGTTATACCGTGTTCCGCAGCACCACATCCGGATTCACGCCCTCTGCCAGCAACCAGGTAGCCAGCAATGTGAGTGGTACATCGTTTTCGGACACCGCACTGGCGGCTTCCACAACCTACTTTTACCTGATAGAGGCCGCCAGCTTGGGCGGAACATCCGGCCCATCGAATCAGGCGAGCGCTACAACGAATGCCGGAACGAGGGGCGGCGTACAAATTAACTCTGGCGGTCCCGACGTGAGTCCGTTCGCTGCTGACACAGATTTCCTAGGCGGACGCGCTATCAACCATATCAACACCATTGACCTGACCGGAGCGATGAATCCCGCGCCTACGGCGGTATACCAGACGGCGCGAATTGGGAATTTCACTTACACCATTCCCGGTTTTACGGCGGGATCGAGCCACACGGTTCGGCTGCACTTTGCCGAAACCTTCTGGACGGTGGCTGGGTCTCGCATCTTCAACGTGAGTATCAACGGAACTCAAGTACTGTCCAACTTCGATATCTTTGCGGCCGCGGGATCCAAGAACAAAGCTGTCATCGAGGAGTTCGCGGCAAACGCAAATACGAGCGGCCAGTACGTGATCACGTTCACTACGGTGAAAGACAACTCCTTGGTGAGCGGGATCGAGGTGCAATAGCAGACCCTCAGGGGCTAGGAATCTGGAGACGGCCGGAGGCGCGCCAAAACGGCGCGAGGCGATTCCCGCACAACTGCTCGCGTCCCGGATCAGGACGGAAGAGTGCGGAGGCGTCGAGATGAGAAAGAGCGAGTTGTGATTTACGGGGGAGAATCAACCATGAGGAATCTGCCGCGATCTCAAGAATTAGGAAATTTCAGATCAGCAAAGGGATCCGATCACTCGACGCGAGCGGGATTGCTGCCCATTTCGAGAATGGGACGAGCATTCCTCTTCGCAGTGGCCGTGCTGTTCATTCTGGCGGGGACTGCGAATGCGCAGAATTGGACGCTGGTATGGAGTGACGAGTTCAACGGACCCGCCGGGCCTTTTACTCCGACCAGTAGCAACAACCTGTTCTGGACCTTCGAAACCGGCCAGGGTGTTTTCGGCACCGGCGAGATCGAGGACATGATCAGCGATGGCACAACTTCGTACCTGGACGGAAATGGACATCTGGTAATCAAGACGTACAAATCGGGTTCGACATACTTTTCGGCCCGTATCAAGACCCAGCTGAACGGCGCCTTCGGCAAGGAGTTTCAGTACGGCAGACTCGAAGCCAGCATTCAAATTCCTACGAGCCAGGCCATCTGGCCGGCGTTCTGGATGATGGGCGACAACGGCGTCACTTGGCCAGGTCGCGGCGAGATTGACATCATGGAGAACAACGGCGCGAAGCCGACCCAAATTCGGGGAACCATTCATGGAATTGGATATGCGAACACCGGATTGGGAGCGCACTTTGATTCCACTACGCCGTTCTCCGCGTGCTTCCGCACTTACGGCATGATCTGGTCACCCTACCTGATCCAGTTCTATGTAGATGATCCAAGCAATATCTATGCGACCTACACTCCCGGCGAAATCATGGGGGTAGGTACAGATCCAAGCAACGGCGCCTCGACGCTCGGCCAGTGGGATTTTTGGGGTCATCCTTTCTTTATTCTCCTCGATGTTGCGGTGGGGGGCGGCTTCGTTGGACCTCCGGGCTCGGGTACGGTCGTGCCGCAGTTCATGAACATTGATTATGTTCGTCTATACCAGGCGACTCCGCCGCCTGCACCTTCTTCCTTGACGGCTTCGGCGGGTTCCAACAGCCAGGTGGTGTTGAGTTGGAGTCCCAGCGTAACCAGCGACCCCAACGTTACCTACAACATCTTCCGCAGCACTACCCCGGGCACCGAGCATTCCATCTCGAACACGAATATGAACGACATGATCTCCACCGGAGTGAAAGGAACGAGTTTCACTGATGTCCTGCTCACCCCGGGCATGACCTACTACTACGAGGTCACAGCTACAGGCCAGGAGTCAGGCGAATCCGCTCTCTCCAATGAGGCCGTTGTCATATTGCCGTCGGTGGGAACGAATGTGCAGCCGATCGCCATCAGTTCCGGGAGCTTGGTGGGAACCGATAAGTTTGTCCAGGACATTGGTTACAACCTGGGGGCCACGAATGCTTATCCCGACGTGATTGATGTTTCCAAGGTCACCAATCCCGCGCCGCAGGGAGCGTATCGCACCGAGCGCTGGGCTCCCACGATGTATACGATTCCCAATCTGACACCAGGCGACAGCTACACGGTGCGTCTGCACTTTGCGGAGACCGCGTTTGCAGCCGCTGGCCAGCGTGCCTTCCATGTTGCCATCAATGGCGCGCAAGTCTTGACCAACTTCGATATCTTCGCGGCTGCCGGCGGAGAGTTCATCGCCAACGTGCAGGAGTTCAAGACAGCGGCCGATAGCACGGGCACGATCACGGTCGCTTTTGCCAAAGGGACAAACGGAGCGCCGCACACGAATCCCAGCATCAGGGGCATCGAGATCATCCCGGCCGCCAGCAGCCCGGATTTCACCGTCTCGGCTACGCCAGGTTCGCAGACCGTGGTCCCTGGGGGCGCGACCAGCTACACGGTTTCCGTGACTCCTCAAAACGGGTTCACCGGCACGGTGGCCTTGAACGCAGGCGGTTTGCCTTCCGGTGCATCTGCCAGCTTCAACCCAACTTTCCTCAGTGGCTCCGGTTCCTCCACGCTCACGGTTACTACCGCCGGCTCGACTCCGCCAGGAAGCTATACCCTCACCAACACGGGCACCAGCGGCAGCTTGTCGCATTCTGCCAGTGTGGTCCTGACGGTCAGTGCAACCGTGCCGCAACCGCCTTCCAATCTCGCGGCCACGGCAACGTCTAGCTCCGCCATCAACTTGACTTGGACGGCATCGCCCACCGCAGGCGTTACCTATGACGTCTTCCGCAGCACGACTTCCGGCTTCACACCTTCCAGCAGCAACCAGATTGCGAGCGGAGGCGCGGGCACGTCGTTTGCGGACTCCGGGCTGACCTGTAACACCACCTATTTCTATGTGGTAGAAGCGGCCAATACGGGCGGAACCTCGGCGGCCTCCAACCAGGCGAGCGCCACCACGCAAGCGTGTGCCTCGTCTGTCCTGCAAATCAATGCGGGCGGGCCGGCGGTCGCTCCGTTCGTGGCCGATAAGGACTTCACCGGTGGAACCACCATCCACCATGCCAACACGATTGACTTGAGTGCGGTGACCAACCCCGCGCCCATGGCCGTGTACCAGACGGCGCGCGTGGGAAATTTCACCTACACACTACCGGGATTCACAGCGGGAACAAGCCACACGGTGCGGCTGCACTTTGCCGAGACGTACTTCGGCACGGCGGGCAGCCGGAAGTTCAACATGACCATCAACGGGACGCAGGCCTTGAGCGCCTTCGATATCTTCGCGGCGGCGGGGGCGAAGAATAAGGCCATCATCGAGCAGTTCACGGTGAAAGCGAATGCCAGCGGCCAATACATCCTCCAGTTCACATCGGTAGTGAACCAGTCCCTGCTCAGCGGGATCGAAGTGCAGTA
>Ga0210403_10002307_pt1 | contig 17377 bp, 19 predicted proteins | sample IncBWC19MmetaG_FD_150863 | JGI IMG/M metagenome (GOLD analysis project Ga0210403, IMG submission 150863) | Forest soil microbial communities from Barre Woods Harvard Forest LTER site, Petersham, Massachusetts, United States - Inc-BW-C-19-M | ecosystem: Environmental > Terrestrial > Soil >... | reverse complement strand
CCGGCGCAACCGCCGCAAGCAATGGCGGCGGAAAAAGCCCTGTCGGCATCAGCATCAGCGGCGGAAATCCTCAGCCCAAGAACATCGTGTCTGGTTCGGGAGGTCCGAAGCTCATCCTTCCTTCGTCGCGAGCCATGATGAGCCGCCCCGATTCCAAATTTGCCGACACTTCTGAGCAAACCGGCCCGCCCAATTTCGCCGCTCTGCCACCCGGCGCCAAGCCGGAGCAAGTCTTTGCCGCCAAACGCGTCTACACGCTCGCCGTCAACATGGCCAATCTCAATAGCGCCAGCGGTAGTTGGATTTTGCATTTCGCCGAACTCGGCAGCGGGCCTGCGTCAGGCCCGCCATCGGCAGTCTCCGCGTCTGCCGAGCTGGCGATGCCCGTCCCAATAAGAAAAGTCGATCCCAAGTACCCGCCCGATCTCATCGAGCAAAATGTCCAGGGCGAAGTCGTTCTATACGCCATCGTTCGCGCCGACGGCTCCGTCGACAGCATTCAGGTCGCGCGAACCCTCGACCCGCAGCTCGATGCCAACGCCAAATCCGCGTTCGCCCAATGGAGATTCCAGCCCGGCTCAAAGTCCGGCACGCCCATCGACCTCGAAGTCATCGCCCACATCCCCTTCAAAATCCGCGACGACCGCTAGCACATTTCTGCGAAGATTTCACCAATATCAAGGAGCTGCTTCTACGGTTAACCGCAAACCGATGACCTTGGTAACAGCAACGAGCGTGGATAGTCGAGGATTGCCTTTCTCCGATAGCGCTCGGTAGAGACTCTCTCGTTCTATTCCAGCGGCCTTGGCGACTCTGGCGATTCCGTGCGCGTGCGCAAGATGGCGCAATGCCATGAGCAAAACCCGCGGCTCGTCGGATTCCTCCAGAGCCGCCTTGAGGTACTCCGCAGCGAATTCCGGATCTTTGCGAAGACGGCGAACCATCGCTTCGTCATGCGAAATACTTGTCTTCCGCTTCATTTCGTTTTGGTCCTTTCTTTGTAGCTCTTCAGAAATCCAAGCGCCCGCTCGATGTCCGCTGCCTGCCGTCGCTTATCGCCTCCGCTCAGGAGCAGAGCTGACTCCTTGCCGGTCATCGCGTAATAGATTCGGTAGCCGGGCCCCCAATCGATTCGTAACTCCCACAAACCATCTCGCAATGGCTTGCAATCTCCAAGATTCCCAGCCGCGAGCCGGTCAATGCGCACAGCGATCTTGGCTTGAGTGCGCGTGTCGCCTAGCTGCGATAGCCACTCGTCGAAAAGATCGCGTCCTGTGGGGCTGAGGTGGTGATGGATTTCCATCACAATGAAGTGTAACTTATAAATTACAGAAGGTCAATTTCTTCTTGGCGGCAGCTTAGTCACCGAAGAGTACGACGCTCCTACGCTCTTGCTCGTTACATCCGGCCTTCGACGAGTTTCACCAGCGTATACAGCGCATGATGCACGGGCGTCGGCACGCCGAGTTCTGCGCCGCGCCGCGCGATGTAGCCGTTCAGCGAATCAATTTCCGTGCGCTTCCCGCGCATCATGTCCTGCGCCGTCGAAGAATACGCTCCGGCCAACTGCGTCGCGATTTTGAAAGATCCATCCAGCGCCACCTGCGGATCTTCAAATCCCGGCGGGTGCACATTCGCGGCCTTGGCCACCGCCAGCAATTCGTACACCGCCATCTCGACAAGCTTGCGCGCATCGGGACTCGCCGAAATTTGTCCGTACGTCGCGCGTCCCAGCGCCGAGACGGCGTTCAACGCGCAGTTCCACGTCAACTTCGTCCAAAGCTCGCCTTCGATATTGTCCGCAACGCGGCAGTTCACGCCGGCACGTTGAAAGAGCGCCGCGAACCTCTCGCTATGTTCGTTGCGCGGCCCTACAACTAGATCGCCGCGCCCCGCATGCTTCACGCGTCCCGGCTCCGGCACCGACGCGGCTACATACACCACCGCCGACAGCGAGTCTATTCCCGAGGCCGCCTTGATCTGCTCGGCGTTGTCCACGCCATTCTGCATGCTCACAACGATCGCGCCGGGTGCCAGCAGCGGCGCTAGCGCACGCGACGTCGCCGCGTTGTCTGTCGTCTTCACGCAAAAAAGAACAATCTCCGCGCCGCGCACGTCGCTCAACTCTGTCGATGCTTCGACCTGCACGCTTTGTTGAAATTGCACGGCGTCAAGAAACAGCCCATTCTTCTTCACCGCTTCCACAAACGCGGGCCGCCCTATCATCATCACCGGAGCGCCAGCCCGCGCCAGCATTCCGCCAAAATATCCGCCCACCGCGCCCGCCCCAACCACGGCAACGCGCGGCCAGTTTTTTTCGTCGCTCATGCGGTCACCACGGCAATCAGCCGGTCGATGTCGCGCTCGGTATTGTAAAGATGCGGCGAGACGCGAATATTTCCTTCACGCAAACTTACAATGACATTTTCCGCGCGCAATTTGTGATAGAGCGCCACGGTTTTTTCCGGTGTCCGCGCCGCGAAGCATCCATAGGGTCCGCGCTTCGCCGCATCCAGAGGACTCGCCGGAACGCAGCGGTCTTTCGGCAATCGCGCGAACATCAGCTCGATCAGTTCGCGATTGTGCCGCTCGACCGTTTCCGCTCCTATCCGCAGAACAAACTCGAGCGACGCATCGAATCCCGCCAGATTGAAGTTGAAGTGACTCGCCCATTCGGGAGCATCCCAGCGTTTCGCGCTATCCTCCGGCTGAGGGTTCGCGAAATCGAGCTTCGCGAAATTGTCGGAGCCTGCGACTGCCATCCAGTAAAACGGCGCGTGAAGTACGCGCGAGAGTAGTTCGTGCTTGATCCAGAAAAATCCCGTGCCGAATGGGCCGAAGAGCCACTTGTAGCCCGCGCAGACGATAAAATCCGCGCCGAGTTCTCGCACGTTCATGGGAACGGCGCCGCAGGACTGGCTCACATCCAGCAGAAATAAAGCGCCTTGCGCGTGACACGCGGCTGCCAAACGTTTTGCATCAAGCAGCGAGCCATCATCGAAGCGCACATGGCTTACCGAGACCAGACGCGTTTTAGGTGTCAGCGCGCTGATGAGATCATCCGCGTCCAGAAACCGCGCTCGTGGCGAGATGATTTTCATTTTCAGGCCGACGCGCTCTTCCATGGGCTTCCAGATGGTGTACTGCAGCGGAAATTCCTTGGCGGCCACAATCACTTCGTCGTCGCGCTTCCAGTCGATCGCGTACGCCACGGCAGTCACACCGGCGCTGGCACCCGTCGTGAGTGCAATCTCCTCGGATTTTGCACCGATGAGTTGAGCGATATTGGCGCGAATGCGATTCGGAACTTCGTAGAAAACGGAATCCGTGCGGTGATGCGGGTACTTCTTGTCGGCGATAGCCGACTGGATCGCGCGCAACGAAACTTTCGGCATCGGCGATTGTCCCGCGAGATTCAGGTAGGTGGCATCCTCAAATTCGAACCACTCTTGCCGCCAGTCGGTGTGAACGGGAATGCTGGTTGTCGCCATGAGAGTCCCCTTTCGATGGCTTGGAAAAGTTTAGACTCGCGCAAGGCTCGGTGGTTGCCAACATCCAAATTGGAAACGTCTGCAGAAAGCGAGCCGTGACGCCGCCGCATCCCCATGTATTGCCAGCGATTTAGAAGTGGCCGCGCAGTTCGCGAAATGCCGGAACGATGACGAGCTTTCCTGGGCCAGCCATGACGGGTTCGTGCTCCAGTTGCCAGGTATGCTGGTGCGGAATATAGACGGCGTTCAATCCAATCTTCAACGCGGGATTGATGTCGCTGCGCGGGCTGTTGCCGATCATCCACCCTAGCGATTTCACGATTTTGTGTTTTTTCACCAGGCTGCCGTATGTTTCCGGATCTTTTTCGCCGACGATTTCGATGAACTCGAAAAAGCCCTGCAGCCCGGAGCGCTCGACTTTCGCGGCTTGCTCGGCGGGCTCGCCTTTCGTAAATAAAATCAGGCGGTGCCGCTCCGTCAGATAGGCCAGCGTTTCCGGTACGCCATCGAGAATTTTCGGCGGCGTGCGTTCCAGCTCCATAACGCGGCCATGAATTTGCGCCAGCGTTTCGCGCCGCACCATCTGGTCGGCCAGCTTCAGATACGTTTCCTCGAGCGACCGTCCAAAACTTCTAACGCCGTAGCCGTACTGCCGGATGTTCTTCCGCTCCGTCTCATTCAAAATGTGCCGGATGTAGGTGCGCGTGTAGCCGCACGGTTCCACGAGGGTGATGAAATCCTCGATCAGCTTTTCGAAAAACACGTTGTTTTCCCACAACGTGTCGTCGGCATCGATCATCAGAGTGTTGCGTCGCATGGGGACTTAGTTCAGCAACCCTTTTGAAGCGAAAGTCAGTGCGTGCGTTGCTTTACGGCAATGTCAGTCTAGCAGCCTAAGAGCATCTTCGGCGATGGCCGCGGCCGCGCCGGGCTTGCCCATGGCTCGCGCCGCTTCCCTCATTCTTGCGAGCCGCGCCGGATCATCCAGCAATCCTGCGATCTTCCACCCGGCGGCCGGAAGATTATTGCAGCGAATCGCCGCTCCTGCCTCCAGTAAATGGTCGGCGTTGCGCTCTTCCTGTCCGGGGATCGGCTCAATCAGCGCCATCGGCAAAGCGCGCGCCAGCGCTTCGGAGGTGGTGAGGCCCCCCGCTTTGCCGACAAGCAGATCCGCCGCGGCCATGTATTTGTCCATGTCGGTGGTGAAGCCGACCGGTACGAGCCGTAACGAACTGCTTGCCAACTTGCCGGCACGGCGAGAGATTTCTTCCAGGCGTTTGCGAACTTTTTCGGCCTTCCCGGCAATGGCCACAATCTGCCAGGGCCGCTCCAACGCCAGCAAATCCTTCACCAGTTGTTCGACGGGTCCAATGCCATAACCTCCTGCCGAAATGAGAATCGACAGAGCGGATGCATCGAGACCAAGAGCGCGCCGCGCTTCTGCTCGGTCCAGAGGCTTTGCAAACAACGGGTCAACGGGAATCCCCGTAACGCGCAACTTGTCGCGTGGAAGGCCGATGTGAGCGAGATATTCGGCGGCTTCCTCGATCGCTACGTAATAGCGATCCACAGTGCGGCACAGCCACATGGCGTGTACATCGTAGTCGGTCACCACAATGGCGTTGTGCGCGCGCAGTTTTCGCTTGGCGATCAGCCAGGCCACAATTTCCGCGGCCAGAAAATGCGTAGCGACGCATAAATCCGGCTGCACGCGTTTCAGCATGCGAATCATCGGAGCAGTGTTGAGGCGATCGAGCGCGAGCCTCCGCCGTGGATGCTGCCATGGCTGGTCGGTGCGATCGTAAAGCAGCCCCATGAATTCCGGCGCTCGCCGGACCATGGAAATGTAAGTCTTGTCGTACATGCGTTGGAAAAGTTTGCTGACGTACTGGATGGTGTCGATGTGCTCGACGGTGCAATCGCCGCGCGCGGCAAACGCTTTTTCGAGAGCCTGCGCGGCCCGCACATGCCCTGCGCCTGACGACGCTGACAATAGGAGGACGCGCGGCTTCGACTTCATGCTTTGCGTGCTCCAAATGCAGCGCTCTGCATCACGAAGCCTTGCGGCGACCGGCGGCAATTTTTTCAAGGATTCCGCGCGCCACACTTTGTATCTCGCCGAAGCGCGTCAAATAATCCTGAAATTCGTGGTTCAGCAATTTCGCCTCTTCCGGGCCAAGCTGCGTGCGCAGAATCATGTCGCGCAGCTTGACGGGATGCGGCAAGAGCGCGTCCTCTTTTAATTCCTCGAGCGCCATACTCGCGTCGTAGTGGTACATGAGATCCCCCGTGGAGAAACAAGCCGCAGGCCGTCGAACGGCCGATGGATGGCCCAAGCCATTGTACTCGCCGTGCGTGGCCGCAAGCGAGCGTCGCTAAATTTTCTGAAAGAAGACTACGAGGCGAGATTTTACCGAAAGCGATAAACGCGAACGCCGGTCGCAGATCGAGTTTATGCGGCGGAAGCCGCTGCAGGCATGAATTCGTAGCGTTCGATCTTTGCTGCGATACCCATGCGCCCATTGCCGGTGGGCTCGACGCGCACGATCTGGCCGAGGCAGCGGATATTTACGTCATTCGATTGCGTGACCTGCTCGGGAAGAGTGATCACAAATTCGATTTCGCTGCCGATGGGGAATTTGGTTTCCGCGAGGAAATACAGACCACGATAACTGACGTCTCGGGTTTGCGCCGTGAGTTCGGATCCATGCGGTTCGTGCGGAAGCACGCGGAGCGGCAGCGTCATATTAAAACGCCTGGCTTCGCGGCGGTCGGCTCCGTCGCTCATTGCTCCTCCCACTCGGGCTGGAATTTCAACGAACGCTAACATTGGCAAGGGTAAACTGCAACGCGAAACTCAGGAAATTACGTCCTAGTACGAGCTTCGCCCGTTTCCATCGCGCTTCTCAGATGTTCCTGCCCGGGACAGTACTGTTACTCCTACCCGTCGGCACGTCCTCCCGGGATATCATGACTTTTGCACCCGCCGCGTTCGGCATTTCTCCCGCTGTACGGTACACTCACTTTTCTTTTCACTCGACCTATGAGCGCGCAGCATGAATCTCGCAATTTCTTTTTGACCGGGCCTGCCGGGCGATTGGAAGCCATTTTGTGGAGACCAAGCGCGCGTGCGTTTTCGATGGCCGCAGTGGTGTGTCATCCGCATCCGCTGTTTGGCGGCACGATGCACAACAAAGTGGTGTATCAAGCGGCGAAATCGCTGGATGCGCTGGGGCTTCCCGTGCTGCGTTTTAATTTTCGCGGAACGGGAAAGAGCGAAGGGAAACACGATCGCGGAGAAAGGGAGCGGGGCGACGTGCGCGCGGCGCTGGATTTTCTTGCTACGGAATTTCCTGACATTCCGCTGCTGGTTGCGGGGTTTAGTTTTGGGTGCTGGGTTGGACTTCGCGTTGGGTGCGAAGATGCGCGCGTGCGTTTGTTGATTGGTCTCGGACCGCCGGTGAATAGTGCGGACTTTTCGTATTTGGCGCGATGCGAAAAGCCGAAGCTGTTTGTGCTCGGTGCCAATGATATTTACGGCGCGCCAGACAAATTGAAGAGCGTTGTTTCCACGGCGGCCGGCGAAAACGAAATCGTCATTGTGGAAGACGCTGATCATTTTTTTGTGGGGAAGCTCGATCGGGTGGATGCGGCGATCACGAACTGGATGGAAGGAACTTCTCCGTAGTCGGAACGCAGCGTTGAAATCGAAAAGAGATTCCTCGCTGCGTGGGCCGACACGTTCGCGGGAGCGAACGTGAAAGAAAAAGCGTCGGCCCACTCCGCTCGGAATGACAGATTGTGCGGGCATAGTGACTTAGCGTCGGCCTGCTCGGCTCGGAATGACAGGATGTGGCGGGTGGGCATAGAGTCATGCGCCTTCGCCGCGGCTGAAGAGTTGGGTGAATTGATCTACTGTGGCAGGCGCAACGCCCACCAGCTTCGCATTGGCTCGGACATGCTCGACGCGTGACATTCCTACCAGAGCTGTCGTGATTCCTGGCGACGACCTCACAAATTGCAGGGCGCGCTCCGCGTCGTTTTCGAGGCCGAGAGCTTGCGCTACGAACGCAGGCAGATTGCGCGCGACCTGGCCCTGCAGCAGCGAGGCGCTGGCGATGAGGGTGATCCCCAATTCGCTGGCGGCTTCCATGATGGTGCGTTCCTTCCCGCCGATGGATTGATTGCCGAGCGTCAGGGCTTCGGTCATTCCGAGATTGAAGGGAAGCTGCACGAAACGGAAACGATGTTTTTCGCCCGCGATATCCGCGGCGATTTGCGCGAATTCGGCGAGTTGCATGGCGTCGCGCATTTTGGCTTCCTGGCGGAAGCCGTTCCAGGTGGCCATGCCGTAGAACTGAATTTTTCCGGCGTCGGCGGCGGACTCGAGATAGATGAAAGCGTCGCGGACGCGTTCGAGAAAATCGGGGCGGGAGACTTCGGTGAGCTGCGTTTCGGGATTGTGGAGGTAGTAGACGTCGATGCAATCGAGCTGAAGATTGCGGAGGCTGCGCGCGAGTTGATTCTCGAGAAAGCGCGGCGTCATGCAATGGCTGCCGGCGACGAGGTCCTTCGGCGTGAAGATGCCGGGTTGAATGTATTCACGCAGAAAATATTCGGTTGTATCGTCGGGCATGGAACCATCCGGGGTGAGATAGCCGCCTTTGGTGCAAACCACGATCTCGTCGCGGGAGAATTCTTTTGTGGCGAGGTACTTGATGGCTGCGCCGATGCTGCGTTCGCTGCGCTGGAGGCGATAGTTGATGGCCGCGTCGATGAAGTTGATGCCGGATTCGACGGCGGCGACGACAGACGCGGAGTAACTGGCGTCCACTTTCGGATCGAGTTGCCCGAGATAAGTGCCGATGCCGAGCGAGGACATGACGAGGCCCTGGGCTTCGCGGAAGTGGCCGTCAGCGGCGCGGCCGGCGAAGCGGTTGGCGTAGTGTTTGGTGGATTCGAGTGTGGCGGATTTGGTCATGTCGTCGAGTGCCTCGGTGTTGCGATCTAGCTGAACTGGGCGCAGCATGCTGCGCCCCTACAAAGTCAACGGCCTTACGGCGATGGATTGCCGCTCGCGGCGGATTCGCTGGTTGGCGGCTCCGCGGTTTTCGGATTGAGGAGGCGCGAACAGGCACGGAGAATCTTACGGTACGGCCAGTCTTTTTCGCGAAAGAAAATCTCGCCATCGCGAGGGTTGCTGTAAAACCAACGTGAGATGAGCGCGAGATGTTCGCTAAGTTCCTCGCGAGCGGCAGCCGTGGATAAGGCGACAGGCACTGCGGCGAAGGAAGCGGCGAATGGGGCGGAAGATTTCTCCGCGGCTTGCTCCGTTGCGGCGACGGTTTTCTCCGCGCTCTGCGCGCTTGTGGTAGCGCCTTCGAGGTAGTCCTTGAAAATGTGTTCGGCGGAACGGGGCTGGCTGGCGATTTCGCCGAAGCGCAGGAAAAAGGGTTCGGCGAGGCGGCCGCCGTGGATGCCGAAGACACCGATGGCACCGATGGATTGCTCTTCGGCGGCGCGTTGGAGAATGACGGCGTCAAGATTGGCGATGCGGCGGGCGAGTTCGGGACGGAAGCGCAACGCGGCGTCTAGTTTTTCGAGGCGCTTGTGGAGTTGCGCGGCGCGCTCGAAATCGAGATCGGCGCTGGCGCGTTCGCGGTCGTCTTCGATGGCGTTGCGGAGAGAGTTGCCGTTGGTGTCGAGAAACTGGACCAGGCGCTGGACTTCGGCGTCGTATTCCTCTTTGGTGCAGCCTGCGAAGCACGGGGCGAGGCACATTTTCATTTCGGAATAGATGCAGCCGGGAAACGTGGGATCGCGGCGGATTTTGATCTGGCAGCGACGGACTTTGAAGAGGTCGAGAGCCTGCTCGGAAAAAGCGAGCGCGGATTTTCGGGAAGGGAACGGGCCGTAGTACGCGCCTGCGGTGGGCGCGCCGGTTTCGTCGACGGCAATGCGGCGCGTGACGTAGCAGCGCGGGTATGCGTTGCGCAGGCTGACTTTCAGGACGGCGGGAGGGCGCAGACGCGTGAGTTTGCGATAGCGCTGCGGGAAAAGATGCTTGGCGTGCTGGTAGTAGGTGAAGATTTGTTCGAGCGCGGAGCCGGTGACGCGGTAACGGATGCCGCTCGCGAGTTCGCGAAGATTGAGGCGCTTGCTGGTTGGATCGGCAGGGCCGAGGAGGCGCTGTAGGCGGCGTTGCAAGTCCTGAGTGCGAATCAGGAAGGGCTCGGCGTTTTCGGCGCGCGATTCGATGAGGCAGACGGCGGGTTTGGCCGGGAGGACGGGGAAGAAATCTTCCTCCGCACGGGCGGGATCGAAGGCGAGGCCGCAGTCGAGTTCAAGCACGGAGACAGGATATAACGGAAGTTGCGAGCCCACCCTTCGAGACTCAGGGCAGGCAGCTGACAGCTCACAGTCGACCGTTGAGGAAGGGAGAGGCAGTCTCTCTTGGAATGTGACCCCTCCCCCCTCGTTTATTGTAAGTGTTGCGTTTAAAGGATTTAGCGGCGGCGTAAGTGGTTTAGATGCAACAGTTGCGGAGGGTTCCATACGTGTTGATTCTAAGAGGTTTAGCGGGACTGACGAAGTGACGAGTGGCGAGTGACGAGTGGCGAGAAAGATCGGCACCGGGTCTGCATGATTCATCGTTCGGAGATTGGAAAGGAAGGGCATACCCCACCCCGGGTGTTTTTTGTAAGAGTGGCAAACGCAGGACTTATGCTTGACGTAGCTCGTAAGAGTGACAAATGCAGGAGTTAAAGTGGCTGGTTTTTCAGTGATTTGCGGGCGCCTCATAAGAGTGGCGGCGAAAGGACTTACAGGTGAGCTTGCAGCCGACAGTTGACAGCCGACAGAAGGAGGGGGAGCGAAAGAGCAGGCGGAGAGGCAGTGCCCGGATGTAGAGGGGAGCGGGGAGGGGGACGCTGAAAACGCTAGGCGCTGGAAGGTGGGACGGGGGCGAATCATAGAAGATGGTAGCATGGATTTGAATTACTGTCAAGGTAATATTACTATTATTTATCATTCGAACGTGAGACGGGGAAGTGGAGTGGATGGAAGGAGTTGGCGGGAATTTTGTAGTTTGGTGAGACGGGAGGGGCAGAAGGTCGAGCGAGGATCAGGACCCAATTCAAAACCCGCACCCGCAAAACCGGCGAGTGCGGCACCCCATAAGCACTCTGTGCCGCCCGCCTGCTATCTTGGACTCGAGTTGTACTCAAAACTTGCCTTCTCTTTGTTCCGAACTTCGGTGATAGAATCGCGGCGTGTTTTTTCACATTGTATCTTCATCGTCGTCTTCTTCTCCCTATCAGTGGGTAATAGTAGTTATTGTTATGCCAATAGTTTTGCTTTTACTAAAGCGGTTGATCTCTGGCAAGCCAGCGCCAAAGAAAACTGCCCCCAGCGTAAAAAGCTCTTCGGTGAGCAATTCGTCGATAGCAAACGGCTCTGCAAACAACCAGAACGTCAACGCGCCAGTATTCAATGTGAATATCGGCCCCCCAGCCTCTGCACCTCAGTTAGCTGAGCCAGCCCAAGGCGCACAGGTGCCGCATCAGCGGCGTCTCCCTAGCATGGTCGCTACGGCAGCTTACGTTACAAGTGTGCAGCGGATAAGCCAAGACGTATGGAGCGATCGCGACAGTCACGTACATGATGCATTCATCGTTCAATTCACGAACGAAGCGAGAATGGACAGGCAGAATGTAGGTGGGCTGGTGAAGGCTCAACTTATTTTCCGGGACGGAGTGAGAGAGCTTCGCCGCGTCACAGGTTGTTGGCTGAATCAAGCCGCCGATATGACGGAATTTCGCGTGGATGACACGCATGGGCTGATGCTTGGCTTGATGCTGGGAGAGCAATTCCAGAGCGTTGGGAAGCGGCGCATTAGAGTAGACGTAAACGCTGACGAAATTCCGATGGACGTAGTGGCCCTTCGCGGTTTTGAGCAAGGAATGGTTTCAGTGCGTCTGACGCACGTCGATACCGGAGATGTTCTCTACGAGGGCCAGTTTCGGTTGAACACACGTCCACCCGAGATAATCCGTTTATGATTACCCTTGACCTTCGATGATAAACTTCTTGCATGAAGTGGAAGCGTGACAGTCAAGAAGGGGCTAGCAACACTCCTCTTGTCGACGGTGCGGCGAACAATCAGAATATCAACGCACCCGTCTTTAACGTGAATATTGTTCAGCCATCCCCTGCAGCAGCGCAGGCCCCTTCGCCGCCTAAGGTTGAGGAAAGAGCTCGGCCCAACATCAGATATGTTGGGGCTAGCCCGGTTTCACTCCAAGAAGGGCTGCTTGGCGGCGGTCTGGTTGAGGAAGACTCAAGGCAAAATGCTCTCATCATTCGGTTCGCAAACGAAGCTAAGCCGGATGCGCAAAATCTTTCGGTGCGTGTGAAAGCCGTTCTTATCTACAGATATGGGCAGAATGAGATTGATGTTGCCGGTAGCTGGCTCCACGAAACTAGCGATGAGTCTGATTTTGAGCCTGACAACAGGCGACATAAGCTAATAGCAGGAATTGTGATCGATGGAGAGCTTGCTGCAATCACCGGGGAAAGAGTCAATATCCACAGACGCAGTTGGTACCTGTCAGACAGACATTCTCTCAAAGGATTTCGGGAGGGCATTCTTTTCGTTCAACTAACGGACGTGTGGACTAGGCGCGTTCTTTACCAAGGTGAATTTGAGATTAGCGTGGAACCTCTGCAGATCACCCCACGGCAAACCGCTTAACAACCTCAAATAGACAAGCGGCGTAGCACCGGCACATGCTGCGCTGACTGCCTCAGGTTCCTCAGTGAGCAATTCACCTGTCCTCGGAAGCTAAGGCGCTGCTAATGCTAAACTCGGGCCATGTTTCTTAGCCCCTTTGCGGTGGCGTCCGCCTGGAGCCTAGCCTGTTTTCTCATCCTGTTGCCTAGTCTCTATTTTGGATATCGCGGGTTGAAAGAGAAACGAACAACACACATCTATTTCAATCCACAAGACTATGCAAAGGCCAATCCGGAAGCCAGCGTTCCTGAGTTTGCTAAAGTGGCGACTTTCGACTCGTTCGTCACGCAATACACGGGAATGGCGAAGGTCATGATCGGGCTAGCGGCTGCGTCGATTAGTTTTGGTGGCTTGAACACAACGAACTCGAACGTTTTTGCAGCAAAGATGCTCCTTGCCTTCAGCATCGCGTTCGCGCTTTTATTCTGTATCTCGGTAATCAACTTCTATGAAAACTACCTTCACGATCTAAGATCGTATACGCCGTTCAAGTGCGCGCTTGTGGAGTCTTTTGGTCTAACTTCAATGTTCTGTTTCGCGCTCGGGTACGGCTATTGGGCGTGGCATCTCTGAGTGCTCTTGATTAGTTTGGATTGAGAACGAAGCAGCCGGCACAGACTGATCTTAGGATGATTATCAGCAAGAGCCGGGAGCTCCCCGTGCTCATGTTGAATAGTTGATCTAGGACTTAGAAACGCGGCGTCCGAACTCGGCGATGCGGGATTCGCGTTCCTCTTCGGGCAAGGCTTTGAGGTGCTTCATGGCCATGGCGGCTAGTTCTTTGGCGATTTTCGTGTCGGTGGGTTTCTTTTTCGGTGGCATGTGGGACTCCAAACGTTGCGCCCAGTTAGGACTCTAGCAGGGGCGTTTGCTTGGGACAAGAAATGCGTGTGGGCGCTTTCCGCTTGGGCTTCAGGATCCAAGGCCGAAGATGGCGCCCTGAAGGGCGTCGCTATGCGCACAGGGCATTGGCGGAAAAAAAAGCGGCAGCGGAGCTGCCGCACTCCAGGCTAGCGGGCGGTCCAGCCGCCGTCGATTAAGATGGTGTGGCCGGTGATGAGGGAGGCGGCGGGGGAGGCTAGGAAGACGACGGCGCCGGCAACTTCGACGGGTTCGCCGATGCGGTGGAGGGCGGCGATGCGCTCGAGGACGTCGGCGCGAAAAGCGGGGTCGGAGAGCGCTTCGTCGGTGCCGGGAGTGGTGATGAACGTGGGAGCGACGGCGTTCACGGTGATGTTTTGCGGGCCCCACTCGACGGCGAGACATTTTGTCAGGTGCGAAACCGCGGCTTTGCTGGCGCAGTAGACGGATTCGGTGGGCAAGGCGGCGAATGCGGCTTGCGAACTCATATTGATGATGCGGCCACCCTTTTGGCGGATCATAAGTTTGGCGGCAGCCTGACTGGCGAAGAACGCAGACTTCAAGTTTAGAGCGAGCGTGAGATCGAAGTCGTGTTCGTTGACGTCAAGCGCGAGGCCACTGACGCCGTTGCCAGCATTATTGACGAGAATGTCCAGCTTTCCGAAATGATCGGCAGCTTTTTGAATAGCGCCCGAGATTTGGGCGAGATCGGTGACGTCCATTTGAAGAGGCAAAGCTTTGCGTCCCATGGATTGAATCTCGCGGACGAGATCGGACGCGCTGCTTACGTCGCGTAAGCCGAGCGCGACATCGGAGCCGGCGTTGGCCAAGGCGAGAGAGATGGAGCGGCCGAGTCCACGGGCAGCTCCGGTGACGAGGGAGACTTGGCCGGAGAGATCGAAGCTGGGAAATTGAGACATGAGGGCTCCCTGACCTGGAAGGATTGCAGGTGAATTCTGCGAGAAAGATGGTGCTTAGAATTGCGCGGAACGTCAACTGGAGCGGGGGGGCACGCTGGGTGGACGAAAGAAAGCGGCAGCAGAGCTGCCGCACTCCATATTAGGAGCGGAGGAGCCAGGAGGAGATGACGAGGCGCTGGATTTCGCTGGTGCCTTCGTAGATTTCGGTGATGCGGGCGTCGCGGTAGTTGCGCTCGACGGGGTATTCGCGGGAGTAGCCGTTGCCGCCGTGGATCTGGATGGCTTTGTGGGTGACGCGAGTGGCCATTTCGCTGGCGAAAAGTTTGGCGATGGCGGCGTCCATGCTGAAGCGGGCGCCGGTGTCCTGCTTCCAGGCGGCTTTGCGGACGAGGAGGCGGGCGGCGTCGAGGTCGGTGGCCATGTCGGCGAGCATGAACTGGATGGCCTGGAATTGCGCGATGGGATGGCCGAAGGCGAGGCGTTCCTGGGAGTAGGCTCGGGCGGCTTCGAAGGCGCCTTGGGCGATGCCGACGGCTTGTGCGGCGATGCCGATGCGGCCGCCGTCGAGCGTGGAGAGAGCGACTTTGTAGCCTTCGCCTTCGTTGCCGATGCGATTGGCGGCGGGGACTTCGCAGTCGGTGAAGATTAATTCGCAGCAGGCAGTGGCGCTGATGCCGAGTTTTTTTTCCTCCTTGCCGGTTTTGAAGCCGGGCGTGCCTTTTTCGACGACAAGCGCGGTGATGCCCTTTTCGCCTTTTTCGGGATGCGTGTTGACGTAGACGATGGCGGCATCGGCGGCTCCGCCGTTGGTGATCCAGGCTTTGGTGCCGTTGAGGATGTACTTGTCGCCGCGAAGGATGGCTTTGGTTTGGAGGGCGGCGGCGTTGGACCCGGCTTGCGGTTCAGTGAGGGCGTAGCAGCCGATTTTTTCGCCGCGGGCGTAGGGTTCGAGGAATTTCTTTTTTTGTTCGGGCGTACCGAACCGATGGATCGGATCGCAATAGAGGGAATTCTGGACGGAGAGGATGACGCCGGTGGACGCGCAGCATCGGGAGATTTCTTCGATGACGATGGTGTAGGCGACGTGGTCGAAGCCGGCGCCACCTTCGGATTCGGGGATGGCGATGCCGGTGAGGCCGAGTTCGGCGGCTTTGGCGAAGAGGGCGCGAGGGAAGTGGCCGGATTCGTCGAGTTCTTTGGCGAGGGGGCGGACTTCGGATTCGGCGAATTCGCGGACGGTTTTTTGGAGGAGGGATTGTTCTTCGGTGAGATCGAGATTCATGGGTGGGAGTAGTTTAGCGCAGATGAAGAAAAAGATTTACACAGAGGGCGCGGAGGACACAGAGGTCACGGAGAAGAGAAAAGCGGATTCCTCGCTTCGCTCGGAATGACAATGTTGGGCGGCCCTTACGGCAATAGAAGGAGATTAGGAGGCTAGAGCTTTGCGGAGGCGGGTGTAGGTGACTTGGAGGTCTTCGGGGTGGACGCGGGTTTCGGCGGTGACGGTCATGAAATTGGAATCGCCGAACCAGCGCGGGAGGGCGTGAAGATGCAAGTGGCCAGCGACGCCGGCTCCTGCGGCGCGGCCTAAATTCATGCCGAGATTCATGCCGTCGGGTTTGTAATTTTGTTGGAAGACTTTTTCCATGCGCTGGGCTAGCGCCATCATTTCGTTGAGGGTGGCGGGATCGCAGAGGTTTAACTCGGCGACGTGGGCGTAGGGGACGATCATGACGTGGCCGGACGTGTAGGGGAAGCGGTTGAGGATAATGAAGACTTTTGCGCCGCGATAGACGATGAGCGTGTGGGCATCGTCGTTTCGGGCGACGGCGTCGCAGAAGATGCAGTCAGGCTGCTTGCCGGCGGTGACTTGCGCCATGTACTGGTAGCGCCACGGGGTCCAGAGATAATCCATCGGGAGGCGTCCTTGGGAGAAAAGTCGCGCGGACAGAATAGCGCAAAACGAGGGGAGATTCGTGCGGGATGAAAATAGGGGCTGACAGCTCACAGCCGACAGCTGACAGTTAGAGGGGAATGGTGATTTGGACTTCGTGTAACGTAGAGATTGCAAGAGCACAGGCTGAAGCCTGTGCCATAGAGAAGAGCACAGGTTGATGAGTGTGCCACAGAGAAGAGCACAGGCAGGAGTGCCTGTGCTACTTAGGAGTGCTTGGCTTCGCCGGCGGCGGAGGCGGCGGCTTCGGAGTTGTTGACGAAATCCTTGAGTTCTTTGCTGGGCTTGAAGAATGGGATTTTCTTTGGCGGGACTTCCACTTTTTCGCCGGTTTTGGGATTGCGGCCGACGCGGCCGCGGCGCTGGCGGGTGCGGAAGCTGCCGAAGCCGCGAATTTCGATTTTGTCGCCCTTCTGGATGGATCCTATGATGCTGTCGAAAATGGTTTCGACGATGGTCTCGGACTCCTTGCGGGGGAGTTCCGTGATGCGCAGGACCTCTTCGATGAGGTCGGCCTTCGTCAGCGTGAGTTGCTTGGTCATCGTGCCTATGCCTCGTTGCAGAGCCAGAGTAACAGCGCCCGCAGGTTCTTGCTGCGAAACGGTTTAGAGGGGCGAAACACGCCCGGTTGCCCCTCTTCCTATCATTAAATTGACCCGCAGGTAAATGAAATTGTGTTGCCCCTGATGCTTAATCACCGGAGCCCCCTGGGAAGAGCGACCGGTTTGTTGCCAAAAACTTTTAGACAGCCAGTAGTTGCGCTATGCCAAGCGCCTAACGTGCAGCGGTTAGCGCGCCGACAATTTGGACTTCAACGCGTCACCGATGGTGGCCGTCGAGGAAGTCTTCGTCGTCGAGCGGTACTGCTCGATTTCCTTACGCTCGATTTGCTTGGCGGCGGCGCGATAGCTCAAACCGATGCGGCGCGTCTCCGGGCTGATCTTGATGATTTTGAAATCATACTCTTTGCCCGGCTCGAGCGGGCCGGCGCTCTTGAGCGGACCGGTGCTGGTGCGGTGCATGGGAGAGTGGCCTTCGTCGCGGCGCTTGCGTTCTTCGATCTCGGTGTTGTGGCAGAGAGCTTCGATGTTGTCGCCGAGTTCGACGAATGCGCCGAAGGTGGCGATGCGCGAAACTTTGCCCTTCACAATCTGGCCGACTTTGTGCTGCTTGAACCACTCGCCCCAGATGTCGTTCACCTGCTTGATGCCCAGGGAGACGCGGCGATTCTCGGGATCGATCTTGAGGACTTTGGCGGTGACGGGTTCGCCCTTTTTGAAAACTTCGTGCGGATTCTTGATGCGCTCGGTCCAGCTTACGTCGCCGACGTGGACGAGGCCGTCGAAACCCTCTTCGATTT
>Ga0210403_10002306_pt1 | contig 17384 bp, 10 predicted proteins | sample IncBWC19MmetaG_FD_150863 | JGI IMG/M metagenome (GOLD analysis project Ga0210403, IMG submission 150863) | Forest soil microbial communities from Barre Woods Harvard Forest LTER site, Petersham, Massachusetts, United States - Inc-BW-C-19-M | ecosystem: Environmental > Terrestrial > Soil >... | reverse complement strand
TATTTACTTCTTGCTGGTGCAACCGCCACCGGCTTTCTGATTTCATCGCTCCATGCCGCCACACCGGAACAGGATGCGGTCCTGGCGCCTATAACGGCATTGTTCGATGGCATGGCGAAACGCGATGCCGAGGCGGTGAAGAAACTGTTGTTGGCCGGCGGTACGATAGTGCTGATGCGGGAAGGCAAGCCGACGCAGATGACGTTTGAAGCGTTTGCAGAACGGGTAGGAAGACCTGGAACGACGCACATTGAGGAGCGAATTCATGATCCGCTCGTGCGCATCGATCGCGATCTGGCGGTGGTGTGGGCCCCGTTCGAGTTCCTGGTGGATGGCAAGGTAGACCACTGCGGAACCGATTTGTTCAGCCTGGTTCGCACCGAGGGTAAATGGCTCATCGCAAGCGTCGCGGATACCGGGCGGAACGATTGCGCCGTCAAGTAGGCTGAGCGGGAAGCAAAAAATAATCCACCGCGAAGGACGCAAAGGAAAAACAAAAGACTGAACCGCAGAGTGCGCAGAGATCGCAGAGAAAAACCAAAGACTGGTGGTGTTTACTCGCTTAGGTTGGCTTCGCTGAAAGCCATGCTGCCGCGGTCAAACACACTGTAATCAAGGTTGTGAAAGCGATAGGGACGATAAAGAGGTATCTCCAGCACACAATCGTGATGGCGGCAAAGCAAAGAGCGAGGGCCCAAACCGTGACGCGCATGACCGCCAATGTCTCTGCCGGAAGGCCACCTAGCTGCCATGCCAATACCGCCGCGAATAGATAAAACACGCCAACCGAAAATCCAGCTGCGCTAAACAGGTCCCAATATGTCCGGATGAACCCCTGTACGTCAAAGTGAATTGACCGCATGGAGCCAAGAAGGGCATCCACTCCCCATGCGGGATCGGACTGGCGAAACCCAAGTATATGTCCGACAGCAATCAGCAGCAGAAGTACCGATGCGATCCGATAAAACAGAGAAGCCTTCATGTTTTGCCTCCAAATCTGATTCAGCGGGTGACAACCTGCCAGGGCTGTCATATTGTTAGAGAGCAACAGACACATGGCCTATTACCTCGACATCCCGGAATCCATCGCCAGCAGCATCAGGCTTCCCGCCACGGAGATCGAACCCCGCTTGCGGACTGAGCTGGCGGTGGCCCTCTACGCGCAGGGTATTCTTCCGTTTGGTAAGGCCAGCGAACTGGCGGAGATATCGCGCTTCGCATTTGCCAATCTCATTCAGCAGCGCAATATCGCCCGCCACTATTCGGAGGACGAACTTACCCAAGACCTTGGCTATGCGCACGGTCAGTGATACTTCCACGGCCTGAAATTCTAGCTCTCCGCGCGAAAGCTCATTTCTTTATTGCTCCGGCGCTCGAAGCCCGGATACTCTCTGCGGCTGGCGAATAACCAAAACTAATCTACGGCGCAAGAAAACCAGAATCTTGCTATTGCCGCTTCCGGCGACTCGGAAGTTGGCTCGCACAAAGTTGCAAAGTTTTGCTGTGAAAAGCCTTGATCCTTCAATCGTTAGGAGCCTTCCGTTCGCACCTTCGCCGCTACCCTCCGGTCTTACGCGCCGTGCCCTGGAGGACCGTCTTCCAGGTAGAGCCGCCGTCGCCGGAAGACTCAACCTTGAAGACCTCTGTCCGCGGATTGGTGAATTCATTGGTGGTGCGGATCTGCGTGGTCTTGCCGTTGCCTTCGAAGCTCAGTGAATAAGTCCAAACATTGCCGTTGATCGCCACTGCGCCCGAAGCCGGCTTGGCTCCGGGACTGGCCAGGGTCATAAACGAACAGGCGTTCTCTTCGCGATTGCAGGAATAGATGGTGAGCTGGTGGGTCTCATTCCCGGCCATCGTTACTGCTTGTTCGCAAATGAGGAAGTCGTTGAGCGGCGACCAGCGGCACTCCAGCGTTGACGTGGCTTTGGGGCCGTCAGTGAATGTCCCTTCCGACTGCCACTTGCCCAGAAAGGAGCCCAGCTTTTTGGTGGGATCTCCGGCCTTAACGTCTTCCTGGGCCATGACGCTCAGCGTTATGATCGCCATGATTACCGCTAGCCCGGTAACTGCAAATTTACGGCTACAATTCATCTTCGTTTCTCCTGGGCCTCTGGCCAGAATCTGGCTGTCGTCGCCTTCGGCGACTTTGGAGGTTTTGATTCCGCTGAACCCGGCATTTACCCGTTCCGGCGCAAAACGCGCGCCGGAACGGGACATGCCGGGCTATTTTCTATTGTCGCCTCCGGCGACCCGGAAACCGGCGACGGCACACCCTATTGGCTCGCTCAGAGTTGATGCTGTGAAAGCCAGCAGCCTCTGCGGCTGATGGGTATCTTCATGCCCCAGGCCCTGAACTCTACTTGCTTTTGGCCGCAGGCTTTTTGGCCGGTTTGAGCGCCTGTTCGGGCGGAATTTCTTTTCCGTCTTTATCGATGTAGTGAATATCGAAGGCGCCTTCGGTCACGTCGAAGAAGGTGCAGCCGGCAGCGCATGAAAACTGGTGAGCGTGCTTTCCCGGCAGAAATACGTAGTCACCGGGCGCCACGGGGCCGCCTGTGGTGGCTTCGTCCTTCATTTCGATCTTGCCTTTGCCGCTGATCATCAGCAGGGATTCGTTGGCAGAGTGCCAGTGCCACACTACTTTGCATCCGGGCGTCATCTTAATAAGGATCACGGCCGGACCTTTGAACGGATCGCCGCGCTGGGCTGACAGCGTGAGGCAAGCGGGAAAAACCGGCAAGACTGCGAGCTTGGCGCCCGCCGCGGTGGTGACTCCGGCCTTGGTGTTGTCGTTAGGGTTGGCGTTATTCTGGGCCATCGCGCTCAACACCATCATCGCGGCCAGACCGGTCGTGACCGTAAATTTACGGATACAATTCATTTTTTCTCCTTGGGCACTCTTTTTAAGGGATGGGTCTTGGCGCAATTCTAGCCGCTTGGGCGTGACGCTGTAAAACTTTGTGTAGGACGAACCATGACAAATCGCAAAGCGGTCCGCTATTTTTTCTGAGAGTCTTTTAAACAGCCTTAAATTTCCGTGAACAATCTCCTTCGCGTTGAGTCTTTTGGGTCAACTTTCAAAATTGAACTCGCTTTCTGCATTGGGTTGATGTAAGCTCACGCCGATAATCCTGCAAATGTTTCAGCAAGACCACTGTTGGGCGTGAAAAGCACCGGCATTCTGTCCCAGGGTAAGGCTTTTACCAATAACCAATTTTCACCTGCGAGCATTGCTCGCCAATGACTGACCCCAATGACTGCCATGACTAACAAAGTGACGTTTTATCTCAACGGAAAAGCGGTGACGGTCGATCAGCCATCACCAGAGTTGTTGCTCATCGACTATCTGCGTTCGCCCGATGTGGCGCTGGCTGGCCCTAAGAAGCCCTGCGGCCAGGGTGGATGCGGCGGTTGTACCGTGATTCTTTCCCACTGGAACGAAGCCACCAAGCGGGCGGAACACCGCGCCATCAATTCCTGCCTGAGGCCGGTTTGCGCGCTGGGGGGGCTGGTGGTGACGACCGTCGAGGGGACAGGCGCAGTGCGCCAGCCCAATCCTCCTTTTCTGCATCATTCTCCGGTCTTCTCCCGCAGCGCTCCGCCACCGGACGCGTTGCCTGCGCCCGCCCTGCTCGATGCCCAGGAAGAGGTGCGCGAGAAGCGCGGCGAGGTGCTGAAAGCAGTACAATCCGCGCTGGGCGCCACGCTCAAGGGAAAGCGCGGCGAAGAGGCGGCTGACCATCCTTCGTGTGCGACCCACGATGGAATGAACCCTGTGGCCCATCGGCTGGCCATGAACAATGGCAGCCAGTGCGGTTACTGCAGCGTGGGCTTTGTAATGAACATGTCGGAGTTCATTGTGAACAACCCCAAAGCCACCAAGCGCGAGATCGAAGGCATCTTCGACGGCAATATATGCCGCTGCACCGGCTATCGCGCCATTCTCACGGGGATGAAGACCTTCGCCTCCGACTGGAGCGAGCAGGACGAAAAACACCGCATGCCCTGCATTGGGGATGACGGCTGCGCGTCACAACGCCCTGCGGATGTCGTGATTCCGATCCCGATACAGGCGGAGGCCCCGGCCACGCCGGTGTCCGTCGAAGGCGGCCACCGTACATGGCATACGCCGGTCACGCTGGCGCAGTTGGCCCAGATCATGGTCCGCAATCGGGGCAAGAAACTTCGGCTGGTGCATGGAAATACATCCTACGGGGTCTACAAAGAGGAGTATCTCGAAGCTGAAGTGTTGGTGGATATCCGGCTGATTCCCGAACTCGGCCGTGCGCCGAAAGTCCAGAAGGGTGAATTGCAGTTTGGCGCGGGCACGAATTACAACGATCTGATTGCCGCACTCGAAACCGCAATTCAATCACGAGGCGACCAAGAGACCAGCCGCCTCTGGGCCACGCAGTTCATGGCGCGGCGGACCGCCGGACGCATCGTGCGCAACGCGGCATCTGTGGGCGGCAACGTGATGATGGTGCTCAAGCACATTGCCAAAGGCACAGGTGAGCCTTTTGCTTCCGATCTGGTCACCGCGCTGGTTGCCTGCCAGACACGGGTTACTTACCTGGAAGTGAGCGGCGGACGTTCCAGCCGCTCGACCAGTACTTTAGAGGAACTGGTGGAACGTGTGCGTAAGGATGCCGGGCTGGCCGACAAGATCGTTCTAATCAGCTTTGACCTGCCCTGCGGAGGGCCGCGCGATGTAGTGCTGGCGCAGAAAGTTGCGTTGCGCGATGTCAACGCCCACAGCGTGGTCAACTCCACCACGCGCTTGGATGTAGCCAAGGACTTGAAGATTCAGGAAGCGGTCCTGGTGTTCGCGGGCATCGCGCCCTTCCCGTGGCGCGCGCAAGCGACCGAGCGGGCCCTTACCGGCAGCAAGCTCTCTCTGGCAGACCTTCCCAGGTGGGCGCAAATCCTGGAGAAGGAAGTCCATGCCGAACTCGTCCGATGGGAAGCGCGCATGAAAGGGCTGCCCAACGAAGGCTTTACCGATGAATACCGGGTACAGCTTGCCGTTGCCTTCTTCTATAAAGCTGTGATCAATGCGCTGGTGGCCCGAGGACAAGCCGTCCCTGAAGATCTTGAATCGAGCGGCATCATCACCTGGGGCAAATGGCCGGTCAGCGAGGGCCGGGAATTTTATAAAAACCAGGCGTTCAAGGCCCCGGTTTCGCAGCCCTACATCAAGCTCACGGCCATGTACCAGACCTCCGGCCAGATTCACTATACTCACGAGCTGCCGGTCCCGCCGCTTACGGTCAATGCGGCATTCGTCCAGAGCCGCCGGGCGCTGGCCAATTACTTCTTCACGCTCCCGGAAGGGAAGGGGCCGGTGAAGGCCGGGAAGCTGCGCGAACACCTATCGGAGCGCTTCCCCTCATTCGTCGATCTCATTACTTGCGAGAACATAAAAGATGGCGGATTGAACTTTCAGGGCATGGGGGGCGATCAACCTATATTTGCGGAAGATCGGGTGAGCTACGTGGGGCAATCGATTGCCACGGTGCTGGCGGCTACGGAACAAGAGGCGATCAGCATTGCCGACTACGTGGGCCGCGAGTGCGTCGGCTATCGCAAGGTGGAGTGGCCGCTGAATAGCGGTAAACCTTGGCCCAAGGAATGGTATGAACCGATCTTGAGCCTGGATGATGCCATCAAGATGGATAGCATCTACCCGGATACACCTTCGACTTCGGTATTCGCCTCGCATGTGTGGCAGATCACGCGGCCGGGCAGCCAATTCGAATGGACCACGCCGAAGAAAGATCCTTTGGACCGGAAGATTGTGAACCGCAAAGGCGTTGTGGACGGCCTCACTTGCCAGATTGTCGAGAGTACGCAGACCACCGGAGGCCAGGCCCATTTCTACATGGAGCCGCAGGCGTGCATCGCCGAACCGGCCGATGGAAGGCGCATCATCGTCCGGCCGTCAACCCAGAGTCCCATGGAGATGCACAACACTGTGGCCATGGCGCTGGGCGTTCAGTATCACCGGGTCGAGATACAGGTCCCGGCGGTGGGCGGCGGGTTCGGAGGCAAGACGGAACAGGCCCGTTTTGTTGTCGGCGCAACTGCGGTATCAGCCTACGCCAGCAAGAAGCCGGTGCGGTTGGTGGTGCCGCGCGAAGAAGATACCAGCATGATCGGCAAGCGGCACGCCTATTATGGGCAGTATCAGATTGCCGTGGATCGCGGCGAGTTCCGGCCCGCCGATAAGGGAATTATCCGGGGCATCCACTCGAAGATGTGGGGCGATGGCGGGGCGTTCTACGATTGCTCGTTCATCGTTTCCAACTGTATCCAACTGCGCGCCGACAATGCCTATCGCGTGGCCAACTTCCAGAACCAGATCGACGTCTGCCGCACCAATACCGCGCCCAGCACGGCCTTCCGCGCCTTCGGCGATGTTCAGGGCAAGGCGATCATGGAAAACGCCATCGACGATGCGGCCTTTTCCGTAGGCATGTTGCCCGAAGACCTGCGAGAGAAAAACCTCTACGACCGCGGCGATGTGACTCCTTTTGGCCAGGCCCTGTCGTATTGCTATATGAAGGATGTATGGAACTTCCTGAAGCGCAAGTGTGACTACGCGGAAAAAAGGCGCTCGGTCGACGAGTTCAACCGGAAAAACAAATGGCGCAAGCAAGGGCTGGGCATGCTTCCGGTCAAGTACGGCTCAGGATACAACTTGGTGATGCTCGAGCAGGCTGCCGTTATTCTGGCTGTGAATCAGGGTGATGGAAGTGTTCTGATCCACCAGGGTGGCGTCGAAATGGGCCAGGGATTGACCACCCAGGTGGTGCAGGTGGCTTCCTATGTGCTCAACGTCCCCATGGACCTGATCTACGCAGACAATCCCCGGACGGGTGTCACTCCCAATCCCACCAGTACCGGAGGTTCCACCGGGACCGTCTACAACGCCGAGGCGGTCAAGCAGACATGCCAGGAATTGCGCGCCCGGCTCACCGAGTTTGGCTACCAGATGTTGAAAGAGAACGGTGGAGAATGGTGTAAGGCCCGCGGTATTGACTTCTGGAATTACGGGGAACAAGGCTGGGCCAAGAAGGTCACCATTAACGAAAAGACCGCCCTCATCTGGCAGAACCTGGTGGGCATGGCTTATTCCAGCCGGGTCAGCTTGGTCTGTAGCTTTACCGCAAAAATGGAGGGCGGAACCGTTCCGGTGCCGGCCCTAGCCTATAAACCGGCGGAGCTGCAACCGGTAATTCCGGGCGTGGTGCGCAATACAAAGATACCGCCCGGTGGCGCCGTGGATTCATTCGTCGGCTTCACCTATTCGGCGGCCTGCTCAATCGTGGAAGTGGATGTCCTGACGGGCGAGGTCAAGATCCTCAGCTCCGACATCGTCTACGACATGGGCTGGAGTCTGAATCCAGCGATCGACATCGGCCAGGTGGAAGGCGCGTTCGTGCAGGGCATTGGCTATCTGCTCACGGAAAAGCTGGTGTTCGAGCAGGAGGGGCCGGAAAAGGGCCGTCTCAATACCGTGAACACCTGGCGATACAAGCCGCCGGCCATGTCTACCATTCCTCTGGAGTTGAACGTCCATCTCTTTCCTCGCAATGAGGCCAAAGAGGTTCCCGAAGATCCCAACGATATTTTTTCCGCCAAGGAAGTGGGCGAGCCTCCACTGGTGCTGGCTACCAGCGTGTTCCTGGCGGTGAAGGCCGCCGTGCGCGCATCACGGCTGGAACGCAAATTGAACGGGCTGTTTCGAATGGATGCCCCGGCCACTGTCCAGGAAGTTCGCCGGGCTTGTGAAGTATCAACCAAGGATTTCTAGTGCAGAGACCGGGAGATTGAGGAACCATCGCGGACCGGGTGATCGGGACATCGGGTAATCGGACATCGGAACTGCGATTCCGCTTTTTGCCGACATTGGTAATTTTAGCGGTCACGAAACTAGTTCAGGAGCGCAAAATGAAGTCAACTTTACTGATGGGTTCGACGATACAGAAGAAGTCCGTAATACTGGCGGCCATTACTCTGCTAACCCTGGGTGCGGCGCTATGGGGATGCAACTCGCAGCCGCCCCCGGCTGCGCCGCCGGCGCTCTCGGCGGCCGCGCTGAAACTATCGGCGGAAAAGGAAAGAGGCGTCAGCTTCCCGGATTTCGGCTTCATGGTTCCACCCGCCGAATACATCGGGAAATATTCCCGCGAGCCGATCTTCCGTCTCAAGGCCGACTTCCCCAAGGAAAAACCACAGCAGTTACCGGCCTTCATGGAGAAGATTGATTTCAAGAAGAATCCGGAAGAATACCTGGTGGCAGCGCGGGATTATGCCTTCGAAGGAAACCTGCCCAACTGGGACCCTTTTGAAAACAAGACACGCGGCTGGTACCACATTCCCTGGCTGCATCCCACGCAGACGGGTGACAATGCCTATCCGCCTAACGGCGGCACCGAGGGCTTTCGCGGGCTGATCAAAGAAGCGCCAGTGACGCCGTTTCAACTGGGGCCGCAGCAGGCCGGCAAGGATGGAGGATATTCCATCTACGCCATTACCCTAGTCAACGATATGGCCGGATACACCATGGGGAAGATGTGGGCCGATCCGAACAATCCCGATCCGCGCGCCACCGATTCCCGTTACGGCGGCGGCTTTCCGGTGGGCACCGTCTTCGCCAAGCTGCTGTTTACCGATGCGCCCCAGGGGACCGACAAGATCGATTATCTTGAGAACCCTTTGCAGTGGAAGGCATACATCACAGAGAATTTCTGGAAGTCCGGCACCCGCAAGGTCACGGCTGTGAACCTGCTGCAAATGGATATTGCAGTCCGCGACGGACGGGCCGATGCTCCCGGCCTGAGTGGCTGGGTGTTTGGAACGTTTGTCTACAACGGAAAAGTAAACAACGCCAATAAATTTCTGAATCTGGTGCCCGTGGGCCTCATGTGGGGCGATGATCCTGAGAACAAGAAGAACGTGACCAGCGGAGTTTACCCGGTCCTGGCAACCACCGTGAACCCAGAGCTGAAAGAAACTGCCATCTTCAACCACAAAGACCTGCCGCCGCAACATCTGGGTTGGAACGGACGGCTGAACGGCCCCGCCGATCTGAACACCACCTCCTGCATGTCGTGCCATATTGCCGCCGAGTATCCGCCGGTTACCAGCCTGGTGCCGCCGACCGCAGTCCCTGACGGACAGAAAGATCCTCCGGCCCAGGGAGGAACGCCGGAATGGATGCGCTGGTTCCAGAACACCCGTTGCGCAACTCCCATGAACGAGCATGCTTACTCGACCGATTTTTCGTTCCAGGTAGCCATTGCCCTGGAGAACTTCTTTAACGTCAAGAGTGAACAGGTACAAGGCTACTGGGCAGCCGACTATCAATCGGCCAGAATGCCGATCGCGCGTGGCGAACTTCAGCCGATAGCGCGCGGGAATACCAAGCCGCCAGGGAAACGAAAGAAGTAGCGGGCTGCTGGTCGGGTAAAATTCGCGGCCCGTCGTTCGCCCAAGCCGGTAGGGGTGCCCTTTGTCACGGGGAAGGACGCGGCAGGTGGAATCTTCACCGTTCCGACCATGGGCTGCCGAATACCAGGTCGGCGCTGAAGACTATCTGTTTCTCATTTCATTGGATCGCAAAATGCCGCCTTCGGGGTACGGTAATGGACTGCAGAGATGGGTGCCCCACCCTTCGCGCTGTTTGCGAAGGGTGGGACGCGATAAGCGTAGATGAAGGAACCCCGAGATAGCGCCGCTGAGCAAGAAATGTGAAGAGCCAGTGGTGATCTCCCGTTACTTCGGCTTCTCCGGGAACTTGAATCCGACATAAGTTCCTGAGCTGATGCCCATCAGCGTGAGCAGGGAAGGGTCGAATTCCGGCATGGCCATATTCCGGTAGACGGCCCAGACGAAGACGGTGCCGAGAACAATTGTCCAGACAGCAATCTGGAACCGGTGGAAACTGATTCCGTCGCCATCATTCAAGAGGTCGAGAATGAATCTTCTGCTGGTGGAGGGAGAGGGGGCCGCCGGTAGCAGGTTGAGATTTGCCTCCACTTCGGTGAGCCGCGATTGCTTTTGCGCCAGCTCGCTCTCGGCAGCGGTCCCCGGGGTGATGCCCGCGTCCTGCAGACCGGCAATGCGCGCTTTCAGGGCCTCACGCTCTGCAACGAGAGAGTTTCTCTGACTGCGCGAACTCGCCTCCTTCTGCTTATCAACGAATATCGCGGCCAAGCCCGTCGTAGAGCTGATGCCAAGCAATCCGAGCACCGACCCCATGGGAATGTGAATTTGCCGTGTACTGACACAGATGTATGCGTACGCTGCCACGACCAGATAGAACCAGAACGCCATCTGCACCAGACCGAGGCTATATGGCGAGCGCAACGGCATTGCTGGTTTTGCGCCGATCACGTAGCGCAACAGATCAGTTCTTGCGGCAAAATAGATCAGTGCAGTCAACAGAGAGAGGAATGCGAGCAAGAGCCAGGGCCAGCTCTTCGGGTACGGAACAATTCTGACAAAAGCGCTTGACTCGAAAACATACCGGGAATCTGAAATCCCTATGCTGATCGGGAGCTGGTTCTCATCGCTATGGTGTGCTGCATCCACGATCGCGGCCCACGCTTTCCAGTCGTCTGAGTTCGCCGTATCCATTTGCAGGGTAAAGTTCAAATACTCCTGGCTGGCCGGTGAAATCGAGCTGGGCGACACTTTTGTAAGCAGGTAGCCGCCGATGAAGAGGCGCAGAGTGTCAGGATTCTTCTTCTGCTTATAAATCCAGTCGTGGAGGCCCATGACGCAGACTGTGACCTGCTGCCCCATTGCAACCTCGCTGGCCGTGTTGATTGGCGCGCGCCCCCTAACAACAACCAGGGGCGACGGGTCACCCGTAGATGGAGATGACGGGCCGGCCTGAGGCTTCATTGCCGCATAGTAACCGCTCGCACAACTTGCGCTTGGGTCCGGCGGAGCAGCGGTGGTTGCTAACGCCCCTAACTTGAACACACAAATGACTATTGCCGTCCATGATACTCGAGACCAAAAGAAATTCATCGCCATGTGATATCCGATCCTCGTCGATAGTGAAGCCTGAATAGATAAACGCAATCTATGGCGATTTTCCTTTTTCGCCTGGCGAACCTTTGACCCTTCAGCAAGGGCGGAAAATTCTGCCCGCACATCGACCACTATCCGCTATATGCTGTTCTCATCAACGATTCGCACGATCTTGAATTGGGCCACATAGCATTCATGTACTGAACGGTGCGCCTGCCGGTCAAGGGGAAGTTTGGCAATCCGTTCGATAATTTCAGTTGCCGCCCCTTTGATCTCCTGCTTCTCGGGGGAGGCCAAATTTGCGGAGAAACGAGTGAGAAAACCAAAATATGCGGTTGCTACGCGGTAGGGATAATGCCGCCACTCATCCGCAAACTGGGGTCTGAGGAGCCCTCGAGCTTCTCTGAAGGGAGCCATTCTGTCGGCGGCGTTGAAGTCTGTGTCTATAGCTCGCTCTAAAAGAAAGCGAGCGTAATGATTGTCGATCTGAAATGAGTCATAGCGGTCCAAATTGCTCGCATGGGAGTAGGCAGTGCTGAAATAAAATCCCGACCGTTCAAAATCCTTAGCCACCAACGCGGCAATTGCGTATTGCAGCCAAAACAGCGGATTACGGCTGCAGTGGCCTAACCCTTTAATTTCCTCATAGACCCGCATCGCAGATCGACCCCGGCTCTCCTCTGGGAAGAACAAGTTTGAACCGCTGAATCTCACCAGATTCTTGAAGAGCTCGAAGTGATAGTCTGAGCCGTATGCCAGCACATCTACTTGAGAGATAAGTCGGATAAGGGCCTGCGCAGTCCGGTTGGGATCGGAAATCTTCTTGAGGATTACAGTCGCCATAACTGAGGATCGCATGTTGAAGGTGTTACCAGCAAAATCGATGAGTTCACTCACGACTGCGTTCTCTTTGAACCCCCTGGTGAGGATTTCATCTCCACAGAGTGTTATAAGTGTCGGCGAATTTGGGTGATAACCCAACACGCTTAGCAAAAGAAGTTTTGTCAGCGCGTCTTTATACTCCGACGTTTCATTGAATGCTTGAAACAGTTTTGCAAGGCGTTCCACCATCTGTGGAGCCTCGAATACTTTAAGTAAAACAGAGCTCCAACGGCCGTCGCACTTGTCCTTCAGGAATCTCAATTTCGCGGACGCCCCACTTCCAGCCATATCGTTCCAGAACCCGAAGTGATCAAGAAAGGCAGACACCCATTCCAGTTCGTCATCGTCCATTTCATCCAAATTGAACTCAAAGGCGTCACGCCATCCGACGGCGTCGGAAACCCGGTCGAACAGGGCTTCATGAGCGGCAGTTCGGGCCGACATCACAAGCGTGAGTTCCTTTCCAACTCGGCCCCGGAATGCACTCAGAACATCCAGCCATTCGGTATAGTTATCGACAAAAATAACCGCGTGCCCTCCTTTGTCCAAAACGACGTGCAGTTCTTCCGTGAGTGTGTCACCACGGTTCGCAAGCGTGAACACTTGGAATCCCTTGACGAACGCTGCATAATGAGCAAAGGCCATCGCAACCGTTTTTCCATTACCAAGGGATGAATGGAAGTAAATCACACCGACCCCTGGCACTAGGACTTCAGAGAAGCGTTGAACTGCCGTTCTGATTCCACAGTAAGTAACCTGTTTTAGATACGCCGGGGCAATATACTCACCACGTAATTTACCGGATAGCAGTAGCTCGAAAAGATGTCTATCTTCGATGGGATCGGACGCCATCGAAGGCGTATACGGCTTGATGCAGTGACTGATCGGGGCAGCATTATGGGGAACCGAATAGGTTTTTAGGAATGCCGCAACTTCATCAGCGAAAGCATCCACACCTTTTGCCACGAGAAGTCCAAATAGCGACGCGCGATGTGCATCGGCTAGATTTGGATCTTTCTTGAGAACAAAAAATGATTTTTCCTTTAGCTCTTCCTCAAAGAGCAGGCGTTTGAGGTCTAGATCGGCCAACGAGTAACCGACAAAAAATATGGCTTGCGCTGCGTGAAGATCGAACCGAAATCGGTCGGCCGACTCATCATTCATCGCGGAGCCAGAGCTATAGCTAGTTGTGGTGAGCTTCAGTTCACGAGCTAGTGAATCCTCAGTGGCAGTCCAAATAAAGCCGTTCAAGTGAACGCAAGTCAAACTGTTATTTGAAGCTTTGCCGACAGGATCCTTCCCACCGTAAGATGCAACTTTCTTTCCAATCTCGGTGCAGGCTCGTTCAAAAACGTCGTCATAGTTGGTCGTATAGACCCGTCGCCAAGGCAGTTTGGCGAGTTCTCTTTGACTCTTCGTGACGTCCTTGGCTACGTACAAGTTTCTCAGTTTTTGCAGAAGGACTGCTGAACCATATTTCGCCATGTAGATATCGGAGATGTCTTCTAACGCAAGGTCGCTGGGTATTCCTGCTTCGTTGGCAAGCGCCTTACCAAGTCCGGCTCCCATTAGAAAAGGTTCGCCTGCCAGACTAGTTGCTCCCCACGAAAAACCCGCGCCAAGGAACAGCACAGCTCTTCCTTGAGCAGCGTAAGCCAAGGCTGCTTCGAATTCCAATGTAGACCTCCTAAAAGCAACAGACGATTATCAGTATAAAGGGCTCACCGGACGGCCGCTAGGCGTTACCATCTTTGGCCTTGGATTGTGCCAGCTCAGCCGTTGGTACCGAAACACCCGTGATGCCGTCGATTCTGGCACACTGCCAGCTTATCGGCTTAACTGGAACTCGTATCCGTCAAACGGGCGAATCTTGAAGGCGGCAAGGTTTTTATCTCTCATTCATACCGCAAACACTCAATAGGATCCAAATTAGCCGCCAGATTCGCCGGGTAATAGCCAAACGCCACACCGACACCCACGGACATGACAAAGCCGATGACCACCCATAGATAAGAGAGCGTAGCCGGCACCGAAGGCACGAATGTCCGCACCAGTGTCGAGACGCCGGCCCCGATCAGGATGCCGATGGTCCCGCCCACCAGCGTGACCACCACGGCTTCCAGCAGGAATTGCAGACGGACGTCGGCGCGGCGGGCGCCGATGGCCTTGCGCACTCCGATTTCCTGCGTGCGTTCGGTCACGGAGATGAGCATGATGTTCATCACGCCTACGCCGCCGACCAGCAATCCCACGGAGCTGATAATCGAGGTGAGAATCACCAGCGCACCGGTGAGCTGGTTCCACAGGTTGCTGAGGAAGTCCGGGGAGCTGACTTCGAAGTCGTTCTCTTTGTCGGCGGGCACGCGGCGCAGCCGGCGCAAGGCCTGTACTACCTCGTCCTCTGCGGTTTCGATTTTTACGTCCTCGGGCACGGTGAAGGCCATCACCAACTCTTTGTCATCCGGATATTTTTTCCGGAAATCGCTGAGCGGTATGATGGCGAATATATCCACGCCCGGCCCCACAAAGAGTCCCTGGTCGTGCTCAAACACGCCAATGACTTCATAGAGGAAGCCATTGATGCGCACCGATTTGCCGATGGGATCGGCGTAAGGAAACAGAGACTCACTGATGGCCGCGCCCAGCACCACCACCTGGCGCGCGTGCTCCTGATCGAAGGCGGTGATGAAGCGTCCGTGTTCCACCGCGAACAGGGGAATGGCATCGGTGTACTGGGGCTCGGCCCCGCGCAGGATGACTTTTTCCACGCTGTGGTCTCCGATGGTGATCAGGTTGGTGTGGCCGAACAGAAAGCCGCGTGTGCCCACGGTGGTAATAATGTTCACGTCGGGCGCGGCAGCTCGGATGGAATCGGCATAGTTGTATTCGAAATATTTGCGGATGCGGACTTTCTCCGGCCAGCGGGAAGGATCGGTGCCCGGCGGAAAGCGCGTGAGGAAGTAGGTGCGGGAGCCGAGCGACTGCACTTTGTCGGAGACGAACTTGTTGAGTCCTCCGATGATGGAAGCCATGGAGATCACCGACGACACGCCGATGACAATGCCGGCCACCGTCAACATGGAGCGGACTTTGGAGGCGCGCAGGGTCTCCATGGCCGCCCTGAAATTTTCGCGCGCCTGGGAAGCGCTCATGAATGTCATTACTCAGCCCTCAGGGCAACCACCGGATCGAGGCGCGAGGCGCGCAGCGCCGGGTAGATTCCAAAGAACAGACCCACCGCCGAACTTAACAGCACGCCCATCACCGCCACCCATGTCTGCACAGCCGCAGGGAAGGGAGTCAGTGTGCGCAGGACGAGCGCGACCAGAAATCCCAGAGTGATGCCCACGGCGCCTCCGGCAAGGCATTGGAGCAGGCTCTCGGCCATGAATTGCCGCAGGATATCGTTTTGGGTGGCGCCCACGGCGCGGCGCACGCCGATCTCCCGGCGGCGGGCCGTCACGCTCACCAGCATCACATTCATGATGACAATGCCGCCGACAATGATGGAAATGACGCTCACCATGATGAATACCGCGAAGAACGCCGAGCTGATGCTCCGCCACAACGCCATGTAGCTTTCTTTGGTGCCGATGAAGAAATCATTTTCGGCGTCTGGGGCGAGATGACGCCGGGCCCGCAGAATGAGCTGGGCCTGGTCCTGGGCCTGCTCGAAGCCGTTCTTGCCGGTCTTCACGTTAATTGTGAGGCTGCTGTGCGCGCCCCGCATGCGCAGAAAAACCGAGAGAGGCACCAACGCGAAGTTGTCTTGGTCCTGGCCAAGCACGCTGCCGATCTTTTCCATGGTGCCGACGACGATCAACTCATCGTTGCCGATGCGCACGGTCTGGCCCAGGGGCGCCACACCGCCAAAAAGCCGCTGCACCAGGGTGTCGCCGATCAGGCAGACATTGGCGCGGTGTTCGTCCTCGGAGGTGGTGAAGTAGCGGCCTTGTTCGACGGTGCGGGTGTCGATATCGGCCATAGAGGCGGTCGCCCCGGCCAGGTTGACATCCTGCACCTCGGTGCTTCCAGAGCGCGCGCGGACTGTGGCGCTGGCCGTGGCCCCGATTTCCCCGCAGGCCGCGCATTTCTCGGCGACCGCGCGCATGTCGTCCAGCTCGATCTTGCGGTAGCGCAGCGCTTTCAGGATGACGGTGAAATCGGTGGCTGCAAAGGGCGTTCGCGCGACTTGAAAAACATTGGTGCCCAGGTTGGCGATCTTCTGTTCCACATAGAGGTTCGCTCCCTGCACGATGGTCATAACGGTGATCAGGGTGGCCACGCCCAGCGTCAATCCCAGCATGGTGAGCGAGGAACGCATCCGGTTGGCCCGTAAGGCGTTGATGCACTGCGCGAGGTTGTCACGGATGGCCAGCATGTCTCGGGAAAGGCACCCTCCCGATTAGAGTATCAAAATTGAGGCCGCCTCTTCTGCTTGCCGTCAGGTCGAAGAGATTGGCCGCGAATGAACGCGAGTTGCAGTTGAGTTGCCGTTGCTCACGGAATCATCGTGTACTGCGAAGATTCTGAGGGATAGCGATACAGGGAAAAGCAATGCTTCTGTGCTCTAATAATGACCGGACATGAGTCATCCGCTTCTGTAAAGCGCTGGCGCAAGCCTGCGACTTCAATTTCGCATCAGGGAGAATCGCACTATGATGAATCTCTACCTCAGGTCTCACCGTCTTTTTTGCCTATGGTCCATGCTGGCCGCCTGCGCCTACCTCGCGCCTGGCGCTTTCGCCCAGCAGAAGCCGGAAGAACTGCCGTTCATCGAACCGGCTGAGCACGCGAAACAGGCGCCCCGTGCTTTGCTGGCTACGCATCCCAACCTTACCGGCGAATGGCAAACGCTCGCCAACCAGATGCCCATCAATCCGGTGCATGTGGCGCTCATGCACACCGGCAAGGTGCTGGTGATTTCCGGCTCCGGCAACGACCCCAATAACCATGTTCTCGAAGCCGGCGTATGGGACCCGGTAACGCAGACCGTGAGGACCTTCCGTATCACCTGGGATATGTTCTGCGACGGCATGGTGATACTGCCGGATGGCAGGCCATTCGTGCTCGGCGGCACCAAGAAATACGACAACTTTCTCGGCGAGCCACGGACTGCCGCATTCAATCCAGCCACCGAAGCGTTTTCGCCCATGCCCAACATGAAAGCCGGACGCTGGTATCCCACGGCTACTACCCTGGGGGATGGCTCGGTGATGGTCCTCTCGGGACTGAACGATACGACCGGCGCGGTGAACACCACCGTTCAGATTTATAAGCCGTCGACCAATACCTTTGTGCCTGTGGGCACGTCTTTTGCCGGGATGCCGCTCTATCCCCGTGAGCATCTGCTGCCCAGCGGAAAGGTGTTTGAAACCGGCGCAAACTTCATGACGAAGATGTATGACCCGGCCACCAGCGCATGGACGAACGTCGCCAACACGGTTTTCGGC
>Ga0210403_10002305_pt1 | contig 17385 bp, 19 predicted proteins | sample IncBWC19MmetaG_FD_150863 | JGI IMG/M metagenome (GOLD analysis project Ga0210403, IMG submission 150863) | Forest soil microbial communities from Barre Woods Harvard Forest LTER site, Petersham, Massachusetts, United States - Inc-BW-C-19-M | ecosystem: Environmental > Terrestrial > Soil >... | reverse complement strand
GAGCAGAACGACGAATGGGCCGTCCAGCGTGCCCGTTACATGACGCTGGAAACCATCGCGCCGATGAGCGATGATCCCGCCGTCAGCTTCCCGGCAATCCTCGGCCGTCGCGCGCACCTCGTGGCCCACAGGTGTGGCGACCAAATGTTTCACATTCACGGCGGTGCCGACCGCGCTTTCGCCTGCGTCCAAAAACGATCTGATGGCATTGAGCGCGGCATTTTCCATGATCAGAATCATTACGGGCGTCGCAAGCACTTGCGGCAATATGGCGTCCTTGAACCGGTTGGCAAGATGTCCGGGTTGCACCCGCAATGTCGATGTCCCTCTGGCTCCCAACGGAATCTGCCGCATCGAATCGTTCCAGATCCCTAATAGATGCGTAGGCCGCTGGCCCCCGACCGAGGACAACCCGCCAATTGTCGAACGAAGCGAATCTTGACGCGCGCTGATTCAGTTGTCCGCAGCCAGCCCTCTCATATAAACTACCCGCCCATCTCCTGCGGAGCGTCGCCATGAAAGCTTTCCTACTTGCCTGCGCAGCCGCAATCGTGATTGCGGCTGTCGGCTTTGTCGTCCTTAACCAGGTTCAGGAACCTGTCCAACAAGCGTTTGCGACGACGGGTGTGCGGCTCTGACCGAGCGCCGCCTGAACCTTATGCGTCGCGCGATTCCTATTCCGCCGCAGTGACCGCCGGCCCGGGCCGCGCATTGGCTTCGGCGCGGGCATTCTCCTCCTCGAGCCAGAGGCTGTGGTGCTCCCTGGCCCAGTTGACATCCACGGTGCCGCTGCCCATCGCTTCGAACGCGCCCTCCATGCCGATCGTGCCGATATAGATGTGCGCCAGCATGACGGCCACGAACAGGACTGCCACGATTGCGTGCACCATCTGCGCGAGCTGCATCCCCTCGATGCCTGACAGATAGAAGGGGAACATCAGCTCATACCCGGTGGCTGCGACCAGGCCACCGCCGATGACCACGATCCAATAGATCGCCTTCTGGCCGGCGTTGAAACGATAGGACGGCGGATGATCGTGACCCACGATCCCGCCACCGCGCTTGAGCCAATCGACATCGACCTTATTCGGGATGTTGCCGGCGATCCACATCAGAAAGATCAGCACGACGCCGATGGTGAACGGGAAGCTCAGATAGTTGTGCGCATATTTCGCCCATTGCGACCATTCGGAAAACGCCCCGTGCCCAATCAGCGGCAGGAGCAACGGACGGCCAAAGGTGATGTTCAATCCTGAGACGGCCAGAACGATGAAGCAGGTCGCCGTCATCCAGTGCACGAAACGCTCGAAAGCCGTAAAGCGCACGATCGTACGACCCGACCTCCCACTCTCGAGCCGCACCATGCCGCGCGTGAGATAGAAGATCACAAGCACGGCGAGCATACCGACGATCGCGATTCCGCCGACCCAGCGCAGCGCCACCGTTCGGAATTCACGCCACTCGCGGCCGGCCGGCTGCATGAGGACACTGGAACGCTGATCGGGAATGCTGACGCGTCCCTGAATTCGGTCGAACTCCTGGAGAAGCTGCTGCTCTCTCACCGAACTGGCGGTCGGGTTGATCCGATCCTGCTGGGCGACGGATGGCGCAGACGCCGTCAGAATCAACAGAAATGCCAACGCGCCGACAGCCAGGTAAATCGATCGTGCAGAAGAGACCATGAACTCCTCCAGATAGTTGCGCGTTTCGCAAGCCATGTCGCCTCAGGACTCGATGGTTTCACGATAGGCGGTCTTCCAGCCCCAGGCGCCGGAGCCGTAACCGCGTTTCATGACGCGCTCTTTGTAGATCTGGGCGATGATTTCGCCGTCGCCGGCGAGCAACGACTTTGTCGAACACATCTCGGCGCAAAGCGGCAATTTGCCTTCGGCGAGACGGTTCGCCCCGTATTTCTCATATTCTTCCTTGCTGCCATCGGCCTCGGGACCGCCGGCGCAGTACGTGCACTTATCCATTTTGCCGCGCGATCCGAAATTTCCGATCTTCGGATATTGCGGCGCCCCGAACGGACAGGCATAGAAGCAGTAGCCACAGCCGATGCACAGATCCTTGGAGTGAAGCACGACGCCATCAGCTGTGGTGTAAAAGCAGTTGACCGGGCAGACCGCGGCGCAAGGCGCGTCAGTGCAGTGCATGCAGGCCATGGAGACCGATCGCTCGCCCGGCTTGCCGTCGTCGATGGTGACAACGCGGCGCCGATTGATGCCCCAGGGCACCTCGTGCTCGTTCTTGCAGGCGGTGACGCAGGCATTGCATTCGATGCAACGGTCGGCGTCGCAGAGGAATTTCATACGTGCCATGGTCGTTGCTCCTTATGCTGCCGCGATTTGGCAGAGAGTGACTTTGGGCTCCTGCATGCCGGTCGCCGGATCGTATCCGTAGGTGGTGATCGTATTGGCGCTTTCGCCGAGCACGATCGGATCAGTGCCCTTCGGATAATTGCCGCGAAGATCCTTGCCTGCGAACCAGCCACCGAAGTGGAAGGGCATCCAGGCGACTCCCTTGCCGACACGCTCGGTAACGAGCGCCTTCATCCTGGCGCGCGAATCGTTTTCGGCGCCGGTGACCCAGACCCAGCCGCCATCCTTGATGCCGCGATCGGCGGCATCAGCCGGGCTGATCTCGATGAACATGTCCTGCTGAAGTTCGGCGAGCCAGGGATTGGTGCGCGTCTCCTCGCCGCCGCCCTCGTATTCGACGAGGCGACCCGAGGAGAGAATGAGCGGGAATTGCTTGGCGGTCCCCTTCTCTACCGCCGCCTTCTGCACGGAGAAGCCGATGTTAGGCACGCGGAACTGCCTTGCATCGGGCAGCGTCGGATATTTCGCGACCAGTTCGACGCGCGGCGTGTAGATCGGCTCGCGATGGACCGGAATGGGATCTGGCAAGCCGAACGCATTCATGCGCGCCTTTCCGTTGCCGTAAGGCACGCAGCCATGCATCAGCGCGACACGCTGGATACCGCCCGAAAGGTCGAGCGACCATGACACCGTGTCCGGATTGGCCGGATTGATCTTGTTGATAACAGCCATCTCGGCTTCCGTCAGCTCCGTGTCCCAGCCGAGCTTCTTCAAGACCGCCAGCGTAAACTCGGGATAGCCGTCCTGAATCGCTGAACCCTTGGAATAGGCCCCGTCCGCCAGCAGGCTGACCTTGCGTGTGGTGCCGTCCGGGAGCTTCTCCTCGCGCTCGAGACCGAAGCGAGGCCGGAACGTGCCGCCGCCATCCATCACATGCAGATTGGTGTTGTAGAGCAGCGGCGTGCCCGGATGCTTCATCTCGGGCGTTCCCCAGCACGGCCAAGGCAGGCCGTAATAGTCGCCGCCGACCTCGGGATCGTCCTTGGGCGCGCGCATCGTCAGCATGTCGAACTTGGCCTGGTTCTTCATATGCGCCTTGAGCCGCTCAGGCGACTGCCCGCAATAGCCGGTCGACCAGCTGCCGCGGTTCATTTCCCGAAGCACATCCTCGGCCTCCGGCAGATTGTTCTCGACCTTGATATTCTTGAACATCGTATCGGCAAAGCCGCACTTCTTCGCCATCAGATAGATGACTTCGAGATCGTCCTTCGATTCGAACACTGGCTTTACTATCTGCTCGCCCCACTGCAGCGAGCGGTTCGAGGCGACGCGCGAACCTTTGCACTCGAATTGCGTGGCAACCGGAAGAATGTAGACGCCATCCTTGCGTCCCGCTTCCACCGCGAGCGATGCCCAGGTGGTCGGATGCGGATCCGCGATCACGAGCAGTTCCAGCGCCTTCAGGCCATTAAGGGATTCAGGAACGCGCGTGATGCTGTTGCTGGCGTGTCCCTGCACGAAAACCGCCCGTACGTTATCTTTCTGGGCAACCTGATCCCTCGGCAGCGTCACCGCTTCGAACCAGCGGGTGAGGGGGATGCCGGGAGTTTCCATGGTCTGCTTGGTGTCGAAGCGCGACTTCAGGAACTCGTAGTCGACTTCCCAAACCCGTGACCAATGCTTCCAGGCGCCCTCGGCGAGGCCGTAGTAGAACGGCAGCGTGACGATATCGAGTCCGACGTCGGTCGCTCCCTGCACGTTGTCATGGCCGCGGAAGATGTTAGCGCCGGTGCCGGCGGCGCCGACGTTGCCGGTCATCAACAGTGCGATGCAACTCGCCCGCACATTGGCTGTGCCGACGGTCTTCTGGGTCTGGCCCATGGCCCAGATCAACGTCGAAGGCTTCTCCGTGGCAAACATCTTGGCGACGCGCTTGAGCTGTTCGCCGGGAACGCCGCTTACGCGCTCGACTTCCTCCGGATTCCAGTTCTCGACTTCTTTGCGAAGATCATCGAATCCATAGACGCGCTGTCTAATGAATTCCTTGTCCTCCCACCCATTCTGGAGGATGTGCCACATCATGCCGTACAGTACCGGGATATCGGTGCCCGGCCGCATGCGCACATATTCAGTCGCATGGGCGGCTGTTCGAGTCAGGCGTGGGTCTATGACGATAAAGTTGGCCTTTTGAAGCTCCTTGCCTTCGAGCAGATGCTGCAGCGATACCGGATGCGCCTCAGCCGGATTACCGCCCATGATGACCTGGGTTTTGGCATTCCGGATATCGTTGAAGCTGTTTGTCATCGCACCGTAGCCCCAGGTGTTGGCGACGCCGGTGACGGTCGTTGAATGGCAGATGCGCGCCTGATGGTCGGTATTGTTGGTGCCCCAGAACGCGCCGAGCTTGCGGAACAGATAGGCAGCTTCGTTGGTCATCTTGGCCGATCCGAGCCAGTAAACAGAATCGGGGCCGGATTTCTCGCGAACCTCGAGCGACTTGTCGCCGATCTCGTTGATCGCCGTGTCCCAGGAGATGCGCGTCCATTGTCCGCCCACAAGCTTCATCGGATAGCGCAGGCGTCGCTCGCTGTGCACGAGCTCGCGCACGGAAGCGCCCTTGGCACAATGCGATCCGCGATTGATCGGGGAATCCCAGCTCGGCTCCTGGCCGATCCATACCCCGTTTAAGACCTCCGCGGTTACAGTGCATCCAACCGAGCAATGCGTGCAAACGCTCTTGCGAACGGTCGCTCCCGATGTAAGGGGACCTGCCGCGGCCGCTTTCGCGTTGCGGACGCTAACGATCGGGAGCGTGCCCAGTGCGGCGAGAGCGCCGCTGGCAAGACCGGACCGGCGCAGGAAGGTGCGGCGGTCGAGGCCGTCGGCTTGCCCGGACAAGGATGCTGCGATTGATCCGCGTGAAGTGGATTCGGATCGCTGTTGTGTTCTCTTGATCAGCACGGCAGCCTCCCTCAAGAAGGATAGCGATTGACGCGGTAAAAGGCTTTCACATGGTCGGTTTCCTTGTAGCGCGCCTTGTGTTTCTCATCGTCGGTCTCGCTGTCCGCCTGCGCAGGTGTGATCAACGGTGTTGCCAGCGTCGCTCCCGCGCACACCGTGCCGATACCGACCTTGCGGAGGAAGTCGCGGCGGCCGACTGTTTTCTTCTCATTCCTCATCGCATCTCTCCTTGGCCAGTGCCGTGGTCAGTTGGCGAATGTGAAAGCCTCAGATTCAATTTCCAGAAACGCTCGTCCCAGCGTTCCAACCGACCGGTAGAACCTGGCGTTTTCCGCTTTCTCCATGTCGGCGAACAAACGTCCCATCCAGCGGGACACATGCTTCTCGAAGAAGGCACGCTGTGTGTCCGGAGACACAGGGAAGCGAGCCGCAGCAAGGCCCCCCATGACCTCGCACAACGTTGCCGCGTGATCCTCGGGCTCGAAGTTGTTCTCCACGCGCTCAATGCCGAGCGCGGCGAGATCGTCGCGCAGACGCGACAGCGGGCGTTCGTTTAGAAAACCGGTCAGATAATAGGATGCGTAAGGCAGCAGCTCGCCGCGGCCGAGACCTACGAACAGATCAAAATATTCGCGCTCCACCTCGGTCGCCACTGCAATCGATGCGGCGTCGGCAAGAGCTGTATGGACGCGCCCAAGCGCCGTCGCATCGCCCTTCAGTTGCGCGATCTGCTCGAGCAATGCGGCCGACGGCGCGGACGCGAGCAGGGTTGCAAGCAGCGCGTATTCCTGCGCGCGCCCGGCATCGATCGGATCAACAATATCGTCCGACACAGCACGCTCGCTATAGAGGTCAGGACGAAGCGCCTTGCGCGGCACCCCTGTTGCGGCTTCGATCGCAATCACGCGTTGCGCAGGGACCGTACTCCAGTTCGACACCGAGGGCTGGGCAATACCGATTTTTCGGGCAAGCTGAGCTACGCCGCCCGCTGCATCAATGGCGCGTTCAAGGCCATTATCGCGCACGCCGACCTCCCATCCTAGGGGCCAAGCGTTTGATTGGGTCCGCTTAGGAAAGACTAGGCGCGCGTCTGGGAGCGGTCAATCGAGAGGCATAGCCTGAGGCTATAGCATTTGGTCGCAGCCTATCGCGGCAGCGCGCCACCATGCGTGCGGCGCCGAACGGGAATCACTTCACACGCCCCCGCTGGTTGCGGTGCGGCAGAGCTTGTCGGCAATTCCACAGGTGCGGATTCCTGGAACGGTCGAGGATCCGCGATCGCCTGGTCTGACGCTTGCGCTAAACCGGCCTCAGCAGGAGCAGATCGCGCCGCACCTTCGCCAGCCTCTACCGGCAGAATGGGGAGGCTCTCCGCAGCCTGCACCGCGCCCCCGACGATGCGGCGGACGAGCGCGTCAACCTGCTCGGCCGAATAGTCCAACGCACCGAAGCCAGCCATGGCGTTCGGGTCGTTGAAGTCCCAGGCGTTTTCCGCCAACCCAATGAAATCGCGGATGGCGGGATCGGCGCCCCAGGCGCGACGAAGTGCCGCGCGACTCAACTCCTGCGGAATGCCTGGGCGCAGGAAGGCCGTGATGTCGGTGTCAGCATCAATCGATTCAATTGGGAGCAAGTTCGAAATATCCGTCTCCGGGGGAACCGGCTCTGCGGCGGCACGGTCAGATGGCACCGGGCCATTCGCCTCAGCAGCTTCTTCGGACGCGGGTTCAGCGTGGCCGGCGTTCGCTTCTTGCTTGCGGCGCGACCAGCGCGCCAGGAATTGCTCGTCGCTCATTCGTGGCCACCTTTGTGGTGACGCCGCGCAAGCGCCTCCGGATCGGCGCGGCGCCGGTCACGCTTGACGAACTCTGTCTCGACGTGGTGCTCGGCGATGAACTTTTCAATCGCCTGATGCAGCACCTCTGGCATCGGCACCGCCTCGACCAGATTGGCACCGGCTTCCGTGAATGCCTCCCCTTCCGCCGGATCTGCAGTGACGGCCGAAACGGCATAGGGCCAGGCGCCCTCGGAAGGAGTCAATACGATCCAGACACAGGCAGCGCCGGTAGCAAGATTGTCGCGGTAGCGCGCGGCTTCCGAATGATAGAGATCGACCGTCGCACTCCCGGCATAGAAGAGCGTCGTTCCCTCCTGCTCCCGTATGACAGTCCATGGCGTCACCTGTGGCGCGTCGGCAAGACGCCGGTGCCGCGCCAGACAAAATCGATCCATGGGGAATCCGCTCTTCGGCGCTCAACCACGACGCCCACCGGAATACGCAACAACGGCGAGGCCGCGGGGCTCATGTAGTGGCCTCCAGATGTTTGATGGGTAACCCCGTCAACAGATTCTGCGGCTTCATCCGCACGCGTTGGTCTGACGTCATTGCAAGGATCAGATAGACCGGCTCGCGCCCGATGGCGTCGACGATCAGACCTGTATCCGCAAAGGTCACCCGGAACAACGCCAGCACGCGCGGCATCGTTCGCTCATCGAGCGTCTCTCCATGCCAAAGGCGATCCCCCATCCGGGTGGCTTCAGCATCGAGCCCAACATACCAAGTGAGCTTTGCATCGCGCAGCGCGGTGAGCGGCTCGATTGCAATCTCAACTCCAAGCAAATGAGAAATCCAGCGCTTCATGGCCTCCGCCAGCTCGGCCGGTCCCCGCGTACCACCGGTGAAATCGAGCGCAAGGTCGAACTGATCGCTGCGCAGCCAGTAACTGTCGGCATTCCCCTCGCTCAATACGTCGACCGCGGCGCCGGTCGCGGCCCCTAACATGGAGATCAGCGACAACACAGGCGTCGGGCTTGGCCCGCCAACGACTTCCTCGTCACCCAAAAGCAGCAAGTGTTCGTGCGGCAGGATACGCTGCGGTCGGAAGAACAACTCCGCCGCGCGCAGAACGAACGGATTCTCGCAACCGTCAAGCGCGTTGCGCAGGATCACGTGAACGAGGTGGTTCACAAACAGGGGCGGCAAATAGATCGATCCTGAACGAACCAATGCAAGATAAGCCGCCTCCAGCGTGGGCAGCCCCAGCAGAAGGTCACGAAATGCCAGCACGAATTGCCAATTCTCCCGTGCATCGGCATCGGCCATCGCGGCAACCTCGTCCGCAGCGACTGCCCGGCGCGGGTCAGCGAGCAGCTCCCGATGCAGCCTGCGCTCGACCGCGCAGGCGTCGTCCGGCGGCATCAGTTCGGGACGCGCGAAATAGACCTTCAGGAATTCATCCGTGACCACGAGCCCGCCGCTCGCATTGTGATCGAGCAGGTGGTGGCCGCAGGTGATCCAGAAATCCTTCATCGGCGTCGCGGCTCTTCGCTCATATTCGCGAGCTTGAGATTGCTGTCGGGCTCGGCGTCATCCTCCGCTTCCATGAACGAGAACGCCTTGCCGTGACCCTGGCCCTCTCGCAGTTGCAATCTACGGAATGACTCGCGGACCTCGCCATCGCTCGCTGAGCGGTGGACAGCGATCAGCGTGCTAATGGGATGCGTGCAGAGCGATGCCGCAAATCCGACTTCTTCTTCCGCGTTTACGCGCGCGGTTGCAATATCCGGCGCCCCGAACCGTTCGACCAGCTGCCTCGCAAGGAGCTCCACCAACGTCCGGCGATCGTCCTCAGACGCGTGGACGATTTGCGCCAACGTTGACCAGCCCCAGGACTGCACTCCGAGAAAACCGCTGCGGAACGCTGAACGGTCCTTGCCACTCAGCTTCGCCGGATCGCGATCACAAAAGCGGAATGCGCCGGACACCGCCCAATCGCCGGGCTCCGCTGGCACGTCGAAAACGAAAGTGTCGGAGGGATCGAGCGCGATGGTCCGCAAGAGCTTCATAGGCGTGGCCCTCCGAGCTTCGGATCGAGCCAGGAGGGCGATAGCAGGCCCTTCTTCAAATCGCGCCGATCCGTCCTGTCTGTCCCGATGCGACGCACCAGGAGATCGCCATTGTCGTCGATCACATGAGAGGTCTGTCCCTCACGAGCCAGCCGGAGCAACAATTCGCGTGCGACGGCGTCGAAACCATTGACTTGCCAGGTGTCAGTGGTGCGCATCAGATGCCGCGCAAAGCTTTCCGTAATCTGAACCGCGCCGGCCTCGCCAAAGCCCTCCTGGTCGAGTGCGGAAGCGAGCGGAAACACGCCCGCTTCCCGGTCGGTTATCCCAACTGTCCGGATCATAGCGCCGAACACCAGCCAGCGCGGCGGCTCATCCTCCTCCGCGGACGAGGGCCAGCCAAGCCGCCCGCCACCGACAAGCCCGCCGTCGACACGGATCGCGTCGGGCCAGTCAATCGCAATCGCCTTGTTCGGCGGTGCATACGCGCGCAAGGCGTCGGTCAATGCCACCATTGCTGCATAGAAGGCGCGGCGCGCGGTGCCCAAGGGCTCGCTGGGCTCAAGGACGACGGCAAACTCGGCAAGATCAAACCGTCCCACATAGGTCAGCGTACCTGCCCCGCTCTCGTCGGCGATTTCGATGGCGTGAGCGAAGGCGTCACGGCTCTCGCGCAGCCTCACCAGCGTGAATGGCGGAGGCAGATTGATGGACTCGGAGACCGATGAGTGCGTAGGGGCTGTCGGTGTCAATCGGACCTCCAGCTTCCTTTTCTCCTCTTGTGAGCTTAACTTAATCGAGCAGAACAGTCGACGCGAGTCCGCTCGCCGTCGTTCCCAGACCTCTTTGGGAGGTAGATAGCTGCGCATGGCGGATCCGCCGAAAACGATCCTGATCTGCTCGTGTGAAGACACGATGCGCCTCGATACGGCCGCCGTTAGGCGAGGATGCCGCAACAGCGAACTCGCCAACTTCCGCCAGCTCTGCCGTGCCGAGCTTGATCATTTTCGCAATGCGGCGAAGGCCGAAGGATCGCTCGTCGTCGGCTGCACCCAGGAGGCCCCGCTGTTTGCCGATGAGGCGGGAGGACGCTCCGGGAAAATGGACTTCGTCAACCTGCGCGAGACAGCAGGCTGGTCCGCGGAGGGGACGCAGGCAGGCCCAAAAATGGCCGCGCTGCTCGCCGCTGCGTCCGAGCCTGCGCCTGCGTATCCATACGTTGCCTTGAAGAGCGACGGCGTGATCCTGATCTACGGCCACGACGAAGTTGCAGTCGAAGCAGGCCAACTGCTTTCCGATCACCTCGACGTGACGGTCTTGATCACGAAGCCGGCGCAGATTACGCCACCGGCCACGACATCGTTCCCCATCGTCAAGGGTACGATCCGCAACGCCAGGGGCCATTTGGGGGCCTTCGAGCTTGCGATCGACGATTACGCCTTGCCCCGGCCGTCCTCGCGCGGCGCGCTCGTCTTCGAGGCTCCCCGCGAAGGCCTGACTTCACGCTGCGACATCGTCCTTGATCTCTCCGGCGGAACGCCGCTTTTCCCCGCCCATGACTTGCGCGACGGCTATCTCCGAGCAGATCCACGAGATCCGACTGCGATGCTGCGTGTGGTGCTCAAGGCGCGCGACCTTGTCGGCAATTTCGACAAGCCGAAATACGTCAATTTCACTGCAGAACTTTGCGCCCATTCGCGCTCGAGCCTGACAGGTTGCCATCGCTGCCTCGATCTCTGTCCGACCGGAGCGATCACGCCGAATGGCGATCATGTCGAAATCAACGCGGAGGTCTGCGCCGGATGCGGCCAATGCGCCGCAGTATGCCCGACGGGCGCAGCAACCTACGCCCTGCCGCCGGCGGACGCGCTGCTGCATAAACTGCGAGCGTTACTGCTGACCTATCGCGAGGCTGGTGGCTCCAATGCCGTTGTGCTGTTCCATGACGGCCAACATGGCAGCGCACTGATCGATGCGCTCGCCCGTCACGGTAATGGCCTTCCGGCCAATGTGCTGCCGCTTGCCGTCAACGAAGTAACGCAGGTCGGACTGGAGGCGGTCGTAGCGTCCTTTGCCTATGGCGCGGCCGGGATCCGCTTTCTTCTCCGCGCAAAACCTCTGCATGATGTCACAGGGCTTACCCAGACGATCGCGATGGCCGACGCCATTGTTTCCGGACTTGGATTTTCGGGACGCCGGGTTGGAGCAATCGAAGCGGACGATCCGGACATGCTCAGCGAGGCGCTACGCACGATAGAGCCGGCGCTGGCCGTGCAGCGTCCCGCAACCTTCAAAACGGTTGGCAAGCGGCGCGATCTGCTTCGCTTCGCTTTGAGTGAACTGCATCGGATCGCACCTGCGCCGACAGATGTGATCGCCTTGCCCGAAGCCGCACCACTCGGCGCGATCAGTGTCGATGTGGACGGCTGCACCTTGTGTCTGTCCTGCGTCTCGGTCTGTCCCACCGGCGCTCTTCGCGACGATCCCGAACGCCCCATGCTCAAATTCGTCGAGGACGCCTGCGTGCAGTGCGGATTGTGCCAGAGCACCTGCCCGGAAAAGGTCATTACGCTGAAGCCGCAGATCGATTTCCGCGCTGCCAGGGCTCCGGCCACGATTATAAAGGAAGAGGAGCCCGCGCTTTGCATCCGCTGCGGCAAGCCCTTCGGCGTGAAGAGCACGATCGATAAGATCGCTGCAAAGCTCGAAGGCCGGCACTGGATGTATCCCGCAGGCGATAAGCGGGTGGACGCGGTGAGAATGTGCGGCGACTGCCGCGTGATCACCATGAGCGAGCAGCAGTTCGATCCGTTCGCCGGCGTGCCCCAACGCGCTCCGCCTCGCACGAGCGATGATTATCTGCGCGAGCGTGAGACCAAGCGTTAACTACTTGGCGGTGGCGCGCGCCAGGAAATCCGTGAGCGCCTTGCGATCCTCCGCAGATCCAATCCGCTGCTCCGGCATTTTTGTGCCAGGCGTATAGGCGTTCGGACCGAGCTCGAACAATTTTGACACGGTCTCGGGCGTCCACACGATGTCCATCGCTTTGAGCGCATCGGAGAAGCGATAGCCAGGCAGCGACGCGATCCTGCGGCCGTACAAGCCCGCAAGCGTGGGGCCCGCGCGCTGCACCTCCTTGTCGGACAAGGTGTGACAAGCAACGCACGCTTTGAACACCTCGGCGCCGTGATCTCCCGCATAAGCGGCAAGCGGATCGCGCGGCGAGGCCTGCAACAATGAACCGATGGAATCGCCAGTCCGCACATTCCAACGCCGGATCTTGCCGTCGGCTCCGCCCGTCAGCAATGTTGCGTTGTCCGACAGGAACGCGACCGACCACACGGTCGAACCCGGATCGACCAGCGTTCGCACAATGCTTCGCGCCTTTCGGTCGATGACCGCCACGACACCGCCAATTCCTGCAGCAGCGACCGACGTGCCGTCTGGAGAGATCGCCAGCGCGACAATCGGCGTCTGGCCAGCTTGCACCTCGCCGCTTTCCTGGCCCTCCGACATCAGAAAGCGTAGTTTCCCGTCGGCACCAGCCGTTACGATCTCGCCGTCAGGCGCGACTGCCACGGCACTAAGGGGTGAGCCCAGCGTGATGACATTTGGGGTGCCACCCGTCAACGGCCAGATCCTCAGCTCACGATCGTAACCCACGCTCACCAGCGATCGTCCATCCGGCGTGAATGCGACGCCGTTGACGTTCTGCGCATGCCCTTCCAGCACCTGCTGCGCGCCATCGCCGAGCGACCAGATGCGAACCGTATGGTCCCAGGAGGCAGAGGCTAATCTTGCGCTATCCGACGAGACAGCAAGTGAAACGATCGGCGCGCCATGGCCCTCGAAAACCCTGTCCGGCTGCTGCCGGCCGTGCGTCCAGATTGCTACCTTCGCATCCGCTCCTGCGGTCACCATTCGCCCATCCTTCAGGAAGGCAACTGCGTTCACTGCGTCGGAGTGAAAGCGAAGGACCTGCTCGGCGGATTCGGTCTTGAGCGACCATCGGATGGCGGCAGTGTCGAAGCTGCCGGACAGGACGCTGTTGCCGTCACCGGAAATCGTAATCGCCCGCACGGGTCCGCCGTGACCTGTCAATTGCGCTTGTGCCGACGCTGAATGCATCGCCAACAAAGCTGCAACGATGCGGAGACTTGGGATCCAATTCATCTGCGGTTTACAGGTCGTCCGGGCATGTCACCGGCCGTTATGCGGGAAGTTTGCACTTGCTCTGTCTCGTCAACCATTGAAGCCGTTGTTCGGTTTTCATGCTGCACCGCAGGACAGGAATGGCCCCGCTACTCAATGCCGCAATGGCTGTTGTCAGCTTGAACCGGGCATAGCCTGATCCTATGTTTGATTGACACGTCGAGGACGACGTCATGCAAATACGACTTAAGACGTATCTGCATTTCATGTCGCTGTGGCGATCACTTCGCGATTCGATACCGCCACACCGCGACGACGCGCCTGCTGCGTCACCTTTCCTTATTTATATCGCGGTCGTGCTGGTGTTTCTCTTGGCCATTCTGGGAGCAGACGCTCATCGAGGCGAACTGGAATCGTTTGGTCTCTTAGGAAGTGACTACCCCATTCCGGCTGCTTTTTTGAGCCCGTGAGGCTCACCGCCCGATCAAGCTTTCGTTCAACCTCGAAGGCTCTTTCGAGCGTGGATTTATTTGCGAGCCTGGCTGAAGGTCGGCCGCGCGGCTTTCTGCTTAGCGCTTCGATTCCCGCGGAAAGACCAATGAGCGATCGTCAAAGTCGTCGACCGGGAGCTTTGCTGCGCTCCGCGCGCTTTGCATGTCCTGCAATGTCAACGCACCACCTGTTCCGGCACGCCCGATCGTTGAGATCGAGTGTGATCGCGGGATGCCGGTCGCAGCTGCAAGCAGACCGACAGCGGTGATGAAAAGTACAATGATCAAAGGCTTCATGCGAAATCTCCTGTTCGGCTGAAATCCAGGAAACTCTTGCAGCTATCCGATTAGCGCGGAAGCGCGACGTGGCAGTGTGAGCCGCCTCACACCTCCTGGTATTCTTGCGCCGCGCGCTTGTCAGGTTCCTGACTTGGAACCCGCGCCGACAATCAAACTCGGCTTCGTCCCCGGAGCGAGGTTCGCTGACCGCGGCCCGCACTGAAATGCCTCTCGTCCTCGTTTCGCCTGCGGCAATCGCTTAGCAGCGGCACACCAATGCGGCGCCTCTTCCTCGAATTGGTCCTCCACCCTTCCGCCATAGATTTGGCGGGCTCGTCGCAAGAACGGCATGACCAATAAGATCGTGGATATGTTTCCGGAGACGCAGCCGCTCTCTTAGCCGCATTGGTGGCGACTTCGGCGACCCGAGAACCGTCTAATCCAAAAGCGGGAGTCACGAAGCACGGAATCTCAGATCTTCAACCGTCCCAGTTTCGCACCAGAAACGCTCACCAGAACATGACGAACGCGATCAAACGCAGGCGAATGCGCAGTAAAAATCAACAAAACCTAACGCTGAGATCATCAGACGCACGTTTGGGGGAAATAGTGTGTGATGCCGAAGAACATTGTGATCTTTTCCGATGGCACAGGCCGAGCCGGAGAAATCAACTTCGACGAAGCCCGGACTAACGTCTACAAGCTCTTCTGCAGATTGCTTCTTGTAGGATCATATATGCGCCGATTGGAAGCGAAAATCGGGCTTTCGGATTCTCAGTGCACACGGGGAGTTGTGTGCACGGCAGATGAACTCTTAGCTGGCGACAGTCAGGATCGGATTTTTGATCGCGGTGCTTCGGTAGCGGGGGAGCGCTACCGCTTTTCCCCACACCCGCCGAACTTTCCGTGTGTTCTCCAATCTTCCGTACGGCTGCGGCGAAGGTTCGCAATGTTTTCAAACAGGTCCGGATTATTGTCGCAGCGCCTCGGGACAATGTGGCGGCGGAGCTGGACGCAACGCCGGTGCGGCGAGCGAGCAGAAGGCGCGCTTCAATACGCTGGGACAGTTCGCGGGCCCCTGATCGCAACGTATCCCGGCAGAATGTTAGCATTCGTCCCGGTCCCGAGTCATCCGGCAATGTCGGGTGAGAAGATCAAAGGACGGCGCAAGAGCAACTTCGACCCGGTTGCTCCAACCGTCCGAATAAATATCTCGGCAGTGAGATGCTCCGAAAGGATTGGCAAATTTGAGCCATGGCGGCAACGAACGGTCGCACCGTCATCGTGTTCGGCGGAACCGGCTTTCTCGGTCGCCGCATCGTTCGGCATCTGCGCTATCACGAATTTCACGTCCGGATCGCGTCAAGGCATCTGGACCGGAGGCACAGGCTGTTTGGTCCTGATGATCCGCAGCTTCAATTCGTAAAGGTCAACATTCACGACGAGCGGAGCGCTGGCCGGCGCTTACGGCGTCGTAGATGCCGTCGGCCTTTACCTCGAACGCGGACAGGAGACTTTTCATTCCGTTCACGTCGAGGCGGCTCAACGGGTTGCGGCCCAAGCGCTCCTCGCCAGAGTCGAGCGCCTTGTTCACGTTTCAGGAATCGGTGCCGACGCGGCCTCGCCATACCGCTACATCCGAAAGCCCGGCGATGTTCGGCCGCGGCCGGGCCAGATTGCAACCGGCCTACGTGGAAGATGTTGCGGAAGCGGTTGCTCGAATCATGCGGCGAGCCGAGACACATTCGACGATCTTCGAATTCGGCGGCCCACGCGTTTACTCTTATGGGCAATTTCTCGGAGCCGTTGCGCGTCAAGCTGGCCTTTCGCCCGTGCTGATTCCAATCCCGTTCGGCGTTTGGCACGCGCTGGAATGGGCCTCCGAAATACTCCCGAATCCGCTCCTCACGCGCAATCAGGTGGAACTGATGCAAATCGACACCGTGGCACCGCCGCAGATGCCTGGATTTGTTGAGCTAGGGATTTCGCCGCACTCGATCGAGGCAATACTCCAGAAGATGCTGCCGAATTGCGAATGAAAGAGGCTCCTTAATCCGCCTCAACGGCTGACGGTTCGCGCGCGACATTCTTGATTCCCTGCGGCGATCCGCGCCTCGCATCGTCACCAATGCGTTATCATATAAAGAGAAGGAGGGAGGTGAGCATCATGCGCATCCGACATTGGCAAGACGTCGCCAGCCTGTTGGTGGGCGTGTGGCTGGTTTTGTCGCCGTTCGCCCTGGGCTTCGCCGGGGCGGCTACCTGGATAACCCTCGTGCTTGGGTTGTCCGTCATTGTGTTTGCCGTCGAGGGATTTGTCATTCCGTCCTATATGGAGGAATGGGGAGAGCTTCTCATCGGCCTGGCTCTGCTGGTGGTACCTTGGACCGTCGGCTACGAGCCGGAATTGGCCACGGTAAGCAGTATGGTATCGGGCACACTGGTGATCTTGTTCGCAATCTGGGAACTAATGACCGATCGCGAGTTCATCACCTGGTGGCACGATCGCTGGCATCACCCGGCCGGCTGAGAAGGGTAATTGCCTGAACGCTTAGCCCGATCGCTACCTGCTGGCGGTCGGAGAAGAGGATTGACTCGGCGGCGTGGACGCCGCGAGCAAAGGCTTGGCGTCTGCCGGCTGTGAATCGTGAGAAAATGTGCGGGGAACGGCGGCCCCGCACATCGGCGACGTTGTTACGATGCGGTTCTAGGCTCTATCGGTTCCCAGATGCTGATTTTACGAGTCTCCGGCATTAGGAAGAGCGCGAGCACGAAGCACACCGCGGGAACCGCGATCGGGTAGATCAGCGCGTAGCCGATGCTGCCGGTGGCCGCGAAAGCTGCCGAAGTGATGAACGGCACCAATCCCCCGCCCCAGCCGTTGCCGATGTGATACGGCACCGACACCGACGTATACCGAATTCTGCCGGGGAAGAATTCCGCCAGAAACGCCCCAACCGGCCCATAAACCATCCCGACGTAGCAAACGAGGATGAAAATGATGAAGATCGCGATCGGATAGTTGATGTTACCAGGCTGCGTGACCGTTCCCAGCCACAAATACAGCGGATAGTAAGTGATCGCGGCGAGCAACATGCCTCCCAAGATCACCGGCTTGCGGCCGATCTGGTCTGACAGCCAGCCAAAAAAGATCAAGCTCGGCGTTGCAATGAGCAACGCAGCTCCCACGATGTAGGCCGAGGTCAGCGCGTCCACCTTGGAAACCTGCTGCAGAAAGTACAACGCCCAGAACTGACCGCTGTACCAGACTACTCCCTGCCCGATCAGCACGACGGTGGCGATCAGTATGTATTTGATATTCGAGCTAAGGAAAG
>Ga0210403_10002304_pt1 | contig 17386 bp, 14 predicted proteins | sample IncBWC19MmetaG_FD_150863 | JGI IMG/M metagenome (GOLD analysis project Ga0210403, IMG submission 150863) | Forest soil microbial communities from Barre Woods Harvard Forest LTER site, Petersham, Massachusetts, United States - Inc-BW-C-19-M | ecosystem: Environmental > Terrestrial > Soil >... | reverse complement strand
GTGTCGCGTAGTTGCAGGTAGGTTTCGACCAGGGCGCGGTAGATTCTTACGCGCTGCGGGGCTTCCGGGTATTTTTTTAGGAAGGCTTCGAGATTGCGGACTAGGGCGGCGCGGTCGTTGCCGGCGCTGTCGATGGATTGTTGGAGTTCTTGGTCGGGGGTGGGAGGTTTTGCGGCGGGGGATTGTTTGTTGGCGGAGGGCTTTTGGCTCGACTGGGTTTGGTTGTTTTCGCGTTGGGGAGCGCGGGCGGAGCTGGGTGTGCTAGCGCATAGGGACACAGCTAGCGCTACGGCTGCTGGGATTCCTTTGCAGAGGGGAGACATCGAGTTTCATTTTAGCGCATTGGCGGGGAATTGCTGGGTTTGCGATTTCCCGGCGCGCGGGATCGGCGTGGACGTGATGGTGGTGTTCTGATCAGCCCGGGCGTGAGGCCAGCTGACACAGACAGGAGTGTCTGTGCTACCCCGGGGCCGCTGCGCGGCCGGAAGCTATGAGGCGCGGACCCGGATTTCGCCGGAGATGGTGCGGACTTCGACGCGGCCGCCGCCGGTGCCTACGCGGGCGCGCAGAGAATGCTTGCCTTGTTCTTCGATCACGATGGGCACGTCGGTTTTGATTTGGCCGGAGACGGCTTCCGCGGACAGGTGGAAGTTGGAGTTGGACGGAACGCCGAGTTCCACTACGCCGGAAACGGTTTTCAGATCCCAAAAACTGTTGGAGCCGGGATTGCCGCTTACGTCGATTTTTCCGGAGGCGGCGCGGGCTTTCACGTCGGTGGTGGCGCCCTGGACTTCGACCGAGCCGCTGGCGCTGTCGGCCTCGACGCGGCCGCCGGGCTTGGTGATTTGCGTGGCGCCGGAGAGGGCGCTGATGCGCACGTCGCCCTTGATGTTGGAGACGGTGACGCTGCCGGACGCGCTGTTGGCGCGCAGATCGTCGCCGATGTCGGTGGCCTCGACGGAGCCGCTGAGGGTGGTGAGTTGGGTTTGGCGGTCGACGTGATCGACGCGGATGGAACCGGAGGCGGATTGAACCTTTACGGGGCCGCGGACTTGGCTGATCGTTTGCGTACCGGAGGCTACCGTGGTGTCGACTTCCGTGTCGCGCGGGACTTCGATCACGTAGGAAATGGAGAGATTGTGGAGGCCGCGGCCCAGATCTTTGCCGATACGGACGGTGTCGCCCTTTTGCTCGATGGGCGGGTTGGAGACCATTTCGTCCAGGCGCTTTTGCGGGTTGTCAAAGCCCATGCCGGAGGAATGTACTTCGCCGTGAATGTGGACTTTGCCGTCGGAACTGCCGGTGATGGAGACGTCACCGGAGGCGTTGGCGAGTTCCAGGCGGATGGGGGCGGTGACGGTGAGCGTGCGGTCGAAGCTGCCGCTGACGGAGGGGCCCATCGCGCAGCCTGCGATGGCGATGGCGGCGAGGCTCGCTACGATGATCGCGCCTCGGGACGATCTGCGAGGCGCGACTAGGCTACCGATACGTTGATGCATCATGTTGGCCTCCGTTGCGATTCCGAGTGGCACTGGACCTCGCTACTCACTGGGTCCGCCTGCTACAAGAAGATACGGAAAATCGCGGGATTATGTTCCTTCGGGGATTCTGACTCAAGAGTGTTTTTGCGGCGCGAGAGTTTCGTTGAGCGAGCCTTGGCGGTAGCCTTCGAGGTCCAGCGAGACGTACGCGAAGCCTGCGGCTTTCAGGCGCTTGGCGATGGCTGCGGCTGCTTCTGGCGCGAGCGCTCGCGGCATTTCGTCGGGAGCGATTTCGACGCGGGCGAGTTGGTCGTGCAGGCGCACGCGGAATTGGCGGAAGCCCAGTTCGCGGAGAGCGGCTTCGCCGCGCTCGATCAAGGACAGACGCTCGGGCGTCACTTCGGTGCCGTATGGCAGACGGGAAGCGAGGCACGCGGCGGCGGGGCGATCCCAGGTGGGTAGGCCGGCACGCTGCGAGAGGGAGCGAATTTCGGATTTGCGGAGGCCGGCGTCGAGGAGCGGGGCTAGGACGCGATGTTGTGTGGCGGCGCGGTGGCCGGGACGGAAATCGAGAGTGTCGTCGGCGTTGACGCCGTAGGCGGTGGCGGAGAAATTGCGTTTTTCGGCCAGGGCGTCTAGGACGGAGAAGAGTTCGTCTTTGCAGAAGAAGCAGCGGTCCGAGGCGTTGGCGCGATAGGCGGGATTGTCCATTTCGTGGGTTTCCACGAATTCATGATGGATGCGAAATGCGCTGACGAATTCCTCGACTACGGTTCGATCGTGGGCGGAGTAACTCGGGGAGAGGGCGGTCACCGACAGGGCGCGGTTTCCTAAGGCGCTTTGGGCGGCCCACGCCAGGTACGCGGAATCTGCGCCGCCGGAGAGCGCGACGATAACGGACGGGAGTTCGGCGAGACGCGCTAGGAGTTGGCGCTCTTTCTCTTCCGGAGGGAGCGGGGAGGATTCTGGGAGGCGGATTGGAACCAAGGCGGTCATTGCAGTTTTTCAGTATAGCGCAGACGCGTGCGGGAGGGTTTGCCGCAGTTACTTCGGGCGAGGCCGCATAGTTGCGGATTGGCAGGTCTCGAAGAAACACCGGAAAAGCTTTCTTCAGGGCTAAAAGCCCATCTCGTTCCAGGCTCTACGCCGGGGCTGAAACCCCGGCCCCTAAAGAAAAGAACTTTTTCCTTACGTTGTTGAACTCCTGGTTTATTTGAAGTCCAGGAGGACGTCGACGGTGCCTTTGCTTTGGTCGGGCTGGAGCCAGTGTCCGACTTCGTCGTAGTGCACCGGAAGATCGCGGAAAACTTGGGCGGGCTTGGTTTGCAGTTTGCTTAGGAAATCCTCGTAGAGTGTTTTGTCGAAAAGCTCGCCTGCGGGAATGGGCCATTGATCACGCAGGCGCTTTTCCGCGGCAGTGGACAAGCCGGTGATAACCATGGCCCCCAACTTGTAGGGTATGCCCTCCTCGATGTGGGCAGCGTACGCGACCGTGTGTGCTTGGTCGTCGTAGGAGGCGGCCGGGTCGACCTTGGCGTCGAGAAAGCCGCGATGGGCGTACTCTTCGCGGATGCGCTCCAAGCCCGCTTCCAGGGCCATGCCATCGGCTACTGCGCCAGGGGCCAGCGCGAGGTCTCCGGTGAGCGTGATTGAGGACAAGACGGAGTTGCCGGTCCACTGCGCGCCTTTCCAGTGGTATACCGGGCCTGGAGTGACCGGAACGTAGACGGGAATTTGTTCGGGTAGTTTTTGATTGGGGTTGCCGGTGAGGCGCACTTCGGGAGGACCGAGCTTCGCCCGCAGGAAGCCTTGTTTTTGGAAGATGGGGCGCACTTGCTCCACCAGGAATAGATCGATGGCGATTCGTGAATACGGCTTGCCTTTCAACTCCGAGAGTTGCTGCTGAACCAGCGGAGAAGAATTGAGAGACGGATCGCTGAACTCGAGGCTGAAGATGCGGAGTGACGCGCCCTCGATGTGAAATTGCTGGATGTCGCCTTCGCCATTGGGATTGGCGAGGGCCTGGTGTTCGATCGCGGCCTGCAGGCCATGGGTGACCAGAAATTCACCTATGGCGTCGGCGGCCTGGTCCACCACGGCACCCGCGTTGGGGAGCGTGCCGTCGTAGAAGGGCAGCTTTTTGCGGATCGCTTCGTTCAGCTCGACGTCGCCGAACCACGGAAGATTATCGAAGTACGCCGGAATGCGCGGGGCCTCTTCGACGTGGAAAGTGACCAGCAAGCCGTCGGTGCGGGTTTGAAAATTGTATTTGACCTTGGTGAACAGGCCGGTTTGGAGCAGTTTGTCGGCCGCGGCCTGGAGGTCTTCGCGTCCGGCCGATGCGCCTGGCTGCAAACCGGCGAGGGTTGCTATTTGTGGTTCGGGGAGGGACTTCAACCCTTCGGCGCGGACTTCTTTCAGTGTGGCGGTGGCGGCGGGTGCGGTCTGAGCCTCTGCCGGGGAAATAAGTAATGGCGTTAGTGCGGCGAATGCGACGAGGCAAGCGCGCGAAATACGGAGCATGGGGATAGTTTACCGGAAAAGGGGTTTGGGCGTGCGCATGAACCCAGGGGTCGCCAGTGTGCGCGTGGGCGCCTGAATACACTCCGGAGAATTGCCAGGAAGTCCCTGCTCATCGGCAAACGTGGTGCCCGCGTAGACGCCGGGCGGGCGAGCCCGGCCCCTACTCTACGGTGACGGATTTGGCCAGGTTGCGGGGTTGGTCTACGTCGCAGCCGCGGCGGACGGCGATGTGATACGCCAGGAGCTGCAGCGGAATAATCTCGAGCAGCGGGGAGAGCAGTTCTGGGGCCGACGGTACCTCGATGACATGATCGGAGGATTTGCGGGCGAGATTGTCTCCGTGGGTGACCACCGAAATTACGATGCCGTCGCGGGCTTTGACTTCCTGGATGTTGGAGATGCTTTTTTCGTAGCGGGTTACGGAGTCGGGATCGGAGGCGTCGTGAGTGGCCAGCACGACGACCGGAAGATTTTCGTCGATCAGGGCGTTGGGCCCGTGCTTCATTTCGCCGGCGGGATAGCCTTCGGCGTGGATGTAGGAAATTTCTTTTAGTTTGAGAGCGCCTTCGAGAGCGATGGGGTAGTGAATGCCGCGTCCGAGGTACAGAAAATCGGTATGGCGGAAAAGCTGCCTAGCCAGGGCTTCGCACTGACCGGTTTCCTCGGCTTGCAGGACCATCTCAATTTTGTGCGGTATGCGCGTGAACTCTTGCAGGAGCGTCTTGGCCGCTTCGCCGGTCAGTTTCCCGCGCAACTGTCCGAGGTGCGCGGCGAGCAACAAAAGCGCGGTCAACTGCGAGGTGAAGGCTTTCGTTGAGGCCACGCCGATCTCGGGTCCGGCATGGGTCAGAATGGTGCCGGCGGCTTCGCGGGTCACCATCGAGCCCATGACGTTACAGATGGCGAGGGTTGGCGAGCCTTTGGACTTGGCTTCGCGCTGTCCGGCGAGGGTGTCGGCGGTTTCGCCGGACTGGCTGATGCACACGGTCAGCGTTTTGGAGTCGAGGATCGGGTCGCGATAACGGAACTCACTGCCGTAGTCGACCTCGACCTGCAGTCGCGCTAGGCGCTCGATCATAAATTTTCCGGCTAGCCCGGCGTGCCAGCTGGTTCCGCAGGCGACGATGCGCACCTGCTGAAATTCGCGGAACTGCTGCTCGGTGATCTGCATTTCGTCCAGGAAGATTTTTCCGGTGTCCTGGGAAATACGGCCGAGCAGCGTGTCGCGCACCGCGCGCGGCTGCTCGAAAATCTCCTTTTGCATGAAATGCTTGTAGCCGCCCTTTTCGGCCATGATGGGGTCCCAGGCTACGTGATGCGCGGGTCTGTTGACTGGATTGCCGTCGTGGTCCATCACCCGGACGCCTTGCGGCGTTAGGACTGCGATGTCTCCATCGACGAGGAAAAACATCTCTCTGGTGTGTTCCAGTAGTGCGGGAATATCGCTGGCTACGAAATATTCACCCTCACCCAGTCCGATCACGGACGGAGGTCCCAAGCGCGCCGCGACGATCTTTTGCGGTTCTTTCGCGGAGAGGAACACCAAAGAATAGATGCCGCGCAACTCTTTCAGCGACTGGCGCACGGCTTCTTCCAGCGACGCATTCTTTGAGTTCTTTTCGACGAGATGCGCTACGACCTCGGTGTCCGTTTCGGTGACGAACTTGTGACCTTCGCGTTGCAGCTTCTCCTTAAGGTCCAGGTAGTTCTCGATGATGCCGTTGTGGACGACCACGATTTGCCCGGTGCAGTCGCGGTGGGGATGGGCGTTTTCTTCCGTGGGGCGACCGTGGGTGGCCCAACGAGTGTGGCCAATTCCATAAGTACCCTCGATTGGCGATTTGGCCAAGACTTCCTCGAGGTTGCGGAGCTTGCCGGGGGCGCGCCGGACTTCCAGCTTGCCGTCCTTAGTAACTACGGCGATTCCGGCGGAGTCGTAGCCGCGGTATTCCAATTTTCGCAGACCTTCGATGATGACCGGAACGACTTTCTTCGGTCCGATGTAACCGACAATTCCGCACATGCGCGGGTCTCCTCAGGAAGCTAAGTTAAAAGCGTAGCATGGTCTGTTGGGGAGCAACCTGGGGTTCTGTGGGGCGTGTAGCGAAACGGGTTAGACGCTCAGTCAACGATCTCGAAGCGATATTCCTCGATGACCGGATTGGTCAGGACTTCCTTGGAGATGCGCTCGAGTTGTTTTTGGGCCTCGTCGCGGTTCCACCCATCCAGATTAAGGACGAAGAACTTGCCTTGGCGGACGTCCTTTACGGCGGCGTAGCCCAGGCCGGAGAGGGCATGTTGGATGGTTTGTCCTTGGGGATCGAGTACCGTGCGCTTTGGCATTACCCAGACGTGTGCTTGCATGGGCGGAATTATAGCACTGGAGGGTGGTGCAGGTTGGCGGGCGTCAGGCGAATGCGCGGAGCGGCTGGCCGGACTAAAGTCCAGCGCCTACATTGAGCGATTAGGCGCCTTGGCGCTGCGCCAGGGCGCGCTTGGCTTCTTCTTCGACGAAGGCATGTTCGAAGCTCATTCCGGCCAGGCGTAGCAGTTCGTCCTCGCTGAGACCCATGCGGCGGGCGTTGTCGTATTCGTCGAGCAGCGTGGTGTGAAACATGGCGGGATCGTCGGTGGACAACACCACCGGGATGCCATGGCGGAACAGATCCGACAGGGGATGATCTTCGATTTGCGGGTTTTCGCGGGCTAGGAGCTTCGCCAGGGCACCAGTGCGAATATTGCTCTGCGGGCAAATCTCGAGCGGGATGCGCCGGTCAGCCAGAAGGTCCATCAGGTCCGGATCACCTATCGCGGCGATTCCGTGGCCAATTCTCTCCGCACCTAGCAATTCGATGGCTTCGCGGATTTTCTCGGGGCCGCCGACTTCGCCTGCGTGCATCAAACGGCGCAGTCCGATCTCCGCGGCTTTGTCGTACACCGGGCGAAATTCGTCGGTGGGAATGCTCAACTCGTCTCCGCCGATGCCGAAGGCCACGATGGCCTTGGAGTTGCAACGCTGAGCTGCTTCGACAACGCGCATGGCCGCCTCCGCACCGAATTGCCGGACGGCGTCAAAGACCCAGTTCATACGCAAGCCGCGTTTTGCGAATGGCTCGGTGGCTTCGAGCATGGCTACAAAGTTGGCTTGGGGATCTTGCTTTCGCAGCAGCATGATGCCGATGGAGAGAGTGATCTCCGCGTAGACAACTCCTTGCGCCAGCAACTGCTCACCAAGATCCCGCGCGATCAATGCGTAGTCCTGCGGTTCGCGCAAAAAAGACGTTACCCACTTGAAGGATTCGAGAAACTCGAGAAAATCTGGATAGGCGTAGCGACGGCGAACTTCTTCTTCGGTGACGGGCGCACCATGTCGCGCCGTGAGCGCGCAGACCGTCGCGGGCCGAATCGAGCCTTCCAAATGAAGGTGGAGTTCGGCTTTGGGTAGCGCCGCGATGCGTTCTCGGAGCGAGGCGGAGGTCATGGTCGAGTGGTCAGTGTGGTAGTTGTGGCCGGCCAGCGTTGGTCCAAGCCGTAAGCCAGTATGATCCCACATCGGTGGCGGCGTCGGAGAGCTGTCGGATCAGAGTGGCCGCCGCCTGATTGTAGAAGCGGTCGAAATAGTCGTCGTCATACGACTTTCCACCGAGCCGGGCGTTGCGATCGGCCAGCAGAATGGTCTCCAGCCAACTGTGCGCGCTCAGGCAGGCTTCAAAGGCGTGATCCGTGGGATCGTTGATGAAGGACGCGTCGTTGGGGCGCATTGGGAAAAAGGAGGAGAAACGATCGATCAACGCGGTGCCGAAGCGTTCGTTGATGCCCGTTTGTCCGGTCAGATGGCCGTCGAAGTTTTCCGTGGTATTGAACGGATCATGAGCTTCGGCGACATAGCCCGCCAGGATCGCGGCGTCGAGCTTGGCGTCGTCCCAACGCCCGAGTTTCATGGCCTCGGTGAGCTTGGCGCTGTACACACCGATCTGCCAGGGAAGCAGGCCGGTCGACTCGAGCTTCGATTTGCCGAATTTAGTTACGGCCGCTTTGTAAGTTCTGGGCAGCAGTTCGAAGGGGAACCGGCCGTATTTATCCAAGTAAAGGTAATGATTGTGCTTCTCGGCGGGAGTTTTGGCTTCGGCGTCCAGCGGATCGGTGACGTGCAGCATGACAAAGGAGCGGTTCGCTTCGAAGAATGTGCGCAGGTCCGGCGGCAGGGTGTCGATGGCCTTGCCGGCCACGAGTTTTTGGCCGTTGCCGCCCCAGGCGAATGCTTGTAGGGGAAGCAGCGTCCACACGGCGAGAGCGACGAGCAAAATAAATGCTTGCCATTGGGTCGCCTTGGGAAACTTCTCCACCATTTGCAGAATTCCCCTACGTCGTTCGCTGTGCGGCTCTCAGCGTGCTGCGCTTGCGGCCGTAGTTGTAGTAAATCACGAGTCCAATCGCCAGCCATACAAAGAAGCGAATCCAGTTGGTGATGGGTAGCCCCGCCATCAGCAGGAGGCACGTCAGGATGGTGACGATGGGGGCGAGCGGTCCGCCGGGTGCGCGGAAGGCGCGCGGACGGTTCGGCTCGCGATAACGGAGGATCAGCACGCCGCCGGCGACCAGGGCGAAGGCGAAAAGCGTGCCAATATTCGCGAGATCTGCGAGCGTGCCGATGTCCAGTATCCCTGCGGGGATTCCCACGATGAAACCCGCCATCCAGGTGGAAAAATCCGGCGTGCAAAAACGCGGGTGGACGCGGCTGAAAATGCGCGGGAGCAAGCCGTCGCGAGACATGGCGAACCAAACGCGCGCTTGCCCGAGTTGGAAGACCAACAGAGAAGAAATCATGCCCATCAGCGCGCCCAGCAGAACTACCAGGCGAACGCCGCCGAAATGGAGTTTCTTGAGAGTATTCACAACCGGCGCTGCGTCGTCCACTAGCGACTGCCACGGCACAAGGCCGGTCAAGACCACGACCACCGCGATGTAAAGAAGTGTGCAGATTATCAGCGTCGCGATAATGCCGATGGGCAAGTCGCGCTGCGGGTTCTTGCACTCTTCCGCAGCCGTCGAGACCGAATCGAAGCCGATGTAGGTGAAGAACACGATCGAGCCGCCAGTCAGAATGCCGGGCCAGCCGTTGGGCGCGAAGGGGTGCCAGTTGGCGGGGTGAATGAAGCGAGCCGCGAAACCGACGAAGACCAGGATGGCTACGATCTTCAGCAGGACCATGACGTTGTTGGTCTCGGCGGATTCGCGAATACCGCGGACGAGGATCACCGTCAGCAACATGACGATGATGAACGCCGGCCAATTGAAACCGAAGTGCCAGCCGGGCTCGTACAGCACGTTTCCTTGGAGGTCCGACAATCCGCCCGGCAGATAAGCGGGTGTGATCCAACGCAGGTCCGGATGCACGCCAAACCAATCGAGCAACGCGACTAAATGCGCGGAGAAACCTACGCTGACGGCCATATTGCTTACGGCATATTCGAGGATCAGATCCCAGCCGATGATCCAGGCGATCAATTCGCCCATCGTCGCGTAGGTGTACGTGTACGCGCTGCCGGCGATGGGGATCATGGCGGCCAGTTCGGCGTAACACACCGAGGCGAATCCACAGACGATGGCTACCAACACGAAGGAGAGAGCGATGGCGGGGCCTGCGCCGGGGCGCCCGAACGAGGCGGAGTGGTAGATCAAATACTCCAGCAGCGGCGCATTCAGAATCGAGGAGACTTGCAGTTTTTGCCCGGCGATGGCTGTGCCGATCACCGTGAAAATTCCCGAGCCAATCACCGCGCCTATTCCGAGAGAGGTAAGACTAAGCCAGCCGAGAGATTTTTTGAGGCGGACTTCGGTGTTTTCGGAGTCCGACACAAGTTGATCGATGCCTTTGCAGCGGAAAAGGGGTGATCCCACTCGTACTCTCCGATCGCATCCGCAAAACCGGAAGCCTGACCTGGCCGGACGCGCCTGTAGGGTCGCTTGTGGGCCTCAATGTACCTTGAGAGGCTCGATGGTGCAACCGTGGGCGCGGCGCGAGTGCTGGGGGTTACATCTGCTCGAGCTGGGCGTAGCGTTCGACGAATTTCTTTGTACCGCGGCCCGGAAAACTCACCGAGAGCCGGCGGTCTTCCTCGTCGCCTTCCACGCCGACGATGGTGCCCACGCCGAAGTTGGGATGACGCACCTTGCGGCCGAGTAGAGGATCGGCGTTCGCGCCGCGCTTTAACGGTGGCCGCCCAAACGAGGTTGAGCCTGGGGCAGCTCGACGGGCCACCGCCGTTGGCGCTGGAGCGGTCTTGCCCCTTACCCGCCGCAGGAACTCTTCGGGCGAGTAGGAGTATTCGGGATCGGGTTCGTAGCGCCGCGTTTGGCCGATCTCGGCCATCGAGCCGCGCACGGTGTCCACCAACTCGCTGGGGACTTCCGCCAGGAAACGCGAGGGTAGGGAGGCGCGAAGCTGCTGCTCGTTGCCGAAAACGCGCCGATAGACGGCGCGCGTCAGCGTCAAGGAAGTACGCGCGCGCGTCATTCCGACGTAAACAAGGCGGCGCTCTTCTTCGATGCCTTTTTCTTCATTCAACGAGCGGCTATGCGGGCAGATGCCCTCTTCCATGCCGGTCAGAAACACGTGGTCGAACTCCAGGCCCTTGGTGCTATGCAGGGTGATTAGCGTCACGCCGGGTTTGCCCTCGAACGAATCGGCGTCGCTGACCAGCGCGGCGGCGTCCAGGAAGTCGGTGAACTCTTCGCCGGCTTCGGTGCTTTCGGCGACGGCGCGAACCAGTTCCTGCAGATTTTCCATGCGAGGCACGTCTTCGGGGGCGTTGCGGTCGCGCAGCATGCCCATGTAGCCGGTTTCTTCGAGGACGCTGCGTAGGAATTCCGCTGCTGAGTTTTTCGCCAGCGATTCCTGGAGCTTGGCGATCAGGTCCTGGAACGCCCGCAGCGGTGTTACCGCGCGGCCTGCCGACGCGCCATCCACAAACTTGCCGATGGCCTCCCAGAGAGACGACGCAGCGATTCGCGCAGCTTCACGTAGGGCATCGACGGTTGTCTTGCCAATGCCTCGCGGCGGTACGTTCAACACGCGCAGCAGGGAGATGTCGTCCTCGGGATGCATGGCCAGGCGCACATAGGCCAGCGCGTCTTTTACTTCCGCGCGCTCGTAAAAACTGAAGCCGCCAACCAGCTTGTAGCGGACGCCGCGCCGGCGAAACGCTTCTTCAAACGCTCGCGACTGGAAATTGGTGCGGTACTCCACGGCGCACGTCTGCGAAGAATCGTCGGTAAGAATGCGGTCCAATTGGTCGGCGACGAATTCGGCTTCCGCCTGCGCGTCGCGCCCTTCGAAGTATTTCAGGTTGGCGCCGTGCCCAATTTCCGCGCTCAGCGACTTGCCCAGACGGTCGGGATTATTGGCCACCACCGCGCCGGCGGCGTCCAGAATGTTCTGCGTCGAGCGGTAGTTACGCTGCAGTTTGATGATCTTCGCGCCGCCGAAATCCCGCGAAAAGCTCATCAGGATCGATACATCCGCGCCTCGCCACCGATAGATGGACTGATCTTCGTCGCCCACGACGCAAACATTCTGCTTAGGCCCGGTGAGCAGTCGCATCAATTCGTACTGTACGCGATTGGTGTCCTGGTATTCGTCGACGTGAATGTATTGGAAGCGCGCCTGCCACTTTTCGCGTACCGGCGCCGCTTCGCGCAGGAGCCGCGCCGAGCGCAGCAGCAAGTCGTCGAAATCCAGCGCCTTGCTCTGATGCAGTAGTTTCTCGTATGCCGAATAAATGTCTGCGACGCGGCGGCCGTCTTGATCGATAGCGGTGGCGCGCATGCCCTCGGGAGCTTGCCCGTGGTTCTTGGCGTAACTGATGCGGCTCAGAACATTGCGCGGCGTCAGGGCTTCGTCGTCGATGGCCAGCTTGTTCATCGCCAGTTTCACGGCCGCCTGCTGATCGTCGTCATCGTAGATTGCAAAATCCCGGGGCAGACCCGCGCTGGGCGCTTCTCGCCGGAGCAAGCGCGCGCATAAGGAATGAAACGTGGAAAGCCAAGGCTGCGCGGGCGGCACGCCGGCGCGCAAAAGCAAGCCCGAGACGCGGTTGCGCATCTCCTCGGCAGCTTTGTTGGTGAAGGTCACTGCCAGGATCGCTTCCGCAGGGACGCCGTTGGCAATGAGGTTGGCCATGCGAAACGTGATGGCGCGGGTTTTTCCCGTGCCCGCCCCTGCAAGAATCAGCACCGGGCCTTCGGTGGTTTCCGCTGCTTGCCGCTGTTCTGGGTTCAGTTCGTCGAGAAGGTTTAGCATTTGTCCGCTGGTTGGAAAATTTGATCGCACTGTCATGGTAGCCGACGGGCTCTAGCGGCGCAAACGACTCGCGTGTAGTCAAGAAAGATGCTGTGCAAAATGTAGCTCGTTTGCGCTCGAGTTTTGCTGGATGCGAAAGAATTAGTGCGGGGTGCGCTGGCCCAAATCGATGTCGAAGTAGGTTAGGCTCCGGTTCCCCTTCATCGCCGCTACGTCCGGTACATACAGATGTGCCGTTTGCAGCAGGTCGAATTGGCCCTGCAGGTCGAAATACAGCAATCCCTGCACCATGCTGTGGGCCGCGACGATGCTCGAAGGAACCCCGGCGTCCTGCGCCTGCCTTTGCAGTTCGGTCCAGTGCTTATCCCTCCCGCCTGCCGATCCTCCGCCCACGGGAATAGGCAGCTTGCGTTTCGCCGTGGGATCCTTGGCTGCGGGTTTCAGCACTTCGTCTGCCAGTTGATCCGCGGTCAGCGCGTGGACTTCCTGCCGGTTGTCCGAGTCGACCAGCACCGTCAGCCGAATACGCTCGATGTTCACGCGCAGGCTCTCGTCCGAATCATTCCGGAAAGACACCTGCACCGCCAGGACGCCCGCGGCGTACGGAGACTTCTTTGGAAATTTTTCCTTGTAGAGCCCCGGATCGGTCCACGGCTGCGCCGAGATGGTCAGTCCCTCGTGGGACTCCAGCGCGGAGGTCTTCAGCGCCGCCTGCTGTCCGGGCGCCATCGCAGCCCCGAGCGAGAGCACCAGGAACGAGACAAGTGCGGCGGCAGGGTTTCGCATCGGACTATAGTAAACTTTTCTCATCTCGACGCCTTCGATTCCTGGGGGACGCGCAAGGTTGCCCTGTGCTGCACACCGCTTACCAGCGGCGCAGCCGGGTACAGACCGGAGCCACGTTTAGTGTATTTAGTCTACAGCGTTCTCATGGGCCTTGCGGCCCTTCTGCTTTTGCCGTACTGGCTGATTCAGGGCCTGCGCCGCGGAAAATATCTTTCTAATCTTGGCGAGCGCCTGGGACTTTCCTTCCCGTCTCTGAGCGCGTTACCCGCGCAGCGACCCGGAGCCATTTGGGTGCATGCGGTCTCGGTGGGCGAGGCGCTCTCCAGCGTGGCGCTGGCACGAAGATTGAAAGAGGCGTATCCGGACCGGCCGCTGGTGGTTTCGACGACCACCATCACTGGCCAAACGTTGGCCCGCGAGCGCATGCCGTTTGCCGATGCGGTGATTTATTTTCCGCTGGACTGGGTTTTTTGCGTGCGCCGCGCGTTGCAAGCCGTCCGGCCGGCGGTTGTGGTGATTCTCGAAACCGAAATTTGGCCCAATTTTCTACGCGAAGCGCGCCGCCGTGAAATTCCCGTGCTGTTCGTCAGCGGCCGCATTTCCGATCGTTCCTTCGCCCGCTATCAGAAATATCTTGGGTGGTTTGGGTTTTTCCTTCGCCCCTTCCTTCGGAGTGCTCTCGGCAATGCCAGTGCCTTCCTGATGCAAAGTGAGAATGATGCCCAGCGGATACGCGCACTTGGCGCACCGGCTGATCGCGTTTCCGTGAGCGGAAACTTCAAGTACGACCTGGAACTCCCCGCGCCAACGCCGATTGCGGCCTGGCTGGAGGCCGAAGCCCAACGTCGCGGCCGCTCCCCCATCATCGTGGCGGGCAGCGTGGTAGCCACCGAAGAGCCGCTCGCACTGATTGCTTTCGGCACGGCGCAAGGCGAACACCGGCGAGCCCTGTTGGTTCTCGCGCCGCGCAAACCAGAGTGCTTCGATTCCGCCGCTGACTCTATCCACGAGTCGCGGCGCAAATTTCTTCGCCGTTCGCAGTTGCCCATCCCGCAGCCTGGTCAAGGATCGGCGCCACCGGCAAACGATGGCGCATCAATTCCCGACGACGTTACCGTACTGCTACTCGACAGCATCGGCGAGTTGGCTTCGCTGTATCGTGTGGCGGATGGAGTTTTTGTCGGCGGGTCTCTGGTGGAGTCCGGCGGGCATAATATTCTGGAACCCGCCGCCTTCGGCAAAATCCCGGTGTTCGGTCCTTCGATGGAGAACTTCGCCGAGATCGCCTCGCGCTTCGTCGCGGCGGGCGCGGCCATCCAGGTCGAAAGCCCCGAAGACGCCGGCGTGGCGTGGATCGAACTGCTGCGCGACCCCGAGCGCCAGCGCAAGATGAGCGAAACCGCCAAGCGCCTGCTGGACGACAGCCGCGGCGCCACTGCTCGCGCCCTCGCAGAAATCGCCAAGCACCTGGGTCCGACGTCCAAAGAAGCCAGAGGAAACGGATGAGGCTTCCGGCCGCCCTCCGGATCGCTCTCTATCCGCTCTCAAGGGTCTATAGCCGCTATGTCAGTTTTCGCAAATCTCTATACGCAACTGGTTGGCTCAAGCGGAAGCGTCTGAAGGCCAAAGTAATCAGCGTGGGGAATCTCACGGTGGGTGGAACCGGTAAGACGCCGATGGTGCTCTGGCTCGCGGAAAAATTTCTCGCCGAAGGGAAGCGCGTAGGCATTCTTACCCGCGGCTATCGCGGTTCAGGCGGGACCAGCGACGAAGTACAGCTTCTCAGACATCGCCTTGGCGATCGCGTAGTCTTCGGCGTCGGCCCAAATCGCTTCGCAACCGGCTGTCGCCTGGAACAGCAGAAACCGGTGGATGTATTTATCCTGGATGACGGGTTTCAGCATCTTCAGCTCGCTCGTGATCTGGATATCTTGATGCTCGACGGCTCGCGCAAACTACAGAACGAGTGGCTATTGCCGGCGGGTTTGCTCCGCGAGCCGATTGCCGCCTGTCGTCGTGCCGATATCTTGGTCGTGTCTCGCAAGTTTGAGCGCCCGCCCGTCGAAGCCCGCGATGCCCATAGGTTTTCGATCTTCTATGCGCAAACGCGTCTTCTCGGGTTTCGACGATTTGGGTCCGGTGACCCGCCTCTGTACCTAAGTGAGATTGGCCCAGGCCCGTTCTTCGCCTTCTGTGGCATCGGCAACCCCGAAGCATTCTTCACCGACTTGGATCGCTGGCATGTTCCGGTAGCTCAGCGCCAATCATTTTCGGACCATCACCGGTACTCTCGGGCAGAAATGGAGCGGCTTCGGCGTCGGGCCGAAAGCTGTAGTGCCACGGCTCTTGTCACAACGGAAAAGGATGCGCAAAATCTTCCGGCTTCGGTCCCTATGCCCGTCTGGATCGCCATTATCGACTTTGTCTTTTCGGCTGAGAGCGAATTGGTAGCAGCCATCGACCGGATACTTCAAACTGGTCGTGGAGCCGTCAATTGAAGATTCTTGTCCGCGCCACCAATTGGGTCGGCGACGCCATCATGGCGCTGCCGGCGCTGCGCGCCGTGCGCAACCGTTTTCCCGATGCGCAGATCGCTGTTCTTGCCAGGCCCTATGTGGCCGATATCTACCGTGGCCAGCAAATCTGCGATCAGCTGATTCCTTACGACCCGCGAGGCGATCACGCTGGTCTCTCTGGCCGCGAAAGCCTCGCTGCGGAGCTGCGTTCCCACAAATTCGATCTTGCCCTACTCTTGCAGAATGCTTTCGACGCCGCCTGGCTTGTTTGGCGCGCCAGGATTCCCCAACGGATCGGCTACGCTCGCGATGGCCGCAGTTTTCTTCTCACGAAGGCGCTGCCGGTTCCAAAACGCGGGGAGATCCCGGCCCACGAGCAGTTCTACTACCTGGAATTGATTCGCCGCGCGGGGTGGCTCAACACGTCAGGCGAGGAGAAGTGCATTTCGCTGAATCTAGCACCGGAACTGAAGAAACAAGCAGAAGATCGCCTGCTAGCTGCCGGCTCGCGCCCGAAAGCGTTGCGCGTAGCCATCGGCTCCGGCGCCTCCTACGGTTCGGCAAAGTGCTGGCCCCCGGACAAATTTGCAGACGTAGCCAACCGCCTGACCGCCCAATTTGACGCCGACATCATCCTCTTCGGAACGCTGGCCGAAAGCGTCGTATCCTCAGCCATCGCCGCCAGCATGCACCGCCCGCCCATCGACCTAACCGGAAAAACCGCCATTGTTGATGTTCCCGCCCTCCTCTCCCGATGCCATCTTTTCATCGGCAACGATTCCGGCGCGATGCATGTCGCCGCCGCCGTCGGTCTACCGGTGGTTGCTGTCTTCGGACCCACCGATCCCGAGGGGACCGCTCCGGTCACCACACGATGCACTGTCATCCAGGAAAAGCCCTACTGCAGCCCGTGCTTCCTCCGCCGCTGCCCCACGGATCATCGCTGCATGACGCGCGTCACCCCCGACGCCGTCGAAGCCGCCGCCCGTTTGTGGCTAGCGTCCCCAGAGGTGCGTCTTGCCTGATTCCACGCCGCAGCCCCTTCGTCCCGCCGTTTTTCTCGACCGCGACGGCACCATCGCCGAAGAAGTCGGCTACTTGAATGATGTCAGCCGTTTTCGTATGTTTCCCTTTGCGGCCGCCGCCATTCGCCGCCTCAATTCTGCCGGGCTCCCCGTCATCGCCGTCACCAATCAATCGGGAGTCGGCCGCGGCTATTTTCCGGAGTCACTGGTGCACACGGTTCACGAACTCATGTCGCAGCAACTCGCCGCTGCTGGCGCCCATCTCGACGCCATCTACTACTGTCCGCACACTTCCGAGGACGGTTGCGATTGCCGGAAACCGAAGCCGGGACTGCTGGAACGCGCCGCCCGTGAGCATTCTCTAGACCTGCGAAGCTCGTTCGTGGTGGGAGACCGGTACCGTGACATGGAGCTTGGCCAGAGCGTCGGCGCCAGTGGCGTCTTGGTGCGTACCGGTTATGGCGCAGACGAACTGGCTTCGGCTTCCCAGTGGCCTGTGCCCCCAGATTTTGTTGCCGACGATCTCACCGCCGCCGCCGACTGGATTCTGAGGCAAACGAAATGAAGCGTTCCTCCGCGCAAAGCGCCGCCGCATCCACCTCCGTGGATCTTCTCGCGTTGGCCGAATACGTCGAGCAATTCTCCGCCAAGACGGTCGCGCTCCTCGGCGATTTCGTCGCGGACGAGTTTCAGTTCGGCGAAATTTCGCGCGTTTCCCGCGAAGCCCCGGTTTTAATCCTGCGCCATCGAGAA
>Ga0210403_10002303_pt1 | contig 17389 bp, 15 predicted proteins | sample IncBWC19MmetaG_FD_150863 | JGI IMG/M metagenome (GOLD analysis project Ga0210403, IMG submission 150863) | Forest soil microbial communities from Barre Woods Harvard Forest LTER site, Petersham, Massachusetts, United States - Inc-BW-C-19-M | ecosystem: Environmental > Terrestrial > Soil >... | reverse complement strand
CCTCCCCCGCCAACCGGCCGAATTCCGGCGGCTGGGCGAGCGCCGACATTCCGCGCATCCTGGGCCTCTTGGCGCTGCGCAAGATCGGCATCGACTGCTGCGAGGCGCTGCCGGTGCTCGCATTCGCGGTGCCGCCGAATTCGGAGAAGATCCTGACGGCGACCTATAGCGACCGGCTGATGCGCAATTTCGCCAATCATCCGGACTTTCGCGCCGATCTCGCCGCCGCGACGAAGCCGCTCACCATCATCGCCGGCGCCGATGACGAACTGATGCTCTCGGACAAATATGGCGAGGCGGTGCGCGGCCTCGCGCACCCGGTCGATGTGAAGCTGATCGAGGGTGTCAATCACATGGGAATTGTCAGCGCGCCCAAGGCGGTGTCGGAGATCGCCGAGAATATCGCGAGAGCCGGGAGCGGATCATGACCAGCATCGACTCCAGGGAAGCCGCCTCGGCACTGTCGGACATCTCCGAAATCGCGCGCCGGGTTCGTCAATCGACCATCTACAATATTGCCAGCCTGATGTTGATCATGTGGGGCGCGCTGGTGTTCGGTGGCCACATTGTCGCTCATGTCTTTCCGCGCAGCGCGCTTCTCATCTGGCTTGCGGTGACCCTGCTTGGCAGCACGGGTTGGTTCGCCATTAGTGCATCGATGCGGGCGCGTACCGGCGTGCGGAGTTTCGATGGCCGTTTCTTCGCGGCGTTCCTGTTGTTCCTTGGCTTCGGCTATCTCTGGACGCTGGGACTGGGGCATTTCACGCCTCGCCAAACGGATACGTTCTGGCCGCTGTATTTCATGTTGGTTTACACCATCGCCGGGTTGTGGGTCGGTCTTGCGTTTGTCGCGATCGGGCTTGGCATCACCGCGCTGACCCTGGTCGGCTATTTCTTCGTCGGCGACTGGTTCCATCTGTGGATGGCCCTTGTCAATGGCGGCGGGCTGATGCTGGGCGGCCTCTGGATGCGCCGGAGCTAGGGGATGGCCGAACTCGACGACATCATCCACCAGCCGCTGCGGCTGAAGATCATGGCGGCGCTGAACGCGCTCCCGGCCGCTACCCCGGGGCTCGAATTCTCCCGGCTGAAAAAGCTGACCGGGGCGACCGACGGCGACCGCGGCGCCCATACCGAGACGCTCTCGAAGGCCGGCTATGTAGCGGTCGACAAGGCCTTTGTCGGCAAGAGGCCGCAGACCACCGTTACCGCCACCGCCGCCGGTCGCGGCGCCTTTGCCCGCCATGTGGCGACGCTGCAGGAGATCATCGCGGCCTCGGCGCGGCAGCCGTAACTTACCCCCTTGCCGCGAGGGGCGGACTCGTGCGACCGACACCGTGCAAAATCCCTTGTCTGGCTGTACCTCATGCATATTCTCCTGCTCGGTTCCGGCGGCCGCGAACACGCCCTGGCGTGGAAGATCGCGGCTTCGCCCCTGGTGACGAAACTCTGGTGCGCGCCGGGCAACGCCGGCATCGCGCGCGAAGCCGAATGCGTGGGCCTGGACATCGCCGACCATGAAGCGGTGATCGATTTCTGCAAACGCGAGCGGATAGAGTTCGTCGTGGTCGGCCCGGAAACGCCGCTCGCGGCAGGGATCGTCGACGACCTCGCGCGAGCCGGCATCAAGGCGTTCGGGCCGAGCAGGCAGGCGTCCCGGCTCGAGGGCTCCAAGGGATTCACAAAAGCGCTGTGCACCGAGTTCGGCATTCCGACCGGCGCCTATGGCCGATTTACAAATGCCGCCGATGCGCTGGCCTATGTCCGCCAGCAGGGCGCGCCGATCGTGGTCAAGGCCGACGGGCTCGCGGCCGGCAAGGGCGTGGTGGTGGCGATGACGCTGGCCGAAGCGGAAGCCGCCATCGCCATGATGTTCGACGGCGCGTTCGGCGCGGCCGGAACCGAGGTCGTGATCGAGGAATTTCTCAACGGCCGCGAGGTCAGTTTCTTTGCGCTGTCCGATGGCGATACCGCGATCGCGCTCGCTTCCGCCCAGGACCACAAGCGCGTGTTCGATCGCGACCAGGGCCCGAACACCGGCGGCATGGGCGCCTATTCGCCGACGCCGTTCGTGACTGATGAAATCCACACCCAGATCATGAATCGCATCATTCTTCCCACCGTTGCCGGCATGAAGTCGCGCGGCACGCCGTTTCGCGGCGTGCTCTATGCCGGCGTGATGCTGACGGCCGAAGGCCCAAAGCTGTTCGAATACAATGTCCGCTTCGGCGATCCGGAATGTCAGGTGCTGATGCTGCGGATGATGTCGGACATCGTGCCGGCGATGCTGGCCTGCTGCGACGGCCAGTTGAAGAATTTTGACCTGCGCTGGTTTCCGGAAGCCGCGCTGACGGTGGTGATGGCGGCAAAAGGCTATCCCGGCGATTACAACAAGGGCACGGCTATCGAGGGGCTCGACGACGCCGCAAAAGTCGAAGGCGTCGAGATCTTTCACGCCGGCACGGTTGAGAAGGACGGGCACATCCTCGCCAATGGCGGCCGTGTGCTGAACGTCTGCGCGACCGGCAAGACGGTCGCGCAAGCGCAGCAGCGCGCCTATGCGGCGGTCGACCGAATCCGATGGCCGGAAGGCTTCTGCCGCCGCGACATCGGCTGGCAGGCGGTGGAGGGGGAGAAGCAATAGAGGCGGAAGAACGCGGCGTTGGCCGCGTGATCGTCGATCATCAGGTTTGAATTGTAAAGCCGCCTTCGGGCGGCTTTTTTCTTTGCGGCAACTGTTCACGGTGATGTCTGAGTCTGGCACGAAACGGTCATTGCGGTGCAGCCGCCGCATTTCCGTTGTCGGAGGTGAAGCGGAAAACATCGGCGAGAGTATTTGCATTTTGACCCAAACCGGACGTCGCAGCCCGGCGTTTTTGGATAGCCCGCAAACCAGAGACTCATTTGTTCTCGACCGAGGCCTGTTCGATAGCACTCTCTTGGGCGTCGATTACGAACGCGAATTCACGCGAGCCATAGGCAAAGTTTCGATTGGGAGTACTGTTGCCAACGCAGGAATGTATGATTACGCTTCACCGTTGGTAGGCCCAAACGGTCTTTCGATCGGGCGCGTGCACATGCCCAAGTTCCTTCGCATCGGAGTCCATCAGTCGAACGTTTCCGGATACACGTCAAAGGCATGGTGCGTTCGCCGGGTTGGCTCGACGGTTTTCCTGAAGTGGGGCGCCGTCGAGGTCAATGGCGTCGGAGATGGGCGAAAGATTTACTGGACGCTTCCACCGAGGGCGAAAACAATTCGTTGCGGCACAATCCAGCGTGCCAAAGACTATACAAAAACCGCGATCGCGCGGCGACGCAACCATCGCTATGAACCGCTGGCTGGAAATATTGCGATCCGGCGCCGACCCGCCCATCGTGGCGCCGAGCTCGAACAAGCGCTCGCCACGATCCTGTTTGTGGATATCGTCCGGTCCACCGAAAAAGCCGCGCGGCTGGGCGATTCGCGTTGGACACAGGTGATGAAACACTATTACGCCGCCGTCCGTAGAGAGCTGAAGACTTCGCGCGGAAAAGAAGTCGTGACGACGGGGGACGGACTGCTGGCGACGTTCGGCGCGCCAGCTGCCGGGGTTCGTTGCGCGACCGCAATCCGCGAGGCGGTGCGTACGCTGGGGCTAGAGATCAGGGTAGGGCTGCACGCGGGCGAATACAAAGTGAGCGGGGCTGAGGTGTTCGGTCTCGCGTTTCACATCGGCGCGCGCGTCGCCGCGAAAGCGCGTGCCGGCGAAGTCCTGGTCTCGAGCGCGGTCAAGGATCTGATGTTGCAGTCTGGAATCCGCTTCAAGGATCGCGGCGTTCACCAACTCAAAGGGGTGCCGGAGCGATGGCGCCTGTACCGGGTCGAACATTAAGGTGTCCTGCAAAAGTGGACACCGGTTTTGCGATCGGTTCGATGTTGCGACCGCGCCGACGAGGTTGATCGAATAGAGCTTCTTGCGGCGATGTGAGTCCGGTTGTGGCACGTTTGAGACATGCCGACCGGCTCCGGCGATGTCCGTTGATCGGGATAGACCGGAAGTCACATTTTAAGGCGGCGAGGACCGTTTTTGACCCGTCTCAGACATTGAGCCGGATCGCACTGAAGTGCTGGAGCTAGGCAGATGTCTTCGGCCGCGAGCACCACTATTCGCCGCTTTTGCGTTCTTGCGTCAGTGCGACATGCAGGAAGGCGCGGACATCGGCGAGGATGCGATCGGATTCCAGGGGGTCTTCAACGGTGCGCGCCAGGATCAGACCGCCGATCATGGCCGCGAATGCGCCTGTCGCCTGGCGAGCCCGACCTATCGCCGTCCGCGCAGGGGCATGTTCTGTAAACTCTCTGAGCCAGGCGCGCGCGTTCTCGCCGATCTGATGCCGCGCGCCGCCTTGCTCGCGCGCAAGCTCGCTGCCGAGCGTCGCGATCGTGCAGCCTGTCTCTGGATGCTCGCGGTGGCGCGAAGTCAGATAGGTGTCAATTGCCGCGTCTAGCCCCGATCCTCGCGGCCGCTCCCCGACGACCTCGTTAAACCGCGCGATCCGCACATCGTTGACGGCCTTGAGCGTCGCGGCGATCAGCGAGTCCTTTGACTTGAAGTGAGCATAGAAGCCGCCATGTGTCAGGCCGGCCTGCTGCATGACATCTGCAAGGCCGACGCCGCTAGTGCCGCGCGCGCGGAATGCCGCGGAAGCCGCGTCGACGATCTTCTGGCGAGTTTGCGCTTTGTGGTCCTTGTGCCAGGGCATAGCCAGTCCTCATTTGCCGCAAATATGATTATCACAATACGGCAATCCAGTTCACCAAGAGATGATCGCAATAGCATCAATTCCAAATTGTCCGCACAATTTCTTTCATACAATATGTTGAATATAATATTTCAGGAAAATCAATAGAGGAGGAGCTGAAAATGAATAGTAATCAACAGGTTACGACCGTCGACCGCCGTGCGCTGCTCGCGGCTGGCGGTTCGCTTGCGGCTCTCGCCGTTAGCTCAGCAAGCATTGAAGGCGCCTTTGCGCAGGCCACCCCGCCCGCCCCAACAGCGCCGCCAGGCGCTCCGGCGCCGGGGAAAGTGACGATCGAGCGCCTCTCGGGCGGCGTGCTTTTGATCGGCATCGACCGTCCGCACACGAATAACCGCGTTGATCCTCCGATCCTGATTGGGCTCGGCAAGGCGTACTACCAGCTCGACCATGACGATTCACTTCGGGTGGCAGTACTTCACGGCATCGGTCCAGATTTCGTTGTTGGCCTCGATGTGCCGGCGTTCGCCGCGGCAACCGCCGCTGGCACGCTTCCGCCCAAAGACGCTGACTTCATCAACCCGCTTAATCTCGCCCAGCCGCGCGCAAAGCCCGTCGTCGTCGCGATCCAGGGCGCAACCAACAGCGTCGGTCACGAATTGGCGCTTGCAGCCGATGTCCGAATTGCCGCGAGCGACAGCCAATTCGCTCAGCTCGAAGTGACTAATGCCGTATTTCCGGCTGGCGGCGCCACCGTGCGATTCACGCGCGAGGCAGGCTGGGGCAATGCGATGCGTTACATGCTGACGGGCGATAAGTTCAGCGCCGAGGAAGCTTATCGCTTGGGTCTGGTGCAGGAGGTCACGCCGGTTGGCAAGCAGCTCGATCGCGCGACCGACATAGCAAAAAAGATCGCATCACTCGCGCCACTTGGAGTGCAAACAGTGCTGGCGTCGGCGCACCAGGCGGTCGCGTCAGAAGATGCCGCGCTGCAAGCGCTGCAGCCGCAGTTTCAGAAGCTGTTGCGAAGCGACGACGCAAAGGAGGCGCGTGCCGCGCAGCAAGAGCACCGTACCCCAATCTATCAGGGACATTAAGTTGAGTGGGTGCGCGGGCACCTGGCGTAAGGCTTGAGGGCCTGCGCTCCCGTAATCCAGCGTCTTCGCGCGCGGCCAGTCACTTGTGCCTGTGGTGTTAGGAGATCGAGAGCCGACCGAGTCTGTTCTTGATGCTCTGGACGGCTCCTCCGGATTGCACACGGTGCGCCTGACTTCCGCTCATGGGCACTTTTCGGCCGCCCGCATGTCCGCTCGTGGCGTCACCCGCCGCCAAGCCTCGTACAGGATTCCCAGGTCAAGTCCGTGCAAGGCGGGTGTGCAGAAAAACGACCCGACGGGCAAATCACCTGGGCGATTTCTCGACCCCTCTGTCCAGCCCCTTTTGAAAAAATATTCTGATTTTCAGAAATACCAAATCAGTCCTATATGGTCGCCGTCTCGCGCCCACAAGAGGGGCGCTTCGCGGTCGTCACGGACGTTGGGTGCGGGATGCGGTGGACGTGGAAGTGCCCCTGACGAACGGCACTGACGCGGACGGCGAAGTCGTGTGGTCCTGACGCCTCGACGCTGGCGTCAAGCCGGCGGGAAATTTCCCGCCGGTGACGGTGACAAAAAAGCCCGATCACCGGGGAGAGCTCGAAGTAAGCCGTAAACCACTGCGCAGGGAAGGCCGGACTGCTTCCGCTGAACCTGTATGCTCGTGTGCGCTTTCCTTTGTGCATTTTGCACGCGAGACCGCGGGTGCAGCGCGCACCCGGCTTTCCCTGCGCCCTCTGACCACCGAGGGCGGAACGTTTCCTCTCAAAACTCGCGCGAAATGCGCGGCGAGATCGCGAAGCTGTGTTTTGGATCACCGTCATTGCGAGGCGAAGCGACGAAGCAATCCATGCTTGTTTGCGGCTCTATGGATTGCTTCGCGGAGCCTGTCATCGGGCGCGCAGTCGCGCGACCCGTTGGCTCGCAATGACGGCCACCCGTCAAGCCCTACAATGACAACTCTTTGCCTACAGCAAATCCCCGCCCGCAGCCGACGCCGTGGTGCCGTGCTCGCGGAACGCCTTGATGACGTTGCGGCCGACCTTCCATCTGTGCACCTCGTCGGGACCGTCGACCAGCCGCTGCGAACGCACCTGGGTATACCACTTCGCCAGCACGGTATCCTGGCTGAAGCCGAGCGCGCCGTGCAGCTGGATCGCGGTGTCGATCACGTGGTGCACCATATGGGCGAGATATACCTTGGCGATGGAGTTTTCCTGCGTCAGGTCCATGCCCTTTTCCGCCTTGTAGGCGATGTGCAGCAGCATCAGCCGCCCGATATAGAGCTGGCTGGCGCATTCGGCGAGCATGAACTGCACCGCCTGTCGATCGGCGAGCAGCACGCCGAAGGTCGAGCGCTTGGTCACATGCGCCACCGCCATGTCGAGCGCGCGCTGGGCTTTCGCGATGTTGTGCATGCCGTGGCGCAGCCTGCCATAGGCGAGGCGGTGCTGGCCCATGTTGAAGCCGTTGCCCTCGCCGCCGAGCAGATTGTCGGCCGGCACCTTGAGATCCCTGATCTCGATTTCGGAATGACCGCCGTGAATCACGTCGGCATGCGGGCCCTCGATCGCCATGTTCTTGATGTTGCGCTTGATCCGGTAGCCGGGGTTCGGCAATTCGACGATGAAGGTCGAATATTGCTTGTGGCGCGGCGCATTCGGATCGGTCTTGGCCATGACCAGCGCGATGTCGGCGACGCTCGCCGAAGACGAGAACCATTTCTCGCCGTTGAGGACGTAATTCTCGTTGCCGTCCTTCACGGCGGATGTCTGCATGCCCGTGGCGTCGGCGCCGGCGGCTTTTTCAGTCATCGAGAAGCAGATGCGCTTCTCGCCGTTCAACAGGGGCTTGAGGAATTTTTCCTTCTGATAGTCAGTGCCATGGGCGAGGATCGTCAGCATCGAGGCGTCGTCGGGCCCCTGCGTGTTCATCGAGAGCGCGCCCAGCATGCTCTCGCCGAGTTCCATCTGCACCAGCGCATTCGCAAGCGGGCCCAGTCCCATGCCGCCATATTCCTTCGGCACGAACGGGCACCACAGCCCCTGCGCGCGCGCCTTCGTCCGCAGCTTGGCGAGCACCTCGTCGAGCGGCCTGGTGTCCAGCTCCTTCTCGGCCGGGATGCATTCCTCCTGCACCCATTTGCGGACTTTTTCGCGGATCGCCTTGGCCTCGGCCGGAATCTCGAAATCGATAGACATGGCATTTCCCCGTTCTGGCTTATTGTTGGTTGGACTTGGGCGATGGCATATATGGGGGAAGTGCCAGCGGCAACGACAAACAAAGTTTGAAGCAAACGCTGTCGCCGCCGCGAAGGAGTGCCTGCCATATGTCCGATCTCGCCGACCTGTTTCCCGGCTTTTCTTCCGAATGGATCAACACCCGGTCCGGGCGCATCTTCGCGCGCGTCGGCGGCAAGGGGCCGCCGCTGTTGCTGCTGCACGGCTTTTCCGAAACCCATGTGATGTGGCACCGCGTCGCGCCGCAGCTTTCCGACAAATTCACGCTGATCATCGCCGACCTGCCGGGCTATGGCTGGTCGGACATGCCCGAAAGCGACAAGGATCACATACCCTACACCAAGCGCGCGATGGCGAAGACGATGATCGATGCGATGGAGCAGCTTGGCCATGCGCATTTTGCGCTCGCCGGGCACGATCGCGGCGGCCGCGTCGCCTATCGGCTGGCGCTCGATCATCCCGGCCGGCTGTCGCGGCTCGCGGTGCTCGACATCCTGCCGACCTATAATTACTGGGAGCGCATGAACCGGCTCTATGCGCTGAAGATCTATCACTGGACATTTCTGGCGCAGCCCGCGCCGCTGCCGGAGACGCTGATCGGTGGCAATCCGGATTTCTTCCTGCGCCAGAAGATGGCGAGCCAAACCAAGTCGAAAACGCTCGATGCGATCGACAAGCGCGCGCTGGAGCATTATCTCGCCGCGTTCCGCGATCCCTCGCGCGTGCACGCGATGTGCGAGGATTATCGCGCCGGCGCCTATGCCGACTATGAGATCGACAAGAAAGATCACGACGCCGGCAACAAGATCACGATCCCGATGCTGGCGCTGTGGGGTGACGCCGGCATCGCCAGATCAGCGGCAACGCCGCTCGATACCTGGAAGAATTGGGCGACCGACGTCTCGGGCGCGCCGGTCGATTCCGGGCATTTTCTGACCGAGGAAAATCCGGATGCGACCGCCAAGGCGCTAAGGGCGTTTTTTGCGCAATGACGGGTAAGCAGGGTCGCTACCTTCTCACCCTGAAAAATTCCTTCAGCAGCGCCGAGGCCTCGGTTTCGCCGACCCCCGAATACACGTCCGGCACATGATGGCAGGTCGGCGAGGTGAAAAAGCGCACGCCGGACTCGACCGCGCCGCCCTTGGGGTCGGCGGCGCCGTAATACAGCCGCCTGATCCGGGCAAACGAGATCGCGCCGGCGCACATCGTGCATGGCTCCAGCGTGACATAGAGGTCGCAGTCGACCAGCCGCTCGGTTCCGATCGCCTCGGCGGCCTGCCGGATCGCCAGGATTTCGGCATGTGCGGTCGGATCGCGGTCGGTCAGCGTCCGGTTGCCGGCCGTGGCGATGACCTCGTAATCCCTGACAATAACGCATCCGATCGGCACTTCACCGGCTTTTCCGGCGTTTTTCGCCGTTTTCAGTGCCAAATCCATGAAAGAAGGGGCGGTCATCCCTCGTATCATCGGAAGAAACCTGCTACTGCAAGGCCATTCAGCAAAAGTGGATACCGGTTTTGCGTGAGATTGCGCCTTGAGCCAAGAGCGCGCGCATTTTCGCTATGACAGCCCGTCCACATCCGCCTGATCGCCATTTCATTTATCAACGAGAGACTATTCATGCCCCGCGATAACGACAAAAACAACGATTCCCGCGGCCGGCGTGATCGGCCGGGAGGCGGCAAAGGCCGCTCCGGCGCGGCGCGAGGACCGGAGAAGAAGTTCGCCAAGCGCGGTTTTGCGGCCAAGGGCGAGGGCGAGAAGCGCCCCTATGCCCGCAAGTCCGAGGGCGGAAGATCGTATGACAAGAAGCCGTATGCGGGCGGCGGCAAGCCCTACGCCGGCAAACGCGAAGGCGCGCCGCCCCGCCGTGACCGGGATGACGCGCCGCGTCCGCAGCGCTTCAACCGCGACGATCGTCCCCGCGGCGAGGATCGCGGCGGCGAAAAGCGCGCCTATACCCCGCGCGGGGACCGGCCGAATTTCAGCCGCGACGACCGCGCCCCGCGTGGCGAGCAAGGCGAGGCCCGTCCGGCTGCGCGTTTTCAGGACCGGAAGTTCGGCGACAAGAAGCCCTACACGCCCCGGGAAGGTGGCGGAGAGAAGCGGCCCTACACTCCGCGCGGCGAGGGTTTTCGCAAGGACGGCGACCGCCCCCGGGGCGATCGCCCATACTCGGCGCGCCCGCCGCGCGATGGCGATCGGCCCCGCGGTGATCGGCCCGAGCGGAAATTCGGCGGCGACAGGAAGTTTTCGCCGCGCGGTGCGCCGGACCGGGGCCCACGCAAGGATTTCGGCAGCCGCCCGGATCGCGGTCCAGACCGCGGCGAGTCAAAACCGTGGCAGAAGCGCGACGCTTCTTCACCTGATCATGTCGGGCGCAACGCCCGTCCTTCCCGCAGTTATGACAAGCCGCGCTTCGACAAACCCCGCGAGGATCGCGGCGGCGACGAACGGCCGCGGTTTGCGCGTCCGCGCGAGGATCGCCCGCAGGGGGACCGCCCGTTTCGCGAGCGGCCGAAATTCGATCGTCCCCGGGAGGACCGTCCGAAATTCGAGCGTCCGCGCGAAGCACGCAGCTCCTGGCAGGAGCATCCGCGCAGCGATGCCGACCGGCCCCGCCGGGACAACGAGGACGACAGCAAGGTTTTCGTCAAGCGTCCCGCGTTCGGCGGCCGCGGAGCCTATCGCGAGCGCAAGCCGGATTTCGAGAAGCGCGCGGCCCGCCCGCCGCGCGAGAAGAAATCCGGCGAGCGCATTGCGAAAGTGCTGTCGCGGGCGGGGCTCGCCTCGCGCCGCGACGCCGAGGAGTGGATCGTGCAGGGCCGCGTCACCGTCAATGGCCGGATCATCAATTCGCCGGCGCTCGATGTCACCGGCAACGACGTCATCACCGTGGACGGCAAACCGTTGCCGCCGCGCGAGCGCACCCGGCTGTTTTTGTATCACAAGCCGCGCGGCCTTATGACCACCCATGCCGACCCCGAAGGACGGCCGACGGTGTTCGACAATCTGCCGGAGGGGTTGCCTCGGCTGATCTCGATCGGCCGGCTCGATTTCAACACCGAGGGCCTGTTGCTCCTGACCAACGATGGCGGGCTGGCGCGCGCGCTGGAATTGCCCGACACCGGCTGGCTGCGGCGCTATCGCGTCCGCGCCCATGGCGAGGTGACGCAGGCACAGCTCGACGAGCTGAAGAAGGGCGTCGAGGTCGAGGGCGTCAAATACGGCCCGATCGATGCTGTGCTGGAGCGCGACCAGGGCGCCAATGTCTGGCTGGTGTTTGCGATCCGCGAGGGCAAGAACCGCGAGGTGCGCAACGTGCTGGCGCATCTCGGCCTCGAGGTGAACCGGCTGATCCGGGTGTCCTACGGCCCGTTCCAGCTCGCCGAACTCGGGGAAGGCCAGGTCGAGGAGGTCAAGACGCGCGTGCTGCGCGAGCAGCTCGGCGAGAAGATCGCCACACTCGCGGGCGCGGATTTCAACCGGCCGATGCCCGGCGAGGCGCAGGCGGCGATTGAAGAAACCGCACCGCGTGAGAAAAAGCCGTTCAAGCCGGCCGGCAAAAGCGCGTTGATCGCAGACCGCAAGGGCCGCCGCGTGCTGGTGCAACGCACCGGCAGCGAGGAGGCCCGCGCCCGCAACGAGGCCGAGGCCAACGGTTACGGCCCGCCGCGCCGTCCGCAGCGCGGCTATCACGGCAAGCGCGACCTGAAGCCGCGGGACGAGTAAGGACTAATGCGCGTCGTCGGGGGGCGATTGAAGGGCCGCAATCTGGCGTCGCCGTCGTCGCGCGACATCCGCCCGACCGCGGACCGCTTGCGTGAGTCGCTGTTCAATATCCTTGTTCACGCCTATGACGATCCGATTGAAGGGGCGCGGGTGCTCGACCTGTTCGCCGGCACCGGCGCGCTCGGCATCGAGGCGGTCTCGCGCGGCGCAGCGTTCACACTGTTCGTTGACAACGGTGCCGAGGCGCGGGCGTTGCTGCGCAACAATATCGAAGCGCTCGGCCTCGGCGGCGTGACGAAAGTGTATCGCCGAGACGCCAGCAATCTGGGCCCGGCGCATCCGATGGAGCCGTTCTCGCTGGTGTTTCTCGATCCGCCTTACCGGATGAAGCTTGCCGAGAAGGCGCTGGCTTCGCTGCGCGATGGCGGCTGGCTCGCTCCGGGGGCACTGCTGGTGGTGGAAGAAGCCAAGGCGGCGGAGTTTGCCGCGCCGGAAGGTTTTACGGAACTGGAGCGGCGGGTGTACGACGATACGGAGTTTGTGTTTTTGCGTGCCGCTTCGTAGGGCGGATTAGCGAAGCGTAATCCGCCATTGGGCTCCAAATCGGTGGATTACGCCTTCGGCCAATCCACCCTACCAGTTGCAACCGTCTTTACCTCCGCCCGAACAGCTTCTCGATATCGCTCAGCTTCAACTCGACATAGGTCGGCCGGCCGTGATTGCACTGGCCGGAATTCGGCGTGTCTTCCATCTCGCGCAGCAGTGCGTTCATCTCTTCGGGCTTGAGGCGTCTGCCGGCGCGCACCGAGCCGTGGCAGGCCATGGTGGCGGCGACATGCATCAGGCGGCGTTCCAGCGGCAGCGCCTCGTCCCATTCTTCCATGTGTTCGGCGAGATCGCGCAGCAGCGCGCCGGCATTGGTCTTGCCGAGGAGCGACGGCGTTTCGCGCACCGCGACCGCGCCAGGGCCGAAGGATTCGATCGCAAGGCCAAACGACGCCAGTTCCTCGGCACGCGCCAGCAGTTTTTCCACGGTGGCCTCGTCGAGTTCGACGATCTCTGGAATCAGGAGAATCTGCCGTTGCACGCCATTCTTCGCCAGCGAGGCCTTCAGTCGCTCATAGACGATGCGCTCATGCGCGGCGTGCTGGTCCACCACGATGAGGCCGTCGCGGGTTTGCGACACGATATAGGTTTCGTGAATCTGCGTCCGCGCAGCTCCAAGCGGTCGGTCAAGCAGGTCGGCGGGAACTGCCTCCTCAAAGCGCACGTCGGCGGTGGGCGCGCCGACATCGAACGCGGCCTGTCCCGGCTCGGCGAAGGCGGTCGTCGCCGAACCCTCGAAAGCAGGCATGGCTCCGACCGGAAAAGCCGGCGAGCGCCGCCAGTCCCAATTGGCGCGCGGCGCGAAGGACGGGCGGAACGAGGCGAGCGCGGCGCCGTCGCTGTTGGCGGCGGTGCGCCTGCCTTCGCGGGCAAGGCCCTCCTTGAGCGCGTGCACGATCAGCGCGCGCACCAGGCCGGCGTTACGGAACCGCACTTCGGTCTTGGCCGGATGCACATTGGCGTCGACCTCGGCGGAATCGAGCGTCACGAACAGCGCCACGACCGGATGGCGGTCGCGCGGCAGATAATCGGAATAGGCCGCGCGCACCGCGCCGAGAATGAGCTTGTCGCGAACGGGGCGGCCGTTGACGAACAGATATTGCCCGAGCGCGTTGGCCCGCGTCAGCGAGGGTGCGGCCGCAAAACCTTCGATCACGACGCCCTCGCGCTCAGCCCGCACCTCGATCGCACTGGAGCGAAAATCGGAGCCCAGGATATCGCCGAGTCGTGTCAGCCTGCCGGCACTACCCGGCAGCGCCGCGGCCCAGGTGACAGGCGCGCGCTCCTCGCCGGCCAGCGTGAAGGCGATGTCGGGCCGCGCCATTGCGAGACGCCGCACCACCTCGCGGATCGCTTCGGCCTCGGTGCGGTCGGTCTTGAGAAATTTCAGCCGCGCCGGCGTCGCGTAAAACAGATCGCTGACTTCCACGCGGGTGCCCTGGCTGAGCGCCGCCGGCACGATCGGCGATTTCACCCCGCCTTCAACCGAGAGCGACCAGGCGTGCGGCTCGCCGGCATGGCGTGTGGTGATGCCGAGCTTTGCCACCGCGCCGATCGAGGGCAGCGCCTCGCCGCGAAACCCCAGCGTGCGGATCGCCAGAAGATCCTCGTCGTCGAGCTTGGAGGTGGCATGGCGATCGACCGCGAGCGCCAGATCGCCATGGCTCATGCCGCTGCCGTCGTCGGTGATGCCGATCCGCCGCCGGCCGCCGCCATCGGTGAAGATGTCGATCCGGCTGGCGCCGGCGTCGATGGCGTTCTCCACGAGCTCCTTGACCACGCTCGCCGGACGCTCGACCACCTCGCCGGCGGCGATGCGGTTGACGATTTGTTCGGGAAGCTGGCGGACGGGCATCAGATGTGGCGACTCGGGAGCGGTGGGAGCCCCAATCTAGGCGCTTTTGCGCCGCGGCGGGAGGGCGAGGGCGGTCAATACCCACGCGGTTTCATCAGCTCTCCCCGCTGTTCACGGCAAGACGGCGCCCGTGGACCGGTCCGGCCGTGGTACGAGGCTTGCGGCCGATCCACGCGAGGAGAACCGAAACGATCGTCGCAAAAAAGACTCGGCTAAGCAAAGGGATGCGGCGCTCTCGCGCGCCCCATTTGGCTCATGCGCAGCTTCGTGAAGGGAACATTGTGAGCCGTGCCGACTGGGTATATCGTTTGGAAAAGTCATAAAAACGTCGGGAGGGATGACAATGTGCCAGCTGTTCGCTCACCAGCCTCAACGTGACTATGAATCGCAGACCAGATCGCTCCGGATTGATGGGCACTGCACATCGATCCGGCTGGAGATGGCGTTCTGGGATACGCTGGAGGAAATCGCGAGCAAGCAGGACATGAGTCTCGCGAAATTCCTGTCATGTCTGCACAGCGAGGTCCTCGATCATTGCGGCGAGGTGCATAATTTCGCTTCGCTGCTGCGTTGTTCCTGCCTGATCTATCGGTCGAAGGCCGCGGCGGCCGCGCCCGACTATCTGGATGGTCCGGCGCCGAGGCTGGTCGCGGCCGAATAGCAGCATCAATCGGAAGCGGTTTAGCTCCGGTGATTCAACGGGGCCACCCCGGAAGCGCGTTGGCGTATCCGGGGTGAGCGAACTGTTGCTAGATTTCCTTTCGCTGCATGGCGCCGGCGATATGATCCGCCTGCCGGACGGCAAGCGCCACGATGGTCAGCGTCGGATTGCAGGCCGCGCCGCTGGTGAACTGGCTGCCATCCGAAACGAACAGATTCTTGATATCGTGGGTCTGGCCGAATTTATTCACGACACCATCCCTGGCCTTGGCACTCATGCGGTTGGTGCCCAGATTGTGGGTGCTGGGATAAGGTGTGGTCGGATAGGTTACCGTCGCGCCGACCGCCTCGTAGACCGCCGCCCCATGTTTGTAGGCGTGATTGCGCATGGCGATGTCGTTGGGGTGATCGTCGTAGTGAACGCTCGCCACCGGCAAGCCGAATTTATCCTTGGCTTTCGGGTCGAGCGTGACGCGGTTAGTTTCCTGCGGCATGTCCTCGCCGACCAGCCACATCCCGGCCATTCGCGGATACCCCTCCATCGCCGAGGTGAACGGGCGGCCCCACGCACCCGGATTGAGGAATGCCGCCATAAAGGGCAGGCCGAGGGACAACGTCTCCATTTCGTAGCCGCCCATGAAGCCGCGTGACGGGTCGTGCTTGGCCTCGTCGCGGATGATGCCGGCCATGGTGGTGCCGCGGTACATATGAACCGACTTGTCGAATACCGCGTAGACGCTGCCGGTCATGTGACGCATGTAGTTGCGGCCGACCTGTCCGGAACTGTTGGCAAGGCCGTCGGGGAACGTGCTGGATGCACTGTTGAGCAACAGCCGGGGGCTCTCGATCGAATTGCCGGCCACGGCGACAATGCGCGCCTTCTGGCGATGCATGCTTCCGGCCTCGTCGGCATAGAGCACGGCGACGACTTTGCCCGAGGCATCATGCTCGATCTGCAGCGCCATGCTGCCGGGACGGACTTCAAGGTTGCCGGTCGCTTCGCCCTTCGGGATTTCCGTATAAAGCGTCGACCACTTCGCGCCGGACTTGCAGCCCTGGAAACAAAAGCCGATCTGCTGGCAGGGGCCGCGGCCGTCGCGCGGCTCGCTGTTGATAGCCATCCGTCCGGTGTGGACCTCCTTGTAACCGAGCTTCTTGGCGCCGGCCTCCATCACCTTGAAATTGTTGTTGCCCGGCAATCCCGGAATGTTGTTGGTGCGGGTGACGCCCATCTTGTCCTCGGCCTTGGCGTACCACGGCTCCATTTCAGCGAGCGTGATCGGCCAATCCAGCAGATTGGCGCCCGGCACGCTGCCGTACGTGGTCTTGACCCGGTATTCGTGCTCGTCGAACCGCAGCGACGCGCCGGCCCAATGCACCGTCGATCCGCCGACCGACTTGACGATCCATGCCGGCAGGTTGGCGAAATCCCTGGCGACGCGCCAGCTGCCCGATGTCGTTCGCATGTCCTTCCACGCCAGCTGCGTGAAACTCTCCCACTCATTGTTGACGAAGTCCTGGATCTCGACGCGCGGGCCGGCCTCGAGGATCACGACCTTGACGCCCTTCTGCGCCAGTTCGTTGCCGAGCGTTCCGCCGCCGGCGCCGGAGCCAACGATCACAACCACACCGTCGTCATTCAGATCGAATTTTGCCATGTGATATCCTCCCAACTGATGTTCTGTCCGACGTCCTGTTCAGACCTTCGGCAGCCAGTCGATGTCGTTGAAACCGCGCTTGATATAGCCGCCATGCTCGGCGGACGAGCCCTCGTAGCCGAATTTTGGCCACAGCTCTTCCTGGTTGTAGAGCGAGACGACGAGATCGGAGCGAACCTGCTTGAAGAAGTCGGTATGCTCGATGCCCTGCAGCAGCACGACGCGGTCGGCCTCCCACGGCACCTGCGCGTAGGCAAGCTTGTGCCGGTCCTGCGCGTCCTGATCGAGACGACGAACGCCGTCTTCCAGCAGCGCCTTGACGGCGGGGTCTTTCGCCGCCTTGGCGTCCCACGGCTTGATCGCGGTGATGTAGTAGCTGTCGACCAGCATGTCGTGCGGATAGATATCGCGTGCGACTTTCACGAGGGTCTTCAATGTCGCTGGAGAGAGCGTGGTCGCATCCGCGGCCCACGCGTCCTCGATGCCCAGCCCGGCGCCCGCCGCGACGGCTGCGACCGGAACGGCGCTTGCCGCGCCCTGCAGGAAGATTCGGCGATTGAATTTGCTTCGACGGTCAACTTCTCTCATGGGTATCCTCCATTGAATGTTTCTTGTTGGTATAGATGTTCAGCCGAAGCGACCGCCTTTCTGGATCACTTCGATCTTGTAGCCATCCGGGTCGGAGACGAAGAAGAAGCGCGCCAGCGTGGCACCGTCATGCTTGAAATCGCGCAACGGCCCGGGCGAAAGTTTCGCCCGCTCGAAGCGGGCGTGTTCGGCATCGAGATCGTCGACCACCACCGC
>Ga0210403_10002302_pt1 | contig 17389 bp, 17 predicted proteins | sample IncBWC19MmetaG_FD_150863 | JGI IMG/M metagenome (GOLD analysis project Ga0210403, IMG submission 150863) | Forest soil microbial communities from Barre Woods Harvard Forest LTER site, Petersham, Massachusetts, United States - Inc-BW-C-19-M | ecosystem: Environmental > Terrestrial > Soil >... | reverse complement strand
GCGATCAAGGACTGGCTCTTATGGCAACAGCAGCGATTCTTGGGCTGAACTCGCCACTGTTTTGATCGAGACATATTCGGTTAACGATGCGATGAATCAGTGGTTGTTGGCGCATCTTAATCCGCGGGCTTGGAGGGCGGAATTGCCTGGAAGCGGACTCGGCGGGCGGACGATTGCTGCGATCTTTGCGCATCTGCATAACTGCCGGTTGGTTTGGCTCAAGGGTTCGGCGGCGCATTTGAGGTGTCCGGCGGCGTTGGATCCGGCGCGATGCACCATTGCTCAGGCCGCTGCGGCGCACAGGAAGAGCGCGGTGCAGTGTGTACGGATGCTTACGGATGCCCTGGCGGGCGGAGAGAAGCGGCGCGTGACGAAATTCTGGCGTGGCAGTTGGACGCGGACGTGGCCTGCGGGAGGGACGATGTTTGCTTATATGTTTTCGCATGAGGCGATCATCGAGGGCAAATTTTGATGCTGGCGCATCAGTTGGGGTATCGGCTGCCGCAGTATCCGGGGGTTTGGCAGTGGGATCGGTTGTGGAAGGAAGCGGGGTTTGCGAGGCGGCCGCGGTAGTGGTTGACTCAGAATTTCCTGCGGCTGTTCAGATCGTAGGGATCGTTCGACTGCGCATTGGATGACAGAATTCAACAGTAGTGTGGTCCGGGCGCTCGGCTTCGCCTTCGCTGGACGGGCGAGGTCCTTACATCAGCATCCTGGCCTGATCAGATTTCCAGGATTACTGGCATGATTAGGGGGCGTTTTTGGCTTTGTTTGTTGATGTAGCGCTTTAGGTCGGCGCGGATTTTTTCTTTGATTACGCCGTAGTCGGCTTTTTCTTCTTCGCTGGAAAACGCCAGCGTGTCTTCGACGATGCGCCTGGCTCCGTCCATGAATCCGTCATCGCCGACGTTGAAGCCGCGGGTGACGATCTCTGGCGTGGTCTCGACCTTTCCTGACAACTTATTGATGGCGATGATGGGCAGCACGATGCCGTCTTCGCTGAGGTGGCGGCGGTCTTTGATGATGAGATCTTCGACTACGTCGGTGCGGTTGCCGGAATCGATGCAAACGCGGCCCACGTTGACCTTGCCGGTTTTGCGGGCGCCGAGTTCATCGAATTCGAGAACGTCCCCGCTTTCGATCAGCATGACTTTGCCGACCGATCCGCGCATCGCTGCGGCCATTTCCGCGTGCAATTTCAGTTGGCGGTACTCGCCGTGTATGGGAATGAAGTAGCGCGGCTTGACCAGGTTGATGATGAGCTTGAGTTCTTCCTGGCTGGCGTGACCTGAAACGTGGACTGGCGGGCTGGTGCCGTCTTCGTAGATGACGTGGGCTTCGCGGCGGAAGAGGTGGTCGATCATCCGGTAGATGGTTTTTTCGTTGCCGGGGATGATGCGGCTTGAGAGGACGACCGTGTCTCCCTTTTCGATTTTGGCGTGCTTGTGATTGTCGACGGCGGCGCGGCTCAGGGCCGACATGGGCTCGCCCTGCGTGCCGCTGATGAGTACGCAGACTTTTTCGGGAGGGAAATTCTTCATCTCGCCGGGATTGATCACAAGTCCTTCGGGCATTTCGATATAACCCAAGGCCTCGGCGATTTCGGCTGAGTTGTTCATGGAGCGGCCGAGGAACGCGACTTTGCGTCCGTGCTCGTGGGCGAGTTCGACGGCGAGGTTGATACGGTGAATCGAACTGGAAAAGCAGGAGATGAACAGGCGGCGCTTGGTGTGCGCGAAAACTTCGTCGAATTTGCGGCGGACGGCGCGCTCGCTGGGCGTGTATCCCTTGCGCTCGACGTTGGTGGAGTCCTGAAACAGCGCCAGAACGCCCTCTTTACCGTATTCCGCGAAGGTGTGCAGGTCGAAGAGTTTGTTGTCGGTGGGAGTGGGATCGACTTTGAAATCGCCGGTATGGATGATGACGCCGAGCGGGCAGTGAATGGCAAGCGAGACACAGTCGACCAGGCTGTGCGTGACGCGGATGGGGTGGATGGTGAAGGCTCCAGCCTTGAAGCGCTCGTTGGGGCGCATCTCACGCAGGTCGGCGTCGTCTAGCAGGCCGTGCTCGTCGAGTTTATCTTCGACGTAGGCCAGCGTGAACTCCGTGCCCCAGACCGGTACGTTGAGTTCGGAGAGAATCCAGGGGAGGGCGCCGATGTGGTCTTCGTGGCCGTGCGTCAGGATAATGCCGCGCACGCGCTGGCGATTCTCGATGAGATACGAAATGTCGGGGACAACGATGTCGACGCCGAGGAGTTCGGCTTCGGGGAACATGAGTCCGCCGTCGATGACGATGATGTCATCGCCCCAGCGCACGGCCATGCAGTTCATGCCGAACTCGCCAAGGCCGCCGAGAGGGATGACTTGCAGTTTTCCGCTGGGCATGGAGTCAGGAGAATGCTAGCACAGCAAAGCAGGGGGCAGGGATTAGGGGTCAGAGATCAGGGCCAGTGACCGGTCATCACTGAGGTGTGATGAACGATCGTCCTCAGTCGATGAGCGACTGGCCACTAACCCCTGATCCCTAGTCCCTGTTCCTGATTCCTCATGCAGCTTATCCCTCATGGCTTTCTCTCCCTCGCTGCGGTAAGGTGAGGTCTATGGCGCACGAGAGAAAATCATGGTTACGCCGGACCGTGGAGTCTGGCATGCAAAGAGGGTTTACGCGGGCGTATCAAGGAGTGCGCGTGGATCCGGGGAAATTTCTGCTGCAGTTGCGGGTGGCCTATCGCCTGCCGATCAGCGGATATCATGGCGTGTACTCGCTCGAAATGCATGAGCTCGACTCGGTGGCAGATTCAATTATTCGCAGCGGAATGAAGATGGCGGCGGTCGAGGGCGCGGGATTCGGACTCGGCGGGTTGCTGACGATTGTGCCGGATCTGGGGATTCTTTCGGCGATCACGATGCGGACGATTCAGAAGTTGAGTCTGCTGTACGGATTCGAATACAACACGGACGACGAGATTGCGGAGTTATGGGTCGCGGCGGCCAGCGCGGCGGGGGTCGATTTGAGCCGGGAGCTGCTTGAGAAAGAAGTCATCAATAAGTTTGTGCCGCGGGTCATCCAGCGGATCGCGGCGCGAGCCAGCACGGAAGTCGTGGAGAAGTGGGCGGGGCGGGTGATCCCGCTGGCTAGTTCGGCCATTGGAGCTGGGTTGAACTACTGGTTTGTGCGGGCGTGGGGGCAGCGTGCGCTGGCGCATTTTCGACAGCGGCATGTGGCGGTGCGGCAGCGGGAGAGTGCGGTCCGGATCATCAGTGGTGAACAGGCGAGTCTCCCTGTGGGGAAGCCTTAGCGTTAACGTCACGCGCGGATTTTGTAACTTCAACTTGTGCTGAATTCTTGGCCAACATTTGTGGTCGTGGCGGTCGGCTTCGCCTTCGCTTGGACAGCCGAGGCGGCTGTCGCCACGTGTGCCGTGCGGGTGTCGCTACGTCCGCTTGTGATACAAACAATAAGGAATGGTTAACTTTTCCTGCGCTGCAATTCTTTTTGATCTGGATGGAGTGCTTTGCGATTCGACGCGGCAAGTCGACCGCGAATGGCGGGAGTGGGCCGCGCGCAAGGGCGTCAATGGCGATGCGGTGATGGCCATTGCGCATGGGGTGCGGACGATTGAGGTAATCCGGCGGGTGGCGCCGCATCTTGATGCTGAGTCTGAGGCGGCGGCGATCGAGGATCATGAGGCGCATGATCAGACCGGAGTGGTGGTCATGCCCGGCGCCTTGGAACTGATCAAATCTATTCCCGTGGGAAGGTGGGGCGTGGTCACGTCGGGTTCCAGGCTGCTCGCGCAAAGTCGCTTGCGCCATTGTGGATTGCCGGTGCCGGAAGTTCTGGTGACATCCGACGATGTCACGAACGGGAAGCCGGATCCGGAACCCTATCTGAAGGGCGCCGAGGGGCTGAGATATCGTCCTGCGGAATGTCTGGTCATTGAAGATGCACCTGCGGGGATTCAGTCAGCGCGCGCTGGCGGGATGAAGGTGCTGGGGATTACGAGTACGTATGCGGCAAACGTCCTAACCCACGCTGACGCAGTGATTACAAGACTGGGACAGATTCGAGTTACATCGAACGGAACGAGCAAGCTGGGAGTCGAGATTCTTAGCGGAATACTGCCTGCCGGCGATGGCGTAATAACAAGTTCCTAGGTGATCCGGCGTCTTGTGATCAATGTTATTTCTTTCAGGATGGCGTCATAACAATCTTCGTGCATAGCGCGACCGTCGTCGTCGGTTTCGCGTCTTCGAGTCTCACAGGTTCAAGGCAGCGCGGGCAGATTGGCGAATAGGGAGCGGACTGCGCTTCGAACATACGAGAGTACTCCTCTCGACAGCGATCGATGAGGGTACTTCATTAAGAGATCTTGATTAAGAGATCTTGATTAAGAGATCTTGAATCTCGCGCATTTATCGCAAACACATTCAAATTGGGGATTTGAGGGGAGAACCACATGTCCGCAGCCGCTGCAAATGTGACCTTCTCCGCTTTCCGGAGCGATCATCGTTCTGAAATTGCCAGCCTCGACGCAATAGGGGCATCGGATGACATTTCGCCCTCCACTCAGCCTCGGTTCTCGTGGAAGGTATGAATTTGCCACGGACGTCCTCTGGATTGGTTTCATCTCGCTAGACAGCGAGGTACCCCACGCAGTCTTCCTTCGATGGCTGCATGCTACGCTTGGAGCCGAGGAGCGTCTGCACGGTGAGTGCTATACATTTGTGCGTTTAGGTACATACAAGCGCCAGGAATGGGAGTAGGGTTGAATTGTCTCCTCCAGCATCGTTCCGCCATTGGCAATCCTGGCAACGGTCCCTTGCGAAATCAGACTGATTCGCCGCGCAAGGAGTCGCTATGCCAAAAGATGCTGCCCCGCGTTCCTCGAAAGCTTTCAGTACTTCCCCCGGCAATGAGAGTAGTAATGGGAAAGTCGGTAATCTCATTCTGCGCAGCCTGCCTCGTAAGGAGAGCAGTCTGCTCTTCCCGGAGATGGAATTCGTGCGCCTGATGCTGCATCAGGTATTGCACGAACCCGGAGAAGTGATCCGGTCGGGATATTTCTTGAATAGCGGACTCGGCTCGCTGCTCACAACCCATCCGGACGGGAAGACTGTCGAAGTGGGCTTAACCGGAAACGAAGGGTTCATTGGGCTGCCGGTCATCTTCGGGTTCAAGACGAGCGCGCTGAGAGTGGTGACCCAGGCTGACGGAACTGCCTACCGTGTGGAAATAAGTACCCTGCTCAGGATCTTACCCCGCTGCCCTGAACTGGAAAAGCAACTGCAGCGCTTCTCCATGCTGCTGGGCATGCAGTCGACGCAACTGGCAGCCTGCAACCGCCTCCACGATGTTACGGAGCGACTCGCGCGATGGCTCTTAATGAGCCATGATCGCATCGGCGGCACCATTCTTCCCTTAACGCAGGAGTTTCTCGGACAGATGCTGGGCAGCCGCCGGGCAAGCGTGACCGGGGCAGCGGGAATCTTGCAGAAGGCAGGAGCGATCGAGTACTCACGGGGAAGCGTGGGCATTGTCAATCGAGGGAAACTCGAAGAATCATCCTGCGACTGCTACGTGGCTATCGAACGGCAAAAAAAGAGATGGCAAGGAGAGGCGAACTAGCGGTTCCTTGACGAAAGGTCCCGACTGGGCCGGTCGTCTTCCACAAGTTCTGATGCCTCTGGTTCTGACAGATCGTGCTCCAGTTCGCGGATGCGACCTTGCCTCCGATCGTAAACCGCCAGCTCTGCTGGGGTGAGCCCTCCGAAGACTTCGTCGGCTCGTGCCACAGCCTGTTGTTGGCGAAGACGTTCTAACTCGAGTTGCGGCACTTCGGTCATCATAATGAAGCCTGGCCGCTGAGCTCATCAGGTCGGGGTGACTTGGAGGGGAGTGGCTATTTCCACCTTAGTCTTCGGCCAGCGAGATGAAATACCCTGAACACTGTACGGTAGCGTACGTAAGGCTGCCTGGGCAAGTCCTTTATCGGCCTAGTTTATTGGCCTAGCGGAGCCATTCTTCCAGTTCGATTCCACGGTCGGTTTTGTCGTCGCGGTACTTCACGATTACCGGGGTGTAGAGCGAGAGATTCCAATCTGCGGACTTGCCTTTTTTGACCGCGCGCGACCCCGGGACGACTACCGCGTTTTCCGGGACTTCCAGGGGAGCATCAGCGGTTGCGCGGTAGACTTCGCCCTTCACCAAGTCATAGAGCGGAGTCGAGCGGGTGAGGATCGTTCCAGCACCCAGAACTGCCCTTGCCCGCACCAGCGCGCCTTCGAAGATGCCGCAATTGCCGCCGACGAGGACATCGTCTTCGATAATCACCGGGGCGGCGTTCACCGGTTCCAGCACGCCTCCGACTTGCGCAGCGGCGCTCAGGTGGACGCGCTTGCCGATTTGCGCACAGGAGCCAACCAGGGCGTGCGAGTCGACCATGGTGCCTTCGTCGACGTAGGCTCCGACGTTGATGAACATGGGAGGCATGCAGATAACGGACGGGGCGATGTAGGCTCCGACGCGGGCAGACGATCCGCCGGGGACGACACGCACGCGATCGGCGATGGTGAACTGGCGGGCTGGGAAGGTGTCTTTATCAACGAAGGAAAGGCCGGCGGGCATTTCCTGGAGAACTCCGAGACGGAATCCCAGGAGGATGCCTTGCTTGACCCAGGCGTTGACAGTCCAGCGGCCGTCCATCTTTTCGGCGGCGCGGATTTTGCCTTGCGTGAGCTGATCGCGGAATTCGAGGAACGTCTTGCGCGCGCTGGGATCGTGCTCGACTTCGCCGTGCGCGGAGAGGCGTTCGATGGAGGCTTTCAGGGAGGACATGGAATGGATGATTGTTGACGGTTGATTGTGATTTTGTCAAAAGCGAAGGCTGGGACCACGAAGGACACGAAGTTGCGCGAAGGGATTGGGGCTTTGAGTACGCAGTGGGGTGATCGTAGGGATGCTTCGACTCCGCGTTGGGTTCGCTTCGCTCTCCTCAACGCTACGCTCAGCATGACAGTTTCAAATGAGGCAGTGTCGCTGAAGGGAAGTCCATCAACAATCAAAATTCAATGATCAACAATTTCTTCAGATGCACTTGCACTCGCTACGGATGAGCACGCCGGTCATGGCGTGGGCGACTTCGCGGGCTTCGGAAAGAGTGGCGTACGGGCCGTGCCACTTGGCGTGGTTGGGGTCGTGGCCGGAGGGGCGTCCTTTGCCGTGGCTGCATTGGCCGCAGGTGGCGCGGTGCACGACGATCTTGTGGGGGCCGGCGGCCCAGTTTTCGTAAATGAAGAATGCCACCGCTTCCGGAACCGGGCCGGCGGGTTTGCTGATGAGTCCGACCTCAGTGACAACTCTCTGCAACTTCGAGCGGGTGTCGCGGCGCATGGGGACGAGCGGCAGGCGGTAAACCTCTTCGATCTTTCCCATCATGGCCAGAACTGCTTTCACCGGCAGCGGGCTCGATTCGATGAAATTCGCCTGCATTAAGGGCAGATATTTGCGGTTCAGGGTGCGCGCAGTGGCCCAGTCATTCGCCAGAGCGGCGCGGGTGAGCGCGGCCATTTCGTGCGGGATTTCGTTCGCTGCGACAGAAATGATTCCCACACCACCGAGCGCAATCACAGGAAGAGTGACGGCGTCGTCACCGGAGAATACGAGGAAGTGTTCCGGCACTGACGCGATCGCTTCCGCGATCTGGGTCATGTTTCCGCAGGCTTCTTTGACGGCGATGATGTTTGGAATCTCGGCGAGCCGGGCAAGCGTGGCGGGTTCGAGATTGGCTGAGGTGCGCCCCGGAACGTTGTAGAGGATGACCGGTGTGTCCCCGACTGCTTCGGCGATCGCTTTAAAATGGCGGTACTGGCCTTCCTGCGTGGGCTTGTTGTAATAAGGATTCGCGGTGAGGATGGCGTTGACACCAGGGCGCGCGGCGAGTTCTTGCGCTTTTTCTACAGCATCGTGGGTGGCGTTCGAAGTTGCGCCGGCGACGATGGGGACGCGGCCGGCGGCGACTTCGATGGTCGTGTCGATGACATGCAGCCACTCGTCGTGGGTGAGGGTGGGAGTCTCTCCGGTAGTACCGCAGGGGACGAGAAAATCAATGCCAGATTCAATTTGCCACGCGACCAGATTACACAGGGCGGCGTCGTCGATGGAGCCGTCTTGACGAAACGGGGTGACGAGAGCAGTGCCGCATCCACGAAGTTGCATAGGGATAAGATAGCGCGAATGAGCGGGGAGGGAAAATCGTGTGACGGGGATCACTGATTGTGTAGGGGTGGACGCCTTCGTCCGCCCCGCGACTCGGAGCGAAGCGAAGGGGAGCATGCTAAGGCATGCGGACTACCCGGCGGTTTCGCTGTTATCAAGGGCTGTCATTGCGCTTTGCGCGCAACCCCGGACGAGGCGTCCGGGGCTACACGATTCAATGAGGTTGGGAAATTTGATGGGCACCTTAAGGACGGTTGGCGTTTGATTTTTCGTTCGAGTTGCTGGCAGTTCCGATGAGCTCATCCAGGCGGGTTTCGAGTGCGTTCAATTTGTCCTGTTCTTCCCGTAGGTGCTGTTCTGCCTGGATTTCTATCGTCTGCTGTTGCTGTGCCATGTTTCCTACGACTTCTAGGTCTGATTTAACGTGCTTGATCCTATCCTCTAAGGCCGTCCGGTGCTCCGAATTCTCCGCGTCGTTGAGTTCGTCCTCAAGCCGTTTGGCCTGGAGGGTCAATTCCTTCTGGTGGACGTGTGTATCAAGTAGCCTCTGGCGAGCCTCGTTCAGGCGGTCGGATGCTCGTGTAATGGCTCCTTCCTGCATTTGGAAGCGGGCCAGCAAAATCTGCATAGCTTGAGTTCTATTCAGTGAGACGCGCAAGTCCTGACGAAGTGCACGCACTTCGGTTAGGAGAGCTTGCAGCGTCTGGGTGTCGGATGAGGGGGACTGGCCAAAGGCGCACGCCGACATTCCTAAGAAGACAACGATGGGTAAGAACGCTCGTCGCAAGAGAGTCTCCTTGATCTGAGAAGGAAGCTGCTACTGAACGTTGATGGCTGACGCGAAATCGCAACTCTGGCTTTGACCATAATCATTGCGCGTTCGCGCAACCCCGGACGAGGCGTCCGGGGCTACACAACCCCGGGCTACACTTGGTTTACAACTCCCGCCAGACGTCCTTGAAATCGTAGAATCCCCTCTTGCCCATCAGCCACTCGGCGGCGCGGACGGCGCCTTCGGCGAAGCCGCGGCGGGACTTCGCATCGTGACAGAGATAAATTCGGTCGGCGGGGGATTCGAAGACCACTTCGTGCAGGCCTACGACCTCGCCTTCGCGGAACGATGTGATCTCGAGATCTTCGTGCTTGCCTGCGGCTTCGCGTAGCAAGCGCTGGATCGCAATCGCCGTGCCTGAGGGCGCGTCGTGCTTGGTGGCGTGATGACGCTCGAAAATCTGTCCGGAATAGTCGTGATTCAAGGCCGCGGCTGCGGTTCGCGCGACATCGAAGAACAGGTTCACGCCAATGGAAAAGTTCGGGGCGTAGATGAATCCTGTCTTGTGGTGCGCGACCAGCGTGCGCACGTGATCGATTTCTTTGTACCAGCCGGTCGTGCCGACCACCATGTTCTTGCCGGTCTTAACACAGGCCTCGATGTGCTGGAGGACGCAGTGCGGGGCGGTGAAGTCGATGACGGTGTCGAAGGGGGCAAGATTTTCCGGAGTGAGCGCAACGGACTCAATATTGTCTTTCGCGCCGATGATTCGGGCGTGATGTTTGCGGTCGGCGGCGACATCGGCTACTAGGGATCCGGTTTTGCCTCGGCCGAGGAGGAGGAGATTCATGTGCGTACCTTCCAAAGATTTAACCACAGAGGGCACAGAGGGGCACAGAGGCCAGTCCGCATGACGAACAGAAGGGGCGAGGGGGGCGATCGCGGGCGCAATGTGGGGGAAATACCTGATTGTTTCGGCGTTCTTGTCGCCGAACTGCGCTTTCCACAGCTGCTGAGACTCCTTAATGACAACAGCGGTGATTCACCCGGCATCCCATACCAGCGCCGCGGAGAGGAATATTCATGGATCAAAATCGGATGGCAGTTGTGATTGCAATTGTGGTGATTGGGGTCATTGCGGTTGCGGCGATTGCGTTTATTGCGTCCCGCAAACGACGCAGCCAGAAACTGAAGGAACGCTTTGGGCCGGAGTATGACCGCGTTATGCGGCAGGAGGGAGATTCGCGCAAGGCCGAGGGAGTGCTCGAATTCCGTCAGAAGCGGCGGGAGAAGTTCAATATTCGTCCGCTATCGGGGGCGAACCGGTCCGCTTTCGCCGAGCGCTGGAGCGAAGTGCAGGCGCGATTTGTGGATGATCCGCAAGGCGCAGTCACGTTGGCCGACAGCCTGGTCACCGACGTCATGCAGGCGCGGGGATATCCGATCGGAGCGTTCGACCAGCGGGCCGCCGACTTGTCGGTGGATTATCCGGTGATTGTCGACAACTATCGCGCCGCGCACGACATTGCGTTGCGCCACAGCTCAGGCAAGGCCAGCACAGAAGATTTGCGGCAAGCGATGGTCCACTATCGCGTGCTGTTTCAGGAACTGCTCGAAGAACCCAAATCCGAGAGAAGAGGAGCATAGAAGATGGCGACGCCGTTGAGAAAAGAGCATCCGGAATTTGATGATGAACAGGAAATCACGACTGCCGATCTGGCGCAGGGGAAACGGCCAGTGTCGGAAACGCGCGGACCGCAGGAAATCTCGACCGAGCGAAATTTCGAGCAAGGCTCGCGAACCGAGAATGCTGCAACGCTGACCGAGAACGACAGCAGGGTGGCTGAGAACAAAGCAGTCGCAAGCACTCCGCTCTTCCCAGGCGAAGAATTGGAGGGTCTGCGCGCGCGGTGGAAAGAGATTCAGACTGCGTTTGTGGATGAGCCTCGCAAGGCCGTGGAACAGGCGGACGGGCTGGTGGCTTCAGCGATGAAGCGTCTGGCGGAAGTATTCGCGGACGAACGGTCGCGACTGGAGCAGCAGTGGGATCGCGGAGACAACGTGTCGACGGAGGCTTTGCGGGTGGCGTTGCAGCGGTATCGGGCGTTCTTTGACCGGCTGCTGTCGGTGTAGGAACGGACTGTGTGGGCCCGGACGCATTCGTCCGGGCAGGTTTCAGGTTTGAGGCATGCGCTCGCTGCTAGCTTGACTGAAGCTGCGGTGGAGAGGCAGGCTCCCCTTCGCTTCGCTCAGGGTCGCGGGGCGGACGAATGCGTCCGCCCCCACACAAGTAGGCGTCTGCCCCCCACAATCTCGGCGTCCGGCCCTACACAAGCTAGGCGAAGACTTCGGGGTCTAGTTCTGAGAAGAAGGTTTTGTGTAGGCGCTGGATTACTTCGGGGACTTCGTCTTCTTCGATTACGAAGGTCAGGTTAATTTCTGAGGCGCCTTGCGAGATCATGCGGATTTTCTTGTCTGCCAACTCGCGGAAGACGTGGGCGGCGATGCCGGGAGTCTCGCGGAGGTTTTCACCTACCAGGCAGACTATGGCTTTGCGGCCTTCGTATTTTACGTCGGCTAACTTGGCGAGATCGGCCGCCAGGGCGGGAATGGCCTGATTGGAATCGACTGTGAGCGAGACGCTGACTTCTGAGGTCGAGACCACGTCCACCGCGACTTTGTGGCGGTCGAAGGCTTCAAAGATAGAGCGCAGGAATCCGTGGGCCAGCAGCATGCGCGGGGCGGCGACGTCGACGATCGTGATGCGTTTCTTGGCGGCGATCGCTTTGAAGATGTTCTTGGTGTGCGGGGCGCGAGTGGTGATGCGCGTCCCCTCGCACGAGGGATTGCGCGAGTTCAGGACGTAGACCGGGATGTTCTTTTGAATGGCCGGCAGAACCGTCGCGGGATGCAGAACCTTTGCGCCGAAGTAGGCAAGCTCGGCCGCCTCGTCGAAGCTGATGACCTTGATCCGGCGCGCTTCGGGACAGATTCGGGGATCGGTCGTGAGAATGCCGTCGACGTCGGTCCAGATCTCGATCTTGTCGGCGCCCAGGCCGGCACCGAAGATGGCGGCGGAGAAGTCGGAACCTCCACGGCCGATGGTGGTCGTGATCCCCGCACGGTTCGAACCGATGAATCCGCCCATCACAGGAACCTGTCCTGCTTTGATGAGCGAGAGAACCTTTTCCTGAAGTCGAAGATTCGTTTCTTCGTACTGTGGGACCGCCTGCATATAGGCGCTGTCGGTGACCAGCACATCACGAGAGTCGACGTGAGCGCCTTTCAACCCGCGGGCTTCGAATGCGGCGGCGACGATTTTGCTCGAAAGCATCTCGCCGAAGGCGGCGACATGATCGGTGGTGCGGGGAGTGATTTCTCCGACGGCGGAAATGCCGCGGAGAAGCTCGTCGAGAGATTCGAAGTCCTGGCCGAGCTCGGAATGGAATTCGGTGAAGCGCGCGGTGCCGAGGAGTTCGCTGGCGGTGTTGTAGTGGCGCTCCTGCAGCGAGCGGCAGAGTTTGAGCGCAGTCTTGCGTTCGCCTTCGCCGGCGGCGCGAGCCATGGTCAGCAACGTGTCGGTGACCTTGGCCATCGCGCTGACCACGACCACGGGTTGCTTGTCGAGGCGTCCTTGGACGATCGAGGCGACGCGGTCGATAGCTTTGGCGTCTTCGACGGAGGTGCCGCCGAATTTCATGACGATCATTCGGTGGGCCTCGAGTGGAATGATCGGTCTTCGGAATGGCGCAGGGGTGCGGAGGAGGGACGCCTCCGCCACAGCCGGCAGGATGCCGGCGCTACTTTTCTGGCGCCGGTATATGGATTCATCCCAGGTATCCCCTGGCTTTCAGGAGTTCAGCGTTTAATACGGCTGCACCGGCTGCACCGCGGATCGTGTTGTGCGATAGCACCGTGAACTTCCAGTCGAGGACATTGCACGGGCGTAGACGGCCGACAGCCGTCGTCATGCCGGCGCCCATGTCGACGTCCAAGCGCGGTTGTGGACGGTCACTTGCTTCGAGGTAGACCACCGGCTTTTCCGGAGCGCTGGGGAGCTTCAATTCCTGCGGCTCGGCTCTGTAGCTGTTCCATGCGGCGATGATTTCTTCCGGCTTCGCTTTCTTCTTCAGGCGAATCGAGACGGACTCGGTGTGACCGTCTTCCACAGCGACGCGGTTGCACTGTGCGCTCATGGCAAATGGGCCCGGGATGACTTTGGAGCCATTGAGGTTCCCCAGGAGTTTTTTCGTCTCCTCTTCCATTTTTTCTTCTTCGTTCTTAATGAAGGGGATCACGTTGCCGAGGATGTCGAGGGAGGCCACGCCGGGGTATCCCGCGCCGCTGACGGCTTGCATGGTGACCGCCATAACGGTTTCGAGGCCGAACTTCTGATGCAGAGGCGCGAGTGCCAAAACCAAACCAATCGCTGAGCAGTTTGGATTGGTGACCACATATCCACCGGATTTCTTGCGCCATCCCTGGATGTCGATCAGCTTGATGTGGCCGGCGTTGACTTCGGGGATGACCAGCGGGACGTCTTCCTGCATGCGAAGCGCGCTGGAGTTGGAGACTACCGCGCACCCGGCCTCAGCGAAACGAGGCTCGAGTTCAGCGGCGATGGCGGAGTCAAGAGCAGCGAAGATAATCTTCGGGGCGCCTTCCGGTGTTGCCGCGGAGACTTTCATTTTCGCCACGGCGGGGGGAATGGGTGTCTTCAGGCGCCAACGCGCGGCGTCTTCATAGACCTTGCCCTCAGAGCGATCCGAGGCCGCCAGCCACGCGACTTCAAACCAGGGATGGTGCTCCAGCATCTGGATGAATCGTTGTCCGACTACACCAGTAGCGCCGAGAATGCCGATAGGAATCTTCTTGTTCATGTGAGTACTTGGAATTTTATAACAAGCGCAGAATTCGTTCCGTGCCTGGGTCCAGTCAGGGTGTTACTAAAGCTCAGGAATTCCAGTCGGCGGGACGCCGGCGCTACTTTCGATGACCGCTCGGGGTGCCGATCGAATATTCGGCAGTGAGAGGGCCAAATTTCTTTTTCTCGGTGTAAAGGCGCCAGCGGCGGAAGACGATGCGGAGGCTGGCCATGACCGGAATGGAGAGATAGATGCCCAGGATTCCGGCGATTTCCGCTCCCGCCATAACTCCAAAGATCGCCGCCAGGGGATGCAGTTCCATGCTCTCGCCCATGATGTGGGGAGAGGACACATAGTCTTGAATCCCGCGCCAGACAAGGAGAAACACAACGATCACGAGCCAATGCTGGTAGCCGGTTAGGAGGATGACCGCAAGAATCGTGAGTGCGGCCACCAGCGGACCAATCACGGGGATAAACTCCAGCAAGCCTCCGATCGTGCCCAGCACCAAAGCATATTGCACACCCATGATGCCCAAAAATGAGGAGTAGACGACAAGAGAGAGGGCCGCAAGAGTGAGTTGCGCGCGGATGAAGTGCGCCAGCATCTGATTCAGATCGTTGAGCACGTTCTCCAGGAATTCGCGCTGGGGGCGCGACTGGATCGTGGTGAGCAGGAATTCACTAAAGCCGCGCCCGTCTTTCAGGAAGAAGATTGAGAGCAGAGGCACAACGAAGAGCAGCCATGCCTGTTTCGCGACATCGGCTATGCGCACGCCGATCCGCTGTGCCAGGGCTGTGATGTCATCCTGATGGCTGACCAGAAATGCCCGCACCGCCTCGGTGGTGTTGTGACTCCAGTGATGCTGCTGCTCCAGTTGGTTCGTGATCTCGCCGGAACTGACCTTCTCGAGCAGGCCGGGCAACGCCTGGCCCAGGCGTGCCGCCTCTCGCGTCACCTTGGGACCTACGATCACAAAGAACACGACGACCAGCGCAAGCAGGAGGGTATATAGCACCGCGATGGCGCGGCCGCGGCCCTTGAGCAACTTCTCCAGATTATTCACCAGAGGGCTCATGAGGTAAGCGAAAAAGATCGCGAAGAGGAAGGCGATCAGTGTTTCGCGCGTGACGTAGAGAAAACCAAGCCCTAGCGCGAACAGGAGCGCCGTGACAATGACCCGAGCCGTACGTGCGTCAGTCAGTAACAATAAGTTTTCCAGGGGCGGTCTCGCTTCTGCCGCCGGGCAGCTACGGCTAATCCCGGACTACTTCGGTGTTATCGGCAGGGATCGCCACTCGTATGAGCTTGAAATGATCCTGTTCATCTACCCAAAGGGCCCAGTCAAAATCGTCACCCTTTAGATTCAGTCGCATCAGTTCGCGGTCGGTTCCGCGGACCTGTATTTTTTCCTTGCCCACCAATTCCATGCGGACATGCTCTGAGGTCTCGTCCTGTGGAACAAGAACGCCGAAGTCTCCAGGGTCCTGCTGGCATTTCAAAGAGCCACCTTCCGGCTTGCAGGCTGCGGCCAGATATCGCCAGATCAGCACTTCACGGTGCACGAAGAAGTTGTTGTCAAGGATGGGGGAACTGGCGGGCATCAAGAAAGGCTTTTCGGTGGGTTTTGAAGATGAAGGCGTGCTGATCTTCTCCAGCAGGAATTCGTTATTCGGGGCGACGGTAAGAGAACCACCGGAGGACTGGCTCCATTCGTAGCGAATCAATGCGCCTGAAGCGGTCATTTCGAGATCACTTTTCTGGCTCACCGAATCAGAACCCGCAGTTTGCTTGACCTGGGCCTTGACGACACTGGAGTCGGCCTGCTGCTGGATACTGAAGGTCTCGGTGGCGACGCGTGCCCCTTTCACAAATATGCCGAAAGATCCGGAATCCACGGCTTGGACGGGGGCAGCTTTCGCCTGGTTCTTTTTGTCGGCCGCGGGAGCAGAAACCGCAAAAGAGACAGCGGCTAGCAAAGCGACTGCATGGACGATCCGTAAATCAAACTTCACTCGACTTCTCCTTGTTGGGTCCGGATCTCGATCTTCTTCAAACCCAGCGTTGCGGCGATCTCGGCGGCAATTGCTTCTACTTCTTTCCCCGCGGTTTCAACTGTCCGAGAAGCCGTCCGATAATACTGAAGCCTGGCATTGTAAGTTTCACGAAACTTGTCCTTACTGGTTTGCAGGGGGCGTTTCGTGCCTGATTCCGTCTGATTGCTGCAGCGATTCCAAAGTTCAGGTAGCGGCGCCTTCAAGAAAACCGTCCAGATGCAACTGGCTTGGATTGCATTGTGGTTCTGGTCTTGAGCAAAGGTTCCGCCTCCGAGCGCAACGACCATGGATGCTCCCCTGCGCACCTCTTCCAAGAGACCTTGAAGAGCAGCGTGCTCAGCCAGTCGGAATTCGGATTCGCCGGAATCTCTGAAGATGTCCTGTACGGTGCGCCCTTCGCAGCGCTCGATGCGATCATCGAGGTCCTCAAAAAGCCAATTCAGCTGCTGTCCGAGTGCGCGGCCTACACTCGTCTTGCCCGCTCCCATGAAGCCCACAAGAAACACAGCATTTTCTGAAAGACGGCGCTCACGCGGAAGCTGGGACTGCACGCGATGACGCCCTTTCGCGCCCACCGTCTTGCCAGAACGCTGCTTCAAACGGTCCGGATTTCTTTGATTCGCTATTCTGATGCGCGTTTTCTGAGGTGGATTTTACCACTGAAGCTACGCAGCACCACCGTGGAGGAGACGGCGGCTCGCCCCATGGTACCCCATAAGGCAACGCCCTCTTTAAGGACGAAAGAGGTGTGCGGCTTGGGTTGAAGCGGGATATCGTCGTGCACTTCGCCGCGGACGGAGCGGGCGCTCACATCGGCGGAAGTGCTGCCCGGGACGAGTGCGTCGATGTCGCCACTGTGGCTGGTGAAGCGGTAGTCGCCATGGTCTCCGAAATCCCCGGTGTAGCTGATCCCGCCGCTGGTGGAAACGACCTGCACGAGGGGACCGTTGACGCTGCGAAGGGTTACGTTGCCACTGAGAGAGTCGATCTCGACATGCCCATCCTGCACGTTGGTCAGAGTGATGGGACCATTGAGAGTCTTGATGTGCACGTGAGCGTTGGTGATGTCGCGGACGTCAACGGTTGCGGCCGCGCCTTCCAATGAAACGTCGCCATGCAGCTTCTCGGCGCGCAAACTGCCGGTACTGGAATGCAGGGTGATGCTGGCGTCGGCGGGGACGAGAATCTCGTAATCAACGCGTCCGGACTGCGCATCCGCGCCGGGAAGCAGATGGGATTGAACTTCAACCCGGTTGCCGACCAATGCATTGTCGACCTCGACCCTGTCGGAAGAGAGCACGGCGCGGATAACGACGATGTTGCCGGTCGAAGGCTTTACCGAAACCGACCCATATGGATTATTGACGGAAACTCGAGCTCTCGGCCCGACGTTAAACCGGTACTCCTTGTGGGTTTCGGCGAGCAGCGTTCCGGACATGATGGTTCCGGCCAGGACAGCGCTGATGGTGGCAAGT
>Ga0210403_10002301_pt1 | contig 17390 bp, 14 predicted proteins | sample IncBWC19MmetaG_FD_150863 | JGI IMG/M metagenome (GOLD analysis project Ga0210403, IMG submission 150863) | Forest soil microbial communities from Barre Woods Harvard Forest LTER site, Petersham, Massachusetts, United States - Inc-BW-C-19-M | ecosystem: Environmental > Terrestrial > Soil >... | reverse complement strand
ATCTGCTGTAGAGCCTCCAGCTCCATATTGCAGTACGGTCACCAATGGCCTCGGAAGAAGCTGACCACCAGAGGTCCTTCGCGTAGAAGGTCGCTGGAACTAACCTGCGCGTGATCCTGATTGAATAAGCTAAAGGCCGGCGAACGGTCCCCGACTTTCAGCGCTGTTTTTTCGATGCCTGAAGCCTTGAGCTCGGCTGTCGCGCGATGCATCTTTTCGATTGCCTCTTGCGGCGCGTTGTACGGTGGAGCTCCGGATTCAAATGCCTTCTTAAACTCGTCCAGCCGTTCCTGAAGAGTTGCCATTGTCATCGCCCCCTTTCTCAGATAGTCTGCTCATATTCACCGTTGTTCTTGATCCGACTCCCCGTACCCCCGAATGCCCATCGCTGTGAATTGCGCCTCGCGCGCATGGAAATCTCAATTTATGCTCCTTATGCGAACAGCGCGTCAACGTTCAATTTTGTATCTTGAACGAATCGTAGGCAAACACGAAGTAGTCCAGGAGGGCAGCGGGCGATCAGCACCGGGAAGTCGGCTTGTAGGAAGTGATCTCCAGCGTTTGGTTCGATCCTGACGGATTGTGGCAAACCGGAAGTTACTCGCCAGCCTGGCACGGCTTACAAAGGGCTCGCAAGACACATCGCGATGAGAACGCCCCAAGTTAGGTACGTCTTTTTCACCAACTGAGCTCATCCCTCAGTTGTGTTGGCCGTAAGTGTCGTATTTCTATAGTTTTGGAGGGTGGTTGGGACTAAAAGTGGGACCAATTTCAATAGCGGTTTTGGATTCATCCTACAGGGCGGCAGGCACTCAGCTAAAACGCGGAGAGGTAGATATTCCAGAAGATCGGGTTGGCGACGCCGCGAGCACGACTTCGTCCGCGGTCATCGGTTTTTCACTCACACCTTTGTTTCACCCACTCCAGCAATGTCTCGAAAGCTCTGTCGGCATCCTCTGACGTATCCAGTACCAAGTCGGCGACGGACTTCAGTTTGGGGGCGTCACGCTCCACCGGATGTGAGTCGATTTCCTGCAGTCGCTGAGTTTCTTCTAAACTTCCCTTCGCGCGGCCTGCGGCAGAACTGTCGAGGTAAACAAGCTCGACGGGCTGGTCTCCAACAAGAACTCTAATCATAGCCAAGACGTCGACGTGTCGAATGCCGTCGAGCACAAGTCCATGTTCCGAAGAGTACCCGGCGTCATTCAAAACGGCTTGGCAAAAACTTCTTGTGTCAGTTTGGACCATCTCACAACGTAACACCTGAAGCTGAGCTTTGGAACACTCAGTCAATCCTCTACGTAGAGCTTCTTTGCGGACCTGGTCCCCAAAGCTGCCGTAGGGCACTGCGAGGGAGGTGGCTAATCTTTTTGCGAGGGTTGTTTTCCCCGATTTGGTTGGACCTGCTAAGGCAATTATGCACTGCATATCTCTTAGATAAAACTGATTTGCCGTTTCGTGTCCTTTAGGACTACCCAACTTCGTGGGTCGACTTTGTCAATCGAAACATCAGAAATCGCGACCACATTCTCGATACGCATGAGCGTCGCAAAGGAAGCATTTCTTTTTTTCTTCCAGAATGGCGATTTATCCATACAGAGCGCTGCAGCGTACTGCTCTATTTCGGCTCAACTAGAGGGGTCGAGACGGTAATACCAAACATTCGAAACTCTGCAGACTCCGCAAATAGGGCCACCGGATTTCTTAAGAACCAACAGGTCGCCATCACGCACCTGTTCATATGGAGCGTGGCGATTGAGACTGAAACGCGATTCGACGGTTTTCTTGCCTTCGAGAACGAAGCTCAGGTATGGTTCAACAAATACGGCAAGATGGATTCCATTCGAGAGGATGTTCTCTTGAATGCCGTCAAACGTGTGAAATAGAGGCGTGCCTGCAATCTTCCGTTCAAGTTGCTGGAGCAGTGAATCGACCCAGGAAGTCTGCATTTAGGCCTTCATCTCCTTTGAGATTCTTTGATGAGTATATCTAACAAGCCGTCTAGCCTGTCGGCCTCAATTGGGTCCAAGTTCTCGACTTCCACTATAGTATTTGAAACGTGGTCGGAACTGTGGCCTTCGGCTAATAGTTGTAATGCAGCACACGCAAGATCCGGTCTTGTAACGCGTAGCGCAACATTACGGGAAGTCCAGAGATTGATCTTGGATCGGGGGGAGATCTCCGGGAAACAGAGTGCAAACGGACGTCGTTCGTTTCGGACACGTTGTCGAAGTCAAAATTCTTGGTCAAGTGAGTGCCGTCCCATTTCACTTTAACTACGCTGTGACCTAATCTAAATGTACGCCATGATTGTTCGCCTTCACTCTGTTCGGGCTTATAGGGGCCTACGTCGCGTCCTGAAAGAACGAATGTGTACAGATCACCCGTCCTCCAGGTGCGTAGTCTAGTCCTGACCCATCTCAGAAAAATGATGCTGGAGGAACTCCAGCCTCGTAATTACGCTGGAACTACCGTATGCAGTTGCACCCGGATAGTGGAAGATTTTTCGCGACGCTTCCAGCGCGCTCCTGACCGCCTGGGCCTAAACACATTCGCGAATACCAAGCCCAACTGTTCGCCAAACGAAAATTCGCAGCGAGCACCGTCATGGTATGTTTGCAGCTCTGCGGTTCTTCCACGCCAAGACGCTCAACAGGGCATAGAGCACAGCTGAAACTCCCTATCCGAAAAGAGTATCTGGGCCGCCTACAGTCTTGAGCCCGGAAGAAGTGGTGCAACTCATCTATGCCGCGCTTACTCCCCACCATCCCACGTTGCTGATGACGCTCTACGCCACGGGACTCCGGGGTGCCGAACTCGCGCGTCTAAACGTCACCGACATCGACAGCGACCGCATGATCATTCGCATTCAGGGTGGCAAGATTCGGAGAAAGCGCGCTTCCAATAAAGCACTGAGACTTCTGGGGAGTCAGAGGGCACTTGAATTGTCACAGTGCATAGCAAGAACTTGCCTCAGGTCTCTAAGTTTACATCAAGCCATTGGCCCGCACACCCGTCCGTCCGTACAGTTAATTCTTGAGAATTCTGAACCCTCCGGACTATTGCTTCCCTAGTTTCGTCACTCGAAAATACTGGCAACCGCTCTAGCTTTTTGCGGGACCGACTCTCTCGGGATCGGAAACAGGTCTTCCCCCGAGCTTCCCAAAGGCGCTGCTCGAAAGCGCTGCTTTATTTTCTAATTTTCGCTCTCGCTTGGCTGGAGGTCTCCATGCGCATCATCCGATATCTTGAGAGCACAGGTGTCCTCGCAATGCTGCTGTGCTGCCCGTTCGCGCTCGGGCAAAGCGCTCCCGGAACCGCTGTGCCTCTCATCAACCAGGTGACACCGCCTAGCCTAGCGCCGGCTCCAAATCCTTCCCTGGTCGTTCAGTTTACGCTGACGATTCTCGGCGCCAATTTCCCGCCGAACCCGGTTGTAAAGCTAACACTTCCCCAGGGGCCATCGCTCTACGCGGCCAGCGCTTCGGTGAATGCCACTGGTTCGCAAATTGTGGCCCAATTCAATACCACGCTACCTCGACCTGCCGTTTACGCGGTGACGGTGTCGAATGCCATCAACAATCCCACAGCAGTTTCCAACGTTTTTTATTTGCCGATCACACCCCCCGCCACGACGGTAGGAATAAGTCAAAACACGACCCAATTTCTGACTGGTGCTCCTAGCGCAATGGCGACCGGCGATTTCAATGGCGATGGCAACGTTGACTTGGCATTTGTTTCACAGAACACGAACACTGTTTCCATCTTGCTTGGGACGTTTGGTGGCACGTTTAACCCCGGAGCAGCCTATCCCACCGGCAATCTCCCTTCTGGAATCGTCGCCGCCGATTTCAACGGAGACGGGATCCTCGATTTGGCAGTCACAAACTCCGCCGACAACACCATCACGGTGCTTTTGGGAAATGGCGACGGAACGTTTCGGCCGGGTATCACCATCAACGATACGGGCTCGAATCCGACTCAAATCGTTGCCGCCGACTTGAATGGCGATGGCCACATGGATCTTGCCGTTCTGAACCTTTGTGGACCAACAATCGTATCGTGCGCTCCACAGACAGGCGGTCCATTGCCTAGCTCCCTGCTTGTGCTGCTTGGCAACGGGGACGGGACTTTTTCCATTTCGTCCTCTACTCCAGCTACAGGCGCCTCCTCTTCGGCCCTGGCCGCCGCTGACCTGAACTCAGATGGCGTCATCGACCTCGTTGTCGCAAATCAAGACAGTAACATGACTGTGCTCATGGGGAACGGCGATGGGACTTTCACGCCGACGCAATCTGGCGTGGCTACCGGGACAGGTTCTTGGGCCATCGCAATTGCCGACTTCAACGGCGACGGGAAACTGGACATCGCGGTCGCCAACCTGTTCAGCAACACGGTTTCGCTTTTTCTCAACCAGAATTGCGGACTTCCCGCGGCGGCTTGCACCTTTTCAGCTACTCCGACGTCCATAACGGTCGGAAGGAACCCCTATGCCATCTTCGTGGGCGACATGAACGCGGACGGCTCTGTCGATCTGGTCGTTGCAAATTTTTACGACGATTCCGTCATGGTGCTCTTCGGAGACGGGAAAGGAGGATTCACTGCTGCAGACGATTGGGTACAAATACCTACTTTTGCGACGGGCGCGGAGCCTGTAGCAATCGCGCTTGCGGATTTCAACGGAGATGGACGCCTGGATTTGGCGACGGCGAACGCTTCGGGCAGCTACTCTATTCTGATCCAAGACGCCGTTCCGCAAGTGGTTCTCACTACGGGAAATAGTTCTCCAACCTACGGGATGAATGTGACGTTCACGGCCAATATTATACCCTCCATCGGAACGCGGCCCACCGGCACGGTGACATTGCACGACGGTGCGAATTCGTTGGGAGCAGTGGCGCTCAGCGGTTACCAGGCGAATTTCTTCGTTTCTACGCTAAGTGCTGGTACACACCAGATCACCGCGACTTATAGCGGCGACTCGAACTTCTTGGCCGCCGCTTCCGCTCCAGTGACGGAAACCGTCAGTCAGGCACAAACGAATTTGACGGTGACCAGCAACGTGAACACGCTGCCTTATGGGCAACCCTTTACACTGTCAGCGACGGTGATCATATCGAATCTCGGGTCGCCGACCGGTGCGATCTCTTTCTTCGACACGTCGTCCTCAACTTCTCTTGGCACCACGTCAATAACAAGCGGCGTTGCGCAATTGACGCTTTCCACTCTTTCGCCTGGCGCCCACGTTATTACCGCCTCGTATGGAGGCGACGCTAATTTCCTGGGCAGCTCATCGCCTGCGTATACGGAAAACATCACGCAGGCTTCGAGCACGACCAGCGTGACGACAAGCGCGAGCCCGGTGAACCTTGGGCAGACGCCGACGTTTACGGCGACCGTTCAGCCAAGTGCCAGCACGGCCGCAACGGGCTTCGTCATTTTCTTCGCGGATGGCTCGACATCGCTGGGAGCAGCGCAGGTCACGAATAATTCCGCGCAATTGCGGGGCCCGTTCCTTTCAGTAGGACCGCATAGCATCACGGCTCAATATACGGGCGACACGAATTATACAGGCAGCACTTCGTCTTCGATTCTCGAATTGGTCAATCCGGCCGCTGACAATGTGATTCTCACGACGGGCCCGACCGTTTACGGACAGGCGTCGACGTTTGTTGCCACCGTGCAAGGAGTGAACTATTCGGGCACAGCAACAGGGACGATGACGTTTTCAGACGGTTCCACCGTCCTGGGAATTGCAGCCTTGTCCAACGGCTCCGCGCAATTCACCACGTCGGGGCTAGCTGTCGGGGCGCATCAGATCAGCGCGAGCTATAGCGGCGACGCAAATTTCCAGGCCGGCGCTTCAGCACCGGTGGCGACAAATGTGTCGAGAGCCAACACAACGACAGTTGTGAGTTCGGGCCAAAATCCATCCGCCTTTGGCCAAGCCGTCTTGCTGACTGCCAATGTTCAACCGGCATTTGGAGGAGCCGCGACCGGCAACGTAACCTTCCTGGATGGCCCGGTGACGTTGGGGACAAGCACGTTAAATGCGAACGTGGCAGTCTTGTCCGTGCCCAATTTCACGGTTGGGACGCATTCCATCTCGGCGTCGTATTTTAGCGACAGCAACGTGAACGGCAGCGCCTCGACGCCGCTCAATCAGACCGTGAACCCTTCGCCTACGAGCGTAACGCTCACGTCGAATACGAATCCCTCCACTTACGGGCAGAGCTTGACCTTCGCGGCAACCGTAAAGGCTGCCTTCGGAACGGCCTCTGCTAGCAACGTTTCCTTCTATGACGGGACGACGCTTCTTGGAACAATCAATACAGCCACGGCGCCGCCGCAAATGTCCATTGCCACTTTGACGGCGGGCACGCACTCGATTACCGCGCAGTACGTCGGAAACGCGAACTTTGCGAGCAGCACTTCGATGATTCTCACGCAAACAGTAAATCAAGCAGCCAGCCTGATCGTTATTTCGTCGAGCGCCAATCCATCGACCTTCGGCCAGACCGTCACTTTGAACGCATCCATCTCCACAACGGGAAATTTCACCTCGGCAAACAGCGGTACGCTTACGTTCCTCGATAACGGCGCTCCTATCAGGACCGCAACTTTGCCCGGCAATACAAACTTCGCAACACTGACGACCACGGCGTTGACCATGGGTACTCACTCCATCATCGCCAGTTACAGCGGGGATTCGAACTTTGCCGCCGGCACATCTGCCGCTTTCACACAGACGGTTAACCTTGAGCCTACGACAACTCTCATATCGTCAAGCTCATCTACGCCTGCATTCGCGCAATCCATAACGCTCACCGCGACCGTGAAGCCTTTATCGGGAACCACGGCAACTGGCACGGTCACGTTTTTAGATGGCACAACGACGATAGGGACAGCGACGCTTTCGAGCAACATTGCACAACTAGCGATCACCCTTGGGCCTGGGACGCATTACGTCAGCGCACAATACAGTGGTGACACGAATACCGCCGCGAGCACTTCCGGACAATCCCTGGTGACTGTAAGCCCGCCGCCGACCACTACCGTCTTAAGTTCGAGCCAGAACCCATCATCTTTGAATCAACCGGTAACCTTCACGGCCACGCTCCAACTCACTTCGAACGGCAACCCCACTGGCAGCGTGACATTCTACGACGGTTCTCAGTCCATCGGAACTGGAACCGTCGTAGGCGGGATCGCACAGCTCACGATTTCCGGGTTCCAGGTCGGGACACATTCCATTACCGCCAATTACAGCGGCGATTCCAATTTTTCGGGCAGTATTTCCGCGCTGCTTAGTCAGGTCGTAAATCCGGGGAATACAACGACAGCGGTTACGTCGAACTACAATCCGGCAATCGTGGGTTTCAACGTAACTTTTACCGTAAATGTAGTTCCTCCATTTGGCGGTGCGCCCACCGGGCTCGTTACACTGTTTGACGGGTCCAAGTCACTTGGCAGTGCCAGCGTGACAAACCAGAACGGGCAGAACTACGCGCTGTTCACGCTCTCCACGCTGACCGCCGGTTCTCACTCGATCACGGCTGCGTATAATGGTAGCGGCTACTTTGCCGCGAGCACTTCAGCAGTCCTAACACAAACTGTGAACTTGCCGGCGACCGCAACCTATTTGTCTTCGTCAATTAATCCGTCGATATACGGTCAAGCGGTAACGCTAGTCGCAACGCTGCAGCCGTCGGGGAGCGGAACTGCAACCGGCACTGTCACCTTCTTCAACGGTGCTACCTCACTTGGCACCGCAACCGTCTCTAACAACACTACGCAACTATTGGTCTCTACACTGCCGGTAGGCTCCAACCTGCTGACAGCGAAGTATAGCGGAGACACGAATTTCGCGAGCAGCACGTCAGCGGCTATAACTCAAACAGTCAATCAAGCGTCAACCACGACCACTGTCGGTTCGAGCCCGAACCCCGCCACTTTTGGACAGACGGTGATCCTCACAGCCTCCGTGCAGTCCTCATCCAGCGGGACGCCCACCGGAACTGTGGCTTTCTTTGATGGTAGCACCTCACTGGGTTCCGCGAGTCTGTCCGGCAGTTCGGCACAGTTGACTCTCGCTTCCCTTTCGCTGGGTTCCCATGCCATCACTGCCAAATACAATGGAGACTCCAATTATACAGTCAGCTCGTCTTCGGCTCTAACCCAAAGCGTCACCCAATCCGGTTCATCGACCACGCTCATCTCAAACGCGAACCCATCCTCCTTTGGTCAAGCCACTACTTTCACCGCTACCGTCCAGCCAAGCTACAGCGGCACACCGACAGGTACAATCGGCTTCTTTGATGGCGGCAATTCGCTTGGTTCTATCAATTTATCGGGTGGGTCGGTGCAACTCACTATTTCCAACTTTTCGCCGGGCTCTCACTCCATCACAGCCAAGTACAGTGGCGACTCTAATTTTGCCGCGAGTGCCTCGGTGCCTCTCGCGCAAAACGTAAATCAAGCAGCCACATCTACGACCGTGAACTCCAACGCCAATCCGTCTTCGTTCGGTCAAATCGTCAGCTTCACAGCCACGGTGACGCCACCTTACGGTGGCACACCCACTGGCAACGTTTCCTTCTTCAAAGGTGGTACCTCGCTCGGCAACGCCAACCTGGCTGGTGGTGTGGCCATTTTTAGTACTCAAGCGTCTGCGTTCAACGCTGGGTCGCAATCGATTACCGCAAAATACAATGGCGACTCTAATTTCCTGACAAGCACTTCCGCCGTTTTCCTACAGACGGTTGGCCCCGCAGCCACAATAACCACGCTATCTTCAAATCCAAATCCTGCGGCAGTTGGAAAATCCGTGACCTTCACCGCGCATGTTTCATCTTCGGTGAGCGGCACCCTGACTGGGACGTTGACCTTTTATCTCGACGGCGGCACGACGCCAGTAGCGTCAGTCTCGCTCTCCGGGGGCAACGCGCAGTATTCCACCAATTCCTTGTCCGCGGGAACCCACTCGCTCGCTGCCGACTTCGCATCCTCCAATTCCAATTTCAACGGCAGCAATTCAACATCCCTCACCCAATCCATCACCGACTTCACCATCTCGGCCTCTCCCGCCTCGGATACCATCGCCCGCGGAAGCTCAGGGACCTATACGCTAACCTTAGCTCCGGTCGGTGGGCTGACTGGAAACGTCTCTCTCTCCTGCAGTGGCGCTCCGGGCAGAACTTCGTGCAGCATTTCGCCTGGTCAGGTTACTTTGGACGGAATTAATTCCGAACAAACAATTGTCACAGTCGCAGTAGGAACGGGTGCGACCAGAGGAACATACACACTTACGCTGAAAGGTACATCGGGATCCATCACGCATACCACGACTGTCTCTCTTATGATCGATTGACGGCGGCCAGGTCGATCCTGTACGCGGGGTATGCCTGTGTGAAGTATTCCTCTAAAACATTGGCACTCTGTCGGGAAACGGGGTTGGGGGAAGTTGGCCGGATTGGTATCGTGAAGTCGCCTTGCAGGAAGTGATCGCGAATGCACCCGGTTGACGGGCCATCCGGAAGTTGAAACCATGCGCCGTCCGGTAACAGGGCTCAGAGGACAGAGCCGAACGGAATCTTCTCACAGCAAGTGTTGTACTTGATGGTGTTTGCCATCACGTAGTTCCGCCACTTCTGCTTGTTCTCCGATATATCTGCATCACCTCCGAACTGTTCAAAGGATCAGCTGCCAACACGCGAGGAAATTCCTTCCCAAATCCTCGAGCGGATTTGCAACGCGCGAGGCCAATTTCGAAAAGTGGATCGGCTCCTAGTCAGATGTGGGCGCATCGAGACGCATGTCATTTCGAGCCCACCCCATCTGTTTTGGAGCTATAGATGTTCACACCCACAGCAACTTCAGCCATGTTCAGTGGAGCCGTTCTTTGGGCAATGGTCTGGCTGGCAGCCGAGCACGTAGACGAAGTCCTTTATGTTCGGGACGTAGTCTCCACCGAGAAGATAAAAGCCTGGATCAACGATCACAAGCAATTAGCTTTGATCATCACCGAGATCGTAAATATGTTCCTTCACGGCCTCGGGAGTCCAACCTCGATCGCATTCAACCTGGGAGGAACCTTGGTGAATGCGGCCGTCATCTTTGGTTTCTATCCAACTTATGGAGTCCTAAAGAAGCCGCTCAGGAGATGGACGGACAGAATCAGCATCCGGTTGAACAAATGGGCTGACCAACTTGAAGCCAGGGAAATGGAAAGAGAAGCCCTGGTCAAGGAGGCAGCATGAGAACTGTTGTCTCCAACAGCGCAGTCACCCACTTGTGGGCTCACAATGCTCAACGCCATGCTCGTAGCGGTAACGGCAATCTGTATTTCCAGGATGCCGTTGTCTATAGCTACGGCTCGCACTTCCCAATCGCCAGGCATGTCACCGGCAAAGACGGTCAGCCTGGCATTCTTTTCACAACAGAGAAGAACAACGTCACCACTTCTCACCATATCAGCCTGGTGCGTCGAGCTATTCCACCTGACGTGCCTGTCTTCAATGTCCTCTACATGCACTTTGGATTTACCGAGGAAGAAGACAAATACCAGCACACTAGAAACCTTGCCAGGTATGCGAGTGAAGTCATCGAGCACGTCGATAAATGTGCTCGCGCTCGTTTGGCTACCAGCAAGGAGTACTACCACCAGCAGGCAGTGGATCTTCGGTCAGAAGCTCTCTGCTACGCGACGTTCTTTGGTCTTCAAGACCCTGACATAGAGCCCATTCCAAATATCGATTCTGCAGAACTGGAAAGACTCAGGGCTAAACAAGCCAAGGCTGCAGCTAAGAAAGCCGAGGCAACGAGAAAAGAGAACGAGGAGAAACGTCAGCATGCTTTGTCGCTGGCGGAGACCTGGCTTCAGGGAGGAGCACATCACTATCTCCTCCGGATCATCCCAACCATGCTTCGCATCAAGGACCATGAAATTGAGACATCCATGGGTGCGAAGTTTCCAATCATCCACGCAAAGAGAGGCCTGACTCTGGTCAAAGCCGTTATGGCAAGAGAAGAAGAATGGTGCCCTAATGGACAGAAATGCCGGCTTGGCTACTACCACATAGATCGAATAGAGGCCAACGGCACTGTTCATGCCGGCTGTCACGTAGTCGCCTGGGAGCAAATCGAACGTATTGCTCAGGAGATCGAAGACTACGAACCTCGGATCAAATGCAGGCAATGCCAAATGTTGTCCATCAACGGCGTGGCTTGCCATGAAACCGGCTGCCCTAACTCCAACAAGACCTGGTCAGTTGAGGAAAACAACTGGGCTGAAACAGAACAGGAGGTAGGGCATGAAACCGAAGCATAAAACTACTATGCATCTGTGCGACGCGCGCAAAATCGTGCTTGCTTTGCTCCGTTCGAACGCTTCCCCGCAAAACACAATGCACGGAGTCCTGGACGAAGAAACAGTCCGGGCACTTCGAGTCATGTTAGACCGAACCATCGTTCGCGCAAGCTGCGGCTTGTGCGGGAAAGTGATGGAAAACTGACCATGGACAAGCAACTACTCCAGAAGTTCCTCGTGGTCAGCTACGACGATGACCAGCAGCAATGGTTCTGGGACTACGTTGCTGCAACAACAGGAGAAGCTGCAGCGGCTCTCGTCTGCAAGAGACGGCCGTATGTGATTGCAGCTGATGCAGCTAGCCCCGAATAGCTTTAGTTTAAGTCCTTTGTTTTCAACAATCCTCGATCAAATCACTCTTGCATCGGCAGTAAGTCCTTTGTTTTCAGCCAAGTCAGTAAGTCTAGTTAACATAATCTGGTCAGCGTAAAACGATGCATAGAATGGTCATTCCTGCGATTCTGGCGCCCAGAGAGCGATCGGAGATTTTCGCTGGACTCCCAAACATGTCGGATTTGTCCTCAAGCCCGGTATTAGTACTTCGATAGTACTTTTATCTTCTTGACAGTCTAGGAGCTTCTCAGCTATCCTTTTGGGCAACTGCAGAGAAGCTCGACCCGGCATCCAACTATGTCCGCGGCCAAAGTTCCCTCCATCGCAGTGCCGGCTGAGGTTCAACCCGTCACAATTCAAGAATCGATTGGAGGGCATTTCCATGCCTGATAAGAAAAGTCGTAAACCGCGTCAAAAGCGGTCAGCTGTTGAAGTTGCGAATAGCCAGAACATCTTGATTCTCCGAAAGCTCGTCCAGGAAGAAGTCATTCCTGGTGAACGAGTCGCGGGTTTGATTCAGGAATATCTGCCAGTCGCTCAACAGAGAGCTGCTCAGTAGTTCGAGCAGGAGATCGAGGGAACTTCGAGTGAAGTTCCCTCTTTCTATTTATGAGCGGCTCGGCTGGCGTAGCAGAATTTCCAGCTTCAAAGAGTTTGGGTAGCGGTCGATCGCTATCCAAAGCAGTAGAAGCAAGTGGTGTCGGATCAGTCTCGAGGAAAGGATTGAAAGCTCGATCTGGTCAGACAGGAAGTATTTTTAGAAAAGGTCGATGTCGCCGGTCAAGAAAGACGAAGGCGTCGATCACTTCCGATCGGGTCAGCTGTCGGCGACGGCAAGCTGACGAAGTCCGAGGCAAGGAACAAGCTGCAGGAATATCTGCAGGAGTTGGGAGTAAATGACCGCTCCCATCTTCTGAAAACCCTGCGCCCTGTTCAGACGTTCGATGAGGTTGCGACATGGTGGGAAGAGAACAAAATGCCATTTCACAAACCATCGTCTCGGAGTTCAAGCCGCTACATCGTCAAGGCGCACCTGAGGCCAAACTTCGGCCAGCTGCCCATCGATCAAGTCGATGAGAAAGCTGTCCAGGAATGGATTTCGGGGCTTCACAAGAAAGGAGAGTTGGCACCGAAAACCATACACAACATGTGGAAAGTTCTCAGGCTCGTTCTGGGAAAGAAGCATGTCAGTGGATGGAGCATAACGTTGCCAGCCCTCGTTCAAAAGGAGCAGCGTTATTTCACCCCAGAGGAGATGGTCAAGATAATCGACGCAGCGGAAGGCCAATTCAAATCTCTATTCGCCTTGCAGTATGCGGCTGGTATGAGATTTGGTGAAGTGGCCGGATTGCACGTTGAAGATCTCGACTTCGACAATTCTGTTGTCCACATTCGACGGAGCGTCTATATTCACGAAGAAACGACTCCCAAGACTGCCGCGGGCTACAGAGACGTCGATATCCATCCCGATGTTATGGCGATGCTGAAGAAACACATTGGCGACCGCCAGACAGGGCTGGTATTCATCGGCCGAAGAGGCAAGCCTTTGGTCGTGGGAAACGTCAATAAGTATGTGTTAAAACCGATCCTCAAGAAATTGGAACTGCCCAATGGCACGACTCATGCCATGCGACATGGCGCGGTATCCAGGTTTCAAGAGGCCGGTGTGCACGGTGATTTGATAACGAAGTGGGTTGGTCACACTTCGTTGAAAATGACCAGCAAATACACGCACTTCAGCGCCAAGCATCGAAAGGAAGTCGTTGCAAAATTAGGTGCGATCGCAAGCTGATGGTCCCAATTGGACCCAACCTTGATGATCGCAAATAATTGAAGCATAATGGTTTGCACCATTCGTAGAGTGGGCCTGTAGCTCAGGTGGCTAGAGCGCGCCCCTGATAAGGGCGAGGTCGGTGGTTCAAGTCCACCCAGGCCCACCATTTAAATCACCAGTAATTACGCGGCTATTCTCACTTTTCCCCTTTTCGGGGCTCTCCTTCAAGAAACCGTCTTGTCAACCGTTTGTCAACTTCATGATTGGCCGAATGGCACTACACTCAGGGCTTTAAGACCCTTCGGGTGAAGCTCGAACGGCTAGCATCGATTGGGCTATGTTCGAGAACGATTGTCCCTCGCCAAATCTCTATCCGAGCTAGAAAGTGTTCGATCTCATTGTATTTGTGGGCTGACCTGCTCTCTTGGTGAGATCAAATTGGAGTCCGGCCCGCCGGAGGGGGAATCCTCATGTGCGTGTACACACGTCTCCTGAGTTCGCGTCTGACTCAAGCTACAGGTTCAAGCGGCGCGTTCGTAGCGATGAGGAAAACCGCCGAATCCGAGCATCAGAAGATCCCCGTGGATTCGTGGCGCGCCTCTCTTTCTTCACGCGCGATATATTCTAAACATTGGGAAATACCGTTTTCTTTATTTTACGAATCGCACTCTCCTCGCGTTTATAAAAGGTCCACTGCTTAATCCGCTTTCCTCGAATCAGGCCTGCCTGCGAGAGGATTTTCAGGTGTTCACTTGCAGTTGGATGGCTGACGCGCAGTTTTTCGGCAATCAAACAGCCGCAGACTCCGTCCTGGACAAGGTCCCCGGCGATCTGCGGAGGAAAGTGCCTCCTAGGGTTCTGCAGCCAGAACAATATTCCGAGCCTGTGCTTATTGGCCAGCGCCCGAAACACGCGATCTGCTTTCATTTTCTCTCCGAGCCAATTTGGTATTTGACATTAAGCTAAATGCCTAAATAATGTGACACGGATGCTCGTACTTGTAAAGCTGTAAACGTCGAAACGGAGATCCGGACGATGTGGCCCATCTGAGGACTTGATTCAGTGGAGGAATGAAATCATGGAAATACTATTCAATGATATTCGGTACGCCTTCCGCATCATGCGGAAGAGTCCCGGCTTCACTCTCATAATCATTCTCACGCTGGCCTTGGGAATTGGGGCAAACACATCGATTTTCAGCATCGTAAACGGGGTGCTATTGCGTTCCCTGCCGTACAACGACCCCAGTCGTTTGGTGGAGATCAGCTTCAACAATCCGGGAATAGGTTTGCGTGACATCCGCTATTCTGTCCCCGAATGGGAGGATCTGAAGTCAAGAGCCGGTGTCTTCGAGGAAGTAAGCGTTGTCTTCCCCACCAGCGCCAACTTGACCGTTGCCAGACAACAACCAGAACGCCTTGAAGCGCTCGGCGTGAGCCCCAACTACTTTTCCATGCTCGGCACATCGCCGCAAATCGGGAGGCTATTTGGCTCTCAAGACTTCGCGCTGGGTTTTGCAGAAGCAGCTGTGATTAGCGATGGCTTGTGGCGCCGATCCTACGGCGGCGACCCGAATATTCTCGGAAAACATCTACAGCTGGACAACGATCCGTACACGATTGTGGGAGTCCTTCCTGCCGGATTTCGCCACCCCGGAAAGACGATCGCGAAGGATGTGGAAGTATGGGTCACGACAGGGTTCAGCGCGGATCCTTGGCCGAAACCCGCGCGAAACGTGAGGCTGCTGCCAGGAACAATCGGACGGCTGAAACCTGGCATGGATGTAACGCAGGCTCAGGCGAGACTGACGGCAATGGCCAGCGAACTCCGAACTGACTTCCCGAATGATTATCCTCCTGAGGCCAAATGGTCCATCGAGATCCAACCTTTGCAGGACTCACTGGTAGGCAGTGTGCGTCCCCAACTGCTGGTATTGATGGCCGCGGTAGTCCTAGTTGTGCTAATCGCATCCGTGAATATCGCAAACCTTCTTCTGGCTCGCGCTTCAGGAAGACAAAGAGAAATGGCAATGCGGATAACGCTTGGGGCTGGCCGTTTTCGCATGGTGCGCCAGATGCTGACGGAGTCGCTCGTGCTTTCCTTGATCGCGGGTGTGGCGGGCGTGCTCGCCGCGAAATTGACTTTGAGTTTTATCCTTCACTTTGTTCCCGCTTCAGTTCCCCGGCTTGCCGAAGTGGGTGTCGACCGGACGGTGCTCCTTTTTGCTCTTCTGATTTCCATCTTCACCGGAATCATATTTGGGCTCGCTCCAGCTTTTCAGGCAATGAAAGCCGATATGACTGCCGCAATTCGGGAAGGTGCTCAAGGCTCCGGTTACAGCGCTAAGACATTCCGGTTGAGGAGTCTGCTGATTGTGTCTGAATTGGCGCTTGCTGTGGTGTTGATGGTTGGAGCCGGCTTGCTCCTGCGGACTTTCTGGGGATTGCTTCAGGAGAATCCGGGTTTTAATCCTTCGAGAGTAGTTACTGCGAGCTTCTGGCTAGCGAACCCGAACGATCCCAAGACGGACGTGTATGCGAATTTCGCAGAGAGGACATCTTTTATCCGAGATGTCATCCGGCGTGTGGCCACGATTCCAGGAATCGATCGGGCCGCCATGACCTCGGATTTGCCAGGCGCGCGTCCCGCGATAACCTCGGCGCTGGTGATCGAAGACCGCGCGACCGATTCTTCACAAGGGTTAACAGCGGAACTAATTCGAGTGAGTCCCGATTATTTCATGCTGATGCAATGCCCATTGATTCGTGGACGTTTTTTCCTAGAAAGCGATGAAACGGAGAAGCAGGAGGTAGCCATCATTGATGAGACTACGGCGCGACGCTATTGGTCAGGCATTGATCCTGTCGGCAGACGCTTGCGGTTGGATCGAAACACGGGATCACAGCGGGGAAATCCCAGCCTTCCTTGGGTAATCGTGGTCGGAATCGTCAAGGATATGAAGCAAGACGGACTCGACACAGATGGTGTCCCCCACATATTCAGACCTATCTATCAGCAATCAGGGCGGTCCATGAGCGTGGTGGCAAGGACGTCTCTGCCCGCATCACTCCTCGAATCGAAGATTCGGAGTGAGATACATTCTGTGGATCCTGCCCTGCCCGTATTCAATATCCGCTCCATGAACGACGTGATGGATGTTTCAATTGCTCCGCGCCGATTCTCGGCGGAATTAGTTGGAGTGTTCGCCGCCGTCGCGATGCTTTTATCCTCCATTGGCATCTATGGATTGCTGGTCTACATGGTTGGGCAGAGGTCTCGTGAGATTGGAATCCGAGTCGCCTTGGGAGCCCAGCAGTCAGATATCCTCACGCTCATTCTCGGAAAAGGGCTATTGCTCGTGGGAGTTGGGATTGCAATTGGACTGGTGCTTGCCTCAGCCGCAGCGCCGTTGATTGCAACTCTGCTGTATGGCGTGCATCCGTTTGATGTGACGGTATTCGTGACAGTTCCACTGGTTTTGATGTTTGTCGCATTTCTGGCCACCTACATTCCCGCTCGTCGCGCGACGATGGTGGATCCAATCATCGCCTTACATGAAAGCTAGAACTGCGAGGCTAGAAACGTAACCGACTGCCAAGGAGAAGAAAATGTCCGTTTACGAAAGGCTAGAGACTCTCAACATCGCACTTCCAAAACTCACGCCGCCGGTAGCAGCTTTTGTACCGTTCCTGCGCAGCGGCAATTTGATTTTCTTGGCTGGTCACATTGCCAAACTCGACGGCCAGCCATGGGTCGGTAAGTTGGGTGCGAATCTAACGACCGAGCAAGGGAAAAGCGCCGCACGCGCCGCGGCCATCGATCTGATGGGCACACTTCAAGCGGCGGCCGGTGACCTAAACCAGATCAAACGTATCTTGAAACTGATGGTGCTCGTGAATAGCACTCCCGCGTACA
>Ga0210403_10002300_pt1 | contig 17392 bp, 12 predicted proteins | sample IncBWC19MmetaG_FD_150863 | JGI IMG/M metagenome (GOLD analysis project Ga0210403, IMG submission 150863) | Forest soil microbial communities from Barre Woods Harvard Forest LTER site, Petersham, Massachusetts, United States - Inc-BW-C-19-M | ecosystem: Environmental > Terrestrial > Soil >... | reverse complement strand
CGCAGCGAGGCCTTCGCCAATGGTTCCAGCCGTCCGGGAGATGTTTTCCTCGAGCAGCGATCCTTTCCATGCCCTCATCGCTGCCATCGCAATGACGGCAGCAGGGTAGGTCGCGGCGATGGTGATTCCTGCGCGCAGACCGAGGTAGGCATTGGCCGCGCCTAGAACCACGGTCATGCATAGTCCGAGCAGCACGGCCCTAAGCGTAAGTTCCTTCATTTCCGCGTGCTCAGGGACGTAAGGTTGATGCTTTTTGGGGGTCTGGATCGAATCGGAAGGGCGCTGATTGCTCATTAGATTTCGTTGGCCTCGATTGCTAAAACAGCCATCTAAACAAAGGGCGCACGATAGCACGACGTTCTCTGCATTACAAGTTCATGCCAGCCAGAGTAACCAGAAACAGAGTACTAGTATTTTTGGCAAATTGCGGATTGAACTCAGGATAATGTTAAATTCGCGTGAAATAATTTAGGAATGCTCGACTTCGGCTGAAGTTGTTATAATCTGATGAAGAATCCCTTTGGCCCCGATTGGGAGGTTGTGAGCATGTCACACAAACAGTTTCGCTGCCCTGATTGCGGCAGCGTCGAAGGTTATCGCTCGCGTCCTCGAAGTGTAGTGGAAAAATATGTTCTTCCGATGTTGATGCTGCAGCCGCTGCGTTGCGCCGACTGTTATCGCAGATTTTATTCATCTGCATTCACTCAGGCACGGCAGAACAGAGTATCGCGACTGACAGATCGTACAGCGGCATGATCGGAAATTCGTCCGTCCCTTAACGCGAGCGGACGCCACCCCTGCTGTAAAGGACTCCTGTGCCAGCGCTCTAATGGTGTGTCCCATGGGGCCGCTCCCCTTCGACCGGTCGATGCCTTCGGCAGAAGCTGATACCCTAGAAGGGGTTCGCCAATCCAAAAGTTGACTGACGATCCCCCTTGCGGCTGATGACCGAACTCATGTCGTACCAAAACGCCATTGCTAGGATGTACGCGCTCGGGCACGAATTGACCCAGACGCCCTCGGTCAAATTCGACGTGGCCAATATGAGGGTGTTGCTTGGTGAGTTGGATCATCCGGAGCTACGAGTTCCGGGAATCCTCATCGCGGGGACAAACGGAAAAGGATCGACTGCGGCGACGCTGGCCTCGATTTTAAAAGCCTCTGGCCTGCGGACCGGCCTTTATACGTCTCCGCATCTGGTGCAGATTAACGAACGCGTCCGGATAAACGGAGAACAAATCAACGACAGCGATTTTGCCCTCTACCACGATGTCGTGGACCGCACCTCCGAGAGATTGGTTTCCGATGGCCAATTGCCATGGCATCCTAGTTTTTTTGAGATGCTTACGGCGATTGCATTCGAATATTTCGCGCAAAACAAAGTAGAGATTGCGGTGTTAGAAGTCGGTATGGGCGGACGCCTCGACGCAACCAATGTGATTGATCCGCTAGTCAGCGTTATTACGGATATTTCGCTCGATCACCAAAACTTCCTTGGGGATACCATCGCGGAGATCGCAGGCGAAAAAGCCGGCATTATTCGGCCTGGCGGGGTCGTCGTAACCTTGCCTCAACATCCGCAAGCGAACGATGTGATTGGAAACAGAATTCTCGAACTGGGTGCAAAAGCGGTAAGCGCCGTGCCGTATGTACCACCAGTTTCGCCGGGAAGCGACCAATATTTTATCCCTTGCGCTTCGGAACTGCATTCGAACGGGCAGTCAGTTTCTGTTCCGCGATCGCGGTATCGAGTCGAGGTCATGGGCAAGGAGATTGCGGTCGAGACCGCTTTGATTGGCCGCCATCAGTTGAGAAATGTGGCGTTGGCAATCGCAACTGCGGGGGAACTAGCTAAGCAAGCCTATCCGGTGAGCCCTGACACCATTGAACGCGGGATTTCGGAGACAAACTGGGCCGGCCGCTTTCAGATCTTGCCGGCCCGAAATGGCGCCCCTGAATACGTTTTTGACGTGGCCCACAACCCCGCTGGAGCATGGGCTCTGCGTTCCACTTTATCAACATGCTATGCGGATAGCCGGCTGGTGTTAGTCTTCGGCGCCATGCGGGACAAAGCGGTGGGCGAGATTGCCGAAATTCTCTTTCCTTTGGCGGAAGCTGTGATTGCGACGCGGGCGAACAATCCCCGGTCAGCCACGTTTGAAGAAATTCGCCAGGCATCGGTTCGTGTTTCGACTGCCATAGAGGATTCGACCGATGTGGCAACTGCGATGGTTCGTGCATCAACTCTTGCAGGCTCCTCGGGAATAGTTGTAGTGACAGGGTCCATATACGTTGTAGGTGAAGCAATGCAGGCAGCTGGATTAAGAGTCTGAAGCTGCATTGGATGTGGTTGCATCAACAGTGGAGCGCCAAAGAATGCCGTCCGTGAACCCGCCGCTGCCTGAAATCGACGCTGAACTTGTCCCTTCGGAGCAGGCTCGCCGAGTGGAGAGTCGAAGAGCGGACGCGGGGTCCCGAAAATATGGGCTACTGAGCCGGCTCCGCTCGTACATGATTCTTGATCCGCTGATCTGGTTGTACACCGTCGTTTTCGGAATCGCTTCGATTCCAGTTTCGTTTTTCGGCAATAGGGAACGCATTCTGCATGGATTTGCTCATCGGTGGTCAGAGCTGATCATGAAGACGATCGGCGCTCCGGTGAGGGTGGTTGGGCTGGAGAAAATCGCTACTTCCAAGCCCTACATCTATGCCGTTAACCACGCCTCTGCGCTGGATATTCCAATTTTGTACACATATCTTCCCTTCCAATTCAGGATTGCCTTTAAGAAGGAGCTACTGTCATACCCAATTGTGGGGTGGCATTTGAAACGTTCCGGACAAATCTGCATTGACCGGGAAAACCCAGGGACTGCGATAGGTAGCGTGCGCGCCGCTCTCAAAACGCTGAGCAACGGAATCCCGCTGGTGATATTCCCCGAAGGGGGACGCTCTCCTGATGGCGTTATCAAGCCGTTCCTGGCGGGCGCTTTCTTTCTGGCGCTGACGGCTCACGTTGACGTTGTCCCGGTGGCCCTCGTAGGAACTTTTGAAATGCTTCCAATGGACACATATCACATAAAATCCCGGCCACTGGAAATGCGCGTAGGCGCACCGATATCGACCGCCGATCTGAACCGGGAAGACATGGAAGTACTTTCGAACAGAGTGCAGAAGGCGATGGAGGACTTATATTACGGATCTGGCCAGAGGAACGAGGGTGCGTGACACTCGCTGCTATTGCGCCAGGATCTTCGTGTCGGCGTGGAACTTCTTATAATCAGAGAAAGTGTAAACCGACTCTGCGGGAACGTCGTGCATCATGTATCGCACTTTGCCTTTAAACTTGCCTCCTGCTGGAAGCCACGCTTCGTCATTCAGCTTTCGCCATTAGTAAGTAACCACTGAATCCTTCTCATATCGCATTCCTTCGGCCATAACTTTGGCCTCGATCCTCGCGAAAACTCCATCGCTTTCGTCAACCCAAAATTTCATTTCGTATGCTAAGCCATCTCGGGCTGCTTGTTTATTGGCCAAAGTATCCGGCGGGGGTGTAGCGAGGAAAACAAAATTCTTCCTTCCTCCCAGGTCTTCCTCCGGCTGAGAAACCGTATTGAACCGAGTTGAGAGTTGATCTAGCGGCAGCTCGAAGTGAAAAGTTGCGCTAAGCAGGCCTTTCTTTTCTTTGTCCTTGCCTTCCCGCCTAGCTGTCGCAACGTCCGCCAACTTCTTGTCTTCTTCCTCTTGCTGTTTCGCCGGAAGAGGTTTCTCGTTGTGGAGGGTATGCTTCTTGTAGGGCGCACCCTCGAGGAAAATGACCTCATAGGTGTCCGTGTAGTTCAGCGTTTCCTTGCCCTTGGAGTCGTAATTGATATCTTGGTATCGCTCCGTATAGGTGTAGTTCTGGGCCTCTCCGAGAGTCTGGTGATAATGATCTAGAGCTTTCTGCAGTCGCGGATCAATTGGGGCCGCATTCTGCGCGGCGCCCTCGACGGCGAGCAACTGGCAAATCACGAGAATCGACGCGGCATAAGCCAGCAACTTGACGAATCGAAAATCAGTCACATTAACCTCAGACCAAATATTTTTTCGTTATGCGGCAACTAAGGCACGCTACCAGCCCAAATCCCCGTAATGACTTTCGCTTTAGCATCGCCAACATTTAACGGCTTGAGCGCAAAATTATCTTCGATGGTTCGGAGCATGTCGTAGTGATCGTAAGGCTCACCAACTTTTTTTCCCCTCTTGACCATATCTCCAAGTAGCACGGTGTAGATGTGATTGCTTTTCTTTTCGGGTGACTCGCTCTCATCATAAGTCAGAACTATTAACGTTCCTGCGCGAGCGTCTGGTGGAAACCAGTTTTCCAGAAAATTTTTGAGCCATGTCGTAGCTGTGCCCAGGTTGGTGTCGTGGCCGTCATCGTCCAGATTCGGCGAGTAGAAGATGTAACTCGGCAGAGCTTTGTATTTGGGATCTTTCGGGTCCCGGCGGGAGTTTTGAACGTCGGTGACAAATGCGTTGTGTGGATCTTTGGTATTGACCGACACAACGTTTTTGAATTCTTGTTTCTGTACTTTCTGAAAGCTCATGAACGGCACATGCTTACGCGCGTACTTCCCGGAATCATACAGAAAGGGCCCCTCCCCGGGCTTTGGTGGATAGTCCTCCGCATAGTTCTTCCAGTCAAGGAAATCCCCAATCGTACGGTGCTGTGCATCGTCGGGAATGTCCTTTTGGTCGTCCCCGAAAATGCCATGTATGCCGAAGGTGCTCCCCGCAATCATTGCGAGATAGTTGGGATACGAAGGGTGACCCAGGGCTCTGAAATTGGTGAATTCGACGCCCTCTTCGGCAAGTTGCTTCAGGTAGCTGTCTTTGATTGCTGAGGCGTAGGCCTGATTTTCCAAGACAATAATCAGCACGTGATCAAAATGCCTGTTCGGATTTGCGCTGGTCGGATTAGAAGCGGGAGGTTGTTGTCCGAAAGTAAAGTTGCTGGAAATTAGAAACAAGATAAAAAACGATCGACTCATTTAGGCTCCACTACTATTTATAACTTAATTCCTGTGTGGCGCGGGGCGCCCTCGCCTGCGATTTCTTCAGTGCCACCCGGGCGGTGCCCGGTCCTTATTGCCCTTAGGCCGGTTCTTGTAACATGAGTGGCAATGCCGCAGCCGCTCACGCACGCGAGCCTAAGAGTTCTGGAGTTCGAGTCATTCCGCGAACTGTTGCGGGGATACGCGCAGTCTCCATTCGGACAAAAGCTGATTTCAGAGCTTGTTCCTTCGACTGACCGCGCCTGGGTTGAAAATCAGCAAACCCTTATCAGCGAGATTCGTGAGTTCCGTCGGGTGGGAGGGAATTTCGACTTTGCCGGATTAATCGAAATTAGTTCTGACCTGGAAAAAGCAAAGATATCCGGAGCGGCTCTTGAGACTACTGAAATTCGGGATGTAATTCTAGTTGTCGATCGAGCGAGCGAGTGGCGCCAGATAACTTTGAGCCCGCCGACTGCCATGAAGGCTCCGTGGACCGCGGTAACAAACCTCTCCTCTGGAATCGCGGATTTCACGGATTTTCTGCGCGGTTTTCGGAACAAGATTCAGCCAGACGGCACGCTCGAAGACAAGGCCTCACCCGAACTTGCCAGAATCCGGCGCGAAACCGAAAAGCAGAGGCGGCAGATCCAGGAATCGCTGCGCGGTTATTTGCGTCGACTTTCCGAGGGTGGAACGCTCCAGGACGAGTTGATCACAATCCGCGGTGAACGTTTTGTGATTCCTGTAAAAGTTGAGCAAAAGCGGCGTGTGCAGGGCGTGGTGCACGGAGCGAGCTCGAGCGGTCAAACGGTTTTCGTTGAGCCTCTCGAAACTATCGAGCAGAACAATGAGCTGGTCAGGTTACTCGATGAAGAGCAGGCGGAGATTCATCGCATTCTTTTGGAGATGACTCAGAAAATTGGCGAGCATTCGGATTCCATCGCTTCGGCGGTAGAAATTCTCGCTGAAATCGAATTGCAATTTGCGAAAGCGCGATTCGCGGAAGACTACGACTGCGTTCCGGTGCAGCTAGATGAGGACAGGCGGGCTAAGCCCGCCATGGAGGGGCGAGGGCGCCTGTCCCCACACGAGCAAAACACGCGGCTGATTCTTCGCAATGCTCGCCATCCATTGCTTGAACGCAACCTAAAAAGCAAGTCGGGACAGATCGTTCCTATCACAATTGAACTGGAAGGTGAAGCCCGGGAGCTAGTTATTACGGGACCAAACACAGGGGGGAAAACGGTTGCCCTCAAGACTCTGGGATTGCTCGCCCTGATGGCACAGTCCGGGATTCCTGTTCCGGCGGATCGCGCGGAACTACCTATCTTCGATGCCGTGCTCGCAGATATAGGGGACTATCAATCGATCGAACAAAACCTTTCCACGTTCTCGGCTCACGTTACAAATATCGATTTCATCTCCCGCACTGCGACTTCCCGATCGCTGGTTCTGCTGGATGAACTTGGCTCTGCCACCGATCCTGAAGAGGGCGCTGCACTGGCGGTTGCGATTGCTGAACACTTTCGTCAAATCGGTTGCATCACGGTCATTTCCACCCATCACACTTCGCTCAAGGTGTATGGAGCGAATACCAACGGTGTGGTAAATGCCTCTGTGGGATTCAACGAAACCACATTGCAGCCAACTTACGAATTGAAAATTGGCGTACCAGGTGCTTCTGCTGGAATCAATATCGCGAGGCGGCTTGGTCTAAATCCGTCAATCATCGAATCCGCTTTTGCCCGCTTGGGTACTCAAACGCGAGATGTCGGACAATTTCTGGATCGCTTACATTCCAGTCTGCGTGAAGTCGATGAAGAACGGAATCAATTGCGACTGCGCGAAGAAGAATTGGGGCGCGAGAAATCCCAGCTCGCTTCCGAAGGGAAAAAAGAACAGCAAACCAAGATTAGAGAGATGGAGAAGAAACTCGAAAGCGTATTGCGGGATTTCGAATACCACGCTCGCGAAGCCGTCTCCGCAATTCAAGACCGCGCCGCGGCACAGAAGCTCTCGAAAGATGCGGAACGGAGAATCTCGAAACTCCGGCGTGATTTCCGCGAACAATTCGATTCGACCGTCGTGGCACACACTACTGGCGCTGACCAGGGCGATCCGAATGCCCAACCGCAAGTCGTAAAACATGTTTCCGAGGGCGACACTGTAAAACTCAAGTCCGTCGGTCGTGCCGCCAAAGTAGTCCGCAAGATCGATGACAGTCACTTCGAAGTCGAAATCGGCGCGATGAAGATGAAAATCTCGCGAGATGACATCGCGGAAGTTTTAACTCGCATCGCCGAATCTCCAGTCAAAGCCGCTCGGGCTCGCGGAGTTTCGGTTTCATTCCAGCGCGAAGATCAGAATGTTCCGTCAGAGATCAACGTCATCGGCCGAACTGTGGATGAGGCCGCCAGTGAAGTCGAGAGATTCGTGGATCGCGCATTTCTTGCTGGATTGCGACAGGTCCGCGTTGTTCATGGCAGCGGTATGGGCATTCTTCGGAAAGCGCTCCGCCAGTTGTTGCAGAAGCACCCACACGTGGAATCCGTTACCGAGCCGCCTCAAAATGAAGGAGGCGGCGGCGCGACGGTCGTGGCGTTGAGAGTTTGAGTAGTAATGGGTGGTTATTGTTGCTGGCCGGCCAGCCATTCTGCTTCACGATGCCCGCCATGACTGAGGGCAAATAGTACGAGCTCCACTCGGCTGGAAATGCCCAGCTTGTCAAATATCCGAAATAGGTATTTTTTGATCGTATTTTCGCTGAGGCTCAGTTCCCTGGCGGTTTCGCGGTTGCTGAGACCGTCGGCTACCAGGGCCACGACCTGCTCTTCGCGCGGGGTGAGCAGTTTCAATCCTTTGGAATTCACGGTTCGAAGCGACGGTACTTGGGTTATTTCCTGAATGAGTTGCTGCAATTGCGCGGTGTTGGCCCATATCTCTCCCCTATGAACGCAGCGTATGCATTTGCACAGCAGACGAAATGGGTAGTCAGAGAAACAGAAAATCCCCCTCGCCCCGGAGCGGAATGCGCTGACCACTACCCGAGGTTCGCAATGATCCAGCAACAATATCTGAGGAATATCTGGATGGGCCATGTGCAGCCGCCGAACCATTGCCATATCGGGGGCACTGTCTCGCGGATGATCAAGGTCAAGGATCACGACATCCACACGTGCAGACTCAATGGCGCTGAGAACGACGTCTATGTCCAATTCCGTGAAAAGCACGTCGAATTCGCGGCGGCGGCGAAGAGCATTCACCAACAACTGCGATTTCATGCGGTTGGAATCGGCGACTAGAACGCGAAGAACCTCAGTCTGACCCGGGCGCGAGCCCCTTCTAGTTCTCATGGATAACGTCGGTGTTAATAAAACCTGTTAAATCTTATGAGTTGTTACGAAAGAATTCTGTGACATCCCCACGATTAATTCAGCCGTTTTGGTGTGGAAAACTTGCTGGCGGCGCGGGACTTACATTTCCCATTTTCGAACCAAGTCACTGCCAGTTGATAGAAATGTGCTTCAGCACGGACGAACTCAGGTGCGCATACGCGCCGAGGCATCTTTCCGCAAGTCTACTTTCGGGGGTCCCACCAGAGTAGCAAAGACTATCGAAAGTCCTTCCAATTGGTGTTTCGTCAGCCATCCTCGCCAGAAGGTACATACCAGTCGAATGTAGCTTTCGTCTAGTTTCTTAAGCTCAGGAGGGGCGTCAACATCCTTCCATCTTCATTACCCACTTTTGTAGACAGAACTTCCCATGTCTTGTTGGAGAGTGGTCCGTGAAATAGATTGCGGCTAGCACAGGGAAATGCGAAACCGCCTAGTGAACAGCCAGATCAAACTCGTCTTCCACGGTTTAATTCTCGCTCTCATCTATTGGGCGTTACCGCAAGTCTCTGAAGTGGCCGTCGCGCAAGAACCGCAGCTGGCAGCGGCTGAAGCAGTTCCTGGATCGGCGCAGGCCACGACATACGGAGAAGCGGGCGGCCAATGGAGTCCAGCCCTGACGGGGGAACGCCGTCCGCTCTACCGGCTCCATAAGAGTGACGTGTTGGATATCAAATTCGCTTTCGAGCCGGAGTTCGATCAGGTCGTTAGCGTACAACCAGACGGTTTCATAGCATTAAAAGGCCTGGCAGAGCTATATGCGGAAGGAATGAAACTGCCAGAATTACATGAGGCAATCAGGAAAGCGTACCTACCGATGCTACGCGATCCTGAGATCAATATCTTTCTAAAAGATTTTGACCGTCCATATTTCATCGCTGGAGGCGAGGTCGGGCGTCCGGGAAAGTATGAGCTGCGGGCAGATATCACTCTTAGCGAGGCAGTCGCTTTGGCCGGCGGATTCACCGAGCGATCAAAGCATTCCCAAGTCGTTCTTTTCCGGCGCGTAACTTCCGAAATCGTCGAATCACACGTGCTGGATGTGAAGTCGATGATGAAGTCGAGGAATCTTGATGAAGACATTCGTCTTGTGCCGGGGGATTTCATCTTCGTGCCACAAAACACGATCTCGAAAATAAAAAGGTTTTTACCAACCTCTAACATGAGTCTCTATTCCATGCCAGCAAGCTTTTAGGCGGGTCGTAACAAAGAAGCAGGCAATGATTTATGAGAGAAGAACTCGTCGCAACTCGGAGAGCTGAGTGGGACCCGTCTCCGAGTTTGCGAGATGTTGCGTCAGTTCTCTTTCGGCAACGGCAATTGCTGTTGATGTCCTTTGGGCTGATTTTCTTCGCCTGTCTTCTGTGGGGCCTTGTTACCCCTTCCTACCAGGCGGAGATGAAAGTTTTAGTACGGCGCGGGCGGCTTGATCCGATATTGACCCCCACTCCAACTCAGTCGCCCTTAATCGAAGATGAAGTAGTAACAGAAGAGGAGCTGAACTCAGAAGTTGAGTTGATTCAAGACCAGGACATCCTGCGCTCGGTGGTAAGTAACTCAGGGCTACTCGACGGATGGCGAATGCCCTGGAACCTCGGGGGAAGCGATGAAGTGCGGCTCTCGCGAGCTGTACGCCGTCTCGGCAGACGCCTGGACGTTGAAGCTGTTAAAAAATCGGCGTTGATAGCGGTGACTTACTACTCCTCGAACCCGGAACAGGCAGCCCGGGTATTGCAATGCCTTGCCGCAGCCTATTTGGAGAAGCACCAGGAGGTACGCAGGCCTTCCGGGCAGTTTGATTTCTTTGATCACCAGGTACTCGAATCTCGCCGCGGCCTGGAGCAAGCCGAGTTCCGGCTTATGAGATTCACCGAATCAGAAGGAGTGGTCTCAGCTTCCCTGGAGCGCGACATTGCGCTGAAGAAATTCAGTGATGCTGATGCGAATTATCGTGAAACTGGGGTTGCCCTCGCCGAGACCCGCGAGCGGATTCGCAGCCTCAAAGCCACATTGAAGGCTTTGCCAACCCGCGCCATAACCGCGATTCGCACCTCCGATAATCCCCAACTCCTGGGAGAGATGAAATCAAAATTGCTCGACCTTCAGCTTAAGCGGACCGATCTTCTCGCCAAGTTTCAGCCTTCGTATCGGGTCGTGCAGGAAATAGATCAGCAAATTGCCGATACCAAAATTGCCATTTCAGCCGAGGTTCAGTCGCCGGTTCGAGACGTGACAACGCAGCAAGACCCCAACAGGGACTGGACTCAAGCAGAGCTGGTAAAAAGCCGCGTCGAGGTCCGAGCTCTCGAAGCACGCGGGTCGGCCACCGGCATAGTGCTGTCCAATTACAGAACCAACGCACATCAGCTCGGCGATCTCGCGATTGAGCAGGAAGAACTGCTTCGCGCACTAAGGGGAGCGGAAGAAAAATATCTGCTTTACGTGAACAAGCGGGAAGAGGCGAGGATTGGCGACGCCTTGGATCGGGGCGGAATTCTTAACGTAACCATCGCCGAGCATCCTCGCGTTCCGGCATTGCCCATCTGGTCCTGTTGGATGTTTGGCGCAGTTGGCCTGCTAGCCGGAGGTACCGTGAGCACTGGCCTTGCTTTTGCGGCCGACTACCTGGCCGCGGGATTCAGAACTCCGGAAGAGGTTTTGGCGCACCTCGGTTCTACGGTATTGGCCTCCCTGCCCGCGAAGTCTGAGTGATTGATGGATACGAGGATTTATGAGTTCGTTAAAAGTCCTGCGCATAGGTGAGCAATAAATCATGACCGCGAGCAGCGTTCTGAACAAACTATTTGGCAGCGACACTTCCTTCGCGGTCACAGACCGGGAACAACGCAGCATCATGGAACGGGCTCCTTGGAACACGCGGCTTTTTGGAGAGGAGCAGATTCGCTCTCTGGTTCAACAGCTTTTTTTGCGGGGCGGACCAAGGTCTCCCCGGCAGGTAGTTTTCAGTTGCGTGGATGAAAGCTCTGACGTCACGGACATCTGCCAGCAAGTCGGGCGCTCGCTGTCGGCGGAAATCGCGGGAAGCGTTTGCATCGTTGAGGTTGCCGCTCAGCGGCGATGCGACGAGAGCAGTTTTCAAATTCCAATTTCACACATTGAAGGACTTGATTGCTTGCGGGACTCCGCTCTGTGTCTCTCGAAAAATCTGTGGCTCATGCCCTGGGATGTGTTCCTCCGAAATCAAAAAGCCCTGTCCGCAGGATGGGTGCGCAGCCGCTTGGACGAGCTTCGTCTCGCTTTCGATTACACGATTTTTCAAGCGCCACCGGTTGGCCAATTTAGTGACGCGCTACTGCTTGGTCATCTTTGCGACGGGGTAGTTGTGATTTTGACTGCGGGTTCCACTCGCCGAGTTGCCGCCCGCAAAGTGAAAGAAAGATTGTATTCAGCCAATACCCGCCTGTTGGGAACCGTCTTAAGCGGTCGAACGTTTCCGATTCCCGAAAAAATCTACAAACGGTTATGACTCAGTTCAAGCACGCGTTAAACATTTCCTAACTACAGCCGCAATACGAAGAAGGGATGATTTTCAATGCGGACTTCTCAAGTCTCTGAATCTGGGAATCATGGTGAAGAGGCACTCGCGACGCGCTTTCTTCCTGCGATCGGAATCGTCAATCGAACCCTCCCCGGCAAAAAACTACAGTCTGCAAATTTGAGGAGTGAGTTTGCCTTCGAAGGTCGCAGTTTTTCCCCGACCGTGGCTTCCCGAAAAACTTCCCCGGCGCGTTTTGCCGTCACCATGAAGCGAACGATCGATATCCTTTGCTCTGCAGTGGGGTTGCTTACCGTCGCGCCACTAATGGCAGTGATTGCCGCGTTTATCAAACTGGATTCGAGAGGGCCAGTATTTTACTGCGCACCTCGTGCTGGCAAGATGGGCCGCAGCTTTGTATGTGTCAAGTTCAGAACCATGGTCAACGACGCCAATGCGATGAAAGCGGGACTACGCTCCCAAAATGAGCGCGAGGGGCCGTTCTTCAAGATTGTTCGCGATCCCCGTGTTACGCGGCTGGGTAAAATCTTGCGGCGTTACAGTCTGGATGAATTACCTCAGCTCTGGAACGTGCTGATCGGAGAGATGAGCCTCGTGGGGCCAAGGCCACATCCTCTCGATGATTGCCAATTCTATCTTCCGCGCGACTTGCGCCGACTCGATGTAACCCCGGGCATCACTGGACTGTGGCAAGTTACGGCGCGAAGAGATCCGTCATTCCAACGCAACATGGCGCTAGACCTCGAGTACATTGAGCGCTGGTCGCTAGCCATGGATTTGCGAATCCTGTACCGAACCTTGTTTGTCGTCCTTCAGGGGACTGGCGCATGAATTGCCAGAGGTCGAATGTGTTTCAGTTGCTACGTCTGGAAACAGGAGTGACACCTGCTATTGGACACGCCCTTTTGGCAACGGCCCGTCCGCTTCAGGCGCTTCTGGCCGCACCTTCAGCGGTTTTCATAACAGCGTTGGCGATAATGCTTTTCCGTCCACCAGATCTTCAATTCTATTCCCTGGATCGAGTTGCTCTCTTCGGCCTTATCTTTGTAGTGCTTCTTCGAACATTTCTAGTGCAACAATCGCTGTGGATTCCCGGCCCGGTGACTCTTCCAATGTTCGGCATGGTCTTGCTGGCATTCTCCAGCGTTTTGACGGAATCGTATGAAGCGCAAAACTGGAGCTTATTCGCAGCCAAGTGGTTGGTCCCTCTTGTCCTCTATCAATTGGCGGGGCTCGCCTTCCAGGATGTGAAGTCGATTCGGAGGTTTGAGACTTTCTCGATTGTCATCCTGGCTTATCTCAGCCTCACGGCAATCTTTTTCCTGATTGATGCGCGAAGCGTAATTTTTCCCCGATACATCCTGGATGAAAGCATAGGGATTCACGCCGATCGTGCGCGCGGCCCGTTCCTTCAAGCGGTGGCGAACGGCGTGACCATGAACTTATTAGGGCTGATCGCTTTGGACACGTTCCGTCGCCGGCGATTACGCGGACCGCTGGCATTGCTGTTTGCTGCAGCATTACCTCTCGCAATTCTGGCAACGAAAACGCGAGCCGTCTGGGCGTCCTTTGCGGGATCACTGCTCGTTGTGCCGTTCGTCTCCTCGAGTTCAAGAGTGAAGCGTGCATGCCTATGCATTCTTATGGCAAGCGGCATCTGTATCACGACTTTTCTCCTCTTCGGAGACACAAATACATCTCTGAGCGAGCGCCTGCAAGAACGCGGTCCAGTTGAGTTCCGCGTGGGTATGTACGCTGCAGGGTTGGAGATGTTTCTGGATAAACCGATCGTTGGATGGAGCGCAAACAGCATTCAACCGGAACTCGCGCGCCGAATCAGTGACTTTCACCCTCCATATTTCTTATTTCACAACACATATCTTGAGATCGCAGTGAAGCACGGGTTATTGGGACTGGCTCTGTACGTTTGGGTAATTGTTGACCTCTTTCGGTTGGGTGGACGGCGCCGAAAATTCGTACCCGCCCCCGATGGAAATTTTCTTGATGCCGAATTTCGTAGCCTCTGGCCCGTGTTGGTTGTGGTCTATTTGCTCAATGCCAGCTTCGTGGTCATGAGCTATCAATTCGTGAACGGGCTACTTTTCACAATCGCCGGAATGCTGGCGTCTCAGAACCGCCGAGCCAGATCGAATCAAACCTGCCTGGAGTAGGAACGCACTCGGCTTACGCAAACCTGAATCTCCAAATTAACTCTGGAGCTCGTTCTTCGATCGGATTAAAAGATGCGAACGATTGCCTACATTACGAATGTGTTCCCCTCGCCCGTAGAACCATACGTGGTGGAGGAAATCGCGGAACTACGCCGGCGAGGAGTCGCAATCATTCCATGCAGTGCGCGCCGCCCACCGGACACGACCAATATCGAACTGGAATCATGGTCAACTGAAACTAATTACATACTGCCGCTGGGTTTAGGTCATTCGTTACGGGCGGGGTGGTTGTGCGTTCGAAAATTACCATTACTCAGCGACATACTGGTTCGGTTGCTGGTTCGGGGTAGCGAATCTCCTTATCGAAGATTGAAAACGATTCTACACACATTTCTTGGGGCTTATTTGGCCATCTTGTTGGAACCCGCCGAGGTTGACCACATCCACGTTCATCACGGTTACTTTGCCTCCTGGATCGCAATGGTGGCGGCGCGCTTACGAGGAATCACGTATAGCGTAACGCTGCACGGGTCTGATCTTCTATTGCACAAGGCATATCTAGATACCAAGCTGCGCAATTGTCAGTTCTGCACGACGGTCTCCGAATTTAATCGGGATTACATAATCGACCACAATCGCTGGATAGATCCGCAGAAGATATTCATTCGCAGGATGGGCGTCGGCACGCCACGAACCTCTTCGCCAAATGTGACGCAGGCTACCCTGGTCATGCTGGCGGTTGGCCGTCTCCATCGTGTTAAGAATCATGCATTCCTAGTTAAGGCGTGCGCTCGAATGAAACGGCGCGGGCGCCCGTTTGCCTGCCTGATTGCTGGGGAAGGAAAAGAACGTGCGTCACTTCAAATTCTCATTCGGCGTCTAGGCCTGGAGCACGAAGTAATCCTCCTCGGACATCTTCCGCAATCGAAACTGGATGCATTTTACGAAAACTCGAATTTGGTGGTCTTAACCAGCCGGAGCGAAGGACTACCCCTAGCGCTGATGGAAGCGATGGCGCGGGAACAAATCGTCCTCGCTCCGTCCATCTCGGGTATCCCCGAACTCGTCATGAACGGGCAGAATGGATTCCTTTTCCGCGAGGGGTCGATCGACGATTTCCTCGGTCAAATTGAGAAAATACGTACCTCGTCGCCTGACATTCTGAGGAATATAGGCGCGGCTGCAAGGAAAACGATTTCAAAAAGCTTTGATCGCTCCACCAATCAGGCGGCCTTTGTTGACCTGCTTCTGCAGCAAACCGCCAACCTCGCGAAAAACGGATCTCATGAGAATCTTGTACTGCAACAAATATAACTTTCCCTTTAGCGGTACAGAAGCTTATCTGTTTGAGGTCATGGAGCTCATGCGCTCGAGGCGTCATGATGTCGCATTGTTCTCCATGGCTGATCCGCGCGGCGAACCAACTCGCTACGATCACCACTTCGTTAGCCACATTGATTTCAAGAGTCAAGCCGTCGGCTTGCCGGATTGCGCCCGGAAGGCGGCGCACGCACTCTATTCAACTGAGGCACGAAAGAAATTGCGGGAAATGATTTTGGATTTTCGCCCTGACGTGGCACACGTACGAAATATCTATCACCATTTGTCCCCTTCGATTTTTTGGGAGTTGAGAGCGCAAAAGGTTCCGGTCTTATATCACTTAAATGATTTCAAATTGATCTGCCCGAGCTACAACATGGTTTCGCGCGGTGTTGCCTGCGAGAAGTGCCACGGCGGCAAGTTCTTGAATGTTGTAACCGAGGGTTGCTACAACGGACCCCCAGGCTCCGCTTGGGTTCTGGCGGCAGAAGCATATGCGCACAAATGGATGCGAACGCATGAAAAGTGTGTCGACCGTTTTCTCGCACCGAGTCAATTTGTAAAAGATAAGCTGACAGAAAATGGTTGGGACGCGAGTCGGATTGACGTTCTCCAACATTTTCAGCGCATTCCGGATCAGACGCCATTCAATTTTGGCTCAGATGCTCCCATTCTCTATTTCGGACGACTGTCCGCGGAAAAGGGCATCGCCGATCTTGTACGCGCAATGCAACGAGTTCCTGAAATCCGGCTATTTGTTGCAGGCGACGGTCCGCAACGATCAGAACTAGAACAACTGACCCGCGATTTGCGCCTCACCAACGTTAGCTTTACTGGGCACCTAAGTGGAGCCGCGTTGGATAGCTTAATCGCTTCGGCTCGATTTACCGTCCTGCCATCTCGGGCCTACGAGACGATGGGTAAAAGCATTCTGGAATCCTTTGCCAGCGGCCGCGCGGTGGTTGCTTCAGACCTGGGTTCACGCCGCGAACTGGTTCGAGGCGGACAGACCGGTTTACTCTTTCGCGCTGGAGATATTGATCAGATAGCTCACGTTATCTCGCAGCTTTACCATGCTCCGGAAGTCGCCGCACGTATGGGGAGCGAAGCCCGGGAATTCGTGCGCACAAATCATTCGCAAGAGAAACATTATGTGAAGCTGATGGGGATATACCGTCAATTGACTCAAATCATCCGTGCCCCTCCACTGCGTGTAGCGTTCATTGGCGGACGAGGAGTAGTTTCGAAGTACAGCGGCATCGAAACGTATTACGAGGAGGTTGGCAAACAGCTCTGTCACCTCGGACATGAAGTAACTGTGTATTGCCGGACGTATTTCACGCCGGCGATCTCAAAACACAATGGAATTCGGGTGATAAGGGTTCCCACGGTTAGGACGAAGCACCTGGAAACTCTTCTGCACACATATCTTTGTACCGTGCATGCAATGCTGGGTGATTCGGAGATCGTGCACTATCACGCGCTGGGTCCGGCTCTTTTTTCATTCCTTCCGCGATTGGTTGGGAAAAAAACTGTAGTGACGATTCAGGGCCTGGATTGGCAACGAACAAAGTGGGGCTGGATCGCATCGAGAGTGCTCAGAATGGGAGAACAGGCGGCGGTACACCTTCCGAACGCAACCATGGTCGTTTCTCACGTTTTGGAAGATCGCTTCCGGGCTCTCTTCCAGGCAAAAATCAGCTACATTCCGAACGGCACTTCTATCCGGGAGCACGCCGCCAGCGGCCATTTAAAGAAGTGGGGGCTGGAACCGGGCGAATACATTCTGTTTCTCGGACGACTCTCGCCGGAGAAGAATTGCCATTTATTGATCGACGCCTACGAACAGCTCAAGACTCCTGTTAAGTTGGTGCTGGCAGGCGGATCGAGCTATTCAGATTCCTACGCTGCGACACTTCGACAGCATGAGAGCGATCAAATTCGGATTTTGGA